>Ga0247611_10000103_pt1 | contig 166640 bp, 134 predicted proteins | sample 177DNAGHGhighgp2_FD_192422 | JGI IMG/M metagenome (GOLD analysis project Ga0247611, IMG submission 192422) | Sheep rumen microbial communities from Palmerston North, Manawatu-Wanganui, New Zealand - 1770 DNA GHGhigh gp2 | ecosystem: Host-associated > Mammals > Digestive system > Stomach >...
GTAGTACCACCAGCTGCATATTGTGATACATAATAATCATTCAATGATGGTGTTGATGTTCCAGTGCTCAAAAGGTTTATTGCGGCGGATACACCCGCTGATGTATTTGGTACATAATCCAATGCAGGGATATCGCCTTTAACGACATTTGCAGTTCCAGTGATATGTCCCTGTGCATCATATGTTATCTTTTTGAATACTGCAGATGTTTGTGCTGTGATTGAGTTAGAATGTTTTATAATAACTCCATCTTTTAATACATATTTATTATCACCAGTACCAATATCTGTTGTGGTTGGTGTTACAGTAATACCAGCTTCACCAGAAACATCATCTGCCGACATCGTTTGAATCCAATCAGTCCATGCACCACTACTATCATTAGAATCATCCATTCTCGTAATAAGATGACCATCTGAACCCATTATTTGTAATTTATCAGTACCTGATGAAACTTGGAGACCAACCCAATCATATGTATCACCAATCAGACTGTTACCCTGGAACATAAATGAACCTTGTGTTGAATCAATGGTTGATGATGTCAATGTTTTATTATACTGAGGAAAGATTCCTGTCAATGATGTACCATCATAATAGAACATTGGATTGTATGCAAATAATGCCAATTGATATATTGATGTATTATACATACATCCAAGAAGAATATAATATTTTCCCGTTGTGAATGTTTGTGTTAATCCGGTTGATGTAATTGACCAATATCCATTTGAATCCATTGTGCATTCGATGTACACAGGTTTGTATTGTGCAAATCCAGCAGATGTTGTTATATTACAACTGTAACGAAGATCAGCCGAAGGCCACTGTTCATACAATACATTGTTTGCAATGACATTTCCATTTGTGACTGTTGCATTTGCCGAATGATACATTATTGTCGGAGGATATAAAAACTTCGCACCTGTATTAAATGCTTTTGAAGTTCCAGTACCACTGGTGGTTGTAAATGATTGCATTCTCTGATTACTGTCAAGACCAACCAATGAATAGTTGAACACACCAGTGGTGCCAGCATATATTCGAGTCTGTACTGATGTACGATCATAATGATCTGAATCAGTATTAAGATCTCCGACAATCTGCCAATATGTACCATCATACACGAATAGATATATTCGATTTGCAGTTAATGTACCAGCTGCGGGTAAATTAGCATTACGATATTTTATTCCTTTTGCTCCCGTTGAGTTAACATTCATTGTCAAATCCGCAACCGCTGCGGTGTTTGTTACTGTAAATTTTATTGCGACCCATGATCCAGTTTCCAATTTAAAACCACTCATTGTTACTGTTTTGGCGGCAGTCGCCGCAGCTGTACCACATGTGACATAATGTATTGCTGGATCTTCTTTGATTTGATATGTTGAAGTTCCAGTACCCGCGCTATTGGGTACTGTCAGTCCCTTGACATATTCAGCCATGTTTCATCATCCTTTCTTATAAGATTTATAGGAAACTTACATGGAAGTATTTCCAAAGAATCAAAGTAAATATATAATCCCGGGATGTCCCGGGATTATATAATACATTATAAAGATCAGGTTGTAACTGGTGTAACAGTCCATGTTCCTGCAGTACCAGAGAATGTTGGCTGAGAAACACTACCAGCAGCGGTTGTGCTACCAGCAATCTTAACAGCAGTACCTGTGAATGTAGGCTGCGAAACAGAACCACTTGCGGTTGTTGTACCAGTGAACTTGTACTTGTCTCCAGTGAATGTTGGCTGCGATACAGTACCAGTTGCAGTACCGGTAACGGATACAGTTTTGTCTTCGTTTGTAGGTGTAACTGTGTATGTTGCAGGAACTGCAATGTTTCCAGTAATAAGACGAACACCTGTACCAGTGAATGTACCCTGAGTAACTGTAGCATCACCACTCTTACCAACGGATACTGATTTCTTAGTAGGAACAGAACCACCACTGAAGTTAATCTTAAGATTCTCAGTTCCACTTGTATATGCTGTTGTAAGGGTTGCAACAGAACCAACACTATCAATGATACTAATTGATTGAGATCCAACCGATACAGCTGTACCAGTAATTGTACCAGCTGGTGTATATGTAGCATCACCAGATGAAGCTGGAGCAACTGTTGTAGTTTTGTTTGTTGTTGTATTCGTGGTTACAGCAACACTCTTAAGAACATTGATCGTACCAGATGCTGTAACTGAACCATTTGAGAATGTAGGTTGTGAAACACTACCTGTCAACTGAAGGGTGTAATCATCACCAGATGTAACTTTCGATGCAGATATTGATACAGATGATTGAGAACCCGTGAATGTGGGTTTGGATACAGTACCTTCAGGTGTATAGTTAGTACCTGATGAAGGTTTAGTAATTGTGAATGTAACAGATGACGATGAACCGGTGAATGTAGGTTTGGAAACTGTACCTGCTGGTGTTATAGTAACACTACCAGTATCTACATATGCAAAGGCTCCAAGTGCTGACATGTCTCCGAATTCACGCCATGCAGCTCCATCCCATACGAATTCAGCATTTCCTTTAGTAACGATATCACCAGCAATTACAGTAACCGGATCAGTTTTACCAACGATGGTGACTGGGTTTGTTGTTGCTCCATCTGATACATTTGAAGTGGTTACACCGACATAGTGCATGCCACCTTCAAGTACAGGAAGGATATCGTTTACAATGGTTTCTCGTGCCCAAGCATCTTTAAGGTCATACGTGACATACGCAGTACCCGCAGAATTTGGCACTGTAATATTTGATATTACGCTATTAGGCATTATTCAACATCTCCTTTATTTCGATATAATATTAGTCGTTCAGGATCTAACTCAGACATGACAGCTCCTACTTTATCATTCCAATTTTCAATGTCTTCATCTGTAACTTTACAGGTCGGGTTGAATACCGGAAGATCTATCAGAGGTGTGTGACCATCTCCGAGTTTTACACCGGGGATCCCTTCCGCGACATGGTAATCGGTGTAAAAGTATAAAACTTTATCTTCAGATATCAACAAAGGTTGAGCATCCCATTCTTCCTTTGTAGCATATAAAGTTTTTGAAATATCATAATACAATGACGAACGGATACCATCAACTGTTTTACCATTGATTGAAGGTTTATCATCCAGATCATCATAGTCACCAGAGAATGCAACATCTGCAAGTTCTTCCTTTGATACAACCCGGTCTTCCAAAGCTTGAACATGCATGATTGTATCATTCAATTTACCGAATGATTGAGCTAATGATTCTCCATCTACAAGTAATTCAAGATCACCTGTATAGTATAGATCAGTCTCAAATTCAGGTTGATCATCAACTGGTAATCCAACAAAGTGTTTATCATACCAAGTATAGTCACTGAATGAATCTCCAGGTTCACCGATTACATAATTTTCATCGACCCATTTATAGTGTTTGGTTGGATTGAAATGAAGAGGTTCTTCTTCAAGTTCATCATGTTGTAGAGCAAAGTACCTTGTCCATGAAGTATCCCAATCTGGAGGTTCCTCATGCAACAAAACAAATTGATTTGGATCAACCAGTTCAGTATAAACATCATCGATTGGATCATGAGGAATCGTAATTTCTTCAGTTCCGTCTCGAGTACGAATTGTCAATATATTCATATGATCGGGATCTTCTTGAGTGATATCTAAAATACCGTCGTTGTGAATAACACCTTGATGATGATCATCCTCTGGAGGTTCAATACTGATTCCGTCTCCAGGTTCATATTCAGTTTTTATTTCACTCCAAGTACCATCACCTTTGAGATATTTGTCAATGTCTGTGGTTTCTGGGTGTGGTACTAAACCATCTTCACCGATAGTTATTGCAGTTGCACCGGTAAATGGTTTATATGGTAACAGATTTAATTTCTCTTTATCTTCATGAGTGAAAGATTCCTCAGTTGCATCGAGGATAGATTTATTGTCATGAGTATGTAATTTAGATTCAATTTGTTCCAGTCGTGGTTCAAGTTCTTCTTTCTTTACATATTCAGACAAATCAATATCTGTAATCGGAGCACCAACTAACAACCATCGATTTCCATTCCAGATATATTCATCCGGATCTGGTTTAATATCTTCATCAGAGCTCTTGACAAATCTGACATCACCGAGTTTATTTCCAGTGGTTGGAAGATGTTCTTTATCAACATATACATCAGTAGAAGCAATCGCCATGAAATCAAGATTACCGATTATGGTATCGACTTCTTCTTTTGTATAGTAATCTGACAGATCTGATGATCCAGCAATGTATGGAAGATTCTTGTAGTGTTTATTACCTACACCAACTTTGATCTTCATTGTATTGTCATCAAATATTTCGATACACAAAGTTCCACGAGGGATGATACGTGCTCGATGTGAAGTTGAATTCCATTGGGCTGTCGTGGCTACAATGTGATCATGATTATCCATATTACACACCTCCTATCATATATAATAATAGTGTTGGGTAACACCTTATCCGTTGGTTCGTTAACTATTATTCTTACATTCCATATATACATTATTCTTATGAGCAATACGAAAGTATTGTATCATTATACGAAAGGAGATATGTTAAATGAAAAACATATCAGATATTGTTGAGGCTGTAAAAGCCATCAGATCATTCGCAAAAACAATAAGTGAGAGTGAGGTTTCCAAAGAGGACATGGAGTCACTCGCAACTCTCTCACCCACACTCAAAGAGGGTCTCGACAACATGAATGAGTGGATGAACGGAGGTGACAAGTAATATGTTAGATCTCAAAATCTACACTGAATTCGCTCAGAAGATGAACGAATTCTCAGAAACCATGACACTCGCAGGTATCTCATTCGATGATCTCGCTAAGTTGGATGAGATCTGTCCGATCTCCAACGATTTACTCGTCATCAAGAACTGGTGGAACGGAAAGTCAACCAAGACTGCTAAGACTGAGGCTAAACCCGAACCTAAGGTTGAAACTCCTAAAAAGGATACAAAGAAGAAAGAAACTCGTGGTAAGCGTCCCTACAATAAGCTGACCAACGATAGGGCTGCAATAATCTCAGAGTACATAGCTACAAGACATAACGATGATACTTTTGAAGTTACTGTTAAAGATTGTGCGGCTGAATTCAAGGAATCACCTAAGACAATTCAGCGTCTTCTTGAAAAGACCACGTTTGTTCCAATCACAGACCGATACTTTAAGGTGTGTTCAGGACGTATCGTTGCAGTTCTCACTGAGAAGAAGAATATCTTTGGATCAAACCAGTCTGACATCAAATTGATCAAAGACTTGTTAAAAGACTGCAACTACAATGTCATATCAGCTATAACTGAGGATATGTCAGCTAACGACGTTGTTAAACTGGCAATGGTCAGACTTGCCATGTTCAAACACGGAGAGATCGACAGCATTGGCGGTGGTGTCAAGGAAATCTTCATAATGGAAGCAATTGCCTCCAATAGAAGCGGAAATAACGACGCCATCATCAAGGCAGTCAACAAAAAGTACGGTGTGACTTGTACACCGGAACTGGTCTCCGCTGTTAGAACTGGCAGATCCCATAAGGAGATCTTTGCTAGATTCTAAAAGGAGCTGATAAAATGGGAAAAGGTAAAAGGATCAGAGAACAAAGAAAGATAAAAGCTACTGAAAACACTCTTGATCTCAGTAAAACTTCAACACTGAAAATGCTTGGTAATATTAGAGACACTAAGCAACAAGAGTTAGTGACTTTAATAGTGGCAAAACATATAAAGGATCATTTCGATGTATCTCATACACCATATGGTGAATATAACATAGAATTGTCATATGACACACGTCGTGACGATCTGAATAACCTAATAGACGCATTGCATGATGCTGGTATTTCTGAAGTTACATTTTCATATCCAAATGTATCAGGAAATAATTTCTGTATTGAAGTTGAATCAGTTTCGGAAGATTATATCGACGATATAAACGATTCAGTTCCAAAGGCTGACATTATAATATCAGAAGATAAATTATCCGAATTAAATAATAAATATGGTTTCACTCCAAAATATGATGGATATGACATGGTGACTAGATTATCTTATGATGATCTAATATTCGCTTCATCAAACTGGGATTTTAAGATCAGAGTTATTGTCAACATAGAATCTACTAAAAATGAAATTCAATACATGAAACAACACAATGAAACCTGGGGTAGAATGATTGTAGGCTATATAATAATATATGATAACATGGTGTCTGAGGATCCTGATGAATGGGATGTGGCAATGCCCATACATATATATGAGTCATTTAGAACTAGAAAACAGAGATATTATCAGTTCATCGCATCAGAGGATGATGGTATATTTTCTATATCAGATAAATTTGAAGTAAGAAGAAAATTCCGTCATAACATGATCCAGTTTGGGTCTGACAGATATACCATAACATCATTTAATCAAATGCTACTAATGTGGGAGAATATTGCCAAGGCTCTTAATGACCCTGAGATAAAAGAGATCTGGGAAACCAAAGAAATAAAAATAAGTAACGACCCAAGCATCAAACGTTATTCTTCAAACAAGAAACCTCTTGAGAACATTAAGAGGATTTATATGTGTGAACACCAATCGACAGGTCGTGAAATCGAACGACACACGGACAAGTGGTACGTTCGAGGACATGAAGTTCACAGAAAGAACGGGAAAGTATTCTTTAGAAAAGGTTACTACAAAGGACCTGGTCGTGATGATAAAGATACTAAACCTGAACCAAGAAAGCGAGTCATTAATACATTCGGGAATACTCTGGACAAAGAGGATCTCGATGATTTCTATAATCTTATTAAGTAATCTATACACACCCGGGTTTAACCCGGGTGTATTTTTTCATTCACGATTTGGTAATCTAATACGAAGGAGGTCGTTAGTATGGCGACAGTATTACAACCAGACCGAGTTGTCACATGCAATGGTGTCAAGGTAAATCAATATTTTTTGACCGTGAATAATCCTTTCCATATTGATATGCCTACATCAGAAATGAATAAAGTCATAGGTGTGACAATTCACAACACCGATTGGATATCCGTCATCCAAGGTAGCACCCCAGCAGAACAGTACACTCGTGCAACTGTCAATGGTAATATGAATGATGTCCGTGTTCATTATTATGTTGATGATAAATGTGCATGGCAAAATTTACCATTGAACCGTGCGGGTTGGCATGCTGCAGATGGCAAAGGTGATGGAAACAGAAAAACAATTGCAATCGAATGTATCATGTCACCTAATTACAATGGTATCGATCAAGCATCTGAATTGAATGCAGCTCGATTAGCAGCATACTTACTCCACGAATACAATCTGGATATCAATCATTTGTATACACATACACATTGGTTGAATGTCAGAGATGGTAAACGCGGTGATGTTGATTTTTTGAATACCGATTATAACAAAAATAAGATGTGTCCTTTATATATCCTGCCACATTGGAATGATTTCAAAGAGAAAGTTCAAGATTATTTAAATGAATTGAACAATGGTAATGAAATTGAACATTCTAATGAATTGGTATATTTGAAGAAAGGAACTCCGATATTCCCGAACGCAGGAGTCAATACCAGAATGAGTGGTATCATTAAAACATCATGCAAATATACGATCGTTGAAAAACGTTCTGCGTATGGTGTTAATTGGGGTAGATTGAAATCAAATAAAGGATGGGTTAAATTGAAATAAGGATGTGGGGGTATTACCCCCACATCATCATACACTGCTATAGCCGAACTTACGATTGAGCCATGAGTTAGCTCCAGACATGATAGCATCACCGATGTTATCGAAACCATTTCGAACAAATGATGCTGCAAGTGCAAGCTTAGATACTAATCTTACAGCTGGATTGACTCTGTATTTATCACATCCACAACATTGAGCAATGTAATCAAACATCGTATTGTTGTTGAGGAATGTGGATACTTGGTTCATTGGAGATGTCATCAATACATGCTGTAAGTCAGCAATTTGCACTTGAACATCTACTGAAAGCGGATATCCATTTACAGATACATCACCACCATTTGGATTTTTTGTAACTGTCAAACTGGTTATCATACCAAGACGAGTACCCCATAATCCAGGAACATTCACCTGAACTACTGGTGGGAATGCATATGCAGCTGCATTGTTTCTTGACAACTTTGGAAGTGCCATTCCCATAAGATAAAACAATGGAACCAATATATTTATCAAATATGAATATGGATCTCCAGCATCTGACGATAGATGGATTGTAAATGATACAGATTGAGTTGCCTTGGAATCTTGCCATATCTGTGGATAAATAGTATGGTCACCTGTGAATGACTTTGCAAATCCTCCAAGGATACCAGCTGTAAATCTACCAACACCTCCACCAAGAGATGATAACAATGCTTCTGCAGCATTGGTTCCTTGTTGTGCGAGATTGATAATAGCATCATCAAGCTTACTAACTGAAGCATTTGTCAAGAATGCAATTTCATTACCAACACCTTGACCTGTTTTTATTCCACTGAACAACTGGGATTCACCGATATCGTTCTGATATGATTCTGTGAATGATGAAGGATCTACCATGAATGACACATATTGTGATGTTGTACCAGTCATGTTTTCACGCTGAGATATCTGACCAAGACCTTCGGTTGGAGTGATGTATCTATAGTTAGCCCATACATCTCCAGCGTCTTTTACTCTTACATTCATACCAATTGGATATAATTCTTCACCGATTCTTACTGGTGCTTTCTGAAGACCTAACATGATGACAGCAGTATTGATCATCATCTTTACATTATTTATGTATGTCAACCAATCAGCTTCAAATGTGTAGAATGGTTGTTGTACTGATAATGATGTAAGGATTTGAGCTGTAAGAGTTCCACCACCAACGATCAATGATTCACTGATACTGTCGATAATTCCTCTGGTGTAACCTGTAATGTTTGCAACCAATGGATCTTCCTCTCCAGCATACAAACCAAGTGATGAAGCTTTAGCTAACTCAAAGTCGTCACGGCTGTCATCCCCGATTGAAGAATCGAATGATTCAAATAACACTTCTTCTTGAACAACACTTGGAGCTGCTATCGATTGTGATGTAGTTGAATCATTTCCATAGATATCATATGATTTTAATGCTTTGAAGTAGTTCTTTGCTTGGTTGATGATACCAAGTATTGAACCAGTACCACCTGTGAATCGAGCTTTACCAACAAAGAAATTACAAACTTGAGCTTGTTGGAGAATCTTTGTAAGATAGAAATCACCAACAGGTCCATATGTATTCTCATCATATGCTGATAATAATCTCATATCGCATAGATTGGTTAACTGTGGTGGTGCTCCAAGTAATCTTGGTGAGTAGTACTTGAGTAATGGATTCGCTTGATACATCGAAGTATTCGCAGTTTCAACTTGATCACCACTGACTGGGATATAGTAATGATTGTTAGCATTACCAGTAACCGAATCAGTCAAATCTTGTTCAAGTTCTTTTCTCATATTCTGAAGATTTTCAGATGCAGTCTTTTGATCTGCAACCTTCTGTTCAGCAGCATATCGATTTTCAGCATTCTCATAAGCTTCATATAAATCAAGCAAACCTTGATCACTTGCCAATGAACGAGCTGCTGTTCCTTTACCGTTTTCAGTCATATCATGTAATACTCTGAGTGATGCAAGAACAACTTCATCAGCAGTCATCTTTTCATATTTGTCAATCAATGCATTGTATTGAGCACCTTCATAACCTTGACCCACTTGCCTATATGATTCGAATTCTTCAGTCATATAATCAATAAGGTGATCCTGTTTAGTTTTGGGTCTTTCTTCAGTAGTAGTATCTTTCAATGTGTCGGTAGTTTTAGTATTAGTAGCTGTACCATCAGTAGATACGTTATCAATTAAATCAGCCATTATAATTCCTCCCTTTCATAGAAGATTACTTTTGGGTTTTCAGAACATTAATATATTTCATATTTATATCATTATTTCGGTAACAGTCATGTACTGTTCAATATTCAGAAGGAGGAAGTATCGTATGAGTAGTAAACCCAAAATATTCAAAGACGATGAAATGTACATCAAACAAAACGACATCGACGCTATTCAGCACAGACCATCTATGTATATCAGCCAGATAGGTGAAGGTGGTGCTGGTCAGATTTGTCGTGAGCTGATAGACAATTCACGTGATGAATGTGGAAAGAAAGATTCACCTGGTGATGAAATCTATATAGAGATTGATGACAAACATCTTCTCGTCAAAGATAATGGTCGTGGTATCGACACCAAGTATCTTAGGAAGATTTATGAAACCAATCAGGCTGGATCCAATATGTTGAGAGCTGGTGGTGAAACCGTTGGTGAAAATGGTTCCGGTACAGCATTGGCAACTGCATTCGGAGGTAAACTCATAGTCACGTCAATCAGACCAAACGAGAAGAAGAAACTCACACTCGAATATCATGATGGTAAACTTGTCAATGAGAAACTTGAAAAGTATACTGGAACTGAACATGGTTTGATTAACTATTTTGAACCGTCAAAGTTCTATCTTGGAACCGATAAAATTCCTGTTGCAGATTTAGCAGAATGGATTAAAGATTTTGATTATACAATCAATAATGCCTACAAGATTCATTACAAGATCAGGAATAAAAACTTTGAGGTTACTCATAGACCTCTCAAGCATTACATCCAGATGCATTGTATGGATGTGAATGGATATGCAACTTTCCCTCTCGAAATAAGTTGCAAGGGTAAACTTGATGAAGATTTCATGGGTAAGACTTATCATCGTACATTCAATGTTGATGCTGTATTGGTATATGCGACCCCAGAGTATAAGGATGAACTTGTGTGTCAATCATGGATGAATAAGATAAATACTATCCAGCACGGTTCACATCTTTCAGGTGTACTCAAAGGATATCAGATGTTCATTACAGAAAGATGCATCAAACGTAATAAGAAACTTGAGGATGAAGATCTTCGTAAGGATATCGTCAATCATCTCCATATCGTTGTAAATGCCAGATGTAACTTAGCTCACATGTTCTCTGGTCAGACCAAATACAACTGTATATCTCCAACACTTGAGAAGAAGATAACTGAAGCTGTGTATGAAGCATTATGTGAAAGCAATTCAAAGGACGTCATTGAATCATGTGTTGATATGGTCATTGGTAACCACCGTGCAAGAGTTGCAGGTGAACAAGCGAGAAATATCAACAAAACTCTCAAAGATGATAAGAAATGGTCACATCCTAAATGCTTCATACCATGTTCAAATGTTAAGTGCGAATTTCCTAGAGAACTGTACATCGTTGAGGGAAATTCAGCTGGTGGTGGTCTTCGTGCTGCAAGAGATGCTAGGTTCCAGGCAATCTATCAGGCTCGTGGTAAGACACTCTCTATATGGAATAAACCAATCGACGAGATTCTCAAATCACAGGTTTGGAGAGACTTAATCAAAGAACTTGGTTGTGGTATCCGTGAGTCATTTAATATGAAGAAACTCAAGTATGACAAGATCATCATATCCACGGATGCTGATATTGATGGATTCCAGATCAGAGTTCTTGACGTATCTATATTCGTTCAGGAATTCCCAGACATAATTCGTGAGGGTAAACTGTATATCGCAGAACCACCACTGTATCGTCTGGTAAAAGGTAAGAATCACTTCTATGTTGCAACTCAGAATGAATACATCGATGCTTGTATCAAATCTATTGGTGATATTAAGATATCATTCCCTGAGAAGAATGCGACTATGGATACATCGACATTTGTACATGATACATTTGATTATCTTACGAATCTCAGAGACATTGCAATTACGCGTGGTGTGAATGCTCAATTGCTTGAATATGTTGCATGGGGAATTGCAACAAACGATGGTGACTTGAATAAGTTCATCAAGAATATAAATAAATGGATGAAGAAGCTTGCTGGTGTATATCCAGAACTTGGATTCGATGAAGTAACTCATCAGATCTCAGCTGTAATCAATTATAATGATCAGCTTGTAGTATTGGATGAATATCTTGTTCAATCTATCAGACCTATTATTGATGTAATAAGTCAGTATGGTGTAATGATTACATATAGCTCTAAAAAGCTCAATACAGAAGTGACCAACACATTGTCAACTTTCTATGTTGATATGGAGAAATATTACCCAACAATCACAAACCGTTACAAAGGTCTTGGACAGTCTCCAGCTCAGGTATCAAAGGAAGTTATCATGGATCCTAGAACTAGAAGAATCATTCGTCTTACAATGAATGATGCACTGATAATGCAACAGATGTCCGTACTGTTAGCAAAGGATAAGGATTCATTGATTGCAAGAAAGAATCTCATAACAGGATTCAACTTCACTAAGAATGATATCGATAACTAAATAAAGAAACATCAGAGGAGGAATAGATATGTTTAATTATAACATGGCTACAGATGTAAACGAATCTGAGTATCCGGATCTCGCTTGCATGGATGAAATCACCGATGTCGAAACCCTTAAGGAATTAATGGGTGTGCCTATCATACTTGATAGACACATCAACGACATCGAGGATCTTATGAAGAGAACTGTTGACATAGCCGGTATGTGTTGGAGTAATCCAGATGGTAATGGAGATACACTTGAACATACAAGAATCCCATTCAAGGTATCATACGATGATGATATCGAATATGCTATGCCGTTGAATGGATTCATGTTCTTCCTGTTATTCATAAACCCAATCATGCAGTATATCAACCATGTCGATATCGAGGACTTCATCTTTGAGTGTCCACTGATTGAAAAAGAAAGAAATGCAATCATCAATAAGATGTTTGATGTTCGTCGTAGCTTCGGCGTACCAGTTCATGAAATATATCAGTCTGTATCAGATGTTCTGTTGTGGATTTCCGAACTCAACATAATATTTGGTCAGGCTTGCATTCAGGTATTTACTTCTGAGAATCTGTTCCTTGACCATTATAGAGAATCAGAATTAATCAGAGAGCTTAATAATACCAGATATCCGAACAACATTCAGACTGCCGAGATTGTTGAAGAGAATGCAAAACGTTACAAGTTATTACGTGAAGAGATGATCAAACGTAATAATCCATTATTCATCGATGACCAGTATACAAAGATTCTTAAACCTAAACAGATTGAAGAGTTGTATCTCCATTTCGGTCAGATTCCAGATGGTAAGAATATCATCAACGTTGTTATGAACGGTAATGGATTCAATGACGGTTATAAGGATATGGATGTTATTTACGCAGCGGCAATAGCAGCTCGTGTTCCAGACATCATGAATGAAGAATACATGGGTGTCGCAGGTTACTTTGCTAGAAATCTCTGGATTCTCACATATGGTACTATCTCACCAAAGGTAGTAGATTGTGGTTCCAAGAATCCAATTCCAATCATGATAGATGAATGTGCACTTAAGATGTTTGATGGACGTTACTATTACACTACAAAGCATGGAGATAAAATTCACATGCTTCATCGTAGTGATAAACATCTCATTGGTAAACAGCTGTGGTTCCGTTCACCTTGTACATGTAATCTCAACAACGATGTTTGTCATGTATGTTATGGTAATGCTGCATTACGTGTTAGAGATTTCAGTGGTGGATTCATCTGCACAACTCAGTTCATGACAGCTCGTATCAATCAGAACGTTCTTTCAGCAAAGCATCTGCTTAGAGCAAATGCAGAACTCATTGTATTCACTCAGAACTTCGAGAAGTATTTCGAGATCGATTCTTGTCAGGTTGGTTGTAAGGAAGACGCTAAGTTTGATATCTATATCAGAGAAGATTATATGGATGAAATCTCTGAGAAATTTGAGATGTTCATCGGTAAGAATCTTGAACCAGTTACAATCGGTAACTATGCAAACATCAACATATCTGATGAGATATTCAAGAAAGCTAAGATTGTTACAATCGATGATGTTAACTACTACAAGGTCAATTCAACTAAGCTTCTTGGTGATATATGCATACTCACACCAATCAACATCATGATGACTGCGAAGTACACCAAGATGATGAGACTTCTCAACAATGATATCAGTAATAAGTATACAAACATTTCAGAAGTTGTAACTGAACTGTTCCATCTGTTCGAGGATACAATTCCGCTTCTGTCAACACATGGTGAAATCATCATTGGTTCACTCATAAGAAATAAAGACGATCAGATGAAACGTCCTAACTGGTTACTGTATGATGAACCATATCAGATGGTATGTGTAAAGACAGCACTTACAAACACTGATTCATTCACATGTGCACTTGCAAGTGAACAGACTGATCATCATCTCAGAGATAGAATCTTTGATCGTCGTAATAAAATCAATAAGATTGGTGCTCGTAGCTTCATCGATTATCTGTTTGGATATTCAACTAAGGAAGTATCTGATGCTGAGATCATGAAGATCATGGCACCATTCTGGGACGAAGGAGGAGAATCTAATGATTCCCAGTAAGAATAGAATATACTCATCAGGTATATTGTCAGGAACTGTCAAACCTAAATACCTGATAATCAAAAGTCTCTTAGGAGATGAATACGATACATCACGTGGGGTCGATATCTTTATCGACCTCAACACCTTTATCGGCGCGATGTTATCATCAAGAAATTATCTGACATCATTACCATTCAATGAAAATGCTGAAGCTGATATTGTGTCATCCCTCGTACATATAGCACTTCATTGGAAGAACTTCTCCAGACAATGGGAAGATGTTAAGATCTATATGGTGATGAATGATTATGTTGATAATCCTCTCTGTTGTGAACAGAAAATCATCAAGTCATATCTCCATCCGTATAAGAATACAATCAATGGTTCGAGATATGATAATGTCAGATATTATATAACAGAAGCAGTTAACATCACTCAGAAAGTATTCAACTTCATACCGAATCTGTATCTCGTTAAATGTAAAGATTTCGATTCATTGGTATTCCCAAATGTAATCAAAGGATATGAAGTGAATAATAGAAAACGTATCATTGTTACAGGAAATAATATGTTCACTGGATATATGTATGAAACTAACTGCCGAGTTATATATTCAAAGTGTAGACACAACGGAATCACTCAGGTGTATGATCCTGTGATGATAGCAAAGTCTATATCTAAGATCGATGATGAAATCGTTGAAACATTCACAAAGAACAAAGTATTCTATAATCTGTTGAATGTAATCGTTGGAGATTTCGATAGAGGAATACTTGGAATGAATGGAATAGGAATCTCAAGGGTTGCTGCAGAATTAGCTCGTTCGATTGAGAAAGGTAGTATACCATTAGAACCAAAGAGTTTCAATTCAGTATTATCTGTAATCGATCCGACATTCCATTCGTATGTAACAACTGCATATCCATTGGTGGATTTAAAGACTCATTCCAATATGGTAAAGCAGTCATCAATAGAAACAATCAAAACTGAACAGCTGATAGATAACATCGATATCGATGGTCTCAGACAGTTCAGTATTGATGGTGTCAACTTACTTGAATTATTATGAGTAGAAGCTCCTTCGTATAAAGAATGGAGAGTCTTTTGGAAATGATGAAAAGCAGCCGGTTTAACCGGCTGCTTTTTCTTGTTTAGAAATCAAAGTCATCTGAAGAATCATCAGTTGATGTTGTAGCTGGATCCTTTGGGATGGGTTCTTTTTTCGGAGGTTTTGATGTAGGTAAATCATTAGTCTCTTCCATAGCACGAGAATCAAAGTGATCGATCTGAGCTTTCAGATTATTCATCTTGATGTTATACTTCTGGATGTTCTTCTGATACTTGGATTCGATCTTACGTTTACGATCACTTTCAGGAATATGAAGATACTCATCATATGCTTCCTTAGCAGCATCATACATTGCACAGATCGTATCATACTTATCAATCTTCTTATCATATGAACGCATCAACATAGCATTCATGAATGATATAGGATTGAGTTCCTTTGCACCTCTGAAGATGTTAGGTATTACATTGAGAGCACCAGCAATGAGTTTAGCACCCTTAGTGAGAACTGCTGAAACAGATTCATGGAATACTACAGATTCTGAATAAGTTGAACGAATATATTCATCAATCTTACCATCGATATTGTCATTGAATGCTTTGATGAACCAACCGAGATCCTTACGACGAGAAATCTTGTCAGGTTTATAAACAAGACCTTTTTCAGTAGCTTCTGTTGATGCATAGATTCTTGCAAGTTCACCAACAAGAACACGATATCCAACGGTAAACAATGCAGTGAACACACTGTTACGTTCATTCGGTTCGTTCATATATTCAGAAACCATCTGTGCGAATACAGGTCTGTGTAAAGCGTTGAACATATTCTTCAAGTCTTTAGCTTCTACAGCTGAGAATCTCTTCAATGATGTAAGATCTGTAAGCTGTTTCTCGATTTCGTGATACATTCTTACTTTTCTTATGTCACCACGACACTTATATTCATCCGAGCTTTTGTTAGAATATATCTCTCCTAACAGATTCATCATGTTTGAGAGCATATCTACTTCATGCTGTGTAGGTTTACGTCTTATCATTATTCATTCACTCCTTCCTTAACCAAGTAATTTGAAGATATCACGAGTCTTAGAACCAGCAGTGCTAAGTTCTGCAAGCTGTTTGTTAACGGATGCAAGTGAATGAACTTCATAATCACTATGCTCATCTGGTCTGAGAATCTTAATCGATTCAGCATCTGTATCAATTACAACAAGTGATATCAGGAAAAGTTCCTTACAGAACTTCGTAGCTGTTGATCCCTTCAAGAGGTCAATCTTTGTTTTAGCCTTGATGTTTGATACATCAGATGCAGAGATGATAAGTGATGCATTAGGAATAACACCATAGTTGAAACTCTGATCAACCTGAGATTTTACAACACTCCATGCAATACTCTTACCTTTGAGAACTGCCTGTGATGGAGCATCACCAGCTGTATGAGCGAGTTCATATAAACGACGATACCATTTACGTTTAGGATCACGACTGTCAACAGCTGTCTGTTTCTTCTGCTTGATCTTGAATACGATATCACGGAAGAACTTGAGTTCTCCAGCACGCCATTTAACTTTACGACCGATCTTGTCCATTTCCTTGAGAGGATACTGAGCAACTTCAGGAAGTATATCAGCGTCAATAACACGGTTGAAAGTTTTAACACCGATAACATAATTGACTGGACGTGATATCTGACCATCTTCAGCACGAACATTGAATGATACGTTCATCATGAGCGGTTTCATAGTATTGAGTTTCTTGAGTTTAGTTTCATCAAGAAGCTCGGGTTGTTTTATAGCATACTTGAAGTTGAGATCACGTTCCCAATCTTCTTTACGTTCTTTCTCATGCTGTTTTTGATCGTGACGATCTTTTACGATCTGATGTCGCAGCTGTTTTCTTTTGAGATCTTCATCAGCCTTGTCATGACGTTCAGATTCTTTTTCAGTTGCTTTATTATGACGCATCGACTCAGCTGCTTTATTTCTTTCGAGATTATACTCTTTTTCAGTTTGATTAAGCTGTTCCTCTAAACGACGCAATCTTTCTCTCTCAGCTTTTAAAGCCCTACCTTCAGTTCTTAGTTGGTTAAGTCTTCTCTCATGTTCAGCACGTCTCTGTGCATCACGATTTTGTTCTCGTATCTGTTGACGAAGTTGTTGTTCTCGTTGCTGAATCTCATTTTCACGGTCATCGACTCTGTCTTGAGCTTCATGAAGTCTTCTCCAAGAGGCACCAAGTAACTGTTGTTGATGTTGAATATCATCTCTTGAATTATGAATTTGCTGTATTTGATCTTCTATCTGGTTGGCAGCGTCGCGAGCATATCGTTCATTATTATATGAAGAATCCTGTGCTTCCTGGAAGAAATGATCGAACTCAGACAGAGGACGTTTGTTATACTGCTCAAGAATAACTCTACCGTCAGCATCTTCAATACTCATCATATTGAACTCAAGAACAGAACCGTCTTCTGTAGTGATTTCATTATGAACAGCATCATGTGCATAATCCATGTCAGTGTATTCAACGTATCTGTTTACTGAGGATTGATACTGAGCAAACGGTGTACCATTAGCAACAAGTGTATGATCAACAACAGGATTGAGACTCAATGCAACCTGTACATATGATGCATAGATCTGTTCGAGTAATGATGATGTTGCAGTTGCATAATCCAGCTGAACAGATGATGAGATAAATACAGGGAATTCAAAAAGATTTCCCTTTGATGCGGCTATGATTGAATTACTTTTAGAACGGAAAGGTTTGGTAGCATCATAAACAGGTTTTATTGTATCATAACCTTGTTTGCCGACACGTTTACCAGTATCGATAGCTTGGTTAGCTTTATCTCGAACTTTTCCAACAGTGTCTCTAATAGCCATTTAAATCACTCCTTTAAAAATATTAAATTTATGGGGAGATAAACTCCCCATCATTCAAGACGCATTACTTTTAATAATGCTTTAGGTACTTTATCCATATATTCAATGGTAACTTCGTAACGTGGATTGGTTGAATAATATTTGTTTGTGTGAGATTCCACAATCAATCTATCATCTTCGAGGATACCAATCTTACCACGTTTCTCATTATGTGTCATCATATCGAATACGGCTTTGTCAAAGTTATCAACATCGCCAATATTTCCCCAAGGTCTTATATATCCGTGTTCAGCGAGGAACTTCTGACTCTTCGTCATACTGGATGGAATTGGCATATAAATGTCAACCTTGATTCGACACGGAGTTTTGATGTACAGTCCATTGAGTTTAGGACGAACTACATCATTGAAGAATTTAGCATTCTTCGCAGCTCCGGGTACATAGAATCTGTACCCGGATAAACGAGGACGATGTGATGGAACTGGTACTGTTGGTATGGTAAATGAAACTGATTTCCACTTGACCTTTTTGTATACTGCAATGAAACTCATCACAGTGTTTTTCACAGCACCTGAAAGTTCTCCGAGATCAGCAATTATACTCATACAGTCACCTTAGTTAGCATAGATACGATAATAAATCAGTATCTCCCAATCTGATTGGATTGGTAATGCATTGAATGTATAGTATGTGATGAGCTTGATACGCTGAGCTTCATCTGTGATTGAAGCACCTGTTACTGCATATGCAGCTGTATCAGCGTATTCCTTGTATTTATCAGTAGCTGACAGGAATGTTTGATCAGCATTGTAAACATCTTCAACTTTGATGTTTGTATCTTTTCTGAGATCAGCCTTTATGGTATCGAGAACAGTAGTTTCATCTTCAACGTTGATACTGATAATATCATCGAGAGTTCCGATGAATTCAAGTATATGAGACTCTTCAGTTGTTCCAAGTGCTCCGGTGAGAACTGTTTTGATTTCAGATGCAAGATTCTGAATCTTAGTAAGAAGATCAACTGTATATGTGTTGTTTCCATATATGAGTTTGATCATCTTCTTTATATGTGTATCATATACCTTTTCAACTGTACTGAGTACACCTGGAATTGTATCGAATGCAACAAGACCAAGTTCGTTGATCTGTGCTGTTCCATTACCATCATGATCGAAGAAAGCAACACAATCATTCTCATCAAGAGTCAGATGGCATTCAGCATAAGTTTCGATACGGTTTGTTCCAGCACCATTAGCAGCACCAGGACCGAGATCACCTTCTGTAACAGGATCTACATAATCCCAACGTTCTCCATCTTTCCACCATGAATGGAATATATGTGGAGTATCTTCGAACTTCTTGATGTAGTATGCTTTTACACCACCACTTGATGAAGCGGATGGTCTGTAAACTCCGAGATACTTATTTGCATCTGTAGGAGACAATACTTCAGAAGCAGTTGTCTCACGGAACGGGATCGCATTTCTCAGTCTCATGAATGAGTAGTTTGTGTTCTTAGCTGTGATAGCATCTTCAGCAGAACCACCATTACCAATCATAAATCCCTGAATGAAGTGATTAGCAGAGATGTTCTCCGGCATAGCTTCATATGAGTTAGGGTAAACACCTATAGACATCTGAGTCTCATTGTTGAGATCAGGAATTATGATTGTAGAGTCCTTACCCATATCTTCTGGGTCAGAACCTTCACCATGATTGGAATCAAGATAAAGACCAAACATCTTCATCAGAATCCATTGATAACCACTGATGGAAATTACATTGGTACTTTTCTCATGCAGTACAGTTTCACCAGTTGTTTTGTTTTTACGATATATGCTGATTTCACCCATCAAACCCGAATGATCATCATTGACATTCATGGAGTCTTCGAATAAAATAGCATCTTCTTTATTCAGCATTTATATTACCTCCTTCATTAGTTTATCTCAGCTCCAGTAAATGCGACCCACTTACCCCATCCAGTTCCATTACTAAATCTCATGTAGAATTGAGTTAGATGATTGTATGAATATAGACGTTGCATGTATATTGTACCGAACATTTTAACTTGTTCAACTCTGAATGCACCTACATCATTTGTTACATTTGGACGGTTAACGATTGAATTACCTATGTCATATGTCGGAGCACAATATGCACCAGCTGACAAGTTATTCAAATCATATCCAGCACTGAGAGGAATGACGTTAGTTGTACCCTCGTTATCAAGTGTCAATGCACCGTCTTCAGTGAATGTAAGTCCTGGACCTATGTTAATAGCTAAACCACCAGAGTCTGAAACTTCAACGTTTCCAACTGTATCACTTGACATTGCTTTTGCGATGTAAGTGTTTTTCAGTCCTCTCGATGTATCAATAGGTGAACGGAGTACACCATCTTTATCGAATATAAGTGAATCATCAGGCATACCAGTCTGAATAGAACGATATACAGTATTAGGACCACCCAGGTCATCAGCTTTGATTCTTATCTTCAAAGCGTGTGGAGCCGATGAGTTCATTGTGAATCCAAGACCATATTTAGTATCAACATACGCACACAATCCATGTTTAATTCCTGTTGGTGATGAATCTTGTAACAGGTTGACTACCTTGTGATAGTTACTGAAGATATCAATATCATGATATGTGACTGGTGATATATTGACTGCAACCTTAGTATCTTTGATGACTATTGTATTTGAATCAACATTTACATGAACAGCTTTATCATATGGATCTGATGGACTTATTGTACGAACAACCAATCCACTATCTTGACAGAGCTTCAACTGAAGACGATTGTCGTCATTGACAAAGATACTATCATCATCTGTACGAACACATACTTTGCCGCATTCATCAAACCATGATGTTCCATATTCATCATATGAACGGATGTCAAGTCCTTTACCAACATTCACCATCAATCCACCGGATGTAGCAAATGATTCAAGTTTTGCATCGTATGTTGGACCACCGTTAAAGTTTAAGTATGAGTCAGTTGTTTTACCAACCAATGATTTAGAAAGAGGTGTGTATTTGTCAACAACTCTGAGACCAGACATATTATAGAAATGATACTGTCTCATGTATTGATCAACTTCATCAACAGTACGTCCTGTACGGTTCTTCTGTTCAACAACTTTAAACAGATTGACTCCGACATATGAAGGAGTTTCATGTTCATATCGTGGGAATACGTATGGTGTTGATGCAGCCCAGTTGTCTGCAAGTGCTGAAGTTTTCAGTGGTATTGTATCACCATCGCCTTTACGAGTATAACCACCACAGATTTCATGTGGTTGCAAACATAAAGACATATCAGTCATTATTGTAAGACCACCACTAGACATCTGAGAGTTACTCATTACTTCAGTTACACCAGATGGAAGAACTGCTGTTCGTTTGAATCTTGATGGTTCGACAATTGTATTTCCTACAGTATCATCTATAAGCTTACAACTCTCACCATCGTAACGGTATGTACCCCAGTCTTCTGCAATTGACAAACCTGAGACATCAAGTGATTCTTTGTATAAACCGAATTGATTGAAGTGACCTTTTCTTGTACGAACATCGATACATTGTGATGGCTGACCACTATGAAGTGTTTCATATGTACTGAATTTAAGACTGTTACCAAGTAATGGTCTGACAGAATTTAATTCAATTCTGTATTGTTCATCGTCTAATCTTGTAGGTGCGTTGGTAACTCTACCAATACACATACCACGCATTGTCAATTCGAAATCAACACCATCTGGACAAACGTATTGCGCTGGGATGAAACAATCATCGGTGATGTGTATTATCAAATCTTTAGCACATGAACCGTTTAGAATCTGATAATCAGCATCACCATGATATTCAACACCATCGATTGTCATAGTGGTTTCAATATCCTCAATAGTTTCTGAGAATGAACCTGCATCTCTTGGATCAAGGAAACGATATATAGGTTTAACTTTATATTCTCCAGAATGAAGAGTTGGGTCAAAACCACTTCCGGAATAAATAGTCTTGAAGTAAAGCAGATTTACAGATGCAACAGGACCTTCATACAAACCATCCTTGATACTGGTTACAGTAAACTTAGCATCTATCATTTTTACATCGTTTTTAACACTGACAACATCACCGACACGATATCCGGTACCCAGTGTGTTTTCATCAGATAAATCAATATAGATCTTGGAAGCATCGAGTGTTGTATAGTGTGTACTTTGGAATCCACGATAATCATCGAAGTTACAAACGATGATATCATTCTTGTGAATGTTTCGGAAGTCCTTAAGATAGAATTGACCAAGGTCTTTACCATCAATTGTGATTCTACAGTTTGGATAGTCGACACCATGTTCATCACTACCAACTGGAGATATCAAACCTCCATCGAATTCACCTTCATGGTCTGGATCCGGTGTACCATATGCTCCATCATAGAAATGAAGCGTTCCACCAATACTATTCGGATCAAGTGCAAGACCTTTCTGTTCATCAGTACCATCTTTATTTACATACAGAATCTTTTCATCAGATGATATCTTAACACGAAGCTCACCTGCTTTGAGTCCTGATGTGTTGTTATTACCGGTACGAGTCTCATACTGTAATGATTCATCTGTACAACCGATACCGTTGATTGGTTTCATTACAGGTCTTAGTATGTGATTCTCTGGATCAAGAACAATACATCCAATGTATGGTCGAGTATCAGATACATCATCATGACGTTCAACATAGAATGGACGATACAAATCATTCAGGTCTTGGTTCTGGAGATGTTGTTCAAGATCGTAATTTGTATCAAACAAAAGAATTTGTTTGTAACCAAACTGTTTACTGAGTTCATCGATAACCCAACTCTTTATATCATTGAATGATACATTGTCAACGTTTTCCAGACCAACATCAGATGCATCGATTACAACAATACCGCTTTTACCGTTGACACTGTTTACAACTCTGGCGACTTTGTTATTTATTGCTGCCCAGATACGTTCAATGGTTTCAGATAACGATGTACCAGTTTGATCATCATTGACTGAATCGGTATTCGTGTTAGGAAAAATATCAGTTGATTCAACTTGATCACCTACCAAGGTTTCTCGTGAGAGCTGCACTTTATCATCCATATTATCAACTCCTTTTATATTGTTATATACAGGCGAGAAACGCTGAGGTAATGCGCGTTCGCCGAGTATTACCACTTGGTTGACGGTATATATTTAATAAGAAAGCGAGTGATTTAGATGGCAGACGAAGTTGTACTGAATAACTATTCGGATGATTCTCAAATAAAAACATATATCAATTCTGAACTGATGCCACGAGTATTCAAGAATATTCCATTGAATTTATTGAATGTCGGTGAGATTGGTATCATCAATGAATACTTATCTCAAGCATTAGAAAACCAAGCATTCACTTCATCATTCTACTTCAATGAGAGTTTCATCACCAAAGCTGTATTGCCAAGTTCTATATTTGCGGAAGCTGCAATATTCAATCTTGGATATTCATTTGCAACACCATCATCATGTAACATATTATTGGAACTGAGTCTCGATGATATTTACAGAAATGCAGAATTCAATTCGACATCTGGATTGTATGAATTCATTCTCGATAAAAATACTGTAATCAATCTTAAGGATAATGGTAATACTTATTCTTTGGATTATGATATTCTGATTCAGTATCGTAATGTCGAAACATCAAATGACAAAGCATCGATACCTGCATGGAACTGTCAATACACAAATATGGATGAATTGAATGTGTGTGCTACGAACAAAGATCGATACATCACATACAGAGTTACATCCAAATGGTTGTGTTTATTCCTTAATGTAAATGAATACGTTCGTGAGAAACATGTTGTTGTTAATAACTCATCATTGGGTATTGCAAACACCGATACTGTTATCTCATGCACAAATCATATCTGTGGATTTGATGTTAAGTTCATAGATGCTGATGGTACTGAGCAATGGATTCCACATGATCATCTGTTACCAATGCATGCAAATGTAAATGATCAGAATCCATATCTCCATTATATTATGGACAATCCTCAGACTATCAGATTCATGTTCCAGCTCGACGGTAGTAAATACTTCACTCCAAGTATCGGTTCACAGTACGAGATTTACATTTATACATGTCATGGCGAACCTGCTAACTTCACAGCATGGGATAATGAAGAATCTCAACCATCCGTAATTGCAACGACTTCAAGATATTCTAATAATGGTAACGTATTGAAAGCTTGTTTCGTATTGGCTGGTGGTAGTCTTGGTGGTACAAATATTGGAACCGTTGAAACCACAAGACGTGAAACTATTCAAGCATATAATACAGCTCATGTATTATCAACCGATCATGATATAGATGAATGGTTTAAAACATTCTACTTCAAGAATGTACTGTATCCATATTTCTTCAAACGCCGTGATGATCCATGGGGTCGTATCTGGAGTGGATATCTCGCACTCAAAGATGATGATGATTATGTTTACAGAACCAATACACTTCATGCTCGTATTCCATATGAGATTCTGTATAAGAACAATGACAACACCGTTAGTTCAAATGAGATAATCATCCCACCTGGTTGGTTATGGGTATACAATGATCGTAGTGATCGTATGACAGTAATACCTGTAACAAAAACTAAGTCTAAGAAGGTTGAACATGCTAACACTAAAACATCAGTTGCGGAGAAATTCGTATTTGCAAATCCATTTGGAATCCGTATCCAGAAAGATCCATTTGCAGTAGGATATTTCAACCCATGGATTAATCAGTATCTCACAACAACCAATACTGGATATGTTAATGAGAATCCAGTTGAGAAAACTGACAAAGTATTGCTTTATCACGCATCTGCTGTATTCAGTGATATCAAACGTGTATACAAATCTGACTATTATAACTTCGAAACTTACATTCTTCCTACAATCGATCAGTGGGGCACTGCTAATACCAGAATGGTTCAGTATCTCAGAGGTGGTTTGATGGAACCTCTGTTCAATGAAGCTATTTGGGATTACTTCAATGAACCAAAGGACAAGTTCGCTCAGCATATTCCAGTATATGCAAGAAACGAAGATGAAGACGGTTACTTGCCTTATGATAAAACCAAAACATATTTCTGTGTTCAACGTAAGGAACAATATACCGATAGTAAGAAATGGAAGTTGTATAATATCTGGATAGAGGATACGTCAAACCTGTCAGAGACAAAGCAGACATATTTAACAATCACCGGTAATATCGATGGTGTTGAAGGTTCTGATGAAATCTGGGGTAATGATGGTATTTGTAAAGACTATGCAGTATATTCAACTGGTGTTACAGATATCAGCATCTATCCAACAGAAGTTCTTGATAAGGGGCTCACATTTGGCAGAGTTCAATATCAGAATTATTACAGATTGACTTTGGCTGATAATGCTACGTATGGTTTGATCGATGAGATCTATGTTACATCAGCAACACTTACAAATGAAACTGGATATGGTGAAAACAGATTATATCGTATCGGAAACAAATATGATGATGATGTTAATCTCAATATTCATTTCCATGATGGTTCAACTCAGACAGTTACTATCAGAAACGCTGCTGTTGTATATACACCATATACATGTCAATATGATGATACTAGCAAACTCTATCGTATCGATATGCGTAATGTCGATGCTAATGATGTTGTGATATATGCAGAAATGCGTCCATCTGCTGATAGTGGTTCTGTTGAATATTACCGTATACCATTCTCAGAAATCGGTGACAATGTTCCATTCTTCGATGTTGCTAACAGCCAACTTCCAACAGATAAGAATAACATGAGAGTTGTACTTACAGCATACATGAATGGTACTGCTGTTGGATATATTGAAATGCAACCTGTATCAAAAGAAGAAGATGGAAGTTACAAGTTCGATGCTAAGATGTATCCGTTGAACGAATTGATTGATATCGATGATCGTATACGTATTGCATCAACTGTAATCGGTGGAGGTTCATGGATACCACTTAATGGTGCATCTGCTATAACACTGGATGCATCAAATCCTGATCTTAGAATCTCGATTCTCATGCGTGCTGAAACCGCGGATTATGGTACTGAAGTTCAAAACGATCCTAATTTCGAACAGTTCAGAATTGTTGATGAATACAAAGTTGATTCATTCGAACTCGTTCAAGAGTTAAAGGAAATGCGTTCAGTTGTTGACTTCTCTGAAGGAAGTATTCCAACGGAAGAACAGGTAAACAATTACAATGATTTCCTTGGATTATATGATCCTATGTCAGCATCAAATGATATCTACACGATATACAAATATGCTGATACCAGACATAGAGGTTCTGGTATCTTAATCCCATACGATGAAATCATTTCTTGTGCATTAAAGATGTACCAATTGTACACTTCTTACGAGGTTACATATGAGGACATCATTAGTCCTACAATACCTGAAGAGCTTACTGTGATTGGAAATATTCTTAAATCTATCAGTGAAGATACAACTCAAGGTGATAAACTCGACTGGGCTTACATCGCTTATAATCTTCAGAACTATCCAGAGTATATCAATGAAGCATTTGACAATACAAGTGTCAATAACGGAGTAACAATTCAACTCATGCCATTCGTTGAAAGTAAACTGATGATGAATGATAGATTCGAAAACTTTGTTGGTGCATTTGTAAATGTTCATAAATCTATCGAACCTGTAATCTTCAGCAGACTTGATGGAAACCACTATCTTGATTGCAAACTCATTGCAACATACGGATTACCACATACATTCTGTACTGATACCGAGAAGCTGAAGGATCCTGTACAAACAAACTTCTGGCCTAACCTGTCAATCCAGATATCATTCGATGTAAGATTTGTCAATCCATCATTGGCAACAAATACAACGGATGAACTGAAGACAATCGTCAAATCATACTTCAATAAACTTACAACATTACACTCTCCATCCGATAGAGTTGATATGAATAACAATATCTACATATCTAGACTCATAAGAGAAATGAGTATTCATGATAATGTAGAATACTTGAAGTTCAATGGATTCTATACAGATGACAAAAGTAATCCAAAGGGTGACTATATGGATGCTAACGTACAGGCAATTGTCCAGCGTTGGGATACATTAGAAGACTTCCCGAAGTATAGCAGTAATGGACAAATGATTTCTGAATTGGAGAACTTTGTTCCAGAGATGTTTATACTTGAAGATGATAACATTGTAATCAATAGCATATAATAGTAGGAGGGGCTTAAAGCCCCTCCCAATATATTTAGTTTGATATTGATACTGTGATAACGTTGTTCATTACGAACTCTTTCGGGTTGTTGATTGTCTGTATTGATTCTGTCGTTGCTTCAATCTTATGAACACGGTAACGATCAATTGGTCTGAATATAAGATTAGATGCATCTGATTTAGATATGAGCCAATCTTTATAAATAACACCGTATGTAGCCCACGGAACACCAATACCAAGATTGGTTCCATAGATATCATCAACATTATCATTATCATATAGATTACCAATATCCAGATATTTTACAGCCCAATCAGTTGCTGTGTATGTTGTGCGTGGATTTCTACTTGCTTCTGAATATATGAATGTTTCAAGTGCAAAGAAACTACCATCGCCGTTCTTCATGAAGTTTCCAGATGTTCGCTGGTTATTAGATGGAATTGTACAAGTTTCACCATAGTCATCAAAGCTCGTTGGATATAAAGTTCTGAAGTTATTCGGATCTTTATCCAACACGATTCTACAACATAAAGAAACAAGAGTGTCATCATTGTAACTCATATATTCACCAGTAGGCATTACGAATACTTCATCACATGAGCATGCACTATGGTCACGTCCGCACTGTAACCAATTCGAATTGAAGTAGTTGTATTCAGTTGTACCGAATACATCAACACTCACAGTAGTCACGTCGACAATTGTTTCATCAGTGATATTGTAGTGAAGTACACTATATGTACTGAGGGTCTCATCATATACACGAACGTATACATCGTCTCCCCAACCAGTAACACAATTGACAGTATATGTTTTATCAAGACTGAAACGTTTGACTTCGGTAGCAGTAGACATATCATATATTACGAATGTAGTATTACCAGCACCGGTGATATCCTGATATACCATATAACTAGTTCTGTTGAGAGCATAACCCCAGTTACCCAATACTGTTGAAACTTCACTACCTGCAGCTGCATATACATCAATGATCTTGATTTCATTATCACTGTTGTGAGTTGCAACAACATAACCTTGATCTGAGAATGTATGAATTGTAGGAGTATCTACAGCATCAGTTGTGAATCCAACGTTTATATCAGTATATGTTGGAGCAGTATTCTTATCACTGGAGATGGTCCATATTCTATATACACCACTACGGAAGTTATTCTTTAAATTGCTTGCAGATCTAGAGAACATTGACATTACAAGTTTATCACCAGCTTCTGTGATTTTGAACATTGCAAGTGTTCCAGTGTCTGTGCTATCCAAAGATGAGTTTCTTGTATTTGTGACAACATTGTTTCCAACATTTGTTATTGGATATGCTACAATTGCAGATGTATCTGAAGGATCTGTTGAATCAAAGTATAGAAGAGCATTTGGTGAAACAATACAATTCTTTGATGGAATTGGATACACGATTCTACTGTAAGTATCTTCAGCCATGATGATACCATTATTAGGTACAGTGAATTGAGGTACATTAGTATCAAGTCGGAGTGTGAGCATTGTTCCAGCATTTCCAGATCTATCCCAGGTCGGTGATGGGAAATCAGTCGTTGTAGTGATATAGTATTTCTTCTTTGCAAGAGATGGATCAACGTTTGCAGGTGTAACGACTTCCCATGTAGAAGGATCCCAGAATGTATCTGTTGCCCAAATCTGTGCAGTTGTATTGAAATTTGTAATTGGAAATTCCGTTCGGTCATTTACCCACACATATCTATCATATACAGTATCATTATATTTACAATAAAACCATGTACAGTGTTCCCAACAGAAAGCCGTATTGTAATCGATATTACTATCCTGCAGATATGATTCTGAAACCCAATCATGTTGTGTATGATCATACATCTTCATGGATGATACATTAAGTTGTGATAATGGTAAACGACCAGCATAACCCTGTCTGATGGGCATAGTAGTTCCACTGGAATTACTATAGAACAATACACCATTGAATGTGTTATCATTAGCATTCGTCATTATTGTTTGTGTGAATGCTTCTGGTGTCGCAAGCTTAAAACCTGCTTTAGGACCAATACTGAGCATCATTGAACGATAACTGAACCAAGTCCAACCCATCCAGCTATGAGGTGGTCTCCTGAATCCATTGGTTACTACATATCTAGAATACCATTCACCATTTTCAATGAATTTCTTTCCAGTTACTCTAGAATCAACAGAAAGAACACCTGTAGATGTATTATATGTTGCTGTACATGTATAGTCATGTCCACTACCGCCAGCATTACAGAGTCTAGGGCAATCATATTCTATCGTAGTATATGGATTATCCTTACGCTCCAGAATTGTACCAGAATATCCAATATTGAATATGAGTTGTAAGAACGCCAAAGGTGTCACTACTCCCGGGATATGATTACTCTCGAGAGCACTCATTATATTAGCTATATTAACAGCAATTCCCATATACGCTGTTACGTTCAATTTCTCATTAATTCGTTTAACGAAACTTGTCTCATTACCATCGATATCATACACCTTAGAATGAGTTATAAGATTATGATTATAAACACTTGGATTACAACCAAGACCAATCTCGGTGATTGTTAAATCTTCGGTTACACCAGTTATGTTATAATCAAAAACATATGCAGTTCCTTTATCACCCAATGACAAATACATTGTTGATATTCCTGTGTTTGAATCATACTCAATAGGAGTTATACATTCTTTGAAGTCAGATTTACTATCAGAAGAATACCAAAGAGTGCTGTTTGTTGATATACAACCGGCTGATGGCAATTGTAACATACTGGTGCTTGAACGATCGATGGTTCCAATACCAGTACCAATCAACAACCTCCATGATATATCTCTGGGAAAGGATCCAATATAGTTCCGCATAGCCCAATCGGTTATGAGATTCTTACCAAAACACTCATTGGTTACATTACCATCTCTATCGATAGATTGAATATGATACACATTGTTGAAATGTGCAGTAGTGTCATCGCATTTCATCGGATGTAATTTGTTGTAATTACTGATGAATTTTTGCAATGATTCTGGCATGTTCATAGACAACACCATCCTTTCTCATGTTATTGTGGCTTGATTACCAGTTATACCAACAATTGCTACAGTGAAGTCATCCACATTATTTGGAGCTGTTGGTATATTTATTACAGTCGCTTGTGCTGATGTCACAGTTATATCAGCATACACCTTATCATCATAACAAGTTTCATAGCCTCTTGTATAGTAGATGACAGTTGGTTCTACAGCTGATATATCGATGGATGCATGTGAAATGATATCCTGATATACAGTTTCATTTGCTTTGGTATAGTATGTAACATCAGCACCTGCGGCATCACTGATGTTTATAGATGCATGTGTGAGACAATCCTGATATGCATCGACATCAAATTCAGTATACTCTGTGATGGTTGCAGGAGTATTACTGATAGCTTCGATTGATACCATGTTATCGATGATGTATGGTGGACGATATTCACTTGCAACATATACACCTCTAACAGGTACAATCTTATGAACACCGTCAACAACTACATGTTTACATACTTCTTTAAATTTGTAGATTTCCATACGATCACCTCATCAGTTACTGGTTCCTGGTGGTTTACCGTTGAATATGGTTTTATTCGAATAAGTGATCTCAAATTTTTTACCAGATACATTTCTTTCAGTATTATTGATTGATGTGATTGTAGTTGTTGTACCTTGGAGCTTTATCGGTAACATATTTATCATCGGAATCATCTTATCACCGTGAACAAACCATTTATCATATACGAATTCCATACCATACTGATCAACACCCTGAATGTATGATGTATCACCGGTACAAATCATTCTACCGACATCGAAGTATTTGAGATTAGGTCTACCATTACTACTCCAATGTGTTGATACACCTCCGACAATACCGAGTATTGAGTTGCCAATTCTATATGGCATAATTCCAAGGTTTCCGTCATTGTAACCATCGAGATTAAATGTGGTTGAATTAACGAATGCAAGATGTGATGGATCATCGTTTACGTTGATGCCGATAAACCATGCATTACCACCTCCAACATGACCCAGTGTGACAATATTGTCAAAACACTTTAAGTACACACCCCAAGTGCTGTAGAAGTCGACGTTACGATCACATTCGGTGAACGTTGCTGCGGTTAAGTTGCATACATATGTTTTGGAATCAGTTGTACTAATCCATACGTGATTACGGTGAGCGAATATGGTTCTTGCAGTACCGGATAATGATGATAATGGTAAACTACTTTCATCACGACTGTTGTCAATGTCATAGATTCTAAGTTCACTTCCATCTGTTGTGACATATGCTATTTTGTTAACACCATACATGCAGCAACCACATTTACACGGGAAATTAGTTTCTACGATCGGATCAACACGAAGATCATGTATCATACCTGCTGATATTGATGGTTGTGATGAAAATACTATTCCTGCAGTTGTTTCTGTAGCAAATACTACACCACTGGAATAATTAGTTCTTGTTGGTGATGCTAATGTACCATTTGGAATTGTTGAAGTATCCCAAACAGATCTCCTTGGTGTAGAATCTACAACGAACAACCATTTGTCATATGTCGTAGCATACTTTATATTTCCGGTACTCATATCCTGATGGAAGTTTACATCGAATCCGAATATCTCAGATTTGTTGTTATAGTAGGAATCATCTTGACCACCCCAAACATATGACCAATGATATGTCGTATTGAATATTGAACATGTTGGTTTTGAGAAACCACTATCGGTTACAAACTTATTCGGAGTTGTCATATATCCAGAGTCTGCAGCATCCTCAGTAAGTTTCAAATGGAAGTCCTTATAACCTCTAAGAGGTTGGATATTTATACTGTCTGAGTTGGTTATCCAGAACCGTTTATTTTGTGCAGCTACTGGGATATTGTCATGGTCTTCGATTCGGATCCAATCATTGTTAGGTATGTTAGGACCTTTCCAGTATTTATCCGTAGCGTAAACAACCTCAATGTTACCACGAATCTTTATGATAGGATCTGATATATTTGGATTTAAGAAGACATATAATGTTTCAATATTATCACCATTCGTGTAGTACATCACGGTCCGGAATCCGACAGTCATCAGCGTTTCATCATATTCATGACGAGAGTCATTATAATAGTATACACCTGTATTATTCCACTCACCAGTACCTACGAAAGGATTGAACATCTTAACATCAGTAACAACTAACTGGGTGAAAGGATATTCAACACCGAACCTCTCCGAAAATCCATAATCATTCTCAGGGGTGTATGACCAGAATGGACCTATCTCAAATGAAATAGGTTCCGTCAAACGTTGAGGTTGTGCGATTAACATTCCAGTGGTGTATGCGTAGAAACCATCTATGTATTTTTCATATTCAGTGTTATTTTGTGTAACCAACACGTTCTCCATCAGAGCGGTCTTAGTTACAGTTGAATCAACAATAGCTGATCTTGAATATGTTGAAACGGTTCTACTTTTATAGCCATTAGTATTAGAATGATTTACACGCTTATATGTACCAACCGTTGGTATCTTCATTCTGTTCATCATGAGATTTCCAGTTGTGATAATTGAGAATGTGTTAGCAGCGAAGTTGTCTGTAATAAGACTCTCGAGGAATGAACAGCAGAAATATACTGTGATTTCAAGAATCTCATTTGGTTTCTTAATCATTGCAGTACGTTGACCTTGGTTATCATATACGAATGAATGAGTCCACAGTTCATTCCAGTTAGTACCAATACCATATTCAGTGATGGTAACATTCGCAGATATATCAGTGATATTTGCTGGGAAGTAACACACTAAGTATCGACTAACTGTCGTAATGCGTCCATCTGTGTCAGTTTCACCAGGTGCATAAAACATTGGGTATGTATGTGATACTGTTGTATTGCTAGTCGTCGCAGCCAGTCCATTAAACAATACAGCTGTCATGATTGTACTGGTCTTATCAAATGACTGAGTACCTTCGCCGACATACAACTTTGTCGGAAAGCTGACGTCTACGTCATTCGCAAAGAACCGAGCAAATCCGTAATCAGTTAACAGATTCATTCCATACTTTGTATCAGTAAGAGTACCATCAAACGTGTATGTTTTAGCAACATACACGTTTGATACATGACCTGATACGGATTCCATATTCTTTATGAATTCATATAAACCTTTTATATCTTCCATACATCATACTCCTTTCTCATTTAATGTGATTTTTATAAGTGAACGGTAATCTATATCATTTATACAACGCTTGATTGTACCATCGTATGTTTCCAGTTCAAGATCGAATTCACCAGGGTGAATGTTAGCATATGCATCGTAGAATGTGATATATTTTGGATCATACTCATATGCTTCTTCGTATTGTGCTATAACAGGATAAATATGATCATTGTATTTATATCCAAGATTGTACTTAATATCATCACGGTAGTTAGCGGTGAACAACTTGAAATATGGTACGAAGTAATATGATTTGAATGTACATGGGAACACTTGCCAGTTGTTAGTATTACTTGTTGATTGTGATTTGAATTGATACATGTGATGAATTGATTTGAATTGATCAGAACCATCACTGTGGAGTCTACATAAGTAAATATTGTAATCATCTGCCAAAGTATAGTATAATGTACCATTCGCAATTACTAACGTTTCTGGAGCATTTGATGTTGGTAATGATACAACTCGAACTCGTTCAAGTGTATTGATATCCAATATCTCAACAACTGCAGAGCCACCCGAAACAGCTTGACCCACGTAGATATAGTTGTCATCTTTACACAACGATTGCCAACCAGTACCATATTGAGATTTCACTGAGAATGTTTCAGCGACTCTATCATATACAAGCAGATTGCTATTTGAACTTGTAGAACCTTTGATCAGGTATTTATCGGTAGCAATCCAGTCAAAAGCATCCCAATCGCTAGTATACGCAAAACTGTCACTAATATTTTGGGTTTTTGTATTGAATATAACAAAACCTCCCTTTGTTGCAACAGCAAACTCTTCTATTGATACCCAGAACATCTTTCCACGTCCGGTAATTGTTGTCGGTAATACCGTAAGTTTTGTAATGTCTGTAGTATCTGCACGGTTTATTCTGATTATATATTTCTGATCAGTCTTCGCAGTGATGTATACGTAGTTACTATCAACAAGGAAGCCTCCAATATATGTGGTATTACCTGAGTATGGTAATCCAAGTACAGAGTTAGGAAGTTCAAATAAAACAGAATATTCTTTTGATATCAATGTGAACTTTATCAAACGAACAGTTGTACCATTGACAGCCATCAGTGTATACAATTCACGATTGTATTCCAATGTATTTGAATAGTAGATGTCAGTGATTGGTGTGGTTCCATCCAACAACGTTGGATCACTGTAATCATTATATCTATTAGGAACACGCTCATTCTCACCGACAATCATTAGATCAATATGATCCAGATGTTTGTATGGGCGAATTGGAGGATGTAATCCACATGCTTTTGTGTTAGTTGATGTAGTATAAATGTTGTAAATATTATTCTGCACTGTGGGTACATTGAACATATCGAATGTGCATTTGAATTCAATTCTATCACGTGTTTCTTTGGTTGTCACTGTGTATTGAAGTGATGGATCACATGTAATATCAAGAGTACATGAATCTACTAAATATGGTGTATCGATGGTAGTTTTCATTGTTAATGTATTCGGAATAACTGATATAGTTATACTATCATACATATCATCTTCATCGTTGAGATATATTGTATATGGGTTAATTAATCCTGTGTCGTTTTGTAGATAAGCTGTACCGTATTGATTTAATGTATCAACTGTAATCTCAGTAATCTCTTCATTGTATTCCCATTCATGTGTCTCTTTATTGTATGACTTAATACCTTCGATATCTTCACATAAAATTCGGACTGCTAATACTTCAACAGCTGTAATCTTTACAGATGTAACTCCAACAGGTTCTTGACTTCCTCCAGCAATAAGAGCTGTATCAGTTAAGTAATAGCGTTCATCAGGGATGTAACCAGATGGTTTATATGAGCTATCAGTAAGAACGTATCCGCTACCACCAGAACCAGCTTGATCATCATCACCACTTCCATCAGGTACAGTACCGGAACCGCCATACCAGCCTCCACCACCAGAACCACCGTATCCGCTATCTTTGTAAAGTCCAAGACCACCATAACCAAAACCACCACGAGCACGTTCATCACCTGATTGAGGTGATTCAGTTTGGGTACCTGGTCCTGCATTACTACCATATCCACTACCACCATCTTTTGTGGTACCTGATAAACCTCCACCTTGACCACCTTTACCATCACCACCACCAACACCAGCACCTCCACCAGCGACAATGATTCGTGATAATAAAGATTGTTCAAGGTTTGCGATAACTATTTCAACTACAGTCTTTTCTGATACCGGATCTCCAGCATTTAATCCACCATATCCATATGTAGATATAGAACCTTCAATGAATTGATCAGTTACAAGATCATACATACCAATAGCATCATCTGAATCACGTTTGCATGGTAACAGATATCTTTTATAAATACCATTCTCATACATTTTGAATGAATACAGTTTTAATCTACCAATATCAGTTTGGGGATTTCCACTTGTATTGTTATTAAATATAAACATTGAAAATTTGCCATCAACTTGTTCAGTTGCTTCTGATTGAATACTTCCAATGAGTATACCTTGACTGTCATACCATGATGCAGTTGTACCGTCTACAATAATCGTGATGTCTTGACCATATACTAATCCAGATCCTTCTGTTTCATATGTATTACAACAGAAAACGGGAATATCTCTACTATCGAACCTCATGAAGAAATTGAGATTACTATCATGAGGACCAATTCTACTACCGAATATCGATTGATATGCTTGATAGGTATTTTGTGTTAAACAACATTTACACTCAACGATCGTATTCGCTTTATGCGTGTAACCAGTATTGATGTATCCTCGATTATTCTCCTTATTCTCAATATATGTTAACTCTGTATATCCATCAGGTATAGATTTTTCGATTGTAATTTGTTCTGGTCTGATAAGTCTGATATCACTACCACCACCAGATGCACTCCAACAACCTGAACGAGATGAATAGTTATCAACGTTTCCTCCGTTGTATGTTGCTGTAGGAAATCTGGTGTTCCAATAAGTTCCTGCAATGGAGATATCAGCAGTTACAGCATGTGCAGGACTACCTCCAGCAACCATAAATACATTAGTATCAGTGTCAAGAGTTAATGTTCCTGCGGCATAACCACCTTCTGATTCACGACCATATCTACGAGCATTACCCCAACCACCATTACATTCCAGACGGTATGTTCCCGGTGGTAATGAAACTTGCTCCATTCTACCGGTGCATATCGAGTATACAACATCATTCCGTCGTATATTATTTACTTTTCTTGCAATGATGATTTTAGCTGTATCTGAACGAGCAGATTCCATGAATATGTTAGAGAAGTAATAATCACTCATGGTGTATCCATCCATATAACCAGATGGTTTATATGAGTTGGTAGTGAGAACGTATCCACTACCACCTCCACCGCAACCTATTGTGTGTTCTCGGTTGCTGACACCCATAGTACAGTAACCACCATACCAGCCTCCACCACCACCGGGTTCTCCTTCAGCACCACAATTACCGGTACCATAGTTGTGTTTCAATAAACCATCCTGACCACGACCGAATCTCCAACCATTCGTTTGGGTAGGATAACGGTATCTATTGAAACCACTATCTGAATTTGGATAACCACCAAACACTCCACCACCGGAAGCCATGTCACTCATTTTGGCTATTGTGGCTTCCCAGAATTGTCCACCTCCGCCACCACCAGCGACAATGATTCGTGAATTTAACGACGGTGATGACTTAGTATTGTATGTGAATGTACGTGTTGGAATTGTTGTGTAGTTGTATGGTGAGAATGGTAAATTTCCAGGACCGTAACTGTTACCCGCTGTACAGTATATCATTAATCCAAGACTAATGTCTGTGGTGACACCGCTATTAACAGTAAACTCAATAAAGTTTACTGTAGTATTACGAAGATCACCCATGGTATAGTCTAAGACATAAGTGTCATTTGGCAAGTCATCGATGCTGTAAGTTTTTCTGATGGTTGTGGTTGTACCATCATCATATCCGAATTTGATAGAGAATCCTGATGGAAGTGCGATAGTATTTCTGAAATGTACACAAGCAGGTCCACCATAACTTTTTGAATCAGGAACATTACAAGTTTCAAGCAATGGGAATCTATATGTAGTATTATCGCTTGCGGTACCTGATATAGTATATTCACCATTGACAACTGCGAAGGTGACATCATTAACAGTTGCTGTTGTATCTACAGGACATGGTAACTTGTTCAGTCTCTGTTCATACTCAATAAATGTGTCACCTATGATATCATAAAAACCAGAGATCGAACTTCCGTTTTCAGTCTTAACAACTGGAACGAATTTATGTACATCAGAATCATCTTCTCTGATAGTAAGATAATAAATTCTCGCATTGGCAAGATCCTCCCAGAAAGGAGTACCAGTACCACTCGCACGATGAGTTCCAAACACACCTAACGATGGTACTGGATATGAACTGTTATCAAAATCAACTGGTGCGAATGTAGTATGATCATCATTTGATGAATGGTATATTGTATCAGAACCATTTTCATGCCAAGTAGCTTCAGTCTCACCCATATTGACAATAACACGAGTGTTGTATAACGCAGGGTCGGTACTGCCTGTTGTAATGTCAACCTGTTGGGAACCTGGACAATTGAATCTATATTTCCAAGTACCATTATTGCGTATCTGGAATGAATATGTAGCCCAATAGTCAGATGCTTGTGTACCCATACCAGTATTATCACAACCAACTAAACTCTGATATGAGTTTCCACCAGCGGAATCGTCAGCATAGAATTCAAATTCTAGTGTTGTAAGATGATTAACATGATAACCTGTATCAAGACCTTGACTTGATGCACGCAGATATTCCATTGCTGAATATTGTGCTGGTAATGTCACCTCATGTTCAATATATTCATCTGGATCTATATTCAGACGAACATCGGAAGCTCCACCACCGCCAGGTCCACCATAATATGATGCCGTGTTTGCTAAACCACCGCGGCCGCCACCGTTATATCCACCGGGTGCGAATGTGACTTTATCCGAGTTAGTATTTGCACCATCACCACCGACAACAGCATACATTGTGGTGGTTTCTGCAAGATCCAGTATACCCATTGACAAACCTCCGTAGGGTTTCTCTTGATCACGACCTGAATCACTTGAATACATACGACCACCACGAGCGCCATAACACATCATCAGATATGTATCAGGTTGAAGTGTAAACTCTTCAGGTTCTCCTGTGTATTGGAAATCGTGTATTACTTCGAATAATTGATCTTGGTAAACATACAAAGTTCTACTCATGTAAGTTCACCACCTTTCTATTTAAATTGATATTATGTGAGATTATAAGGATCATCTGCTGAGTTGTAAATAGCAACCAGAGTATCCTGTGGAAGACTGTTGACTTCTTCCTGAGTAGGATCTGAACCATATGTGACAATAGATGATTCAAATCCAACGAGTTTGAGTTTGACACTACCCTCAGTACCATCACCACGATAGTCAGTTTCAAAATCAACTGCAGTATATGTCATCAATACACGGTATACAGTTTCATTATATACTACAAGGGTATTACGTTCGTAAGTTGTACCAGGTGTATAGTCAACGATAGTGGCATTGCCTCCACCTCCACCAAGTTCAAGTTGTTTAAGCTTCTCGGTAATACTTGCAAGTTTTAAAGTATTAGCTTCAATCTGTTCCTGCAAGTCAGTAAATATTTTAGGCAGTTCCATAATTAACCTCCTTATTCTTCAGGCTGTTGCTCTTTCAGCCATTCATCGATTATGTGTTCAATTTTATCTAATAACTCACCATTAGCTCTTTCCGCAGTGAGTATCGGTGTTAAGAATTCATCCATCATTGATACGAAGAATTCATATGTCATAACATTACACATAGTACCATCGGCATCGGGTAATTGGAATGTTAAAGGTTTATTTGGATCAAAAGCCATTATAAAACCCTCCTTTATGTAAGATTACCGATTGGTTGGTCTGGTATTTTCGAAACATACAATAAAATCATTGTGATTTATTTTTATAAATATAAACAAATAAGTATTATTCTTATCCAACGAATAACAAGAGATATACAAATGAAAGTGAGGTACGCAAAATGAATATCACTGTTTACAATAAAACAAATGGTCAAGTTGTTGCAGAACTCATGTCTGCTACAACAGGTGACGTTCTTAAGTTCATCCAGAAAGGTTTTAAAGTTGTCGATAACATGACAAAGGAAGAACTTACAGAATCAGCAGTATTGTCAATGGTTGGTACATCCGAATGTGTGATATAAATTCATACTTTCGATATACATATCATTAGAATGAATAGGACAGAGTCCATTCAAATAAAAATCAAAGGAGAAATCACAATGGCTGGTATTTTTAGCATGGGTGCTTGGATAGCATATGGTAATTCAGCACTCAACAATCAGAAGGGTAAATCATCAAATCTTCAGGATGCATTCCGTGCAGACCTCAAGAAGAACATCGCAAAGGCTGGATACCCTTCAAAGGACGAAATCGGAATCATCGATGAGATTAATGACTTCTCATTCGATAACACTCTCAAGCAGATGCCTCAGCTCGTAGCTGACTACATGAGAGACGAGAACAGAAAGTTCAACCTCCCTGCACCTGATGGCAGCTGTACAACAGCATCAATCGAAATCGTTCACAAAGAGTCTCAGACCAAGAGCGGTGTTGCAAAGCTCGGTGGTGGCAAAGATCCTATTCCGTGGGAGAGCACAATCAAAGAGCATGACGAGTATTCACTCTCTAACAACAGAGACGCATTCAAAGTTAAGTAATCTTCTCACAATCGATGTTGATTTCCTTACGAACACATTAAAGGACGGGGCATTAGCCCCGTCCCAAGTGTGTTTTAACCACGTATCAAACTCTTAATGACATCTGGAACTTCTTCATCATACATATCGGATTCATCCGCTGTAGTTTCAGTTGTACCAGTTGTCTTAATAGCGTCCAGTTTAGCAAGTATCTTGTTGAGTATTTTTTCTGTTCGAGGAGATCTAGTTGTGAATTCTGACTTAAGTAGATAATTCAACAGATCAGTTCTACTAAGATCACTTGTGTCATTGTTGATACCTGAACCTTGGATAGTGTAGTTGTTTACTGTATATGAACCCTCTGAACCGTAATTGAGCATCTGATCTATTACGTTATCACTCAGAGGTGGAATATCATTAGCTACGGTTGTTACATCTCCGGAACCGTAGATACCGCCAGGAACGAAGAATCCTGAATCTGTAGTATTATAATCGAAATCACCACATGCACCAATCATTGAATTAAGTTGTGCGAGAGTCTTTTCCGTACCTGAAGCAAGAACTTCAACTGGACGGTTCTTGTTCTTGATAGTCTTATCGTAAGACATACCAAGCGTTGTCCATTTAAGATTATGACCGTTTCTCTTGTACCTTCCATCAGTGTATACTGATCCATGTGTGTAGTAATGTTTAAGATCATCATTTGACATTACCTTGTTAGTATCCAGCCATTTCTGACCATATGCAGGTTTGTAGAATTTGGTACTTGTATCTGTACCCACCCAGTTATTTATCTTTGCATCTGATGCGGAGTTAACCGGATTAACAGTTGTTGTCGTATATTTATGATCGTTCTTTTTATTGATTGCAGTTGCTGAATCTGTAAAGTCCGAACTATGACCCCAACCACAGTAAGGACGACCATCTGAAGCACGACCTCCAGCATATACAAATACCCATGAACCCCATGTAGTAACCTTTGTATATGATTTGTTGTTTTGTAATTTACACGATAACTTACTACTGTCTGAATGATCGAGATATAGATATACATCTCCATGTCCCTTAGTGAGTAATTGACTATTAGACCATGTAGTTCCACCATTATGGTTCTTTTTCATAGTCTTATAAAGAGTCTGAACCTCAGTGTTTGTAGCCCATACTCGAGTGTCTGTATTGCTAGCTTCAGCATCACCCTGTTCAAGTTCTTCATCATAATCATAATCTCCAAAATCACTATAGCTTGAAGTAGAGTATGAAGAACTAAGTGCATCTGCACTATTGTTGATGTTAGTCTGTACTGTGCTGTACATGTTCTTGTAGTAATCAGGTAAGTAATCAGCATACTCGCCAAGTATACTACTTAAATCAAATCCAGACACAGTACCACCACCGCCAGCTACAGTTGTACTTCCACCACCAGCTGCATAACCACTGGACTGACCATTATCAAGCATCCAGTTATATGCATCAACGGCTGTACGCATATGCTTCGCAAGCTGTGCTGATGTGTACCAGTTCTCAGGCACGAGTGCATTTGCAACGTAATGACCCATTGACTCAGCGATATCAGTTTCCGCATATGGACCCCATCTATCATTTGCACCAAGTTTAGGAGCATGACCAAGAGCTTGAGTAATTCCAGCTTTATAATCGTTGAAGTTAACATTCTTTGCACGTGAGAATGTAGAATCTGCATCGAAGTATTGCTTCTTGATATATGGAAGCTGATCAGCTAATGTTGAACCATACTTAGTTTCATGACCACCACGATATGCATTCTTCGAATCTGGAATCCAGTTCATCAAACCGAACGCAGCTTGACCGTTCTTATCAAATGTAACTGCTGTAAGTGATTTCTCACCGGTAAGTTTCTGAGCGGCATCTTCATGGATACCAATAGCAGCAATCATAGCGGTTTGTGCCGCAGTAAGTCCTGCTTTCTTAGCTTGATTCCAGTAACCACCAGATGTGAGTTTTGCTGGATATGGAGACCAGAATACCGGAGCAGCTTTCATTGCAGCTGACAACTGGATCTTACCCTGTTTACCTCCTGCAAACTCACCTGTCGAACCACTGGCATCACCAGCGTCAGCACCTTCTTCAAGTGCACTACCAGATTTACCACCGACATATCGAAGAATGGTTGTTGGTATACCACCACCACCTTCTCCGGCGTATCCAGGACCCATAGTCCATAACAGATAATTCTTCCAATTCTCATCTCTATCAAGATATGCTTTAGCTGCACCAGCACCGAGTTGTCTAAGTCTCTGACCACCAGCATCTTGGTCACCTGCATCGTAACCATATGCGTTCGGTTGATCACCTTTGATATACAAACCGACGTGTTTCGGAGTTGTGAGAATGTCGCCAGGTTTGAGTTTCTCAGCACTATATGGGATGAACTCCCAGTCATTTGAAAGAGATCCATCAGAATTATAAATCAAATCATTCTTAGTTTTACCAGTAAGATCATGGGTTGTCCATCTTCTGGTACTACCATTCATAGTTCCTTTGAATGAGTAACCCATATAGTTCATTGCAGCACTGATCATGCCTGAACAGTCTGGATGTAATTCAGGAAGTTCTACACCACTACGAGTTGTGATAGGACCATGGTTTGCATTCGAATATATTGCTCCAAGTTTCTTAGCAGCACCTTCCCATACTTGAGCAGCAGCCTCGTAAAGATCTGATGTTTGTCCGGTCATGTTACCACCACCACCGCCACCACCAGAACTTCTTCCACCACCACCAGCTGTAGCAGCAGATGCCTGAAGAGCTTCACCGAGTTTCTTAATAGCGATTGATGCTTTCTTGGATTTAACATAATCACTATCATCTGATTCTACCAAATATTTGAATCCACCGGATACTATAGGATTACCAGCTTCGTCATGAACGATATTACCAGCAGCGTCTTTCTGATAAACAACGTATGGTTCGTAATATCCCTTACTGTTAGCGACCATAGTATCATAACGATTCCGAAGGTCTTCACTGATCTTATCGGATACAACCATTGAAATGTATTTATTTCTTACAGTCGATTTACCATTCCATTCATCAGATATACGCTTTTCGTATTCCTCTAAAGTTTCATCATCTCTTATAGGATTATCTGTACGATAGAGATCCATCGCAGTCATAACCTTAGTCTGATAGTCTTCCTTAGAGAGTTCTTCCATTGCTGTCTTAGCGACACTAGCTTCAGAGTATTCTTGTTTCTTCTCATTAGCCATGTTAGTAATATCAGATGATGCATCTGTATTAAATATATTACTGAAAAGATTTGTCATTCCCTTCAGTGTTTCCATAGCTGATTGAGTTGCTGTAGATAATGAATCCATTGTTATCATATCACCGTTACCATAGATACCCATCAACGATGAACCTGCAATATCATTTGCATTTCTACGCTGAATCTTACCCGTTAACGGATTAGATACATATACACCACCGTACTTGTCCGTACCAATTGCATTCATGTAATGAACGTTTCCAGTACGTGTTCCATATGCTGATCCACTGCCTACGAGAGTTATTGGATTATTAGGTGAAGCCTTCTTGAGTGAACGCATTGTTACTCCACCTACGGTTGTATTCATACCCAGAGCATTTGATGCAGCTAAATATCCGCTAACAGATGTTCCTCTCGATGGGTCATACGCACCATTTGATGTCATAGAACCTGCAAGCTTTCTAGCATTGATGTTAGAACCAGTTCTACGATTATATGCTTCAGCAAGTGCTACTGGACCACAACCACGACGTGCCATGTTAAGATAGTTTCCGTATGATGTTTGAGCATCACCACTACCAATAATCTCAGCTGTAGCCTCATCATTAATATTCGAATAAGGTATATCACCTTCAGAATAATGATACGGACCATTAGCTATGACAGTTGTATCAACAACTTTAGTGGTTTTGGTTGAAGTCGGAACAGTTTCATTTGTAGCAGCTTTTAATGATGCACCAACAGTTGCTGCTGATACAAGTGCAAGCTTTGTATTCTTTATAGCAGACAAACCTTTTTCCTCAGTTGATTGACCATCTGCAAGAAGTTGATCGGTATCTCCCATCATCTTCTTACCGAGTTCAGCAATCTTGTTATTCTCGTCAACCCATGGGAGTAATGCGAATGCTTCACCGATTGCATGGATTATCTTACCGAGACCACCAACGATACCACCAGAACTACTCTTAGCAGCGCCATATTGTGCAGTAGCCAAACCAGTTTGAATTTCAGCTTCATCAGCAATCTTGTTTGTGTTAGAAACCATCTCAAGTGTACCATGTTTGAACATCGATTTCTGCATCTCGATATCCTCTTCACGATTCTTGTCAGCTTTCTCTTCAGCAAGTTTTCTAGCATCGTCTTCTTGTTTATAACGATCACCAAGGAACTCAATGAGTCTATCAGTATCATTATTAACTGCTTCTCCATCGACTGTTGTATTTTGAGCCTCAGTAGCAACTGCAGTTCTCGAAAGTGTTTCAGCATCTTCAAGCGACATATCACCAGTCATGATGCGCTCGATGATATTACGAGACTTATCAGGATCATTAGGATAAATCATTTGAGCTAAACGTTTAGCTTCTCTTTCCTTCTCAGCATGAGTAAGTTCAACAGGAATAGTTGATTTAACTTTACCTTGTTCATAGAATGAACCATCAAGTTTAGCATCAAGATAAGCATTCATCTTCTCTGAACCATGAATATCATATGCTGAATAACGAGGTGTACCATCTTCATCAATACTGCTGGCACCATATGGAAGTGTGGTTGTAGTATTTTGTTTATTAGAATTGGTATTTGATCCTGTACCGGCTGTAGTATTAGAAGAATTAGATTCATTACTTTCTTCTTCAGGATCATTATCCGGAATACCCATACGTTGCATATACTTAAAACGTTTCTTTCTACTGCCTGGATGAACGATGAACGCCAGAGCTTCAGCAAATTTGTTGATTATCTTCTGAATGAATCCCATAAATTTGGTTAATGGTTTTGCAATCATCGATACAATTCCACCAACAGCCTTAGCAATACCAGCAATAATTGGTGACAATACTTTGAGGATTGTATTTACAGATCCAGCTATGACTTCAAGTAATGGTCCGAGTGCAGTGAGTGTGTCAGCGATTGGTCCTGTAATTGATGCAACGAGCTCTTGTAATGTACCTGTGAGTATCTTAAGAACTGGCTTTACAGTTTTAACGAGTTCCTTGAATACACTGTTGAGAGGTTTAAGTATAGCAGTGAGAGTTTGTTTGATTAATTGCATAATAGCTTTAGCACCACTCATACTAGCAATGATTTGCATAATCATTCCTGAGATATTCATGATTGCACCTATAGCACCACCAAACATCTTACCAAGACCACCAAGAAGTTTACTACCGTAGCTTTCTTGCTTACCATCAGCTGCAGCATTTGTCATTGTTGCCGTTCGATGTTCATCGTCAGCACTTGTTGCAGCTGCAGAACTATTCTGCATACTACCAACATCAACAACGGTTGCTTGTAATTCATTAGAATGTTTAACATCTGCAGTTTGAGCTGATGTATCTCGAGCAGCTTCAGCTTCGTTTCCTTTGACAGTTTCTTCCTTGAGTGAATCAACTGCATCAACGATTCGAGTTGTTTGTTCTTCTTGCTTCTGTTCAGCTTGCTGTTGAGTATCTTCAGCGACAGTAGTTTGTTCAGTTCTGGCAGGTGCATTCCAGTCACCATAACCACCATCTGCAACAGGATTTATTACGACTTGAGATTGTCCAGGAGCTGACCAATCTGTTCCATCTGCAACACCAGGTTTCATTTCGATAGGTTCAGTCTTTTCTTCTTTCTTAGAAGATTCACTAGAAGTTTCTTCACCACCATTTTTCTCAACTTCAATCAATTCATGAAGTTGATCACGTATCTCTGTAAGAACTGAGGTTTGTTGACCCTTGAGCATTTCCTCCATTGCACGCTGTTCAGCGAGTCCTGGATTCTGTGCTTCCTCTTTAGAACGCATTCTCTCACGAGTCTTGTCGAATGATGACATGAATCCCTTACCGAATGAAGTGTTTCTGAATTTATCTATCTGACGTTTAAAGAAGTCTCCATTATTCCACCAATCGGAAATCTTACCAGCAAAGTCTTTGAGTTTATTAAAGACACCCTTACCGAAATTTTTAAGTTTTTCACCTACGAACTTGAAAGCACCTTTGATTTTACCAGTAATAAATTTTCCTATTGACTTAACTTTATTGATTACAGCAGTACCAACTTTCTTAGCAATATCTATAATCGGTTTACCTATTTCTTTGAGTTTCGGAAGAATGATTTCTCTACCGATAGCGGTTATACTTTTATAGACATCTGATGCACCAGAACCAAAACTCTTGATACCTTCTACTGTACCAATAGCACGTTTCTTGAATCGGTTAACCATGAACGTCACAATTGGTGAAAGGAATTTCTTTGCTTTACCAACTACTTTTCCTACAAGAACTGAAATACCTGTAATCAATGGAGCAAAGAAGTTTTTCAACATTCCTTTTCCACCAGATAACAAACGACCCAGCAATCCAGTACCAGATGCTTTCTTAGCACTACGCTCGAGCATTCCAGATACTGATGTTCTAAGACGGGCTTTCAGTTTCTGATCCTTGATACGAGAGATCTCCATCATGATAGCTTGTCTGTCAGCAGTACCATCACCATCTTCAAGTGCACTCTCCATCAATGACAATACGAGATTCATCTGAGCTTTGTCTTCTTCAGATATTTCTTCTCTATTACCATATGCTCTGGCTTTATCAAGTGACTTCTGTAAAGAGTTATCAATGAAATTGTCAGTTCTGTCAATAACCGTAGATCCAGCTTCTCTAATTTTATCCTTTGCCATTCCAAAAAGTTGATCTCCGGTTCTATGCATAAATGAATTTATAGCTCCTGATATTCTACCAGATCCGTACAATCCAACAACTGACGAACTTCCAACAGAACCGATTGGACGTTTGTGAATTCTACCATCGATTGGATTTGATATTATAACATTACCATTTCCATCAGTACCAATGACATTCATAAAATGATTACTGCCTGGCATTGTACCAAAATCATCACCAGAACCAAGAACTGTGATTGGATTTCCAGGTGTTGCAGTACGAAGAGACATGTTGCTAACCTTACCAGCAACCAATGGTTGACCGTACATGTTAGATGCTTTAATAAAGTCTGAAACGTTCATACCGTTTGTTGGACTATATAAACCTCTACGTGCTAAAGCTTCAGCGAGTGCAACAGGTCCACAACCATGCTGTGCTATTCCGAGATAGTTTCCATAAGATGTCTGATTGAATCCAGAACCATGACCACGGTATTGTTCTGTAAGTTGTTCAAGCTTTTCTTGCAACTGGCTTATCTCTGCAGCATTGTCGGATGTTAAAGAATCACGAAGATTTCGAGCTCGATCAAAGATCGATGAATCATTTCCACCATGTTGATGCTTGAGTTGATATATTTTTTCTCTGAGCTCTTTGATCTCATCAGCGAGTGCTTCTTTCTCATAGAGAGCTTTGATCTCAGTAATACCAGCTTCTTTTACATCACTATCGGTTACAACACCTGCCAATGATGTGAGTGGAGATCCAGTGCTTGTATACTTCTTACGACGATCACGATCCTCTTTATATTTTCTATTGACAGCATTTACAAATTCACGACCACCAGAACCAACTGCAATACGTTGTAATACTTTAGTTACAGCCATTGACCAGTTGACACCGTGTTTAGGAGAACTTGAACCTATGATCTCAGCTGTCATTGAAATAACATTTGTGTCGAGATCTTTAAGTTCCTTTACAGTGAGACTATTTTTTCCACTTGTATTGAGATTCTGAACATATACAGCTTGCAATACTCTTTGAATCATTTGTACATCTGTATTAGATATATCATCTGTCTTTGATTCATAAAGATCCTGCATTGCAGTTCTACTTAAATCAGAATTCCAATCACGGAAATTTTCATTGTTGAGTTTACCCCAGTTCTCATCTTTGTATTGCTTACGGTTTGCGGTTTGATCTTCATCCCATAACCGTTGTTGATAAGAATTCAGGGTGCTTGTACCCATTGACAAACTACCAGATTTGTCAACATTATAATTTATACCAGTAACACCTCTGGCAATTATACGAAGATATTCCGGAATGGTTTTGATGATAGTCGTCTTTACGAAGCCATCAAATGCAACAGGCTTTTCATTATATGTATTGGCTACTTCAGATCCCCAATTCTGATTTTTAGGACCTCTACGAAGATCACCGAATAATACTTTAAAAGGACCGCTGGAGATCATATTTTCCAAACCACTTTGAACAGCTTCTCCAACTTTATCATTCAATGATTTTAAAGTTGAATTAATTGATTCACCGCCGAGAATATCAAGTTTCTTAGAACCAAGAGTTTTCTCGAGAATTGATCTAACATAGTCTTCAGGTTTGCCTAAGAAATCTGTGATCTTTGCATTCTTTCTATCTTCATCGTTACCAAAAGACATAAGAGTGCTAGCAAGACCTGCGATACCACCACCTTGTTCTTTGCTATAGTTATATATACCACCGAGAGACAGTTTACCATTAGAATCGTATAAACCCCTTTTTTCTTCACTCTCAGTTTTAAGAGTATATACATTAGCAAATGCATCGAGCTTCTTAGATATTCCTATGAGTGTTGAATTGATATTATTGACTGATGCAAGTAATTCAGAACTACGCTGATTCAATGTTGTTATTATTTCAGCAGTAGACGCTAAACGACTCTCATTATGCTTAGCTGCAATGGAGTACATTGCATTTGTTTGACGTTTGCTGATTTTATCCATCTCATCTTTATCTAAAACATGAGACGAAGGTTCATCATCCTCGTTATCATCGAACCCAGCATCAAATCCTGGATCAAATTCATCGTCTACATCGCTTTCTTGTTCTTTCTGATAGAACCAGTCACGAATATTTCTGAAATTAATACTACGCTTCAGACTTCTAAGAGTCTCAATCGTAGTTTTAGATGAACCCATTACTTCAGTACGAAGTTCATTAGCGTCATTAACCAATGCTATCGAATTGCTGAAGTAATCTTTACCATAATCAGCGGCGGCATCTTTGAGTAACTTGAGACTCTGAGACAATAAGTTTGGCATACACTCACATCCTTTCTTATTAATATTTGCTATGGAAGCTTACTTTGGCGTTTAAGTTAAGGGTGGGGATATATCCCCACCCCATTTAGAAGAATATAACAAGATCTTCAACATCATCAAGATGGAATGTTTGTTTCCATTCCTTGATAAGTTCATCTCTAGCTGCTTGAGCTCCAGCCCACTCCTCAATCTTGATTGCAATCTCTTTATATGCCGAACCAACATTTACGATGTTCTTCAATTGAGCATATAATGAACGTTCAACATCAAGAGTTGCAAGTTGCATGAATGATTCTACTTGAGATTCTGGAATGGTTTCACCAGACAAATCGTGATAACAATCTGCAGTGAAATGAATGTATGCATTCTTAGGCATATCAATCAATTGGATTGTATTATAACCTAACCATTTAGATGTAGCAGGTTGAGATGTAACACCAGCATATTTATTAATAGCTGCACCGGTGTTTACAGCATTGAGTATATCCTGAGGATAGTATGAACCAAAACCAACGAATGGTGAACCTACTGTGAATGTGTTTGAAGTAACTTCACCATTCTGATATTTATCCGATGCATACTTTGCATCCGCTGTAATGACTTTGGTTGAACATATCTCAGTTGGTAATAAGTATATACCAAGATTACCACTACCAGGATATTTCTCAGTAAGATGTTCTCTGAAATCATAACACTCACGTTCCCAAGGTTTGAAACGTGAGAATGTTCTGATGGATGTTTGGATTATCTCAGACAATACAACTTCAACGGGTTGTTTGAATGGGAGTGCAATTGCATTCAATCCATGAGACATCTTGATATCTGTTATGCAATCGGAGATATTCATTATTCATCATCACCCTTTTTGATCTTGTGAATAACAGGTGTGTTTTTGTTTTCGAATGCTTGAAGAATACGCTGATCGAGTGTCTTTGAGAGTGGAGTATATCTTGTAGATAACCACACATAAATCTTAGCATCATCCTTAAAGACTTTCATCAGTTTATTATACTGATTATCTGTCATCTTTAAGATAGAATATTCCTCAGAGCCGAATTTATAATCAGCTTCGAGTAATGCTTGAAGACGTTTTGTATTCTTGAGAAACTCTTCGTTGATCTCTTTCATGTCTGTGAGATTGAATGGTTTTCTGTACTTGATATCAGTGAACATATCATCGTAGAACTTATGAGTTGATGACATAAGTTTATCTGCATATTTGTTATCACCGTTCTCTTTGTACTTGAAGTATCCTTCAATATAGTCAGCCATATCTCCAGTAATCTTACCATAATCGAGTATGGTATATTCAGCAGGATCTTTAGCATTATCATAATTACGGTTGATGTCTTCAAAGAGTGAACGGTTGTCTCTTATTACATCACCTATACTACTTTCGAACATTGATCAGTACCTCCTTATATTTTCTCGATCTGCCAGATTCTGGAAGATTTATTGATTGGACGGATTCTAAGTATCTTTGTAAGAAGATCTGAAAGCTGTCGTTGACCATCAACCAGATACTGACGTGAATGAGGAACTATATAACGATCATCATTTGTATCGATTACCGTCAGATAGAAATCAATGAGTTCCAATTTAGAGCATACATAACCTGCCAACATAGCCTGATCATTTGAATCCTTTATAGCATTCATTTCAACCGTTACATATGAAGCTATTCCACGAACATCAATTGCTTTGAGTTTCTTAGGTCTCTTCAACATAAAACCTTCATGAATTGGACTGAGTAAAGGATTATGATTGTCATCTGGAGCCGCATTCAAATCATCCGGAACAACTTCTTTCACCTTTGCAGATTCAGTAATCTTTTTAGTAAAAGATTTATCATCCTTTATTGGTTCTGGTAATTTATAACCAAGCTCTTCATCGTCAGTTTGTTCTGTTTGCATTTCAGGACCTGATGAGAACATTGGTGCTGGAGTTGTTGTGTCTTCTTCCATAGTTGTATTGACATTGTCACCATTAGAAGGCATCTTACTCAACTCAGCTGTATTGGATTCTTCATCAGCTTTATAATCAACATCTGAAGAATCATGATTAGCAGTGTCGTCGATCTCAAGGAAATGTGTAAGACTGAGGGGCTTACGAGTTTTATACTCTGGAACAGGTTTAGCAGATTCGGTTACATATTCCTTTATCATACCATTATTCCTGTCTCTGATATTCTTGATACGAATTTCGTGTTCTTTTGCTACAGCTTTATCAAAGTCTTGGAATAACTTGATAGCTTTATCGAAACTTTTCAACATGCGTTCTTCAAACAAATCGAGATTAACCTCTCCGGTTATTTCATCTTCAAGCTGTTTAAGTTTATCAATCTTTTCACCAAAGTCATCGATGTACTTTTGCATTTTGTCAAAATACTTTTTGTGTATATCTGATGTAGCTCTTAATTTGTCAGCTGCTAATTTAGCTTTGTTTTCAAACTTTGGACCTTTACATAGAACATAGACTGATGAATATCTTGATACAATCTTTTTAGTTAATTCATCTGATGATTCGTATTTAGTGGATAATTCTTTTATATGTTCTTTTATTGTCTTTCCGAATAACTTAGTCTTTTCTCCAGTATGAAGTATCTTGAATATAGCTTTTGTGATACCGACTGATATTTTAAGTAAGCTAACGATCTTGACTGTTTCTATATGTATATACTTAACGTGAGATTCCAAAAATTTTACAAGACCTTCGCCGTTATCATCTGTGTGTTTTGCTGCATATGCATCTGCGATATATTCTTCTGGATTGTTACCATGAGATGACATTTCCGGACCATATGTACAAACAATCTCACTTGCCTTATCAAATTCGTCTGCCATATCATCTCTATTCAATGATACATAGAAATGACCTTCTTCATGTCTGATAGAATCAACGAATTTATCTGTATTTCCAAGCAACCTGTTCAACGGAATATGAATTGTTGGCTCAGGTTTTTCAATAAAGCAAAGACCGTGGATATCACTCTGCCAAGAGTTTATAGCAACTTTACATTTCAGCTTCTCTCCAGGTTTACCGTTCTTGACAGGAATATCAGTAACAAATGTTTTAGTCTTTGGATCATATCCAATCTTTTTCAAAGATTTGAATACACCTTCCTGAACATATTGCAGTTCCTGAAGAATTTCATACTCTTCTTGAGTGAACTGGTATTCCATAGGTTCATCTGCAAGCATCTCAAGATAGATTGAACATGCTTCCTGAGTGAGTTCATCATCTTCATTATTCTCATCTTCGTCATCGTCATCAGCGACATCAAGATTGTCTTCAGCCTTAGAAGGTTCATCATCAGAATCTCTTTCATCTTCAGCATCATTATGGTCACCCATTATAGATGTTGCAGAACCCCAGTCGTCATTCCAATCGTCATCAGTGATAGAATCTTCTGGAGATATGTCAGCATCTTTGAAACTATTGATCTCATCACGAAGCTGCTGGATATCAGCAGTGAAATCCTTATCATAACCAAACTCATGACTATCATTACCAAGATAATCATCAACAACATCCTTTACATCTTTGAATTCTTTACTATCTTTCTTAAGTAAATCATCTATGACGTTATTGCCGTTATCTACATCGGTATCAGATACATCAACATCACCATCTTCATCCATGGCACCAATGGTTGAACCAACCATTTCTCTGATCTTATAAGGATTCTCCAAACCTTTATTTGTCATTGCATCGATTGGCATCTTAGTCTTAACGATGAATCCTGCATACTTATCAACTTCATCAGCATCTTCGAATATTGTACCAGTTGATATAGCCTTTGTGATATTACTTTCCTGAGTGAAAGTTATATCATTTGGACAGAGAATCTGAACTTCATCTTCCCTGTTCTTATAGATTCTGACATCCTTTCCCGGATATGTCATCATGTTAATCTTGTTCTTCTCAGGATATATAACATTAGCCATCTCACATACAACGGAATATTGATGAGAATCCATTGCAGCTTTAATGTATTTCTCAAAAGAACTATTCATTATAGGAACACCCGCTTTCTTAAAATTTATAAAGGAGAATTATTATGACTACAACAGAACTCATTTGCATCATAATGTCATCAGTTAGTATCATCATCAATCTGACGATACTTATCAAAACATCGATTGTTCGTAAACAAACACTTGATGATTTCAATGATATAAAATTGTATATGTATGAAATCATGCGTCGTGAATCCAATCTATCCTATATGTTTGATGACATGCATGAGAGCGTTGAATCTTTATCATCGGGTTTTGACAATGTCCAGAAGTCTTTTAACACAGCATTGAATGAAAAGATATGTATGAGACATTATCCATTACCAGATGAGATCCGACAGATTGAAGGTGTAATGGACGACCAGATCAATCAGATCATCGGACTTACAAAGAAACAACGCATTCCTAACAAAGATATGTATGAGACAATTATTACCAATTTATGTAAAACATTTCCAGATATCGATGTCGAATACATTGTTACAAAACTCACAGCATATCTTGAAGCTAGTGATATAATAAAACTTGAATAGGATAGTCGGGGTTAGTCCCCGACTATTCTTATATTCTATATATACATTATTTTTATGAACAACCCAGGTGATAAATTTCATTTCGGTTGTTACTATATAATGATTTCAAAAAAGGAGGAAATCTAAATGTATATCAAACCTTATCTTATCGAAAAGAATACCAATGGTGACATCGTCTCATTGACAACCAAGAAGGTATTCGATATCGATGTTCACAAAGCCATATTCATGGTTGACAATGAACCTGTTGAAATTAGTTCATGGAGATCTCCACAATGGCTTTTCACCAAAGGAATTCTTCTGTATCTGGGTATAAAGAATGAACCTTTACCAGATGAAGAAATATCAATGACTATCAAAGCAGCACGTATGAAGTTCGGAAAACATGTCAATGGTATTGGTCATTATTCAGAGTATCCGCACAGATTCAATGATGACATGAAAATTGACATCACACTTGGTGAGTTATTCGATGACATGATCAAATGGTATGCTGATAACAATCCCGGCGTTCAGCTTGTAAGACCAATTGAATCTATGTCAAAGTATATCGAACCAAACCGTTTCGACGCTCGTCACATAGTAAATGTAAAATCATTCAGTGAATACTTTACTGCTGGTCATCCATACTTCATCAAATGGGGTACTCATCCTAAGGCTGCTAAGATGGGTGACAATTGTGGACGTGGTTCATATTGTATGTGCATTAGAGCTAACAGTGGTGGACTTACATTCACATATGCAGCTGCAACATATGTAGGAAACTATGTAACTGAATATGCTGATGTATATGTCAAGGATGTATACACATATGGTATGGAGTTCTATGAATGCTATAACCACATCCAGTTACTTGATCTTGTCGATCTGATCAAAGCAAACCCATCTAAATACAAGGGTAAGAAGGATTACGATTGGTCTGATAAAGAGAATGAGTCTTTCGTTCATTACATCACATTGCATGATGACGATGATTGTGACGAAGAATCCGAAGATGCATTCGATGTAAGTGACTAATCAACAGACCTATGAAAGGAGGTGAAGCCAATGAAGGTCGTTATCAAAGATCCCCAGTATAAGAAGCAGGATAAAAGTACCCAACGGTCAATTGATATAGGGATTGAGAAACTCAAGAAGCGGTTATCAACTTATATAGATCAGGGTAAAACTCTTGAGACAATATTTGGGGACAACGTATTGATCCATGATTGTTATGAGGGTGGATACTACGCATACAAATGTCATATCAACAAGATACAGTTGAGATTGTTGTATACGTTGAATAAAGATAAGCTCATCATATTCGCTCACTGGATCAAGAAAGCAAATTACCAAACACCGAGCAAGACATACATGAACTATTTCGAGAATGTCTGTTCTGGATTACAGAAAGGAGTGAGAACATGGACTCAATAACTATTAAAAGGATGGTACCAAAGTTCGACACAGATGCAATCCGTGTTGATTTACCATATCAAATCACTATGTACGGAAATACATATGTTGGTGTATTCTACATGATAACTGAAGACCGACTCGAATTCAAATACTTCGATAAAGATGGAAAGATTAAGTTCATAATAATCCTTCCAACAGTCGATGACATCGAGGTGTTTCCATTCAGAAGTTTATCAAGTGATGTTAATATCGAACTTCCGGAATTGAAGAAAAATGAGATTCCTGTGGTTTCCAAAGAGGATGTTCCGGTTGAATCTGTTGAACCGGATATGAAATCATTCTATATATGTGACATGCGTGTAGGTGAGTACAAATATCATCCATTATTCGTTCGCAACAATGGTGATCTTGTAATAAATTACGATTTCATGGAAAAGTTGTTATATGATGATAATGTCTTAATTACTATCAGATTAGGTATTAAAGGTCATTCATATGCAACTCATACATTCGAATCAAAAGACGTAAGAATTCATGTTGGTGGAACTACACTGACGGGAAAAATCCTTGATGAATATCGGAATACAACCACATGTGTTGAAATCAGAGCTGATGATTGGAAACGATTGGAATGGGCTAATGTATATATTAAAAACAGAAAGGATGTAACGAATGATCGTATTGACAAATAAACCTCAGACTGAGGAAAAGTATCAGTATTCGTCAACATTCGTTAGTGTTTGTGAGGACGCATATGTTATGCGTCTCCACAGCACTAATCCGGATGAAGATGATATTGATGTAATTATGAATGAGGACGAGTTGCAAAAGATGTCAACCTGTCCAAAAGGTTGTAAACTTGCATATGAGTTTGCATCAATCATGCAAAGTGGTAACCAAATCTACTCCCTGGAAATTGAATACAATAATGGTGAGTATGGAAGTATATACATTGAAGAATGGGATAGATTCAGAGATTTCATCGGTTGGAGTAAAGCAAAACCAAACTGGATGAATACATATTCATACAAAATTCATACATACAAGCAGTCATATATAAAGACGAGACCAATAGTATGTGATATTCCATCCGACTGGGAATACTCTAAAACAATATCATATTTATTGGATCTCTTTAAAGATGATCTTGAGAAACTCAAACCAGAAATAGATGAGAAATACGACCAAATGGAATACGAAGGACAGGAGTTTGAATATACAGTAGGAGGTAATAACATATGATGGTTAGAGTTCATGTGCTCCTCGATCTGATTAGATCAACATGGGAAAAACAAAACGACAGTAATGAAGGTAGATATAGAATTGATATAATTACATGTTCACCGAATGAATATGTCAGTGAACCAGAAGAACATCTCGGAGATCTGATATGTTCATTTGTATCAGATTATAAACCTGAATTGTTTTTGAAGGATACTATATTACAAAAATATGTAAAAGAAATCGCAGCAAGAGATAAAAATTATATATTAATAAGAATCGAGGACTAATAATGAATGCAAATCAAAAAATAGTAAGTAGTTTTGAATACTCTGGAATGGATCTTGACATGTTCAAACAGCATGCTCTCAACTATCTGAGAAGTGAGATTCAGAAATCTAATTTCACAGTATTCCAGAGTGATTTCGGTTTCATGAACAACGACACTCCATTCACACTTGTCATTGGTCGTGATAAAGACAATAACTTCGAGATTGTATGGTGGCTTAACGATTGGGGTACATTCGAAATCGAGACCCCAGTCAAGCACCAGGTCGCGAAGTATTGGAAGCTCAAAACCAAATCCGATCAATTAAATTTACCTGATTGGAAAAAGCACACCGCCAAATCATTAATCAATAAATACGGATGTTTACCATTAGCGAATACATTCGTATTTCAGCATAAGCAGTTAATTCCTGTAAAGGAGCTTGACTATGAGCTCAAGGAATTATTGAAGGAATATGATCTTGGCTTCAACCCAAATGACGCTGGTATTTGGGAAGGTAAGATCGCATGTTTATACAGGGAGGATTTTTAAAATGGAACAGAATTTCATGATCATCGAAATCACAAAAGGACAGCTGGGTGATGACAATGGTTGATGATTCAAAACTTATCATCAGAGGATATGACATAGAGGCATATTCAGTACCAACGATTGCACACATTATGATATTTGAAATTGCAGATTATGCTAGAACAGAGTTAGAACAAGGCGAGACTGCAATATTCCAGACCGGAGAACCATTTTATGGTTGGAAGGGTCCGTTAATGATATATGTGACCAACAAAGGTAGAACATTCGACATCAAGTTGATTGTTTCTGAGAAGACCAAGTTCATTATCGAGACCCCAACAAAAGAACGTGTTGCGAAACGTTGGAAAGTTGATATCCCTGTAAAGCCAAGATATATTAAAGGTAAGAATGCATACGAGCTCATGTGTTTATATCCTGGACTTCCATATCACAAATTAATGCATTATGTTCCAAGACTCGATATCAAACGAATCGATATTGAAACAGAACTGCATGAAGTCCTGACCAACGAACTGTATTATGACAAGGACTTCAAACTGGTTTATCCGTGTCATAAAATGGCGATTATATTCAAAGGTAAAATCGATTAAATATATTGGGGTGGTAATCCCACCCCAGAAAGGAAATACTATGGATTTAATAAAAGTAAAAATAAAAGTATTAACAACCGAGTTATCAGTAGCCGATGTAGATACAAGATTCTGTACACCATCTCAGTTTGAATTAAATGCTACAAAAGATATTATAACAGATCCTACATGGAGTTGGCATCCGTGTTATAGGGTTGATACATATCGATCATTACCACATCACCATGAAGAATATACTGTACATTGTACAAAGCTTGGAACGTTGACAAAGATCAAACAGAACTTCCGTACATCAATGGTAGATCCTGATGCTCCTGTGCTGATGTTAAATGAACTTCAAATCAAGAACTTCATGAAATGGTATGGTGGCACAATAGAGGATAATGAAGGATACATCGTATGGCTGTCAGATGATGAGGATTTCATCATTGAACGTGTATTCCCTGATAAGTCTTACTCAGCATTCTATCCACTCAGAGTGTCTGGTAAATGGTATCCTGATTATCAGAAGTATACTACATGGTGGAAGAAATAAAAAGGCTACCCGGGCATAATGCCCGGGAAACCTCTTGTTATTACATTGCGCTTTGTTATATATTAATTATTTTTTTCGCCGTGATTACTTAACGAGACCAGCATTGCTGTCCGGTACGAGTGCAGTATTCTTAGCAATGATTCTTGCATCAACACCCTGAACAGTGATCATCTGATACTGTGAAGATGTTGTGATAAGAACTGCCTGTCCGCCAGGTGAGTTGATATCCTGGTAACCTGCATTCTCAGGAGAGTTTGTCAGGTGACGAGCAAATCTGAGGTGCTTGTGAGTAATGTGGAACTTATCCATCGGATATGCACAGATCTTCCAGAAGTATTCCTTTGACTTCATGCCAGGCTTGTAGTCAGGATCACTTGTCTGGTATGCATCGATGAGTGTGTATGCAGGAACACGGTTAGAAGCAACAACACGAATCGGAACTGACTCGTCTGTCATTACACCGAATGCATGGTTCATCTTTACACCACCGATTTCTGTAGACTGCTGAGTTGTCCATGTAACGAACTTCTCAAGAAGTCTTGCACTCTTCGGGTTGCTGTAGATAACGAAGCCGAGGTTGTCGAGCTTACCCTTATCGCAGAGCTCATAGATGGTAGAAGCAATTGCATTGTGAAGTGCATTTGTTCTGTACTCGAACGGATCACCAGCGAATGAAGGTGAGATGAATGTAGGATCGAAGTCAACATACTCAGTGTGAGTATAGGAATCAAGATTCCAGATGTTGCTGTCAGCACCATCCCACTCAGCGAACTCTTCGTCGAGCTTCTCAAGGATGTACTGATCCTCGAACATTTCCTGAGCTGTAACAAGCTCCTGAACGAGTCTGTTGTAGAGGTTGAAGTTGAGTGAAGCATTAGCCTCAGCAAAGTCTTCAACTGTGAATGGAAGCTGGAATCTGCAGCCATCACCGATTGTCCACTTTCTGATCTCAGGATACTCACGGAAGCCGATTGTTCTGAGGTTTGTCTCATTTGAAATATAGCCATTGATGTAGAAGCCCTTGATAGTGCCACATGCAGAAGCATTTACATAGCCCTTAACGAAGTCAACAACACCGCTGAGTCTGTCGTCAAATGATGTAGTTACACCAGTAGGCTTGTTTGTTACAGGATCAACAACTGTAAGAACCTGTGTAGCATCGATACCACCGTTGAGGAATACACCACCGTTCTGGATATCAACCTGGATACCACCGCGAGGAAGTTTGATCTTAGCATTTGTAATAGCAGCTACTTGTGAGTAGTAAGTATCAGCAGCCCATGTAGGAGCACTACTACCAGTTACTGCAGAATATGTATCTGTCTGAGAATCGTATGTGTAGTAATCAGTATATTTTGTAGACCAGTCTGCAGGCTCCTCTGTTGTTACAACATATGAAGCAGGAACATCAGCAACAACGTACTTGACGTGGAAGTCATAGCTGAGTCTTGTTCTGGGAGTCTTCACGAAGTTTGTAGGATGATTACCGTTCTCATCGAGGAGGTACTGAGCATCGAGAAGCTGGAGCTTCTTACCAGGTGCAGCAGCGATAGCAGCAAGAGTAATAGGAGTTGTGTCATCCAGACGGAGACCCTTACCTGTATACCAGAGTTTCTTCCAGAGTTCTGTATCAAAGTAAATTCTTGGTGTCTCGTACTCTTCACCAGTCTCATTGTTTACGAGGTACTTTGTGAAGATACGCTGCTCGATGTTTGTTGAACCAGCTGTAGCAACAGGAATCAGATCCTTACCGAGGAACTTGATGAACTGCTTAACGAGTGCCGGGAAGTCGAGAGTTGAGAGAGGAAGATATGTAGATACGTTGTAACTTTCCTGAATGAAGTTGTTAACTGCACCATCCCAAGCTGAAGAAAGCTCGTCTGCAACAGACTCGAGGTGGAGACGCTCAACTTCACTCTCTGTAGGATAGGTTCTGATCTCGTCACAGATAGGATCGAGGTAAAGAGCCTTGTACTCCTGCATGATCTCAGGATGATCGAGCATCTTTCTGAAGTCAACAGTTACGTTGATATCATGTGAATCTTTCAAAGTATTTACAGCGGATTCCAGATAGTTATCAGCAGTTTCTCTGATAGCTAAAAGATCAGACTCTGTAGCATTATTAATCATAGTCTGCTGTTCCTGGAACCAAGAACCACGAGCGGGTACGCGTGCGTATGCCATAATTAAATACACTCCTTATTGTAAATTTGGTGATTTTTTATACTCACCATAGTATTTGTAGTTAGAAAGCAACTAATCTTCATCAGTTTTAACTTTCTTGAGATTTGAATCAATCGAATTCAGCAGAGCAGTATATAAAGCGTTCAGCTTGTTATAATACAATCTGTTCTCTCCATACGCTGTATCTACGAAATCGTTGACAACATAGCTTTGTCCAGTGAACAAAGCTGTTTTGAGGTCGGTGATGAACGGTTGGATTTTATGACTTATATCATACGGAAGAACTGATTGGAGTTTGTCAATGTTCTTCAATATGTTCTCAACCTTCGAGTTGCGATCGATAAACTCTTCATACAAACGTTGATTGAGAATATTACTAGCCTTCTCCGTTATAGAGGTATCATCTTTCTGATCATCCTCATTGTTGTTTTCATCACCAGTGTCACCATTCATCATAGTTTCATCTGAATCCATAGGCATATCGCCCATATCATCAGAAGTCGGAACTGGTCCGACGAGATCCTGATCGCCTGCTGGAGCTGTGTCCGTAGAACCTTGATCTGCAGGAGCAGGTTGTTCATCCATACCAGGATCGAATGGTTCCGCAAGGTCACCTTCTGCTTCCATTACAAATGTAAACAGATCTTTCATTGGATTCACCTCCGAATCAAGCTATACTATTTGGATGGGCTAACTTGGAAGCACGAGCTGTACTAGCCATTTGCATCAGCTTATTTCTTTGACGCATTAACTGATATTTTTCTTTGGTTAAAGCAGGATTGCTATCACCATAACGTGTATGAGAATCGATACTCTCAATTTTATCATTGATAATTTCAATCTCAGTCACAAGTTCATTTTGAACTTCGCCTTTCAGACGGTTCTTATCAATTGCGCTAAGAACCTGACAAGTTGCAATAGCAGCTGCCAAATATCCACTGATGGTAGCACTAATACCAACCAATCCAAGTTTGAGAGCAAGTCTCGATGCTTTATACAGCGCAGTGCGATAACTTCGGCTCTCGACTATTTCGGCTTTCACTTGGTCCTCATTGCGTTTGATCAACGAATCAACAACTTTTGTCATCCATTGTTTAGCTCGTGATACAGGCTTAAGGACAGCTTTTGTAGTGTTTATGCCTTTTTGAACTCTTTGCTTTATCTTTTGCTGACCAGATAAAAGTTTTCTGTCTCTATCCATAGCTCTAGTTAAAGCGTCCTCCTTTGGAGGTGTAGCACCTGCTGCTTCCGATAGGGGCTTTACTGATTCGAGAATGTTAAACATTTCATGAACGGGAATACCGTTCGAAAGTTTAGCACCCGTAGCAGCAATATCTGAAGAAGTGTTGCTATTATTATAATTGTTGGTATATGCGTTGTGGGAGTCTGTAGTAGTGGTATTAGTTGATGTATTATGAGAGTCACGAGTTGTTCGTTTATCTCTTGATACATCTTTATTATGTGATGAATCGTTATGAGAATTGGTCATGTTGTTAGAATCGTTCTGCACATTAGAGTTGTTATTTTCTTCATGTTTGTTCTGAGAATTGTCGGTAGTTGTTTGTGTATCAGTTTTTGTATTATACGAATCACGATTGAAAGAGTTGTTGTACGTGATGTTGTATACAACTGATCTACCATCTTTTCCGATATTGCCATCATATCCTCTACCCAACATTCCTTCAAGACCATCCGATGTATTTGTATCCATTCTTTCATCGATAGAATTTATCAATTCATCATATGGGTTTTGAGGAATTCCTATTGGTAGATTGACATCAGTTGTTGGAGGCTGTTTAGGAGCACCCAGTTCATCACTCATCTTAATGCGTTGACGGATGTAATTTGGAAGAGCACCATCATCACCAGTATCAGTATCAAATTCCTGAATGGCATTATATGATTCACCAATCCAGTTGTCAACATCGATTTGAGAAAGTCCTTCATTGAACATTGAATCGTTCATTGTAGCTATCTCATCATACAAAATCGACTGATATCCTTCGCAATATTGAATATCAAGAAGTGACATGTCTCCGAATTCACGTTCCATGATGGAAGTATATTCTTTGACGGTTTCTGATTTATTCAATCCATTATCTTTCTTCATATTCTCAGTATCATTATACTTCATAGCTTCACGAGAATTCTTGTTGATTCTTGCACGGACTGTTTTGATGAATTCATCAACAGTTCCTTGCTTACTGGGCATGAGATTGTACATCAGAGTCAGATAGATATGAGAATCGAATATATTAAATAATGTAAGAAGAGTGTTATTGTTAATTGAGCAACTCTCATCATTCATAAGATTCAATGTCATGAAGTCTTCAATGAATTTGATTGTTGCTTCTTTGTCAGCTTTAAAGCAACTGAACAGATCATAGTTCTTGAAACGTCCAGCACCTTTATTCTGTTTGATGATAGATTCATATGAATCGGTATATTTCTTCATTGTATCTTTATCTATTTCAGATGAAGATTTCTTTGGGTTGGTTAATGTTTTAACCAGAATGAATGGTGCAACTGTTTTACCGATGAAGTCAGTCATACCTTTATTAGGTTTGCTGAATAACAACATCAAGTCTGCAGTTGAGTTACACTCATTCAATGCTTTAACCATATCCTTTGCAAGTTTGGTGAATTGCTGCGAGATTATCCATTTACCATTTGCATATTTCAGATGTCGGGGTTTATCATGTTCAAAGAAATCAATCTCAGCAGCTTCCTGTTTAGTCTCATCAACGAGAATCTCAGTGTTCTTGAGATCAGCATGTTTCTTGATACGTTCACTCTCAACAACCTGATCCATCTTATCAGGTAACTGAATCTGGTCATTGTTGAATACACCAGATACATACTTCTCAGGATCGAACAATGATATGTTGATGTCATCATTCAATGCAGTTCTGAGTTCATATAACTCAAGAGGTTCTGAGAATAATTCAATTACATCTGCATACTTCGAAGGATTTGTGAACAGCTCAAATGTATAGATACCATTTACAAGCTTTCCAAAATCCTCAAAGTTATTTGAGATGAGTTCGAGTGCTTTGCAACCGATAACAGCATAAACCTTATCTGCTAAAGATTCAGGTAACTGACTCATGACATCTGGACCATTGTACTCACCTTCATGAGATGCAATGTCTTCAATCATTTCATTCAGTTTGCTACTGTCTTGGACTAATTCTGGATCAACATTATTCAACCAACTCAGGATACCAAGTAAAGTTCCATCAAGCTGTATATCAGATTCTACAGTTGGGAAGTTTTTCTTTGTGAAGTTGGAAGCAACAAAATCATTGATTGAATTGATTGCAGTTCCAACATTATCAAAGTATTCTTTATTGATGATAATCTTATCCATTATCTGATCCCCCTTAAGATTGAAAGGGCTTCTCTTCTGATGTCACTCTTAAGAGGAATGATGATCTTGGATGTGTCTGCTTGTTCCATTATAATGGAAGCATCTTTGGAGATTGTCATAATCTCATTTGGAGTTATTTCAAATGACTCACAAACAACTGCCATGTTCTCATCCTGTTCACAGCAATACTTTGCAAGTTCCTGAAGGAATACAACTCTTCCTTCACCTTCGTGGTGTGGTTCGTATGATTCCTGATGAACAGCTTCGATATCTGCAACAGCTTCCTGATGTGATGGAAAATCAACCATGTCGAATGTGATAACCTTCGATACTCTCATATTCGGAGCATTCATTGGAGCATTAGGAATCATGGTTCCCATAAGTCTCACACTGAACGCAGGAACACCACCAAGATCGATGATCTCTGATGCAACAGCTCTACCGCACTCTGTAGATGGATGTGTTGTGATTGTAGCTTTATACAGATCACCAACGAATTCGTCATCACTTATGAAATGAGATGTTCTCATTGGTTCTGGAATTGTCATACGAATATCGGAAAATTGCTGTCCCTTGACTTCTGGGTTTGGGTGATTCAGCTCGCCTCTCCACATCGATCGCTCCTTGAGATTGTTAATACGTTCGTCGTTCTGTATGACATTTCGTGCATTCTCTTTGTCATATCTACGATGCATACGGTTCTGATGACCGAATGACCAAAGTGGAGACTTGAACACACAATATGGAAGACCGTTGCAAGAAGTCTTGACAGTAAGACCTTTACGTTCAAGACCAGAACTGATAGGAGCTTCCTGTACAAAGCATGAAGTCTCATACTTGTTGGTCTGTGTACTCTTAAGCATATGATTCAACTTCTTTCTTATTAGATTTTCAACAACCATAATTGTCATTGAATGTTATCCTTTTGTCACAAAAAGATTTACGCATCCGGGGATATCCCCGGATGTTTTTTCGATAATAATGTTATTCCATATTTATATTATTTAAGTGGAATACACAAACGAACTATTCTCATTGGAGGTGAGGATTATGGATGAAATAATCATCATTAATGATTCTACAATGTCCCAAAGCGACGTTGAAGAGAATATCCGTATTTGGCTAGACTAATAACCAAATACACACCGACAAAACTTTCCGGATATCATTGAGAAATCCGTCATACGAAATAAAACCATTAACATCGTTTGTGTATTCCAACTTATTAGATTTGTAAATGTATCATGATATTTAAATAGTATGATATACAATGACAATCTGATATTATTATATTACGAAAGGAAATGATTATATTATGAAAACATCTGAAAAGGCATGGCAATTAATTAACAAATACTTTAGGTATCTTTCATCATCTACTGAAATTGAGGAAGATGCTGCAACAGCGTCAAAATTGATATCGGTCGTCCGGAGAAGTGATGATGCCATATACCAGATGATTGGAATCACATCTGACACACAATCCGGAGAAAAAATATTCCAGTTCAAATCACTTAATCCCATTATAAAGAACCATAATGGAATCGCGGGTTGCTCGATGGAGTATGATTATTGTGAAATCACTGAATCTGAATTCGATGAAAAGTTCTACACATATGAAGATTGGGAACATGGATTCTTAAATCTCACTATTGCAGAAATGAACAAAGAGATTTTTAAATTCCTTCACCCATATTTCATAACAGCTAAACAGGATTGGACATTTGAGTTATCTTGTAAGGGATCTATAATGAGCATAAAATTCTGGGGTTATGGGGCTTATAAATATGAAAAACTAGTGATCCGTATTGACAAAATAAACAAAGTGCAAATAAAATTATATGGAGATGGACATAATGAATCTATTACAGTTTTCGATTATGACAATAAGGTCACTAAAATTAATCCAGTTCCATATGGAACACTTATTGAAGAAGATATGGTGAAACTCTGTGGCAAAGTCACAGAAGTTATGAGAAGAAATCCAATCAATAAACGCGAGGGGTATGATAAGAGATGAGATCAGTAGCAATCCATGTGAAAGAGAGTTGCATTCGTGCATTTGAGAATTACATCAATGACGACCGATTTAAGGAACAACTCCAGAAAGGTGTATTCATTATGAGTAATCTGTTCGATGAAGGTGATACTCGTAATGAGTTTGGTAAAGTGGTTGATATACAGCATGAAGACGGTACTGATGAATTCGATCTTTTATATCAGCAGAATGAAATGTATGAGAATTACTGGATCGAATGTGTGACACCTGTGTTGGATGTCGATTGCACCAGTAGTGGTGTTGTACTTGATAATGATTACTTTCCTACTGAAGAGAATTTCACAATCAATCGTATTGTGAAATTCTTTCCAACATTCTTAAGAAGTCATAAGTAATTACAAGCTCCCCATTACGGGGAGCTTCTTTTTCTTGTCTATTATTCTTACATTCCATATATACATCATTATTATGGACAATACGAGAGTATTGTTACATTATATGAAAGGATGTGATATAATGAAAGTCTTCAGACTCGATGATGGCTCGACAGGTCTGGAACTTGATCATGGTGACATGGATAAGTATCACGTAATCATTCAGAATCTGTTAGCTATCCCAAACCTGTCGGAAATTCACTTTAAGAATTTGACAGGTAAGGAAGCAATGCAAGTCCGCCAGTCATTATGGAGATTCGTAGAAGTGTCAGATTTTTACGACATCGACATTACACTTAGAAGAAAGGAAGAGATATAAATATTATATGTGCCCCATTACGGGGCACATATTTTTTGTTATGCAAATGATTCTGTTACAGTAACATTACCCTGATTGATAATATCCTGAATATGTTGATCGACATCTCCAGCACGGTTAGGATCATATGTTGAAGAAATTCCTTCGTTTTCGATGTCTGTTTCTAACATCGATGAGAAGTTATTCTTGATCCATGTGAGATATTCTTTAACAGCAGGATCGAGACCTTTCTGTTTAAGAGCATTCTCAGCAAGCTTTGCAGCCGCATGGTTACGTTCACTATTGGTTGGATATGGAACTCTCAGAATTGTAAACATTTCTTTTTCAAGTTTTGCAAGCTCATTAAGTTTCTGAACATTGTTTACTGTATTAGGTGTGAAGTTCTTACTATGTCCCTTAAGATTCTTGATATAGAATGTTAATGGGAAATTGTAAATACCAGCAAACATATCAGCCCATGATTCTTCAAAAGCCTGACCGTTCTTATACGCATCATCAAATAATTTCTCAGTTGATTTGTTAATAGCACAAATTCCAGTTCTAGATAAATTAATGAAGCTGATTATGAATAAGAATCCGGAAATACCACCAGCTGTTGACATTAATGCCAAACCGAGAATGAATGATATAACTGCTGATACGAGAGCGAGAAGTGGGCTTTGAGTAAACTTCTTAAACTTCTTTAGTCTGGAAATATGTTTGCGATACTCAGCAATGAGTTTATCGATATCATCTTCAGACATTTCAGAAGCATTGGTTTGATCAACGAGATGCTTGATATCAGCTTTCTGCTGTAATGATGTAAGTAACATCATATACTTAACAAGAGCTCTGCGTTTCATAGGATTCTTCAGATTAACAATATCGAAGTTTCTCAAAGAATTAACATACTTTGTTGCGATCTCGCGTTTACGTTTTGCAGATCTACAAGAAGCCATGAGTGCAATTGTAGCAGTTGTGTTTACGATGAATGAATCTGTAACAGTTCTGATCGAATCTGCAATACAATGGAATATTTCATGAAGTAATACGGAAACGACGGTTTGACCGAACAACTTTTGGTCAACTGGAGCATCTGAGAACAAACCATAATTCTCAACAGCACACCAGATTGACATACCGTTGAGTTTGAATCCTTTCGACTTAGATACCATAATCTGCGTCTTATGTTCATCTTCTTTATCGAAAATGTGAACACCGGCATTTTCATAATCCTGATCACGTTCTTTAAACCATTTGATTGAAAGATGACAATCGAATTGCTCTTCAAGTTCACGAACAGCTTTATGATAGTTAGGATTGTTTATGAATTTTGTAATGTCAATATCTGTAGAGAATTTGACATTACTCTGTTCAGCACGAGCTTCATTGAAATACTTTACAGCTTTGAGTATGTGTTTATTATCAAACTTCATATGTTTGATATCTTCAGGTTTGATGATTTTTTGCTTTGTCTGTTTAGCTTCCTGGTAGAATATTGAATCAGTAGGTTTGATATCAAATCCCATTTCTGAGAATATATCATAACCAAGATGAACAGAGTTATCATATTCAGTTATCAGATCAAGTAAATCATCTGATACATCAACTGATTCACCGACATCAGTCATTTCTGGTTCAGGAGTATTATCAGCTGGAGCTGCATCAGAAGTGATATCATCAGAATCTGAGAAATAAGAATTAACATCTTCTTTCTTCTTAGAATTGTCATCAGATTTTTCTGGGATCTCTCCATTACGTTTCAGGTCAGCAACTTTCATCAAAGCACTTTTTGTCATTGGACGATCAACGATTCCAGAATCATAAACGATGATTTCGTCACCTTCATCAGTCTCGAAACGTTTAACAACTTTACCTTTATTTGGATCGCCATTTGCAACAGCTGTGTCAAACTTACTCTTCTCAATAGCATTAGACTGGAAGTCATTCAACTTACTGTCAACTCTCTGAGAAATGTAATCCAACACTGAACCTATTGCACATACGATGGATTGTGTATTTGCATTGGCATTCTTTCTGTTCGGTGCAATGATAGTATCATTGACAACCTTGATAGATTGCTGTGTATCATCCTGAAGTATATGTGATGGTGGTATACAATACATTGCACCAACAGCTTCAAGTGCTGTGATTAAATCAGGAGATTCATTAATCACTTTCTCTATCATTTCCTTATTGAGCATTATTTCCACCTCCATTATTCTGTTCCTCGTTAGGTTTTGAGTTCGGAGTACCTTCTTGCTTATATGCTTGAACGATGTCTCTGTATACTGAATAAGATTCCTTGTAGAATTTATTCGATATTACATTCGCTGCAGTTGCCGCATAGATGTTTGCAAGCTTCATAAGAGCTTCTTCAGCATCAGTTAAACCCTGAGAATCTTGTTGTGGGTTGTTTCCATTCTGCTGTTGATTCTGTCCTTGCTGTTGATTCTGTGTTTCGATACGTTTCTTAAGTGCATCTGCAGCTTTAGTCAATGAATCAGATATGGGTTTGAGCTGTTTAAGAGCGTTCTCAGCTTCAAGAATATTCTCACACAAATCAAGGAACATTTTGTCAGTAACTGGTAGAGCCTGATTATTATTCTGAGGAGTTTGCTGCTGCTTATCATACAGAACAAAGTTCTCAACTTCCTGTTTCATCTGTTCATCAGACATCTGTGGATCGATCTTCATTCTCAGATCCTGTGGAAGTGCTTTGATAAATAAGTCCGTTGCCAGATGACCAGCTTGTATATTTCTAGTCTTAGCATCGGTGACAGAATTAGTCAAGTTTGTTATTGCATCAACATCGAGATGTCTGATCTTTTCAAGGTTGATATTGTACATCGGGAAGTTATTTACAGTGATATTGAAGTTCTTGGCTTTAAGAGCACCAGCAATTTCTTCATTGGTGGCTTTGTTATTCTTTACCCAAGTGATTTCCAAACGATGCATGTTGAGGAACTTCGGAGCAATATTAGCAAGCTGATCATGAATCCAACGAATCAATGCTGAGATTCTTCCCTGAAGCTTCATTGAAATATTCTTGGCTTTGTTCTGAAGAGTATTATTATCTCTACCAACAACATTGACCTGTGGTTTAGCAGCTGTGTTGGCTTTGTTCTCACCCTGACCGGAATTTGGCTGTTGGTCATCAACTTCCATAACGAATGATTCTGTATACAGATATCCAGGTATCATTGTATTTGGCATACTATCAGAGTTATCAACAACGAGTGTGTTGTTATGATAGAGCTTGAGTATACATCTTGTGAGTATCTCACCAAGTACAGCAAGAATATCTTTAGTGATTTGATTATCATCAATCTCGTTATTTTTGTATGCTGAAATGATTCCAAGCATTACATTTCCAACATTGATGATGTGGTTTGCGATCTCTTCATTCTTGGAGAGATGTTTGTCGCCGTATATATGATATATAGTATCCAGAGTATTAAGTATTGGATGTGTTGCCTGATTACCTGGATTATCACGACGATAATTTCCATCGTAGAACAGATCACCATATACAAGTTTATCCAACCAATTTACATCAGTATGGAAATCAGCCACTTCATATGGATCTTCGTATGTACGCTGTCCGGTCTTCTGATTGATCCATGAATCACCAGGCTGTTTGAAAGTATCACGCCTGTGCTTAAGTAACATTGGAACTATCGAACTAGCACCAGGAATGTCACATATAGTATTGAGATTCACATACTTGATCAGGAGCTGTGCAATAGGTGACTTCGGATTCTTGATGATGTAATAGAGTGCTGAAGCCACATCATGGAAATCAGGAGTCATATCAGCAAGTACAAGTTCACGGAAGTTACAACCGAATGGAATCTTAGAACGAAATACTCTTGTATCTGTCTGAAGAAGACAACATTCAGTCACTGTAGATTCTTCATCAGACTTTGTGTTGTATGATGACTTAGGAACAACGTAGTTCTTCATACCACATATTGTGATAGTATTCAATGTAACTGCAAAGATGATGAATGACTGAAGGATTCTTGTGAATGCAGATGCTTTGAGTGGTTGAGAAAGTTGCCATACTGGATCCTTATCAATGATACCGGGAAGTGCTTTAACAATGTTCTTCATTACACCAGAGAAATGAAGATCATTTACTTTCTTCAGATCAGCTTTGATGTTCATCTTCTGAATACCAATTTCATAGTTTGACTTCAAGTATGTTGGGAATACTTCATTATGAGCGATAGTGAGAAGATCATCAAGCATGAAGTCCTTGACATCTACATATGATTGGGTGAATGCACCGAGTACGTTTGTTTCATCAAATGGAGTGTCACCGTGCTCTTCAAGGAATCTGTATACAGATTCAACTGCAAATTTCTGCATATCATCAATGTTGTATTCAAGCATTCCAATGCGGAATGATTTTACAAGATTTGATGTAAATGTAGAAATGTCATTTGGTGTGATCAGACGAACTGCATATTTATTACTGCAATATCCGTATTCACAATCAGCTGAAGAATGTACGGCTTTGTTGAGTTGGTCCAATGCTGTCTGATAAAGTTTCATTGCTTTTTCAAACTTCTCATTGAAATGATCAGTGAACTCAAACTTTGGACGTGTGTCCTTTTTGTCCATTATATTATTCAAAACAATCAGCTCCTTTTATAAAATTTAATCGTCTGGGTTCAATATAGTTTCGAATCCCAATGTAGATTACATCCTCGTTTTTATCAACTCATCAATAAGTCAGGGATATTCCATTACCATCTTCCCTATGATGGTCCTGACTTGATAACTCCAATAACTAAAGCGTTTGTTTGTTTAATGTCGACCCCGGGATTACCCGGGGTCATCATTTTTCAGTCTTCAGTAAATTGAGCTCTAACGAGTCCTGTATTATAGTAAGCTTCTGATACAATATCAGTCTTAATACCCATTGCTTTCAAGAACAAGTCAGTCTTAAGCAATGTGGGTTTATCAAGTGAATTGGTTTTGATATCCGCAAGTTTACAACTACCCGATTCAGATATCTTCTCAAGCATGTTTTCATACTCGATCATGTTATCACCACGAACACCACAAATCTCGGACAGAACATTATCAGCTCCAATACCAATAAGGATTTCATTCTCGATTCCAGAGAATGTACCACCTTTGGATTCACCCTTAGCAATACCTGTAAGATCATCACGATCCAAGTCATTAATTACACCGGTTGATTTTTTGGTCTGGAGTTGTTGTACAGTCTTGATATTGAGATATCCAACCAGTACAGGAGTACGAGTTCTGATTGGACGATTTGGGTTTGATGATACATGTGGAAGATATACGTACTCGTACAACTTGAGATTCATAGCGTCTGCAGCTTTCTCAATGTTCTCATATTTGAGAGTCTTGCGTTTATCATACTCTTCAATGTCAAGTCTGATATTAGCTTTTGGATCTGCTAAGAACTGAGTAACCCATTGTGTGAACTCAGCATCATTCATGTGAGAAAATACCGCACGATATTTATTAGCATTATCTCCAGAAGGATCCATAGCATTTAATGTACGATATATGAGAGTCTCAATTTGACCACGCTTAGATTTTATATCAGCCATTTATATCACCTCTTAACCGATAACACCCTTCTGTATAATGTAACCCTGATTTTCAATTTTTGCAGGTGTGATAGGTGTATTATCATCTATGCGATTAGTTTTACAATCAAATACGTTTTCAAATCCAAGAGTCTTTGCAGGTATTGATTTTATATTAGGATATACGCTCATATCTCGTATATCAACTATAAATTTCGAATCTTCATTCGTATTGAATTCAAGTCTTTTAGTTCCAACATTATAGTCTCTATGTTGATAACCTTGAGCAATTCCTTGACGGTTCATATCTGTGACTTTATTGAGCATGTCCGAAGCAGTCATACCTCTACCAGATGTATTACCGTTAACCTGACGCTTCATATCCTTTGTAATCTCAACACAATCATTCAGAATAACCGCTTGAGTTTTAACAGATTGATTCATCAATTGCTGTCTGACTGAACTTGTAGCAGTTTGTGCATTGTTTGCAGCTTGATTAGCTTGTTGTAATGATTGATTTACAGACTGATCGATTTTTTGCTGTTGTTCTTGAATCTGTTTAATCATTGCTTGGAAATCACCAGCTTTAATTGTCACAAATCCATCCTGTTGAGTTGGCTGAGATGTTTGCTGTTGGGTGTTTGGTTGATTCTGTGGAGTTGGTTGTGTAGGATTCTGCGGTGTTGGTTGTGGGGATGGTTGTGGAGTAGGTTGTTGTGGAGTAGGTTGTTGAGATTGACTCAACTCTTGTTGCTGTTTTTCAAGTAAAGTCTTTTTGATCTGTAAAGCTTTCATCTTCTTTTCAATTTCAGCAAGCTCAGCTGCGATCTGTTTAAATTCTTGCTCATTCTGCTGATTATCAGGTTGACTCAATGCTTGAACAGCTCTCTGGTTCACTTGTGTGTATTTTTGAACTTCCTGTTGAAGTTGCTGTGTCTGTGGTGGAGCTTGTACCTGGGTTTCAGGTGGTATCTTCTTTGTGTTGAGAACTACAAAGTTTGACGCTTTCTTACACCAACCAAGAAGTTTATTGATACCATTCTCAATCTTGTTTGAAAGATTTTGAACAAAGTTATCATTTGAATTGTTTGTAGCATTGCTGATTTTCTGACCAACTTTGTCAACAGCTGCGTTACCTTTCTGAATAGCATTATCAAATCCTTTGTCAATCTTTTGACCAACATTTGATACGCCTTGTGTAACAGCTCTTCCAGCTTTCTGGATATTATCTTTGAAACCAGCTTCCATGCAATAGAATTCCATCACATATTCTTTTTCATATGATTTCATTAATGCCATAAGCACGTTATATTCAGACTCCAGAATTACGTATTCTATTTCCATAGTCATAGACATATAGATTCCTCCTTATATAAATATTTTATTTGAGTATAATTGGTTGAGTTCATCGAATGAAACTCCAATTACAACTTTCTTTGATTTGGAACCGATTGCCATTCTGTCACTGCCTTCAATCTGTAATATCAATGCAGGATTTCCTTCAAGCTCGTCAATAATACAATCAATGGTGATATCGGTTATTGACAAACGATTACACTGTTCCTCAAGTTCTTCCCTGATCTTCTTAGGAATAGATTTATCATCAGCATATTCGAATAAATATGATTCGATGTTGATACCCAATTCAGGTATCGATGGATACTGACCTGGTTTCATTAATAGGAGCGTCAGTATGATGTTCACAGCCATTTCGAATGTGGAGATGACTTTTGGTTTAGAAGCTGAATCATATCCCATAGTTGCATCATAACCTAAGGTCTGAACAGATGATGGATACTTTCTATTGATCTCTTGGAGCGTAATACCTTTTTCATCTAACATAATATCATTCCTTTCTTATGACAGGGATATTATCTATCGATACCAGTTCCGTCAGTTGTCGTTTCAACAATGCATCGTCTCCACTACCAGGGGTTACATCCCATTCTCCATTGGTTTCATGAGCATTATTGAAATATGTTGCTTCGAAACAGTCAAATGCCCATTTACATAATGACTTAAGGTCAATTTGCGGAATTGAGCCATCAACTAAATCGGATTGTCTAATTGTATAACCAAACGATGTCCATATTTCTCGACCAGTAGCATCACGACCATATTTAATATGATCACCACCATAACTTTTATTCACACCTAAGTCTTTATCAAACTCACCACCAAATTCTCTACACAAATCACCGACATACGCGCTTACCATTATCCAGCAATATCCATTTTGACAACTGTATTTGAATTGGTAAGATCCGCGTTCTGGGTCTGCACGAACAGAATGTTTAGCAGCACTGCTAGATGTTGCTAGGAATGCACAAGCGCTTTTAAAGTCGGTACAAAGTGTTCTAATGCTGATATATTTTCCACCTTGAACCGATCCATTTGGAGTTCCAACTTTTTCAAAAGATTTCTTTAAATTCTCAATAATATATTTCGTTTCTTCAAGAGATTTATTAGTTGAAATCTGTTCTGTTATATTCTTATTAGCTTTAGCAAGTTCTTCAAGAATTTCCTTACAACGTTGAACATTTGCAATATTCTTCTCGTTCTCAGCTTCATCGAGATATTGTTGAACGGTTGTTGTCATCTTTTCAACAGCTTTCAAATAATCAGCAAGTGTTTCATTGGATGCTTTTTCAAGATTACCCATAGAATCTTTCAATTTTGAAAACTCTTCTGAACTTTCATCTATGAGCTGTTTCAAATCTCTGAGATCAGGTTTCGGATCAACTGGTTTGGAATCATCTTTACCGAATAAACGTCTTATCTTCTTTCTGATCCAATCAATTATTCTACGACATAATGCAACGAGTCTTTTCAGCAAACCTGGTTTAGATTCACCATCAGCTTCCATATAATAAGATTCCATAAGGAATTCTTTTTCATATGATTTTGATAATGACATGAGTACATTGTATTCTGATTCAAGAACAATATCTTGTATATTCATTATCAATCACTCCTTTTTTAATTCATCACGTATCATTTCACATATCACTGAGGCATCTTTGCCTTTCATATAGAAATCATACAATTTCTCAATCAATAATGTCAGTATGATTGATGTTGACTGTGAAGCATTTGCAAACACTAATTCACTTGATAATGATACATTAGATCTCATTATCGTTAATAAGTATTCATCTGATTTATTTGATATATCTCCTTTAGTAGATAATGTAATCACTTCTGGAAATCTATCAATTATCATCTGAATGGTTTCATGTACTTTACTCATATAATCACCCCTATTCAGGACGATTGTTTGGTGATTCAACATATTCATTATCGAACTCATCATAGTTCTTATCAAGAATCTTGATGTAATGCATTCCAGTTCGTTTGCATTCATTTCTCATCATTTGGTCTTTTCTTGCTTCGATATCACGATTATGTTCCATGAATGATGTGTTGAAGTTACCTTGTTTAATCTCAACATGGAGATTCAATGATGGAATGAAGAAATCTGGAATGTACAGATGTTTGGTTCCGTCTCCCCATTTGTAATGGAAATCTACTGGGGATGGAGCAATGATATCATCAGGACTCCAGTCCATGCTCTTGAGATGATTCAAGAAATCAACTTCGTAATTACCGATAACTCTGAACTTATGATTCTCATCCCATACATAATCACGAGCATCAGCATGATTCATCATCATCTTACGTTGTTGAGCTCCATCATTCAACAGATGTTCTTTTCCATACACATTAACCATTCTCGATTTCATCATCTTGACGTAAGCTTCCTTACATTTCGGATCATCACAAAGTCGAGCATATTTTAATGTATCATCATTGAATGCGACTCTACGTTTACGACACATCAAACACAAACGTCCCATCGGTTTATTGACGAATAATGAATAAGCAAACTCGTATCCATCATCACAATCCTGAGGAATTTGGTCATTGTGTTTATAAACAACATGATCACAATACTTATGTTTATCATCAAATGATCTGTCACAGAATAAACATTTTACTCTACGACTCATAGTCAAACCTCCTTTAATAAAGAATATTATAGTTTGGTCTCAACCAATGTGTAATCTATCTCTGATAGAATTAAACTAACGAAAGTGGTGATATTTAATGAGAGTAAATGTAATGGGTAAAGGTGTTTGCCCTGTTCTCGGTTCGATCTTGCCAATCGTAAATGTTGATATTGATGAAGGAACACTTCTGAGACTTGTTAACACACGTACAATCCGTGTATTTGATGCAATCACAGGACTTCAGATTACATCAAGAAATTACAAGAATATCATAATGTCAAGAGTAGTAGCTCCTAAGGCACAGGTTGAAACACCCGTTGAACCCGTCAAGGTCTCTCCAAATCCATCGACTGCTAAGAAGAAGTCAACAAAGAAGTCAACCAAGGAAGAGGCTCCCGCAACAGTGGAAGCTGTACCAGAGGTTGCTGCAGAGGAGACTCCTTCCGAACCTGTTGAGGCTCCAGTAGAAGTGCAGTCAGAGCCCCAGCCAGAAACTCCTGAAACAGAAACTCCAGCTGAGACAACAGACACAACCGACGATACAACAGAAGATTCGTCAGCTGAGACTGAATCAGAAGATACTGAGCAGACCACATACTCATCAAAGAAGAAGAAGAGAAGATAAGATAGGGCGGGGTTAACCCCGCCCAATTCTTTTATGTCTCAAAAAACCAAACCGTAAAATTATACTTTAAAGAAGGTGATAAAATGGATGAATTCATAAATGAATTTGATTTTGGTATTGATGAAGCGATGACATTTATAATGGAATCTGCTGAAACGAATCTCAGATTGAGAAAAGAAATCATCGAACCAATCATGAAGGTTCTTGATACCAAAAAGGGTTCTGATGAATATCTGAAGTTTGGTACTGAATTTATTGAAGCTAATGCTGAAATGCTTGCAAGAGAATTTCCAACTAAACGTGTATCATTCCCAAAGAAATACGTTGATAATATATTCAGTGTATTTGGATTTGATAAAGATGAATTCAAGAAAACATTCAAAGAATTATGTGCTGATATCAATGGTAGTGACTTCAAGACTGTAATGGCTACTCCAACGAACATAATTCATACGATTGTTTTATTCTATTCAGATATCACATACAATCGTTATGTTAGAGACTCAGCACGTCAACAACTTGCATTGACTGTCTATCACGTTATGTTCAATAAATTCTATCATGGTTTACCAGATGAGAAAGTCATGGCATATACATATCTTCATCTTAATAGAAACTGGGCTATCATTAAAGCTGAAGATATGATGACATGGATATCTGATATGGTTGATTCTGCATATGGATTCTATAAAACCCAACTCACACTGAATACTTCTGCACACACAATCATCAAGTTCTTGAATAGACTCAGAGCACAGATGCGTCAGTCAATGGCACAACTTGCAAATGTTTACTTTAAGAATCAGACTGAAGGCAATCGTGTTAATGAAGATTCTACAACTGGAGACAATGAATATATTGTATCTGATGATACATCTCAAATCCGTAGTAAACTCATGCAGTTGTTGAAACGTGGTGATACTCTGTATACTACTGAAAGTAATTTGTATACTGGAGTTGGCAGACTCAAGAATGTTTCATCAAAAGCATTATTTGAATTAGCCCAGCAAGTATCTCATAGAGATATCAGTGAATTGATTGATTTAATATTCTACGTGTTCATAGTAAAAGAAGGACATAAGGTTGAAGAAATCAATTCATCTGCATACATCGGTGAGATAACAAACTTACCAACCAAAGTTGATCGTTGTATTCCTGGAAAACCTATCATTGCTCCATATGTAAAGAAATACAAGGTCAAGAAAGAATTGATCGTCGCATATATCTGTCTTATTGCAACATGGATAATGATGAGGATCAATGACGTTACTAAATAAAAGGAGATGATAATATGGCTAGAGCATTAGGCGATTTGAGTCCTGCAGTTGGTGGTGATGGTGTTATCAACGAAGATGATCTTCAAGCATATCAGGATGCCATTGATTTAAACAGAATCCATTCGCATTGGGATAACGTTGAAGACCCTGAAGATCCTGGTCATCGTATTAACAAAATCATTGACATCGATAATGGTGGTTTGTTAACAGATCAAGCTCGTGTTGCATCATTACACAGAACTGGATTTATATCCAATATCGATAAACTTCTGATTTCATCTTTTATTAATGATCCACAAGGTGAAACTCTTGAAGCACATATCAATGCTATAGATTCAAAGGAAGTTATTCCTGTACCGGATCCATCCGTTAAGACTCTTGAAGAACTCAGAAGAAATATCACTGATCATATTCAAGAACTTGTTATCTTCCAAGCTCAAGCATTTCTTGAATTGCAGAAGACGGGACCTTCAAGCTTACACGACGTTGAACAGAAGATGCAACGTGTATGGGCTGATGCATATAAGTATGATTATGATACAGCAGCTCAGACTGATGCTAACATGGAAGCTGCATTAGAAGTTGATGGAAGCAAATATCCTGAGGATGATGGACATAAGAAACTCCCACAGAACATCTATGGTCTCATCGATAGTATCATCAGAGCTCTTACAAAGGTTCAGCTTGATAATGTAATATCAGAATATTGGAAACCTAGTGAGGCTCCTACAATATCAGATCCACCTACACCCGAGCAACAGACTAAAGTTATCGATCATATATGGAATGAAACAGGTGTCGAGAAAGGTCTTTCATTCTACAATGAATGGAAGGATGTTGAACCTTCACCAGAGCCAGGACCAGAACCGACTCCTACTACAGACTTGGTACCTCCAATTCCAACAGCAGCAGCACTAACTGGAGATCTTGCTACATGGGTTTCTAATTCAGCAAATGCATCAGATCTTCAAGCAGTCATCGATGCTCAACATCCACATCAGATTATTACATGTGCATTCAAATCTGGTGTTACAAATGCATCTACAACGAAATCTGTTGAACTTACATGTTGGCAATATTCATCTGGTACATGGGCAAAAGCTAAGGATAAAGATGGAAATGATATGGAATTTACCGAAGGCTGTTATGTAGGTGATGCTGGTATCTTCCCAGTATCAGAACTCAAAGAAGGAGATAATGCTAAGAAAAATAGAACTCCAGCAGGTGCATTCCAGCTTGGTAACTATACAACCAATACAGACGAGGTTGGTGCATTTGGTATTGATACTGCTTGGGGAACTGAAACACCTGACATGCACTATCGTGTTTTAAATGCTAATAATGTACACTGGATTGATCGTGATGGTTGGCTTGCTGGTTTGAAAAACTGGTACAACATGTTTGCTAACTGTGATGGTCAACGTGCACTTATTCAGTATAAACGTTTCGATTGGGATACAGGAGTTTCAGGTGGTGTTGCTGATAAAGATGGTAATAAGTATTCAACTGCAAGTACGGAATTCAAGTATGGTCAGTTCTATACAGTTTCACCATTAGTAGATTCATCAGAATATAAAGAAAATCTGTATGAAGAAACTTCGAGTTATGGAAGTAAATATTCTTACAACCATGCAGTTGTTATCAGATTCAATATGCCACCACATGTAACTAGACCAGTATTGCCAAAAAACACAGATGAACAACAGCCAGCATATACATCTGATGGTATTGGTGCTGGATCGGCATACTTCTTACACACATCCAATGGTTCAAATACTGGAGGATGTGTATCTGCAAACGATAACGATGTCGTGAAGATAATCAAGTGGTTGAAGCGTAATGATAACCCTTACATTCTCATCAGACTTCCCTCAGGATCATAATGAAAGGAGTTGAATATTATGGCTAGAATATTTGGTGATTTCAATGACGATGGTACCGTAGATGCAAGAGATTCATCTGCTATCGGTGGTTATGTCACAACTCTTAAGAAATGTGGAACTCCTGAATCTATACCAACTCAAGAGGATATTGATGCTGGTGATGTTTTGAGATTTGGTAAACTCAATATGTATGATTCGAAAGCTATATTGACAGTATACGCAATTGACAGTACACTAGAAAGAGATTGGGTTTGTCCAAAAACAGAACCATCTAACTGGGCTACAGCATATAAGAAGTTTTATTACACTGATCCACAGACTCAAGAGAGAAAACCTATGAGTGCAATGACACAGTGTCCTTCATTCGATCCTGGTGGAACTGGTTATATCGGTCCATATTGGATCCATGGAAACTTTGCAGCTAATGTATTTCCTAAGAAACATAATGAGGAACATGATATTGATTACATCGATATCAGTAACTACATATCTGATTTACCATAACTCACAAGTAATCTCATTAGCTAGACTTCCAATATAGGTAGCCGTTGGAACCTCCTTTGAAAACTAATGGGATTTTAAAATATATACACCCCGGTTTCCCGGGGTGTTTTATTTTCTCTTTTTGTATTTATATCATTATGGTGTACGAAGGAACTCATTTGTACAAAAATTTATCTAGGAGGTTAATCATTATGGGTGTACAGAATGACAGTAATTTTGAAGGAAGCGTATTTGAGAAATCATTGAACTTTCATAACAAGGATAAGAGTATCGATGACAAACTCAAGGAGCTTCCTAAGTCTGATGGTGCATGGCAAAAATGTATCGATGATAACATCGTACCAACTAACCCAGTATATACTGGTGAAGCTAAGGAGGAACCAAAGACTGTTAAGAGACCATCAAAACCTGAATATTATCTCAACATTGCATCAGTGGTTGCAACACGTTCTACATGTATACGTAGAAAGTTCGGTGCTGTAATAGTAAAGGATGATACAATCATATCAACCGGATATGCAGGAGCTCCTCGTGGTCGTGAGAATTGTTGTTCCAGAGGAGAATGTTTCAGAATGGAAAACAATATCCCAGCTGGTACAAGATATGAAGTATGTAGATCTGTACATGCTGAAATGAATGCAATCATCAACGCTGATCCTATAAAACGTAAAGGTGCCACAATGTATCTTGTGGGTCTTGAGAATGATGGTTCATATACAGAAGCAGATTGTTGTTCAATGTGTAAGAGAATGGTAATCAATTCTGGAATAACAAAGATGGTATTCCGTACAAAGGACAAAGGTGTTAGAACAGTGGTTGTTAATGAATGGATTGCAAATGATGATTCATTAACTATACATGAGGGATATTGATATGAATGAATTTGAAAAGTATTTGAAAGAACATCACATTGAAAGTATCGGAACTCCTCCTCCGGATTTACGTAAAGTATTTCCGGAAGGAGCAATGATGTTCAATGTAACATATCGAAGACATCCTGAAGAATTTGAAGTTGTGTATCTTGATCCAGCGACTAATCGGTTAGAGGTTGCATACATTCCTGCAATTGTAGATATCTGGTTTACTAAACCCGAATTCAGATATACAATGAAGGATTCATGTATTGAGCCATACTTCAAAGACAAGATGAGATATCAACACAAGGATGATGATGCATATCAGATACCACAGATAGAACTTGATAAAACTTATCGAGTTTGGTGTAAAGTATCTCAGATTCCAAAGATGATATATCAGCACGCTGGTAAAGCAAAGATGTATTCTGAAGATGGCTCACATCTGATAGATACAACATATGCTGAATTCTATGAAGAGAATATGGGATCTGCATATACATTCGGAACCTTCACCAAACGAATGTGCCAGAATCCATGGTCATTTAAGTGTGACTTCCAACCAGATGTATACTTCAGAGATCGTTGGGTTCATGAATTCGGTGATGTTTGTGATACATCAAAAGTCACAGCAGCATTTCTTGATATTGAGATTGATGTTCTTGATGTTAATATAAATCTTAAGAATCCAAAGGATAACCGAGCTCATGTATCAATGGTAACATCAATATTCCCTAAGGATAAAATGGTGTATGTTGATATACTTGAACCTAGACCATTAAATGACTTTGCTCAACATCTACATGAGAAAGTGATCCCATTACGTAATAAGATGGTCAAAGAATATGAATGGATTAAATCTCATCAGAAAGAATTCATTGATATGATTCTCGGTCATGAATCTACATCCAATTGTCCAGTACGTATTGATGAAGACATGGAGAATCTCAAATATCTTCAGGGGTATACTGTAAACCTTGGATTGTTTGAACAGCGTGAAGGTAGACCATTCATTGAAGCTGAAGCTCGATTGATAGATAACGTGTTTGCACATGTAAATCTTCATAGACCAATGTTCATGTTTGCATGGAATGCTCCGTTCGATATCAATTATCTTCCAAACCGATTACAATATATTGGTTATGACCCGGGTAGTTCAGTTGTACCAGAAAACTTCAAATCGAAAGAGATTAGATATGAACCCGATAAAACAAATAACTTCTCAATGAAGAACAGTCGTGACTGGTTCTATATAGCATCTTATACACAATACTTATGTCAGGAACGTCTGTATGCTGGAATAAGAAAGTCTCAGTCTGAAGAACCTTCATATCAGTTGACTGCTATAGGTAAGAAGGTGGCAAAGATTGAGAAGTTGACTGATACTAAATCCGGTAAATTCTCCGAGTTCTTATACACAGACTTCATCAAGTTCGTATTGTATAACGTTCGTGACGTTGTTATTCAACTTGCAATAGAAACCAAAGTAAGTGATGCGAAAACGTTGTACGCTCGATCATATGACTTCGTTACAGCATTCTCAAAATGTTTCCAAGAAACACATATCGTAAGAAACTCAAAAGCAAATCTGTATGAAGTATTTGGATATGTAATGGCTAACAAAGTTGTCGTCGATAAAACTATCGATGGTGCTTTCCAGGGAGCTTATGTTGCTGATCCATTAAAGAACTCAGTAACAATGGTCATGTCTGGTCGTGGAATGAACTGTATCATTTACGGCTCTGCAGATTTGGATGCTACAGCAATGTACCCATCTCAGAAGATGGCATATAATCTTGGTAAGATGACACTTATCTACAAATGTAGAATTGATAATAACCTTTTCCGAAATAAGGTTTGCAGGAACTTATCATACAACCAGAAATATACGTGGAAAGATTCTGACAAGAATGAACATGAAACTGATTTGTCTGGTCCATTATTCAACTCATTTAAAAATCACAATGTATGTTCATTGATGCATAATTGGTTTAATGCACCTACTGTAACTGAACTCATTGCTCATACACATAAAGTGTTAACATATTAATGTTGTGGATGGCGGGAATTCCCGCCATCCATGATAATTCAATTGTATAAAACAACAACCTTATAGCTTTTTAAATATAGGAGGTCGTGATGAATTGAAACCTAATGAATTGTATACTCCAATCAAAGATGAAGAATTTGGAAACCCAAATATGACTCGAGCTGATTTAGGATCATTAGCATCAAGATATTATTGTCTGTACGGTGTCAATGTAAATATGGCAAGAGCAATTCCGTCAAATGTTGATGGATTGAAACCGATTCACAGAAGAATCTTATATACCATATATGATAGATATGGTAGAGATCAGTTTACTGTTGGATCTGCTATCGGTGATGTAATGCATCTTTCGCCCCATGGCGACCAAATGGGTGATGTATTCGCTGGATTAGCACAGGACTTTGGAAACAACATTCCATTGATAGATTCATCGGATGGTGGTAATGCGGGTAATGCTGTTAATGGTAGTGACGCTGCATCTCCAAGATATCTTCAAATGAGATTGTCGAAGTTTGCTGTAGATGTGTTGTTTAAGGAATTCGATAGAAAGGTGAATATGATTCCATCATATGATGGTAAGACAGTTGAGCCAGTAACATTACCAGCAAGAATTCCTCTGATTCTGCTGAATGGTTCTCTGGGAATAGGTCTTGGATTCTCTACAACAATCCCACCATATAATCTCAATGAAGTAATCAATGCTACTATCAAGCTGATAAAGAATCCGGATGCTAAGATAAGATTGGTACCTGATTCACCAACTGGATGTGATGTAATAATCATTGATGATAATCATTTCATATTCCAGTCATCATTCGAGATAAACAATCGTAATTATGAAATCACTTTCAAGAATACTCCATATGGAGAGTTCCTTGATAACATCAGAGAACGTCTGAATGAAATCCAGGATTCAACTAATCCGATACCAGAAATCTTGACAGCTGATGATGAGTCTCAATTGCTTGAAGGTGAAGTTCGTTATGTTGTAAGATGTAAACCATGTAATCTGTATCAGGTATTGAATAAGTTGTTCAAGCGTGTTGCAGGTTTCCGTAGTGGTATTGCAACCACAAACATGCAGGTCATTGAACCTAACTTCAAGATGGAAGCTTATAGTGTAAAGCAGATACTGATATCATGGATCAACAATCGTATCATGGAGAAGCGTACATGGCTTCAGAGAGAACTTATTGCACAGACTCAGAAGTTCAATCAGAACGTTGGTAAAGCATTCATGTTATCACCAAAGAATCTGAATACTACTATCAAGATATGTCGTGACGCTGATAGTGAAGAAGATGCTATACAGAAACTTGTTAAACATTATGCTGGTAAGGTATCATCATCTCAAGCCAAGCTTGTAGTTGATATTCCTTTACATAAATTATCACTCAAACGATATGAGGAGACAGTTAAGATCATTGAGGAAATCAAGGTCGAGATTGAAAGACTCCGAAATATCATCAGCAATCCAGAGAATATCAAAGATGAAATCATCAAAGATATGAATGAAATCAAGAGTGAATACGGTTACAGTAGAAGAAGTACAATTCTGAATACTGGAGAGAAAGAAGTCGTAAACATCGGTGTTGTACAGACATTGGTAGACGGATCCGTGATATTCTCGGAGACTGAAAACCCACAGCATTTATCTTCAGATGTGATTCCTATTAATGGTAATGACGTTTGTTTGATCGATGACAAAGCCGGTTACATTTGGGCAGATACAACCAAGGTGCCACATGATAAACCTGTAACAATGACCTCTATTGGTCGTGGTGGTGCAATGAGTCGATGTATCGTAGCCGTTTCGAATCAGTCAAACAACATAATCCTATTATCGAACAAGGGAAGGATTAAGTACATGCCAGTATCCAGAATACCATCTAACACAGCAAGAAAGCCATTGGTTAAGCTTGATGAAGATGAACACTTGGTATCCGTTTTAGAAGTACCAGATAACACATTGTCAGATATATTGATATATACGAATGATGGTAATGGTAAACGTATACAGACAACGGACTTGAACAAAGTATTATCAGTAGATGCAAACGGACAGTTCATTATGAGTGGTTTTGATGTAGCTGGAATGTTCTGTGTTAATTCAAACAAACCGTTCCTGGCATATGTAACAAAGCTTGGAAGAATCAGAATCAACCATTCGAAGTTCTTGACAGCAACTAAGAAGTTTGGCGAATGCAAGCCAATAATCAAGCTGTCTCCTCAGGATGATTTAGCAGCCGTGTTCTGTGTTGACAAGGATCAGAAACTCATATTACATCATGCGGACAGCAGGGTGTCAACTGTCAACATAGAATCCTTACCAGTATTGACAATGGCAGCTCCACCGGAACGTCCTAAACATGTGCCAGGCGTTAAAGTTTTACGTGTGACATTACAATAGTTTATAATGGGGGGATCTTCTCCCCATTCATTTTATAAAGAAGGAAGGAATGTATCATGAATATTTTTAAAAAGAAAGAACAGCCCTCAAACAACACAATCTCTACGGAAGGAGAAAACAAACAGTTGACATTGTTTTCATATCTGATATACAATCGTGCTGAGAATAAGTTCACTGGAAGTATTAAGCTTACAGAAGACCAAGCTCAGGAATTGAATATGCAGATGAAGTATAACGATGTCGACAACAACATATCTTTTGTCAGGAGTTGATATTATGAAACAAGCTATCATTGATATGGGGAAGAAGTATAATGTGACAGCGTTTGAATATAATGACAACATTGATGAGCGTAGTAATCTGAGAAGTCTCGTACATCTGTTATTTGTAATGAATCGTGATGACGATCTTGGAAGATATTCATTCGGTACAATAGATGGAAAACTCTCAGAAGAACAGATCGAAGATATACAGAAGATAGATATGGGGATAATGATTCATAAAGACCTTGTTAATCATGTGATGAAATAACAAAATAAATGGAATGGAATTGATTAGTATGGATGAAAAGAGATCAAGTCGTCTCATAGGCAAACTGACGACAATTGCAATGCTCGCAAAGAAATATAATGTAGTGTATACACCACTCGATGATTACATGAGTACACTCTCACATGTAATCAAACTCATAAACCAACGTAATCTGTATTTGGGAGGAGAATCAAAATGTGTAATAGTTTATTTTCCTTTAGCATACAAAATTCGACCACTTACAGTATTACTCACAGATGAACAGATTCATGATATAAAGAAGATTGATATGTGCATTTCTATTGAAGAAAAGAGTTGATGTAATATTAAATTCAAAATAATAATTATGAATACCTGTGTGGCAGTCACACCAGGTGAAGCAGCTTTGGATAACTTAGGACCTCTCGTAAATATGTTAACATATGAAGATGACTTCACTGAGCAAACTGTCACATTAGGTATCATGATGGATAAGAGAAACGATACTTTGTATATACACAAAGGAATCGACATTGAGTTCCTTAGAAAGCTTCTCATAAACACAACGATTGTTGAGGATCTTGATTATGAAGGTGAAGATATGAAGTTCCAGTTTGAAGAACTCATAGCTCCGCGTAATGAAGAACAAGTCGATGTTATCAATTTCATAGCTGGTGAGAAAGACTTCGAAGATAATCGAGATGATTCAAGATTGTTTGTTGTAAAGAAACCTGGTTTCGGCAAAATGCAACCATTCTTTACCAAGATAGCAACACCTGATGGATATGTCAAAATGGCTGATATTCGTCCTGGTAGTACCGTATTTAATGAAAACGGTAATGAATGCAAAGTGTTAAAAATATTCGATCATGGTCCACAAAAAGTATATCAGATCAAATTCTCTGATGGTCGAATGACATATTGTGGTGATGAACATCTTTGGCGTGTAAAAGAAGATGGTGAATGGCATACCAAACCATTATATGAAATCCGTAATTCATATATGTCATACATGACCAGATGCAAATATCGTTATGAGATTCCTAAGAATGGTTTCATTAAATATCCATGGCATTTTTCTAAGGTTGACCCTTTCACATATGGAATATGTGTTGGATTAGCAAATCATAATAAGAAGCATTTGACATTCGATGTTGAATATTATCAACTTGAAAAAGTCCGTTCTATTGTAATGGATATATGTAATATCAATGATTGGGAATATCGATTCGAAAACAATTCATTTGAATTCTTGGACAAAACCATGCGTTGGATTAAACATGATGAAATATTCTACAATGGTACTTATTACATTCCGAAGAATATGAAATATTCCTCTACACGTTTAGCATTATTAGGTGGAATATTAGAATCAATGGTATGGGCGAATAACGCAAGAGTTATTTCATCAAATCGATTAGAATTATTGAATGATATTATTGACATATTCCGTTCATGTGGATGTTATGCCAAATTGAAGATTAGTAAATATAGTAATATCGCAAGTATCGAATTTGGTTTATCTCAAACGGTAATATGTGAAACATGTGAAGACTGTCGTAAGTATTTCAAACGTTGGTGGAATACATATACCAAACGTAACAAAGAACCAATCTACATCAAAGACGTTAAAGAATTCGGTACATATCAATGTAGATGTATCCAAGTAGATAGTCCTGATAAGTTATATCTGACAGATGATTATGTAGTTACTCATAATACATATTGTACTGGATATGGAATCGGTCTGTATAAAAAGAAAGCTCTCATCATAATGCATCGAGATTCGTTACGTACACAATGGAATGAATCATTATACATGATGAATGGATTTGAACATAGATTCGTTCATGAGATTGCTGATACAAAAGAATTGTATGATATTGCATGCGGTAATTGGGATAAAGATTATGACATATATCTCATAACTCATGCAACATTCCGTGCTGGATTAAAACGTATCGGGGACTTGAAGCTTGCACAGAACATTGTCAAGAATCTTGGTATCGGTGTAAAGATAATCGATGAAGCACATCTTGAATTCAAAGATATATTACTACTTGATATTGTATGTAATGTCAAACGTAATATCTATCTGACAGCTACTCCAGGTCGTAGTCAACGTGAAGAAAATAAAATCTATTGGTATGTATTCAAAGGAGCTAACTTCTACGCTCCATCTACTGAATTGAATAACAACATGCCGAAGAAATGGATGAACTATGTGACAGTCAGATTATCATCAGAATGTAATCCTAATATCTATCGATGGAGAGTCAATGGTGGTAAAGGAATGAATGCTGTATCATACGGCAAATGGGTTATTGAATACGATAAAAAGAAACGTCATTTCAAATGTTGTAAAGAACTTGTGATGCAATGCTTTGATCGTGATCAAAATGCCAAAGTTCTCATATTGATACCATTGATTTCATTATGTGATAAACTGATGGATTTCCTTATTGATGAACTTGATAAGGAAAATCAATTCAAGTATGCATTGACTATAAGAACTATCAACTCGACTAATTCAAAATCTGATAATGAATATAACAAGAAAGCTGACGTGATTATATCTACCTTAGGAAGTATGGGTGTTGGTACTGACGTTAAAGGTTTGACTGATATAATCAACATGACTCCATATTGTAGTAAGCTCACAGCTGAACAATCTCTTGGACGTGTTCGTTATTCTGGTAAGATAGGTCATTACTATGACATCATTGATACATCTGTGCCAATGGACAAGTATTGGTGGAGAGCTCGTTCAAAAACATTGAAGAGACTTTCTAAGAAAGATGAAATACTTGATTGGAATGAATGAATAATCCCCGGGAATTCCCGGGGATTATATTTCCTATTATTATTAAAAACGATATATATATCATTATTATGGTCTAGGGAAGATGTATTCATCTGGACGGACTAATAAGACATACCTCGGAACAATGAGGATCTTATTAGGAACTTCAAATGAAGCTCTTTATCCGAAAACCAACCGGCGTGAGGAGGCCCAAATCTCCGCCATCCAAAACTACAATATTTATGCAAAGGATGGTAATTCACATGAAAATCATGGACGTTAAGGTTTATCTTGAAGTAGTAGCTCTTCTGGCACTTATTATCGCAATGGTGACAGGATGCTGTAAAGTAGGCAAAGGCGCAAGAGTCACAATTGACAACACCAAACTCGCAATTGCTGAAGTCACAGTTCCGAAGCCATATCCCGTAATAGGTACAGCATTATCAACAGACTTCGTGAAAGTAACCTACACCACAGACAGTAACTTCATACCCATTTCAGTCGAATCAACAGTGGATACGACAGAAACAACATCGATTGAAACGGAAGAGATGACTGAACCTGTGGCACTCGAAATGAATTTCAATGCCGATACGAATATCGAGGATGACATGAATGTCGACGTTACGGAAATGTCATTCGAACCTAACGACTACGGTGTATATCCGTCTGTAGCTTCGGGCTACATAACAGAAGAGGAACGCATATTCCTCTGCAATACGGTTGGTACCGAATACGGTAGTGACTGGGTTAGTCTTTATGACAAAGCTTTAGTTGTGGACACTGTAATGACCAGAGTAGAACAGGGCTGTTGGACAAACGGTCTGGAGTCTAACGTGTACAATGTCCTCACGGCACCCAATCAGTACGATCCGTCTTACACAGACGGCTGGATGCATGACAACGTTACAGAATCATGCATCGATGCTGTGGAGTATTACTTCCAGCACAAAGATGAGTTTCCGCATTACACATCTTTCTACGGAGATGGTGTGGAAAATCATTTCTACTATTAAGCAACCCTGAAGGGAGATGGGTCTATGAAGAAGGGCACACAGATTTGGCGGGTGGTAGTAGATAAGGGTTCAAGAGTTAGCATCATGGACTCTGATCGAAATCCTGTAAAAGTAACGCGATCTCAGAGAAACGCACTAATTGACTGGAAAAACGAAAAGTTCTTGGTGAACATTATCAAGGAATTTTCCAATAACAAGATATTGCATCCTGAATTCACCATCGTACAGAATGGTGAAATCGTGTTTAAAATGTGAGTGTATATGCAGGGCTTCGCGCCCTGCATAATACCTTCTTCATGGCACATCGATGTCAGTGTCGTTCGGAGCATCTGCTTCCACTGGGTGAACGACGTTGGCGAATTCATCAGTTGTTAAGGAAATATCATCATTCGAAGGAACATCTTCGTTTGGTGATTTTCCTTTTTTGTTAAGCTGTTTGCCTACCTGGTTAATACCTACTGCACCAGCACCTGTTGATATACCAATGAATACAGCTTCAATGATGTTGTTTCCCATCTCAACATCTGTAAAGTAATATCCACAAACACTAAGGATGATTCCATAGATGATTGCGAATATAGGAAGATAATACGAGATGTCTTTCTTGAAGAGTGATGCTATATACTTGGTAGTCGAAACGAGTATGGTTACGAATGATGATAAGGTAATGATACTGAATTCTAACATATTAATCAGCTCCTTTTATTATTTGGACTTATGTCCATTACTAGAAGGTACTTATATTTCAAAGGAGGAAACCCTAATGAACAATAAAATGCTTATTGTACATCACACTGATGCAGATGGTCATTGTGCTGCAGCGTTGGTCAAGTATGAACTTGCGGGACCGAACGTCATCAATTACTATGCATACAACTATGCAGGAGAAATCAAATGTGATGTTGATAGCGGTACAACAGTTTATCTTGTTGACATCAGTATGAGTAATGATGTAGAAACATTCATCAAGTCGTGTCTTGATAATCAGTGCAAGATTATCCACATCGATCATCACAAGACCAGTGTTGATTACTACAACGAGAACAAGGTTGATGATCCTAAATGGGTTTATTTTGTACATGATGAGAATGATGAAAGAAATGGTGCTATCAGTGGATGCTTACTCACATTTATCTACTCATGTATGAATAGTGATAAGAGACAACATCCAATGGATGCTGATTTCGATCTCACTGAACTCAGAGACCATCTCATCTTTGATGGTAATACTGATATGGAATATCGCGTTCCTTATCTTGTAAGACTCATCGATGATCATGATGTCTGGAGACATAAGATGAAGGAAACTAAACCTTTCGCTTATGCTTACAAGAGAATGCCAAAGGAAATCACAATACCTGAGAATGAAGACTTCTGGGAAGCTATCTATAATGATAATCACAGAGTTATATTTGCAGCAATTCAATCAGGTGAACGCTATGTACAGGATGAAGAAGAATCTAATGCAATACTCAGAGAGACGGGTGGATTCGAAACCGACATCTTCGGAAACAACTGTTACTGTCTGAATAACCTCAAAGCTGGATCTGATCAGTTTGGTGATGAATATGCTGATCATGATATGGTTTGTCGTTTTGCATATACTGGAAAAGGTTGGAGCTACTCACTGTACAGCAGTAAAGAAAATGTAGACTGTTCTGAGATTGCTAAACAGTACGACGGCGGTGGACATCGTGGAGCTGCAGGTTTCAAACTCGACTATTGTATATTCGGTGGTCAACCTCCAAAGAAATCACTGTGGCAAAAGATCAAAGAGTTCTTTATGCATTAAAAGTAATCCCCCGGGAGACCGGGGGATATCTTTAAATCTTTACTATGGTTTCCAGTGGAGTCTCACGTTGTTTACGATTGTTCAATGTTGAACACAATCCCTTCTTAACAGAGTTGGATACATCCTGGAACAGTAATCCTGATAAGAAGTTTGATGTTTGAACCAATGTTCGGAAATTATCTTTTTTGTACGAGAGTTGGTTAACTGATGGATCTTTACCATACACCTTGGCAAATGTATCGAAGTCTTCTGTACGACATGTACGACGAACCAACATCTCATAGATGATTGATGGTGACTCGAGATCTATCTTATTCATAGCCAGACAGTTGAAGAGCATCTGTACAAGTAATGAATAAGGAATCTGAGCTACCTTTGAATACAAGAATATCTGATTGATGAAGTATTCAACATTTACAATGTTCTGACGAATTGCAAGCTTTGTAACAGCTGAGTCAGGTTCATATGTTATAATAGTATAGTCACTGTCTTCTTGTGGTTCAGCATACAAATTAAACGTCAACAATGATGGAATTGTAATCAAGGTTGTTGCAATCTCTTTATCATTCTTATCATAGAACTTTGCAGGTACAACACCAAGACATGCAATGTATGTGGGTTCACGCTCGAATCCTACGAGATCCACATCTCCTTCAGTTTCATCTTTGATACGTGGGATGAATATTCTCATCTTTTCTTTATTGAACAGGTATCCATCTTTGATATAAACCTTATCTGTATCTGAAAGCATTGTCTTCTCAACCTTCATAGCACCAGCAGATTGAGAAAGATTGTGTTTTGATTTCAGCTTGATATTCAGGATTCTATCTGTAAACTGTGTACACAACAAACCGATTCGTGTAACACCGAATTGATAGAACAATGGACCAGCACACTTAGCACAAATAAGATCATGTGTACAACATGCTGGTGAGCAGAGTTTAACTGTTTTACCCATATATGATCCAATGTTCTTACTTGTCAATGTGACAATCTTTGAACCATCAACAATGTTGCGTTCCAATACATATGGAGCTGTTATATCATCGATTGTGAGTGGGATTGTTGCTTTAGTACCACAGTCTGATTTAGGATTCGGATCAAGTTCTTCAGACTGAAGTAATGCCATCATCTTTTTTGACATGTAACCTGCATCAGCTGTACCAACGGCTGATGGATATGCACCAGCAACAATTGAGTTTGCGAACGCTGGGATACCTGTACGATCAATACCATCCATCATGGAGTTCTTTACAACATCATATCTCTGAGTGATATCATTGAATACAGCACCACGCATAACGTTGATTGTTTTGTAGTTATTATCCAAATCATATACGCCGGAGTTGAATAGATCATTTACTTCTCCAGCAGTCTTAAGATTCTCTCTAACGAGTTTCATGAGATCAGCTTCAATTGCATTGGATCTCATAACCTGTTGAATAGGATCGTTTGAATTGAGTTCGTTTGCGTATTGTCTGAACAACTCTTCTTTACGTTTGTTAACGTTCTCCATAGGTCTGAGTAATGATCCGGATACTGCAGTTCCTAAGAAACAACAAACCCATGCTGCAAGTCTATCACGAGAATCGATTACGTTAGCTTGATCAGTTGTTGTAATCTGGTCAGTAACAACTAACTCTGCGATCATTCTCTCAAACTTACCAGTTCCTTTTTTACCAAGAGGAATATTCCAATACTTTGTTACTTGAATAACATGAGACCCTTCAAGAACATAACGGTTGAACAACAACATACCGAGTGAAGTTTCAGTTGGACCAATTACATATGGATATTCTTCTGGAGTTAACATTATATGAGCATTGCAATCGAAGTTTGCATATTTGAAAGTATTTGATTCACGATCATGATATGATGCGAACATGTCTTCGATGAATGCTTTGGTGATTTGTTCAACTGGGGTTGACAATAATTTCTGTTTACCCAGTTTGGTATTCTGAGCATCAGCCATAACTACCATCCTTTCTTAACATAAAGATTATCGATTGGTTGGTTCTAGAATTTTATAATTCGATATTTATATCATTTAAATGGAATAGAGAACAAGGTACTCGTTCCAATATATTTATAAGGAGGAATCTAAATGGGATATAATAAATTCTTATTCCCGATGATGATGTTACTGAGAAAGGCTAAACCCGATGAATCTATTATCAATGAATTGATAAAGAAACGTGTTTGGTACTCTCTGGACATCTCAACAATCTATCATGACATAACCCCAGTGCTTTCAGTCATAACACCTAACACGGCTCCAAAGTCTGTATATGTGGATGAAGAAACAGAAGATGAACTGTTTGCAATGTATCATACACCTTATGGACGTTCATCAGCAAATATCGTGTTTTATAAAAACACACCTATTCTCGTAGTAAAGACACATAATGACAAACAGAGTATGTCTGACTATAGTCTCGTAACCTTCAACAATAAGCATTGTAGACTTGCGGTTATGGAGTTTGTCAAAAAGTGTTACAAAATGAGACATAAATATGCAGTAAGACCATTCGTTGGTCAGATCAATATTGTTGATTACGGTGGACGCAATGGACAATACTTCAACTGCGACAAGAAGACATTTGCTGACGTATTCTTACCGGATGAACAGCAGAATGCCATCGTAAATGGTATCAATGATTTCATTAATAAAATACCGTGGATGGAAGAAAATCGAATTCCTACTCATTACGGAATACTTCTGTATGGAACACCAGGCTGTGGAAGAACATCTATCATCAAGGCTATAATTAATAACTGGAATATCAGACCACATTATATTCAGACTCTTGAAGATCTTCCTGAGTTAGTAATGTCACATCTTCCAAAAAGAAAATCACCAACTGATGAAATCCATATGGTAATTTGTGAGGATATTGACTGCACTCTGTTCAATCGTCAGAAAGGATTCGAAGACTCAGACGATGAGCCAAAAGAAATATTCTCAACCGGTGATATGTCTGCTCATCCAAGACATAGAGAAAGAAAGAAATCATTGTCTCAGGTTCTTAATAGTATTGATGGTCTGGTTGCGCCTCACAATACGATCTTCATATTTACAACCAACCATATCGAGGAACTTGACCCAGCTCTTATCAGACCAGGTCGTATGGATCTCCATCTGGAGATAAAACCTGTCTGTGAAGAAACATTAAATAAATTCTGTCTCAAATTCTTCGGTAAAGGAATTCCAAAAGACTTCAAATGCAAAGAGGGAATTCTGTTCTCTCAGTTACAAACAATCATAATGGGTAATGGTACCTATGATGATATATTAAATTATACAAAGAAAGAGGAGGAACTGAGTTATGAAGAATAACAAGTTCAAAACAGTCGTTATGACTGTATCAATCATTGGAGCTATCGCATCAGTTGCAAGACTGATAATCGAGCTCATCAACATCAAGTCCAAGAAGACAGACGAAGTTCTTGACTGCAACTGCTGCGGTTGTAATGGAATCGATTATGATGACTTCGTAGTTCCTCAGGACATGTACGACCAGGCAGACGAGGATGATTTCACGGAGGGTTCAGAAGATGAATGAGAATCTGATAAATGATTTCCTTGAGAGATCCAATGACGTTAAAGACATCGATGAGGATGCTATTAAGGATACTACAGTCCAGATACTGATACCTTCAAGCGGTGTAGCAAAGGTTGACATGTCATCACTGTGGACATACGACAATGCTACCAGACAGGACATTGTTAACGATTACTTCACAAACGTCAATATTATTAACCATATGATACTTGATCTTTGCAACGCAGTCGAGAATAAGGATGAAATAGTTGCTAATGTAATGGAAGCTATTACAGAGCATGCTAAACAGCTTGAACTCCATTACAGTTGGTCTAATCTTAGTCCTGATGCTGAAGCAATCATGATTTGTCTGGATGTAAAAGCATTCCTCGAAGGATGCATTCAGTTCATCGCTGATACATTTGATATCATACCTGAAAAGGAGAATATCATAATGGATCCAGAGACTGAGAATCCTTTCAATGAGGAAGAAACATCTGACGAGCCTACAGCAATCGACGACAACTTTATGCAGGACATCTTTAATCAGAATTCAATCGAAGGTCTTTACGGAGTTGCAGCAAAGTATGCAGCTGAGGAAGAAGAATCCGACGATGAAGATAACTCTGATGAAAACTTCGCTAACATGTTAGCAGCTGAACTTTCAGGAGCTACTGAAGGTGAAGAGTTCACAGAGAATGAATTATATGGAGGTAATACAAATGAAACCTGATGAAATTAACATGGATGCAAATCCCGAGACATCTGTTGAGGAACTCAAAGAACCCATCGTGGTTCTCCCAAGCGGTAGATGTATGCAGATCAACAAGGACATGATACTCAAGAATGATCAGTTGGCTCAGAATGTTGAGAACTGTAAGAGAGCTATCAACGAGTACACAAACGTAATCGGCAGAATCAGCAGTCTGACTGATGAAGAGATTGACAACGTTCTCGATAAGCTTACAAGTGAGCTCACATCCGCAGGTCTCTTCAAGATCACTGAGTACATCAACCACTCAAAGTCTGAGATGATAGTCCTCATGGCTTCAGCAATCATCTCATTCTTCAGCACTATCCTCTACGTTACAGCTGCAGACAGTCTGAATACAGAGGTTGAGTCTGAACCTAACACAGTAACCGAATAAGACTAATGGCGGGGATTAACCCCGCCAACATTTTATATCGAAAGGAATGATTACGATGAAAGTATCATTAATAGCAAACACACCACATCCTGAAGAAGTTATCACCCTGGCAGCAAAGATGTGCTACTCAAACAAAACCATTGATGAAATGAGTATTGAAGAATATGAAGATTTCATCAAACGTCTGATGGAACTCGGACATGAAAGTCCTATAGAACATGTAACATTCACATTTGGAATCGAAGGTATCAGTCGTAGCGCCAGCCATCAGTTGGTGCGTCATAGAATCGCATCATACTCTCAGAAGAGTCAGCGTTATGTTAAGGAAGACCAGTTCGACTATGTGGTTCCACCTACAATCGAAGGTAGTTGTGCTGAAGACAGATTCAAAAAGTTAATGGGATACATTCAAGCTGAATATAATTCCATTAGAAATGATATCATTGCTGAACTTGAAGAGCAAGGTGTTGATAAGAAGTCTGCTGAGAAGATTGCTAATGAAGATGCTCGTTACGTTCTTCCAAATGCATGTCAGACTTCATTAATTGTTACTATGAATGCAAGAAGTCTCTTTAACTTCTTCAAACTCCGTTGCTGTAACAGAGCTCAGTGGGAGATAAGAGAATTAGCAAATGAGATGTACAGAATCTGCTATATGGTAGCACCGACGTTATTTATGTATGCTGGACCAGGTTGTGTAGTGAACGGTCGATGTTCAGAAGGCAAAATGTCGTGTGGACTTTCTGCTCAGAAGATTCGCGAATTCGATGTACTCAGAAAGCGTTGTGATTTCAATGCCTAACTTCATGAGCGTGTTTGCTTGCTATGCACACATAAACGCTTTACCACGAAAGAAATTCTCCAATGATTTTAAATATCTACAGGAGAATGGAGCTAGTATTACTTTCATTTCAATACCAATAATACCACTTGCATTTGGTGATGATGGTGTATGGAGATCGCCAGAAGAAGTTAGAAAACCAGCGGCGATGTACATATCGAATTGTGAAGGAGATTTTAAAAACTGAAAGGAGTTACTATGGACAACAAAACAAGTTTTTCAATGAAAATGTTTGATTTAAATTGTATGAACATTATAAAGGACAATGTAGGATATCCTTTTAATATGGAACATACATTAGTCAATTCAGTTGTGTGGATGACATCATTATCCATCCCTCAAATATGTGGTGCATTCCATGTATTAAACAAACGAGCTGAATTTGATAAAGACTGGAAGAAATATCTATTACTCTACTCATACGATCATTCAGCACTTGTTCGTGAAGCTACAGTGATTGAAGACCATGTCTTGAGTGACGCTTGTGAATACATAGATAACATAAGTAAAGGAATCTATCCATACCCAACTTATAACTTTGATTGGATGAAGTTTGGATTCCACCTTCGTGACAATGGATTCATTCTTAAGAATAAAGAATCCGATTGTGACATCAGACGTTTACATTGTTCAAGAAAGGGTGCCCGTTAACGGGCACCTATAATTTATATATTTTATATTTATATAATTACAGTGTAACACATATAGACGGGAAACTGTCGTGTTATTAATAAAATTTATTATGAAAGGAGTAATTGTCATGTACGATTACGAAGAAAATGCACTGTTACAGCGCATCGATTTTCTCAAAGCAGAGAACGAAAGACTTAGAAAGGAGATGGGTGAATTTGGATTCTTCGGAAGTGAGTATTCAGCACCATGGGTGGTGGATGTAAAGAACACACTCAAGAATCAGCTTACTGTTGCAGACTATGATCTTCTCAGCAAGATAAACATCGCTTATGAACCTGCTAAGATGCATAGATGTATCAAGCTTCTCAACTGGATGCTCGTAACAGGAGTATTCAACAGAGCGCAGGGTCCTTACAGACCAGCAGGTGGTTATAAAGGCGTCTCAGCGATGGCACCCGAAATTCCTCCAGTTCCTGGTCCTGATGAGTACACATATGATGTTCCTGGCTTCAGACCTGTAACTGATCCTATCACAGCTAAGAACACTGAAACAATGCCTAACTGGTTTGATATCCCCGGTTCCGGACCTATTGCATATGGAGCGAATAAAGGTGATTTCAAGAATCTGTTTTCTAAGAAGTACCAGTACAACGGAGAAGTTCTCTCAATCGATTTCCCTGCTAAGATGGCTGACAAGCTCCACGAGGAGTTCAAGGGAATGGAAGAATATATAGACAACTCCATCATCATAACAAAGGGATTCCACGGATATGATTCTGTAACAGTGACACTCTGTCTGAATGAGCTCAAGGATAGAGAGAAGATCAACCAGATCATCGATCAGAATATCGACCTGCTTATCCGTTTCATTACAGACGAGACTGTAGGATCTGAAGAGAAACCTGTTGATACTGAGATTGATGCTAAGTTCAGTGAGAAAGCTTTCGACATTTATGAAAGTGATATGGCTCCTTTAGGAGATCCTTTCAGAGGTCCTTTCACTACTGACGGAAAGGGATTCTTCGGACCTGCTGCAAAGTACAATGACCCACCGAAGAACGAGGAAGTTGAGACAACAGAGGAGACAAAGGCTGACGATGAGACTAACTGCGGAGATTAATAAACTCCTCAGATTCCTCAACATCTATTCAGCTGATGAAATCCGTGAGATCCACCTTGTAGAGTTCGAGCGAACAGTTCGAACTCTTCAGGGTTCTCATACTGAACATGCTGTGGGGTGGCGAATTGTCACCCCTGATGCATGTATACTTGATGTTGAGAAGAGTCCTACAGGATGTTTTAAATTTGAAGGAGATAGAAACAACGTCGAATATATTATAAGATATCTTCTTTCACACTACTATAGTACCAGTGCTATAGCTAGCATACTTGGTATAGCCGAAAAAGATGTTTTAGGAGGTAATAACAATGGCTGATGAAAATTACATTAAGATGGATGGCGAAGTAGACTCATTCGAAGGAGGAGCTACACGCTATTCGAAGAAGGGTAAAGGTCGATATGATCTCATTCCTCACACAATTTCTCTCATAGAAGAAGAACTCGATTTAATTTTTCCGAGACTTGACAAAGGTGAGTATTTTGCATCACTCGGGAATCTTAAACAGGCCGAGTATTCTAATACACCCGATAGATGGCTCTACACTCTCATCGAGTTCATCGCTTTAAGATATACGCCAGGTATCATCAAACATGAAAACGGTTTCACTGTAAAGATTGTAACACGTGATGCATTTGATTGGGGTATCAACGCTCTTGAGAGAGACCTTGCACATCACTATGAGTATGGCGCTGAACGTTATGGGGTTGATAACTGGAAGAACGGAATTCCAGTTACTGGTGGTGACAGAGGTGGTTCATTCACCGACAGTGGTATGCGTCACCTGAATCAGTGGTTTGATATCACATTCAAACGTCCTGTATGGGATGAAGATGGTATTCCCGTAACACCTGTAATTGCTGAATGTGATCCGGAAGGAAATCTTGTTCCACCTGAAAAGCATGATGTTGCATTCGCATGGAACTTCTTCAATGCAGTATGGGTACTCTCAGAAGAGAAAGCTGTTGAGGATGCTCCAATAATCGAGAAGGAACTTGAGGAACGCTATCATAGAATTAAACCCATCAATGAAGAGATGCATGATTTCGATGACAGCATATCAGATTAAAGTGGTGAATTTAAATGGATAAAAGAAAAATTGCTAAAATAACAAAAATAATGTTAGGACAATTATACAAACTCGATTTATCTGATGAAGACAGTATAAATTTTATGAAGATAATAGCAGGACTAATGCTTGCAGCACTCAATCCAATGAATGAAAACGACTTTGGAGAATTCTGGAATGAGTCTGTAGATGAATATAGAGAAATGATCGGTGATATAGATAATGAGTCAGTTCAAGTGGTTAATGGACTCGTATTAATGTTGCAGATGCATGATGATGAATTTCAGGATGGACAGTATACAGCTTTGGTTGCTAAATACAGAAGATTCTTAAAGGAGTTCATTAAATTTTGTATTGACGATGTTACGGATGACGAACTTGAAGCTGAACTTTTGAATGCTAATTCATCTATCATGATTGATGATATGCTTAATGCTATGAGAAATCAGAATGATGAAGACAAAGATTAATTTAATACACCCGGGTTAAACCCGGGTGTATTTTTTCTTATTCTCCGTCAGTAGCTTCAAACAGTTTTACATCGTATTCTTTATCATTGATTACGATGCGACCGAATCCAACAGCAGCACTACCACTGTCATCTTCTTCAGCAGGTTTACTCGGTGTCTCAGGTTCTGGATCTGGTGTAGGATTATTTCCAGGTCTATAACCATCATCATATATTCCAAGTGCATTCGGAATACCACTGATAGCACATACATCGAGGAAACATCCAGCTGAGAAACGTGGTCTTACACAGTAATGACAATGTGAACCAAAGCTGTATCCTGTATCGCCTTCAACTCCTATTACATCTGTACACTTTACTTTTGCACCTGTTGTGGTAAGGAGTTTAGACATATGACCGTAGTAATAGTAATTACCATCGGGACCGAGGATACATACGAATTGACCAAATCCCTGTTTGTGATTAGCTTCGTTTTCCCATCCAGCATAGATAACTTTACCAGTTACAGTTGCATGGATATTCTTGGAATCAATACCTACAAGATCAAGACCATCATGTGCTGAGCCTTTGAACTGTTGGGTTACTTGAAACCGACCTTCATATGGACTGTTCATATACAGACCTCCTTCATTAATATATTACCGATGAGTTGTAACAATCTATTATTCTTACATTCCATATATACATCATTATTATGGACAATACGAGAGTATTGTTACATTATACGAAAGGGGTAATGTTATGAACATTACTAACATTTACAATGACACTGACGGAAAGGTGTGGGTCTTCAGTGATCTGCATATTCTTAAGAAAGCTTGGGACAAGCCTCGTATCGTAGAGAATACGAAAGTCCTCAAGCAGTTTAAAGTTGAAATGAAAAAGGTGAAGCATGGAGACATGGTCATCTTCCTCGGAGATTTAACTGATGACACTATCCCCAGAGCCATGCAGCTCGATCTCATCGAGCAACTCTGGGGTGGTATGAACATCCAGAAGGTGTGGGTCAGAGGAAACAACGATCTGCTTGAAGACGAACTCTATGAGCGTAACGGATGGAAAATCTGTTACTCTGCAACTCTCGAGCTTGCGGATATGACAATCGTATTCTCTCACACATCGATTCAGATGTTACCACTCTACGACAAATACAGATTCTACAATGTTCACGGTCATATGCACCGTGGGGATGATAGTAAAATGTATTACTACCATGATCCATACAAGTGTGTGAACGTTGCTCAGAATCTCTGTGCAACTGGTAAAATCCTGGCAATCGACGACGTTCTCAAGCTTGTTAAAAGTGAACCTTGGGAAAATGAAGATTGGTATGAGGGTCAGGAAAAGATTGGTATGAGCCTTTTCCTCAAGAACCAATCTTCAAATGAGTGTTTCAATGACTTCAAAGATATGGAAAAGATCGGTAAACCTGAAGTCAAAGAAACTTGTGAACGGAGGTGAAGATGATGACAATGATTAAGCGAATTATCGCAGCATGTGTCGCTCTTGTAGCAGGTGTAGATGCAATCTTCAATATGCAGAAGATGTCAGACACCCGTTCAGTGAAAGCGACAATTGAAACATTCCTTGCAACAGCATTATATTGTTGCGGAATGTTAGTAACACTTGAATGAAGGAGATGATAATTGTGAACCCATTCACATTGGCAATAATGCGTACGGTTGTTACACCGTACTATTCACCACAGGCAAGCAACGATGATGATGCCGTGGCGATCTGGGCAGCCACAGCAGTTAAGTTACTTGCAGATATTAAGGATGAGAAATCCGCTTTCTCACGTCTCACAAAAGATGTTGAGAAGGATATCGTTGAGGAGTTTGTACTCGACGGACTTGAGGTTATCAAGTACATGAAAGATAGTTCAGAGTTCAGAGTCTGGTTTGAGAGCGAATCGATCAGACTTGGAATATACGACGATGTCAAGACAATGAAGATAGAGTGTGTTAAAGCTCATATCGCACTTTCAGCGTTCTTGGCTAACTGAACTGATATTAATTTTAAGAACCCCGATTAACACCGGGGTTCTTTTTCTTGTAAGGAAGTGATATAATATGTTAACAGAATCATTGAACGCGGATTCATTCAGAATAGAATGTAAGTTCCCCAAATCAATAATGACGAATTTGTTCATTCCCGCATTCAGTAAGTTTGATCATATATGGCATATCAAATACAATGATGAACCATTAACGATTATTGATGAATCGTATGATGGTGAATATATGTATCTGTATTATTATACTGAATCAGGTGAACGTTTCGATATTGTAGACGGTGATATCATTCGTTTAGATATTGAGATATGGAATGCTCGCGGAGCTAGAAGGTTCATGGGTAAAGTAAATCTCAATGCAGATGAAATCATTTACGTATGTGAAACTTGGAAGGCTACAAGACAATCCAATGGTTACAATACATTTGAGATGGTTGAGACTGATGATGTCATTATAACTGAACTACTGAAACCTAGATGGGATATGAACATGTTCCAGAAGAAAATCAAGATGGAATCAGAACCATCAATTATCGATGTTGACTTTGTTGAAGTCAATGAGAATCAAATTGAAATGAAAGGAAACGATTAAAATGAATGACAGGTTAGCATATGAACTCATCGAAGAATTACATAATGTCAATCTGAATCTGATGGAATTAACAGATGCTATTAAAGGAAAGAATAATGTATCGGATAAACACGAACAACAACAATCAGAAGAACCAATCAATATCGATTTAGTGCGTTTATTCTCAAATGCAATATCATCATATTGTATATGCGATGGTTGTGTTAATAATAACGATGGAAAATGTTCAAAGAATATGCCATTGTATAAGAAGTGTCAGGTATGTATGTATTACATAAATGATGCTGTTTATAGACCAATATTACCAGAAGGAGTAGATCAAGTATGAAAAAGATACCAACATTATTCGAACGTGTGTTCGAGAATCATAAAATCGTTGACATCAAACCTGAAGTAGTGCCAGAACTGGAATGGGTGTTTAAGGGTGAAGGTGATGCAACTGTTAAGATCGATGGTAGCTGTTGCTGTATCATTGATGGAAAGTTGTTCAAACGTTATGATGCCAAGAAAGGTAAACCAATTCCCAATAATGCAATCAAGTGTCAGGAAGAAGCAGATCCGGTTACAGGTCATCTTCCGTGTTGGGTTCCAGTAGATGAGAACAATCAGGGTGACAAATGGTTTATCGAAGCATATAAAACAACCACTGAAAGTGCACCAGACTCACTGTATGATGGTACATACGAAGCTATTGGAAAACATTTCAATGGCAATCCATATAACATGACAGGAGACATGCTCATCAGACATGGATTGATCAATATCAACGTACCACGTACATTTATCGGAATCAAAGCATACCTTTTATTCACTCCGATTGAAGGAATTGTATTCTGGAAAGATGGAGAACCCAAATGCAAAATAAAACGTTCTGACTTTGGATTCGAATGGCCGTGTGAAAATGCAACAATTAACCCTGACATGATCGGAGTCGATAAAGTTTTAGAGTCTGCGAAAAACGGAAATCCAATGATCGTCGGAGTAGATTTAAACAACAACGATGAATAAATTAATACCCTGGGATAATTCATTCCTTTCTGTATTATAGATTATTATAGGTGGGACTTGTGTCCCACCTATTCGTGGTTATTATTTATTATTCACCAACTTTAACGAGCTTTCCAGCATCAATATCAATAACCATTGACTCAGCTACAGTCTCTGCAGTGTTATCAGAAACGAAATCAACACTGGCTTGATACAGAACACCCACTTCAGCATACAAAAGTTGACCCTTAATATACTGAGTATTCTGATGGTATTCAACAACATCATATGCTTTATTCTCAAGCAATGCAACACGTTCCTCGAGTTCGAAGTTCTTAGCACGGAGTTCATCAACTTCCTGAGTGAGAGTTTCAACAGTTGTAAGAAGTTCGTCAACGATAGCATCGATTGGTCTATTGAGACACTGATAGATTGGATATGTGTTATATACCCATGGCATATCACCAACGAATGCAGTGAAACTGAATCTGATTCTTGTACTCATATTAGCCTGGAACTGAGTTGTCCAACCAATCTCAGTAGTACAATAGATTGTCTCAGTAGACTCAGCAGCTTCAACAGTTTCATGTTCGATGTTGATCTTTGTTCTCTCTTCATTGAATGCATAATAAGGATTGAGTTCCTCATCATTATGTACAGTATCAACATACATCGACAGAGTATCAAGTCTTAATGTATACACACCTTGGAATGTGAGTGATGGTATATCACCGATCATCATTCCCATGTAAGAATTAACAAAGTAATCCTTCAGATCTGTGTAATGCATTGCTGAGTTCTTTACAAAGCAATCCACATGAGATTGATAAACATTTCCGCCGTTCGTATCAAATACAGTATACTCAAGACGGAATCTGACAGTCTGTTTTACGAGTGGAAGTTTACCTTTGAGCTCTTTGTATTGAGCTGATATCATATCACAAAGATTACCAAACCACAATGTGTTCGATATATTATCATGAGTCATATCAACGGTTGCAGCAAGATTGAGACACGACAGATCTTTGGTTCTGGATACTCGTGTATAGATACTTTCAGCGGCTTTAAGTTTTGCACCATATACCATATCAGTATTATCGATGAGATATGGTTTTTGGTTTATGATTCTGAATGCGTTATATGGCATATGACCATTTACTGGAACACCTTCTTTACCGACAACATCTTGTGCTGTTACAAGTGATCCAGGATTACAACTACCGCATTGACCGCATCCGACAGCATATGGATAACAACTGGGATAATATCCAGGAACACCATATACAACTCCGATAGGTTTATTAGTAAGATTCATATATTACACTCCTTTTTTATTTTAATGATCTTCAGGTTTCGTCGGAAGGTCCATCACTTCTTCATGGAACGAATCCATTACACCGTTTTTGCCCAGCGTATGATACTGATTATACAGATTATCAAAGTTATCTTTGACATGTAAAGGAATCTCATTCTTCGGACAATATTCATCATGGATCTCTATCAGTCGATCTCTCAGGAGCGCCTGTACCCCGCGTTCTAAAGCTTCTTGATGTTTCACATCTTCAGCATGAAGTTCTCGAGCGGCTTGCTCACTAGCAACCCTTCTTTCATCTGATTCATTGATTCTGTTAGTAAGATACTTCATTACAGCTGCAAGAAGACCTGATGATATCAATAACGATATTACCGATGTAATAATTCCTGTCGTTGTTTCGTCCATACTAAACCCTCACTTTCTGAAATATAATGGTATGTCGATGAACAATAAAAGTTCACCTTATGAATCGGTTTAATCTCATAGAATATCAAGATTCCATATATATATTATTAATATGAAGAAAGAGTAGAAATACTCTTACTTCGGTACACATATTCAATATATTACTAGGGGTCTAGTCAACCCCCACTCTTCGGAGTGTGATCTTTTAAGGAGGATCATTATGACAATTAACTTTACAAACATGGCTCAGCTTCAGGAATTTTTAAGAGCATTGACTTCTGTTTTTGAAACCGCCTACGGTTTTAAGAATGTTACAGCTAATCCGATGATGATGAACGCATACGGTGATATTATCGTTGGATGGAGAATTGACAACATGAAAATTTCTGAGATCGAGGTAAAGATCGAATCAGATTTCTGGGTGTCATTCAAGTTCATGAACGGCAACGATGTTGTATTCGAGTTCGACGGAAAAGCAACTCTGGAAAGCTTCATTAACTGTAACGATCTGACACTTGCCAAGAAGTACGGAAAAGTTGAAGGTTTAGAAAAGCTTCAGTATCAGGCAATAATGGAAATCATAAATGATTGGTGCTAATTAGAAAGGAGAATCTTTATGGAGAAGAATTTCAAAGTAAACCCAACAACTGAAATACTTAAAAATATTAAAAAGGGTTGGCAGAAACTTATGTGGGATACATCACTGGTAGACAGTTATATGGAAATAGTCATAGATGTAGCTGTTACATATACTTGGGTACTTCCGAATGACATCTATGACTCAATTCAGCTTATCATCAACGACGATACAGCAAAAATAATAATCAATAACGTGAAAACCAATGAGTTCATTGAATTCGAGAACATATCCGACTTTGACAGATACTGTTGGGAATCAGACAGAATAATGTCAAAATATGAAAGTGAACGCTTAGAAGCTATAAAGAATTGGGCGGCAGAAAACTTAGTATCTGAATAATGTCACAGCTCCTGACGAGGAGGGTAAATATACAATGCTCGGCAAGTGCTCAAACGATTTAAAGAAGCTCCCGTAATGGGAGCTTCTTTTTTCTTGTTTAACCGTTCCATATTCCACGTATTCGTTCTTTCAATTCCTTCAATACTTTATTACCAGCAGCAACAATCATTACCGATGGAATCATACGTCCGAGAATTGAACCTGATGAAACGAACATACTGATTTCTTCATCAGGTTTAGTTTCTGAATATGGCTCCAATCCTTCAGGAATCATCTCAGAAATAACCTGTTTCGATGCAGCATAACATACACACTTATCACCAACAGATGTTGAGTTAGCGTGATCAATGTACACTTCAATCAATACATCAGTTGTTATACTCTTGATACTAGAACCTTTCAATGGTTCCGTCGGGAGTGAGAATAAAGTATTCATCTTATAAACAGAATTCGTTTTATCATGCTTATCAAGAATTCTTCTTTTCTTTTTATTCTCATTGAAGTAATTGCTGACGATCTGATACAATGATGGTGAGAGTTTATCAAGTGATTTGATTGTATAGATTCGTACATCAACAACCTTACCAGAATGCTTTGCTTTCTTTATACGCTTTGCATTATCGATAAGATTTTGTTGTGTTCCATCCTTAGTCTGGAATGCTTTCAGGAAGTTGTTTACATTCTTATCGCCAGTATCACCGATACCGAATACTACAAGTGGATCACCAACTTCTACTTCATCACCAACCTTAACGATTGATTCGATTTCAGCATCAGCGTCTATCTTGATATCCTGCATCATAATAACATGTGATGTCATTCGTTTACTCATCTTCTCAGTCATAACACCGGCGTCTTCATATGTTGCATATGTTCCCATGAATGCAACCTTTGCAACCGGACCGAGATTTGCACGAACAACACCGTCGATTCCTTTGGTAAAGAATTTGTTATGATATGCAAGAATGTCATTCTGTTTGAATTTATCATTTACATTCAGATCTGTAATGAGTTTATTGTCTACGTAGAAACCGCTACCCGAATTGAATGAGAATCTATCTGACAATGGAACTGCTTCCTTTTCACCAGACTTATACTGTACGATCATATACTGATCATCTTTATCGATGACTGTTCCATCTTCCTTTGCCATTACAGTAAATTCATCTGTAAGTGAAGCTGGGAGTATCTCATCCAAACCGTTAGAGATCATAACAGGTTCAGCATCATCTGTTGCAATGATATGAGATGACTGTGATGTAGCAATAGCAGTACGGATAGCATCGTCTCGAGTAGCAGTTGCAGGAGTAATCAATTCTGAATATGACGATAAATCCATATCAGTCATTTTATTGATGTCTGCATCAGCTGTTGTATAACCACGAACTGAATCGATCTTTGGATTTATAGTAAGCTGTCTGTTGATACCAATGTTACCATTATTAGGAGAACTCATTGCAAGCTTACCGATCATACTTGGATCGTATGCACGCTTTATCAACTTATACGCTCTATCGTTATTGACACCCTTGAATCCTTTCTTTGTGATGCCTTCTTTTGCATGAAGTTCAACAAATGGATTCAATGCAGATGCTGGTTCTACATTAGGAACATTCAAGAGTTCATTGATTACTTCATTTGGGTTGAACTGAAGTGGGTTACCACGAACCTTTGAACCCATGTTGTTATTATAACGAGAGATTGCAAATGCCAATCTGTAATGGATAATTGCAGGGATGATTTCAGATGAACGAACTCGATACAATGTAGAGTTCGTTTCTCCACCACAGTTATTATCAGCTAACAGCTGTGATGCATACAGCAGCATACCAACGATATCGTTCGGTAAATTATAATGCAAACACACATCAGATGTGATGACATCGACAAAGAATTGATAGTATGTGATGAATGTTGTGAGCTGTGAATACTGTTTAAAGAATAATTGGTTGAATATATCTACATAGATAGAATTGGAATTCATTATTGGAGTTTCAAAATCACTGGCATTGTATGCTCTGGTATTGATTCTGTAGAAGCCGTTGAATAGCAGCTGGTTCGGAATTGTATTTGGTATTGCAAGTGCTTTATCCTTGAATCTAATAATGAAATACTTTGGATCCGAATATCTCAAATCAACAAACTGATACTTGATTCCAGCTTTCTGAAGAACTTGTGTGAGTCCTTCCCATGCACATACGGCAAGACCAATAGGAACCTTGATAGCATCGAGTTTACATTCTGAATACATTGAGAGTTTACCTGGTTTGCTACCACGATATACACGCTGTATCTCAGGTGGTAATGTATTGACGATAGTCTCAGTCAATGTGATACCGCTTCTTGTCATACCAGTTTCTGTATTGATAACGATTGGAACTTTGTTGATCATTCCACAACAGAATTCATCTTCCTTAACACTAACGAAGGTGTATCGTTTTGCACATTCAGGTCTATTGAAGAAAATCTCACAGTTAGCTTTTTTATTGATGAAACTGAACCATTGCTTTGCATATTCATCATATTCGATTGTCGATATGAATGGACGGTTTGATGATACCGAGCTACCCGGTTTGATATATTCAGTTTTATTCTTCATAACCTTTATCAACAATCCAACGTCTACAAGTGATTTAGTATCATATCTGGATACTGTAATCTTATTGTAGTTTGATGTAAGCATTACAGTCTTAGCATCAAGCTTGAGAATCGGAATTGGGAATTCCTGTTTTCCGATATTGTACCAGATACCATTAAGATAGAATCTACCATTCTTTACAACAGGAACTCTGATATTGATATTGGATGTTCTGTCAGTAGTACGACTCTTGAGTGTGACTCTCCAGTTATGTACCAATGATACAGAGTCTGATACATCTGTAACCTTTACATCCGTAACATAGAATCCATCTGGAAGAGTTGAAAGTTTCATGAACGTTGATACAATATCACGGTCCATGAGTTTGGTTTCATATTCACGTTCAACGTTTGCAAAGCTTGAACCTTTACGAGCACCTGTATTCAAGGTTGTAATGTTATTAGGTACAATAGGTTTTGGTAATGGTGTATCTGTAATAGATGTGATTGTATTGAATGAAACATTGTTGAGTTTTATCTTTCCGAGATTCTCTCTGATCTTGAGTTCTCTTGCAGAAGTAATTGTCTTGGTTGTACTTGCAGTATCAACAGCTTCAACATTCTTCGCAAGTCTCTTAGCAGTATCATTGTTGATCTTCTTCTCGATAGAGTTATTCTCATCAGTGTTTAATTCCTTGGCAATCTTTCCATAATTATTAATTACATCGGTTGCAGGATTGATACGATTCAAAAGCTTCGCATTGATATTCATTGCTTTAGCTTTATAGACATCATTCTTATCAAGATTAGGATTCTCTGCAGGAGCTCCTTCACCATACTTGGCTTTGAGTTGATTGATTGTTGCAGATACAGATGATACAGCATCAGTGTTTACAGCTTGAAGATTCTTGATTTCTTCGGTTTCAGTCTCAGCTGTTTTCACATCAACTTCTTCACTGTCTTCGACATCAGGTTCAGCAAGTTTATCCAACTTCTCAGCAATTGTTTCCTGATCAGGATTATCGAAATCATCGATACTTTCACCAGCTTCTTCATCAGTTGTAGCAGTCATCTCAAGAGGAATACCAACTTCTGAAAGGAACTTTCTCAATCTCATAGCATCGTTTCTTGGATTGTACTGTTGGAGATCAAGTTTGTAATCTGCTTTTGGTGAACGGAATACAATTGTAAGTTTCAGACGTTTGATCATGTTTTCATTATTGAATAACAATGCAGTCAACAAACCATTCAACAGATCAGAATTGTATGTGTTAACACTAAGCTGATTGTACAGTTTGTATCTGGATGTATCAACAATGAGAACCTTTTCATTTGAGAACTTGTAATAGTTCAAAGTATGCATAAACAAATCGAATATCTGTTCTTGAACAACCCTCTTTGGAAGAGTTCTCAATACCATAGATACTTGTTTGAATATGTCACTCATCGGTATGTACAGATTTGATTTGAGTGTTTTCGGATATGGGAATCTGATGACTTCCAGTTTAGGCAACAACCTTTGGTCGTTGATGTACTTCATTTTATTAGCAATATCAGTCTGTGTCAGTTGATATCTAATCGGACGAATACCACATATCTTATCGAATATACGATATGGCATTACAAGCATATGATAATTGACCTTTGGTGCTGGAAGCATCTTGATGATACGAATATCATATTCAAATGAATCACTCAACAGATATACTGATACATCTTCTTTACGTTCTGGAAGACGTAAGAACATTCTTGCTGGTATCAAGTTAGACACACTGGACAAAGCCACTGCTTCTTGATATATATTCATTTATCTTACCTCACTTTCAATTAATTGAAACATGTCGTTTCGATTATTAATTTGTCGATGAGAGGAGGAATAAACAGTGGGAAAAATCAGGAACCAGGAGTTCATTGAATACATCTCCAAACTCAAATACATGGTCGATAATGATTTCGTTTGTATCAACGATATCATTGACCAAGGCACTGTATATGGATTGAACCCTGTGATTTATAATCGCAAGCTTACACCGGAGGCTAATAAGGCTACAGTATATAGTCATGTCTATCAGAGATTCAGAGTGAGTCTCAATGATGATCAGTTATCATATCTATGTGACCACAACCTCATGTCTGTTGAGTTCATTCGACGATTAAAGAAAATGCTATAGAATTGATTCCCGGGCTTAACGCCCGGGAACATCATTATTCTTTCATCAACAATACTTTTTTGATTATATAGATTACCATCGGAGTGTACAGATATATTTCTCTCAATGATGTAATCCCATTATCAAATAACTGATCTCCAGTGTACAATGACAGATCATGGATAGAACGTAATCTTCCATGTATGAAATCATGTATGAGTTGGATGTAAGTATAACGTTGACACTTGTAATGTTGACAGCAGTCGAATCGACATTCACAACAATTGCATTCACATTTCTTTGTACACTTACAGTCATAATCTCCAGCAAGAATCCTAGCAATCTCATCTGAGAAATATGTATCACAATATGGAGATGCACACCATGGATCATTTGGAATCATTACATGGATATCATTGTCACCGTATCTCGGGAATGATGAATTGACAAAGTTGTATGAATCCATTATATGATATTTGAAAGTATCCAGATAACGTATTGGAGCATCACGCTCAATCCATTTGAATGGAGATTTCTCATATAAGAAATTCATATCATGCATGTTGAGTTTGTCTTTGTTCAGTACAAGATTACCATATCGATTATCATCAATAAGTAATCCATGTTTAGCCATGAACATATTACCAGATGGATCGAATAAAGCTTCACCATTAACTCTACAGATCAAACAGTTATGTCTTGGGTCATAGAACTTGGAGACATAATTATCAACCATATCATTTACCATCTGAATCAATCTTGATCTGTATTCGTAGTCTTGCTTACCAATGACTGGAGTTAAATCATGACCACCGATTGTCTGAAGATCTGTTTTGAATTCACTGACAGTTTGTCTGTAAACCCATTCGATTTCATTTGGATTTGTTGAGAATAATTGATATGATATTTTATATGATCCATCTGTATTGAGACCGTCCTGACCAACTTGAGTAACTCTGAACAAATGATTCATGTTTACTTGTCTGATTACAAAGAAATCATTTTCTTTTGGTTGGATGGTTCCTGGAATGATGTACGCTTCACCCGGTAGTTCATAGTTTCGAACCGTTGTTGTTGATGTTTGTGTGTCTTGTGGTTGTAATGGTGAGAATCCAAGTAATGGAAAATCATCAATTCTGTTGAATCTAAATGGTGAATCGTTACCAAGGATTTGATATACATCATTCAAACCAAATGAACTTGTTGATCGATCGTCATTGATATTGAAGTATGTGACAATCGTACGACCATCACCAGTGTACTTATTTACTCTGGAATGCATCACTTCATCATATTTATACAATTGACCATCAATGGTTGAACGTTCATCAAATATTATGTTGCCCATACAGACACTCCTTTCATGTTGTAATTTTATCGTTGGGTTTATACTATTATAGTATACCCTATTATTTAATTATTCCATATATATATTATTCTTATGAATAGAGAAACGATTCAAATGTTTTTATAATCCGAAATTTTTAAATTCTCTATTCGGAAAGGAGGTCAGCTATGACCATAAAGCAGTTGGTAGACAACGGGAATATTCCTTGGGTCATGAATATTCCTGACCACATCACGAAGGTTGTCGTGCATGATGGAACTTTCCATGCAGACGACGTATTCTGTGTGGCGATTCTGAAAGAGTGTTTCAAAGAGGATATTACGGTCAGAAGAATTCCTCGAAACGCAGACATTGAGAAGTATGGCTACGATACTCTCATATGTGATATTGGTGGTGAATATGATGGTATGAATTACTTTGACCATCATCAGTTTCCGGCTAGGTCACTCAGAAAGCAGGAACTCCGTGCTGCAATCGGTTTACTCTGGGATGTCTATGGAAATCAGATGTACCATAAGACTACGTCGATGATCAGAGATATCGACAGACATGATTGTGACTCAAGGCAGTTCAGATCTCAGTTAGCTGTAACAATCGGTTCATTCAATCCTGATTGGACAGCATCAGACAAAGAGCGCGACAGGTGTTTTGATATGGCTGTTAATGTAGTAAGACAGCTAATCAGAGCATCTATCATCTCAGATACTTTCAATATGAGAGCAATCAGACAGGTATCTGAGAATCATACAATTGAAAACAATGTAATGTTCCTGGAGACAAATGCTCCGTATGAATCATTCATATCGGACTACGAGGAGGTGAAAGTCGTAGCAAGAAAATCCGGTAACCGTTACAAACTCAAAGCAGTGAATGGTTACTCATTCTCACCAACTTGGAGTGGAGATCCACCATTCCCGAATATGCTAATGAAGCATTGGATAATAGATTGCGGATCTAAAGAAACAGCAATCAAAATCGCAGCTTTACTTAAATAATGAAAGGTAGGAAAATTTATGAAAGTAAGATCTTTAAGTACTGATGACCTTAGAAAAGTTTGTAAGACACTCGTTGAAACAGACGGGGATGTCATAGTTACTGCACAGACTCACGGTTTACCACCGGAGTTTGTAAAGAAGATAAAAAAGGGTGAGTATCTTCCGAGCGTCACAAGCTCGTTCTTCTCACCTGATAGATGGAGAGATCCGGTTCCCGGTTGCACAGAACCTGATCCGGTTCAGCTCACCATCGATGAAGAACCCAAGGAGGAAAAAGAAATGTCAGTACCAACAAAAATCAACAGGAGACAAGGAACTCCTGAAGCAACCGTCAGACGTATCTGTGAAAGATTATGCGAAGGAACACATCTCAACAAAGAGATCGCTAAGGAAGTTGGTGTCTCCGAGAATGTGGTCTCACTGATAAAAATAAAGAAGAGATACACAGATATCTCTGATAAATATTTCACGTACATCAATGACCATCAGTACAAAGTTCTGAAAACTGGTAAGATCGTTGATATTAATGCAAGATCATTGGCATTGATGAAAAAGACCCCACCGACTACTGTTGAAGTTAAGAAGAATGAGACCAAAACAACAGTATCAGCAACAGTCAAAACTTCAGACGAAAACGATATCATTCAGGAGATAATCAATCTTGCAACAAAGGTTGTAGGCTCCAAGAAGATATCAGAACTCCCTGAACACATTCAGACAAAGGTGCTTGAAGTTATTAAGAGTGACATTGAGAATATGTCTCTCAAAGAAATAAAGGAGCTCTGTCAGTAATGTCAAATTATCAATACCAAAATCCTCTGGATGTGCTTGATGATTATATCGATAAACTCACCAGAGGAATCATGCCAGCTGCAATAGATGAGATTACTGAAAAGGAAATCGAAATCAGAATGCGTGAGCTGGCAGCTGAGGTTGAAGATATTGACGATGCTGATGACGAGGAAATCAATGCTCTTATCTCCGATGCTAAAGAACTCAAAGCGAAAGTTCAGGAGACTAAGAGAAAAGCGACTCGTAAAGACATCGCTATCTTCACACTCAGTGAAGAAACCAAAGCAAAAATCAGAGAAGAAATGTCATCCTCATATGTCCGCAAGAAGCCATCAGTATATAATACGGATGAGCGTACTGAGAAGGACAATAAGGAATACATGATTCTCAAAAAGAGAGCATCTAAAATCAGAAGATGTTACTATCATCCCGAGGATTGGAAAGCTGCTGTTGATACTTTGCTGGACATAGTAAAGTATGATAGAAAGAACTATCCATGGTTGACTGAAGATGCTTATTATCAGGCGTTCTGGAATGGAGAGATCAAACTCAATTGTATCTGTCCGATTCTGTATATAGACTATCACACTCCTATCAAAGACCCACTGACATTATTGGGTATTTATAAGGGTGAGATAACTATAGAAGAAGAACCGACATTCGATCCATCTGAGAGAGTTAAGCTCAAGGATGATACAATCTCGATGGTTAAGGTTCATAATTATACAGAAGCAGAAACCGATTACATGCAGGACCTCGCATCAAGAGGTTTCGACACTCCGATGAACATAATCTTCAAAGATTCGCACAAGGATCTTTATGCAAGATTCATGCCTTCAACTAAGAAGAGTGTAGATCCGGAACGTTTGAAGAATTATCTATCATATTTGCAGATGGGCAGTCAAGTAAAAGACCATGACTTCAAACCTTTTGAAGAAGCTGACATCATCAGTTATATTCATGCAATGAATCATGGTACTTTGAATACTGCTCTTAATTCTGCAACAACCAAATGGTTGACAGCAATCTCATCTCCTGTACAGAAGACACAGTTGGACATCGGTATTAAATCAACGGATGTTGTTGTAAATGCTGAAGCTGCAATGAGAGAAGCTGCTATAATGGCAAATATTAAAAGTTTATCGTCGATGACATAAATGTAATACTACTTGCCATAGTATAAATCCGATCCATGTCCAGATCGGGTATGTCAACCTTTCCGAAAAAAGCACAAAGATCCTCCCCATATGGGGAGGATCCACTTGTGTGTTTTTAGTTCAGTTTTACTGGTTGTGAATACGCTGTTGTGCAAACGTATTTTTTCTTGTATTTGGAAATGTTATCGAGAATGATCTCGGTTCCGCAATTGACAAATGGTATGATTTGGATTGTATTATCTACGTCAGAGATGTCAGCTGAATCTGAAGATGATATGTAAATTGTAAAGAATCCATCATACTGACCAGCAACTTTGATTCTGTAACAATCATTGTCAATATCGATTGAGTATTTGATTACAGGGATATTCAATATGTCAGATTTATGATGTAATGGAATATATGGATTCACAACAGCTTCGTGTTTCCAAAGCTTGTCATACATTGCGAGAATCTTATTATTGTCAACCTCACGTAATCCAAGTTCTTTAACTGAGAGATTATACAGAGTAACACCATTGATACTTGGTTGATGTATGAATCTTCTGTAATCATTGGTATTATCTAAAATCAATCCGTCAAGAATGTTAGCTTCGACATCATGATTGTTAGGATTTGAAATGACGTGTTTTGTATACTCGAACAAATCAGAGTGTTGGAGATTGTAGAACAGGTAGTCGATTCGTTGATCGATTATGTATCTATTGCTCAACATCATTTTCAGGAATGATTCGTATGTGTTTGTGTGGTAGTAGTTTCCATAAAGATCTATGTAAACATTACCATGTGGGAGAATATCTGAATCAAACATATCATCAACCAATTCAACACATTCAAAGTTACGTAATGAATTGAGGTTACATAATTGGATAGATGTTGGTGATATGATATGAAGTGATTTTGAATCATTGAGACATCTACCATTTACCCAGAATTCATATCTGTCTCGTGTCAAAGGTGTCGGGATATGTCCAGTCATATCAATAATACCGTCAGATGGTATTGTATCCAATGAGTATCTGCAGATACCAACATATGGAGATTTGACTAACTCTATATTTGGATTAGTATCAGTATTGATTGCGAGTCTTCTGGTATGATCATTATGACGTGTATCTGATATTGGATAACGAACATGTTTCTTTGAGTTGTAGTAATACTTGTATGGATCATCTGGTAATGAGTTGTCTGGGTATAACCATTTAGATTGAAGATTATAGTATATATCTCTTATAATTAAATTATAGGGGAATCCTCCTTTAGATGGACACGATACAATGAATCGTTTTGGAATAATATGATACATTGGATTATTGAGTTTAACCCAGTTACCACATTTCAATTCATTATTCTCATTTTTTGTAACGGAGATTGTTATTAAACCACCGCAACTTTTGTATGCTGAAGAAGATGATAAGATTGAACAGATGTAATCACCTTCATCAAGATGATCTGAGCTGCATCGTTTTACTGTGAATGATTGATTATCTGAATCATCTCCTGATATAAGTTCAAATGTCAATGTAGAAAGATTTCCATTGAACATATCAGGTTCAACACATATTGCAGTCATTCTCGTACTTGTCTGATATGAATCAACTGGCACGTTTACTGTGCATTCATATGTATTGTAATCTGATGATTGTGTTGTCGTCACATCTTTGAATTTGAATGGAACATAGAATTCAAATTCTGAATATGGACGATTGTTGATTGTGATGTCTTTGAATCTGTATACTGGATTCGAAGTATACTTACCATTTGGATCAGGTCTCTCAACTAAGAAACCTTCAAGAATATATGCTTTGTCGATATCATTTGGTAAATTATCTTCTGTGTACCTGTAATACTCGTATCCGTCAAAGTGTTTTCTTACATTAATCTCCGAATAGATATCTGCATCGATATGGTCATTGATTGATAAGAATGGTTTGAATCTGACGTTACATGTTGGAGGATTGAGTTCGATGTCAGTAAATATATCTGATTTATTGAATCCGACATATACTAACAATTTCTGAGTGATGTGTGCTGAGTGAAGTTGTACATCTATTGAATGGAGAACATTATTGGTTTCAAAATCATTAGGATTGTCAAACTTAACACCATCAACGATTGTAGTTGATACAATATAATCAGATGGATCAATCCATTCATGATTCTGGTAATCATACATATACAATTCCAGTTTATCAGTATATGGAAGATCTGTTATACATTCAACAAAACTGTTTGTCACTTGACTTGCTCTACCATTATCGATATAAACTAATGCTGCATTATATGAACCAATGTTATACCATGTCGATGGAGTCTCGAGATTTCTGATATATCGGTTCATACGTTCAACGTATTTAGCCCAATAATCAATCTTCAAATCATATTCATCTATGATATTCTTGAGACGTACTTTGTCATATATTGTAGTAGCTTGAGTGTATTCTTCGATTACACCAGCTTTATACATTTCCAAATCACGAGTTTTGTTTATTCCTATTTCCTTTTGAGCATTGAATGTTTCGATTTCATTATCCCAAACATCATGGTCATCAGGTTCACTTCTGAGTATTGGATATATCTCAGATAATGTCATAGGATTCACATTGTGATTTATCATGTTGACTCTGAATGAATCATATATTGGTTCGGTTTGTTTTGTAGCCGGATTGATAAATCTGTCGTACAACCATTCAGAGTTAGCTTGTATCATAGCATCGGTGTGAACTGATGATGCAGTTGCAATAAACTTAGTATGCATCTGACCACCATTTCCGAAGATTACATATGGATCTCCGTATGCAGTGACAAGTTGTGCAATACCAATTCTATTGTAGAATAAGTAATCATGTTCAATTGTATCAATCAATGCTCCATCTATATACAATGATACTAGTCTGACAGTTTGACCTGCAGATTCACCACGTTCAAATGTTAAACATGCAACATGATAATCATTTGCTGATATGGTTGAGATTATTGATTTGGTCCATGGATCTGAAACATCTGATCCACGTCCACCAAAGAACATGATGTTGTTATAGTTGGAGTCATCCTGATTATATACACCGAGCATAAATACTGGATCTTCCGGATATGTATCCTGCGAAGTACCAAGAATTGTTGCTGGTAATGCATAACCTGTTGATGGATCTGCTTGTACTGGAGTTCCATCAATTCGTTTGAATACAATGTAGATTGTTCTGTTATCCAATGATCCAGCTGTATCAGGACCACTCAACTGTATTTCGTTTGTATTGGTATGAATTTCAAGATTCATAATGACTTCATGTTCATCACCAATTGAATTCAATATAATCGGTAATGGATGATCATACTCAAAATCATACCATTGGGTTGGTGTAAGATAACGCAAGCAATCATAATAATGATCAACGTTATCCATGTATGGCATTTGTGATATGTCGGTTTCGTATATCTGGAATTCACCAATATACTTGAATTGATATTGTTTGTGTTCATCATCAATGAATCGATTGTCGATGTTGTCACCAATAAACCAATTCAATCTTGTGTAAACATAATTTGCATTATTCTGAACAAAGATTGGATCTCCAGGGAAATAGAACATTTCCTCATACGGAATCTCACTGAGTTCTATTATATTATATGAACCCAACGATGTATCATTATATTCATTCAAGAAATTAGATACGTTATCAGGTATAACATGACACTCAATATCATTAAACAGATAATCCTGAATCTTCAAAAGATCAGCTACTTCCAACCATTCACAATCATCAACTTTGGCTTCTAAGAAACCGTGACTTTGTGAATGATCAATTGATGTAACGATAACAGGGAATCTGTATTCATAATCAGCAGTCTCAAGATAAATCTTCTGACCAACTACGTATGGACCATAGACTGAAGTTATTACATCATCATCCGTTGGAATATGTAAAACTTGAGATGGTTTGAAATACATTCTAGCTGATGTATGCTCACCGTAATTACCTACAGCATATTCATTGATCATCTGATTTGGTGCATAGATTCTATCGATAGAACCCGGAAGTCTTGTGTTTCTGTTGAGAACCAGTTCAGATACATGTGAGAGTTGATTGAATCTGTTTCCAATCAGTAACTCATAATGCATATCAGTGTATTTACGATTAACGATTTGACCATCTACAACATTGAATGTTTCATGAATATTCTGAACATCAACCTTTGTGTTGTTCAATTCATTAAGTAATGAGATTGGATCTGCAATATCCGATGATGAACCAACTCTTGAGAATGTGATGTCTGCAGAAACGTATGATGAACCTGATGCTGTTATTACTTCAACCTGAACATTATCAATTGGAGTACCATCGAAGAATGCATATTCACATACAGGATACAATGCTACGACTGTGTATGTTGTACCATCGTATTCATATTTAGGATACAGAATAATGTCAACGTCATTAACAACATCTCCAGTCACTGGATGTGTTGTATGAGCTCCAGCAGTAAGTGTGAACTTTGCGTATTTCGGTTCATCTCCAACCGTCTGTGGCTCGTAATCAACATTCATTCTGTACATATCGAAGATGTAATGCTGAATTATGTCATAAACGAAATTACGGAGTCTTATGAACTGTAATCTATATTCATTTATAAGTGATGCAAATGTTGATTCTAAGTTAGGAATACTCTGAGCAAGCGTCATTCTTATATTTTCGAATGTACTCTGGTATTGTGTGAAACGAGGTTTATCATACAATGTATTATCAGATACATAATCCTCAATATTAGCAATCAACTCATAGTCAATCTGCGAAGCCCATTCTTTGAATTCGAACAGGTTCATTGTTTGATTGATCTTCTTGAAATGTAAATACATCTTACGAACTCTCGGTTTTGCATAATCCTTAAATCCGTAATTGTAGTATACAGATTTGATGTCACTGTTGAATTCCTGAATGAATCTATAGATGGATACAATACGATTGTTGAAATCGATGTTGTTCACCATATCATTAGTTATAGTCCACAAAGCATTTACAGTTTCATAGATTTTGTTGGTTTGTTCATAGAATGGTCCGAATACTAAACGAATCACTTGCTCTGTATCTGGGTTCATATATTCAGGATACCGCAGTTTATTATCTGCTTTTACTTTGAGCTTGTAGATTCTGTCTTTCAATAATCCATAAAGTTTCATCTGATTGAATGACGTCTCATAGTTTGTCATGAAGTCTGACATATAATCATGAACTGTCGACATGTACTCTGTAAGAAGCTGACACGCTTTGATATCATCATGATATGAATTCTTTACAGCTCCAGCTGTGGTTATATCGGGATACTGAACATATTTAGATCCATCAATTTCATTTTCTTTTATCAATGGATATCTAACAAAGTTTCCATAGCTGTTGAACACATAGCGATATGGAGTATTGACTATTGCTGAACCTTGTACGACGAATGGAAGTTGATGATATACACCGGATTCAAGTTCACCACTTACAGTATTCGGAGCTGTGTAGAAATATGAATAGTTAACACTGGATTCATCATTTCTATTCAATACTGAAGTTATATCGATATCAATATATCTTTCAGAATGATGATCATGTGTCAATCTATAAAGGAAATACGATAAGAAGTTATCGTTATTATTATAGAAAAGATTGATTGTGTAGAATAGATAGTTGATTGTGAATGGTGATTCCAAAGAATCTTCATCTGGAGTTCCAAGTGTTGTCACACCAGACAATTCATAGTTGATATCAGACGGATATTGCTTCAACAGTTCATCATCAATTCGATGTTTCAACATCTTCGACATTACATTGACACATGTTGTACCATCGTAATCATCAAACAAAACTTCACTGATTTTCAACAGTTTATTTTCAGCACTCCAATATCTGATATATCCTTGATGCTTGTGAATCTCTGTACAGAACTTATCAAAGTCGAATACAGTTTCACCAGTCATTGGTTCAACGTTAGGTTCACCAGCGGCTTCGGTATCAGTATATAATACGAAGAATTTGAATATCTCATCACCTTTGAGATTTGTATCAATATAGAATGAATTCTGAATTCCGTTGAAATGTTTAATATTTGGATTACAGAACAACCAAACCTTTTCTTCAACGTCGTACTTCATGACAATGAAACACTGTTCGGATACAGGTCTATTGAATCTGGTAGGTTCAGCAGGAATGATGAAATTGTTTGTTATCTGATTGAATAATATCAAAGTATTGAACATCTCATTCTCGAGTACGCTGTATATGTCATTGACATACGTTTTGAATGTACCATTGTAGAATGTATCAGGTCTGATGCTTTCAAGGTTTATCCAATCGATTCTATTGTCATATACAAGCTTGACATCATTGTATATCTTTTCAAACTTATTGATTGATTTCTGTTCAACCAGTGATGTCAATGCTGCAAACTTCAAATAGTTTGAACGTGCTATTGATACAGCATGGAATATAGATTCAATTGGTTTGACAATGGCAATATCAACATACCATGCATCTGAATTCTCATTGACATTCCTCAGTTCAGCACCAACAAGTTCAACTCTTCTTGAAAGATCCTTAATGGTATCAGCATCATATAATACATTAATGAATACACGATGTGATTGAGAATTATCTCTATCGATTACGATTGGTGGTGTACAGATATCAACAGTGTAATCAACACGATTGGTTGATGTTTTGATTGTATCTCCATCCGCAGTAACAGGTTCACCATCGATAGTTTCTACGATACTCTTATTCAGCATATTGAAATAATTCATTGCTGGATAGATATTTGGGATCTCGAAGAAATACTTCAGTTCATATATAACAACACGAACATTTCCAAGTCGTACATTCTCGGTTACCATGTTACTTGTAGCTGATTGAAGTTGTGGAATATGAATACCCTCTTTATCAATGTAACAGAAGTTTCCAGGAACATCTACCGAACCTATCAATCCTTCATAATAGATATCTACAAGACCCGACAAAGTAGTATCATCAAATCCTTCATATCCAGTATCTTTCCATGGAATAAGTACATTACCACCATTGAGTTTGTTAGGTTCAAGCATGAATGAGTAAACCTTTGATGTATCCAATTTATATACAATACATTCAAAGTCGATAGGTTTTCTCCAACGAACTTTGAACATCAAACCGTGATCATCAAAAGCAACCATACAATCATTTGAAATCAAACCATTCATGGTAATCAAGATACTGAAATCGAGGATGCCACTATAGAGAGGGGTGTTTGTTAATTCAGATATATGAATCCATTTATTAGTTGATTTCACATGCATGTCGTGTAAACGTTGACGAATGAATTCATCACGTTCTCCAAAATGCATCTGGTCGTATGGTACATCGATAACATAATACTTTGATGCAGGATCATATGTAACGTATTTGTTGTTAGTGCTTTTGACTGAACATATCACAGCGTGAGTATTGACAACCATCCTACTCATAGCATTCTTATAATTGAATTTATATGTTTCAATCAATGCATTATTGATGTCATCAAATGTATAATCAGAATCTTGCATGAGATTCAAGAGTTTGTCAAATCCATAGTTATTACCTACAACCATAAAAGGTTGCTCATCAATTAATTGGGAACCGGATTTAACCAATGGAAGTAATCTGTCATTGATAGTCTTCCATTTGGTATCATTATAAGTAATCAAACCGTTACGATTTCCATTGATGTACTTATGATATTTATAAAACCAATCTTGATAATTGATTGTGCTCATGGTCATAACCTCCTTTTTAAAAGTTTACCTCTGGGTTTTTATAAGAAAAATACACCCCGGGTAATCCCGGGGTGTAATTAATCATGATGTGATTAATGCTGTTGTAACAGATGTCCATTCCTTCATACGAATCTCAACAGAATCCTTGACTGGGTTCTGGAAGCATGAGAGATGGAATCCGTACCAATATTTGAGATGTTCATTAGGCACAATGAACATATTCAACTGATCACCATCGAAGTCAGCATTGAGACCAGCAAGGATTGGTTCACCAACACTGATAGTATCATCATTGAGTTTGAAACGTCTGACTTTCAGCAAACAGTTGGATGCGATGTTGTTTACAGGTTCACGCAGCATCATTATCCAAACACCTTCATCAAGTATCTCCTGAAGTATAGCATGAACTATCTCTGGATGTTTGTTCATGTTTATCATGAGATATGCCTGTTCAAGTGTTATGTTATAACGTACATGAATACGGTGTGTAACTTTGTACTTCATCAGAGTCATGAGCATTGGGAAAGGTAGGTCAACCTCTCCAGCTGATAAGGTCTGATCAAGAATGATTACACCTCTGCCAGAGAACTCAAATGTTCCTCCGACAATTTCAGAACGAACCAATCCTGTCTTTGAAGCCATTTCATTATCGATCAGATGTTCAGTAGCACCTAACCAATACTTCTGGAAACAGTTCAGAGCATTGATCTGTTCTTCTTTATAGTACATATCATCCAGTGAACAATAGACTGCACACATCTGTGCATAGAATCTATTGATTCTTGGATAGAAGTAAGATTCTGAGGTTTTGGATACCGGGCGGAATGCTGTAGAATACACCGGTATCTTTGAAGTGAAAGCGATTTCTTTTTCTGCAAGAATTGTTTCTATATCGGATTTGTTGGTCGAAGTCAAACACGATAATATGATTTCTTCAAAATTCTCATAGAAACCATCATGTCCGATTCCTTTCCATTTCAGCTTATTCTTCGGAACCTTTTCAAGAATTGTATTTATATCGTCCTGGGATACTTTACCACGACGCTTCTTCTTCGGTTCTTTAGAAGCTTCTTCATCTTTGTTGTCTTTATCTGTATATTTAATCGAGCTCTTATCTTTGTAATCACCAAGGATGAATCGGAGTAAAGCAGTTCCGATTACACGTTTGATAATTCCATAATATACTGGAGTCAGCACACGATGTGGATATATATCCATCCATCCAGTCTTCTTGAAGTTCAGAGATCTGAGAGTTATCTCTGTACGACAATGTGGACACTTCTGTCCCAAAAGGTCACGTCCAGTGTAACATCCACAATCACACGAAAACTCCGTGTCGGTGAAATTATCTGCATTGATGAGATTGTTTACATTGATTTGGCCGTAGCTATCTTTCTTTATCTTGAATCCGTTATTGAGTATCATGTCAACACAATACTGTGCTTCCATGTTGTAACGTACACCTTTCATTCCTATATCCTCCTTATCACTTTTAGAATGTTGCGAACAGCTCTGATATCATATCGATAACACGGGTTGTCATCAAATACGGTTCATAGAACAATTCAGCACCTAACGAACTTGGGTCATTGTGGTTTACAATTGTGAATGATGATAACACTACGTGCATGATCGATTCAGATAAGTCATCTCCTGATGCTTCTGATAACAGGTAACGTGTAATTGAACCATCATTAGTTACATATTTCTTTATATTACTTATATCTTTCTGAGATAAAGTCTTTGATGATTCTGAGGTAGCCTTACCCATCAGAAGATTTATCAAATCATTTGATACTGTATCTTCTTCATTAAGATTGTATATACGCATAATCATACTACGTACATACAGAAGCAGAATGAATTTCTGTTCCGTTGAGATAGTTGACAGTGATATTGATGAATGGAATTTATTGTATAATACTATACGAATCAGCATTGATGCAAGTTCATTCATCTTGGGAAGATTTTCCATATACCAATTCAATGGTGTGAGGTCAGTTTCCATAATAGCATGACCGATAATCATATTGAGATCACGACGCATACATGTAAACTCACCAGGATTGAACGAACGTATCATTGATATTGGTGATGAGGATGAGATATTATCTGTCTGAAGCTGAGAGACGTCATCGACAGATATGAATGTGAATCTGAGTTGAACTTTACGGATTACATTTGTTGCATGTCCAACGATAGCCTTGATCAATCCTACACAGGAATGAATTGGACGTTTGAGATATGGATCCCATTCTGATGCAAATGTAAGTTTTATAAGTCCATCACAGAGTAATGATTTTCTCATAATTGATTGTGCAATAGTAGGTGCAGTAACACCTTCGATAGCCTGCATATCAACTATGTTCGAGTTTGATGTTATACACTGATTAACAGACTTCTGTACGTAGTCATACAGTACCAAATACATCTTTGGATTAAGCATATTCATAATCTTAGTGTATGCTTTTGCGAATGATTCGAATAATGTCTTTGGAGAATTACCCGTTGATATGATGAAATGTTCTATGAAGATATGCATTACTTTCATCATGAATGACAGAATGAATGCATCTTCAAGGAATTCAACTGGGAACAATCCAATCGTATCATCACCAACATCATTATCTCTTACCATCAATCTAATCTTTTCGATTGTCTTGTCTGGGAAGAGTATTGATATCAGACGATCAGAGTATTCTTCAAATGTTGCCATCGTGTAATCCTGAGAATCAGTAACATACTTGGCAACACACATTGATGTCAGTAAGTCATTGTCCTGATCATATAATGCTGTAAAGAAGTTAATCTGTTCACAGATCAAATTCTGAAGATCAACACGTTTAGATCTTAACTTGAATATCTGACAATTCGGATCGAGAACATCGTTCGGAAACAATGCGGTGAAGTTTACGATTATCTGAGAACCGTAATGACGCATTACAATATCCTCGGGTTTGGGCTGCCATCTGATAAAACGTGTCTTCTTATACTTCCTACCATGCATTCCAGTTGGCAAACCATTGAACGGATATTCAGTTCCATGATTAATGTTATACGTATACTGGTCAGCTTTATCAATTTCGAAAGTATAGATTTCCGTCTTATTGATGATATCGTCTTTACCCATGTATCAAACACCTCTTTCTGAAAATATATTAAATACCGTTGCTGGCAATAGATGTAAACATAACGATCTTATTATTCTTTCTCAGCTCCGTAGGTACATCTGATTCCACGACTTCGGAAACGTACATGAAATCATCAACGATTGTAATCAGTATTGGAGCTTTTACATCTTTACATTTATTTATTGATTCTGGGTTAGATGTTGTGAAAGTATAATTAGGGCGTTCGTTTAATATGGGGACTAAATCCCCATATACATATTTCAGATCCGGTAAATTAAAAGCTTTGACGTATTCTTCAATCACTTTGGAATATGTCTTAGAATAGATCAAGAGGTTCTTGATCTTCTCTTTACTCGACTCGGTAAACATCTTGTACGCGTAAAGATTATTAGGTGAGAATGCTATCTTCGATTCGAGGTAGTCATCGAGATTACATTCTAAATCAAACGTATCTTTTATCCATTTAGAGATATTGAAATCAACACGATTGATGTAGGATGTGAGGATGTCTATATCAGACATCCCCATGATCTTTTCATCCGTTATGTGTTTTGATTTCAAATATCTGACAATGTTATATCCAACCAAAGATACAATGTCGGTATATTCAATTATCAGACCTTCTCCACCAATGATACGAAGATCAACCATTAAAATGGCATCTCTTCACTTGCTCCAGCATTCTCATCAAATTCCTCGATACGACAAACAAGAGATTTTCTGTAAGCAACTTTCATCCATGATACCAGTGTTCTCAGAGGAGCATTGAAGATTTTACCGTCAACGTTTGTTCCTTCGAGAGTGATGGTACGGTTCTCATTGTTCTTGGTGTTGTTAAGTGTAATCTTAACATTGTTACCCTCTGATACAACTGCGATAGTTGTATTGCCAGGAAGCTTGAAGTTGAGGTTCTGATACTTGTTCTCCTCGATGATATCGATGAACAGTCTCATCTTCTCTCTGTCAAGGAATCCCTGTGGGAGATCTGCAGGTGATTTGTTCTCATAGAGGTTAGCACCTGTTGAAGGGTCTTTACCGCACTGCTGTCTGATAATGAATTTAGCTGAGATACCATATTGGTTTACCCAGATACCAACATCGAGACGACCGTCAGCCTGTTTGAGTTTACCAAAGCTGAAGTTGGTTCTCTGCTTTTCCTCTGATGAATTGTTTCCACCATTGTTGAAGCTGTTATAGCTTCCATTGTTGCTGTTAAGCATTTAAATCACTCCTTTAAATATTCGATGCGAAGTATATAATAGTTCCAGCATCGTTGTAATTATATAAATATCTATTATTCATTTTCATCATGTGATTCACGAATAGAATCCACGTTGTAATACATATTCGCAATATCCGATGATACTATTTCAAATAGATAAGTATAAGCATAATCGTTGGATGCATTCAGTCTATCAAATAACTGATCATTCACAATCGATTCAAGTGAATTGTATTTGAACAAGTCACACAATTCACAGAGTAAAGTTACTGCATTATCAAGAACACCCATGGAGTTGAAATCAATACGTTTGATATTCATCTTATCCATGATTCCGTTGATGATATCAGTAACACCATGAAGAACTGTTGCAACGAACATACGCTTGAGTTCATCATATCTTGGAAGGTCATCAGGTATCTGGTCACGATATTCTTCGATTGCAGTTATACACTGAGACAGTTCATGTTTGATTTGCTGATAGTCGATCTGGAACTCCTCAGGTTCTAAGAAGATAACATCATCTCTCATTGCTACGAGTTCCTGGTTGAAGTCGTACGAGACACCCGTACGACTTTCAATCCAACTATAAATTTCTGACAGCATTTAGATCATTCCTTTCGTTATGTAAATAGCATCTTGGTGCATTTGAATGAACCTTTATTCTCTGGAAGATATACGCCGAATACTTTTAACAGCTGTTTGAATGGTGCTAAGAGTTTGTCAATGTTATGCTCTGAATCAATTCCTTCTGATATCCAATCTGGAATTCTGTCATATGATTCCGGTATACAAATACATGCATCATCTGGTGAATATCTACGACACATTTCCAACAAACGACGAGTACGTGGATTTGAAGATCGTTCCAATAAGTCATAAGATAACCATACAATGTATACTCTGTCAAGTGGCATTATTTCCTGAGTGGACATGATTTCATTCCATATCTGAGTACCACGCATCTGTATCGGAAGTTTCTTAGTTTGGTCATAAGTATTAACATCCTTAACACTCTGCTTTGTATACAGTCTGACATCAGTCTTAACCTTACGCTGATATTCATCATGTATGCTAAGATATCCATTAATGATATGGTCAAGAGAAATATCATCAGTCGATACGACATATTTATCACACAATCCAAGTATCAGTGGTTCCAAGAAGTCTGCAGTATCACGTTTCTTGAATGACACACCTTTAGCTTCAATCTCGTGAATGTTTCTTGGAGAGCCTTCTTGAACGAACTGTGAATCAAGATACATCTTCTTCTGGAATAACAGCATCATTGCATAAGCAAATTCATTCTTGAATACAAGCTTATCTCGATAATGCTTATCTTCAATACCACAGTTGATTGCAAAGTATTCTACAAACTTTGGTACAACGAAATCTGCAAATAAACGTGTGCCGAATCCAGCAGCACATATACATGACATCTTGAAGTTTCCTGTATCAGTCTGGAATTCCTTGATGAGTTTTGGATAATGTAACATTAATGAATCGGTATCAACAACACATACTAAATCGCGCTGAGCATTTTCAGCACGAACCTCAACATCATTCGGTATGAATGGATATACGCAAGTTGATACTATTATATTTGATACCTTTGTAGATATTTCAGCGATTGCTTCTGGAGGAGTTACTCCAAATCCAGATATCTGTAATGATTCCTTTGTACATGTTTCAAAATCAACCATGTGAGACATTAAGTATTTACCAATCACACTCATATCATCATACAGGAAATGATTAAGAACGAGTCTTGGATTATATGCAAGCATTAACTTACTACGGTCATCATCACTCAATGATTCAGCTATCTTTATCAGGTATATCAGATCAGCTTCACTCTTTCTACGTATCATGCTATACAACCGTTGACCCACTTCTTCTGGAGTAAACTTAGCTGTGATTCTGTAGAGCCTTTCATCTTTAGCTCTAAGAACATTAACCATGAAATCTGTCATCTCATTGATATCTTTCAATTGAATATACTGATCACAATTCGCAATGAATAATTCCAGTATACATATCAATGATGTGGTGAGATTCTTAGCAGAACCTGTTGTAGCTGGTGGGATGTAGATTGAATATGATGATGATAACTGGGTTCCGGATTCGCCATAATCAGCATTACAAATAACCTTCTGATTACCCTGTGCAGTATTGTAGTTGTTGTATTCGATTGTACCTTTGACATACTTGAACATCATCTTCTTAAGTTTCTTTCTCTTACCAAGCCATGTCTCAAGAACCTTAATCGAAGGGTCATTGTATTCAGAATGTTGTTTGAAGAATGAACCCGCTCCAGAGATAATAGGTTTTCTCAAAGACAACCAATTGAATGTATCAAGAACCGTTGTATCAATATATTCATGATATGTATCATTATGAAGTGTACATGGAATATCGATGACTTCTTCCTCCAATTTCTTAGCTATAACAGCTCTCACTTCATCAGGATTTGCATCAGGATACATTCGCATATAACCATCAACAACGATCTCGGTATACTCATCAACCAGTATATATTGACCCATATAACCATTCCTTTCTATCATAAATTAAAAACAGTACCATACCGTTTTCGAAATAATGATATAAATCTGAAATGATAATATAATAGTTCCCGTCCAGGGTGGGGTCCAAACTCGATATTAATAGTCCATGCCAGGGCTAAATAAGCTAAAGGATGTGTTTCTATGGATTACAAAGAGGATGTCACAAATAAACCATCGATCAATGGTGTCGAACTTGTAGACGATCTGGAGATCACTGATATAGGCATCGTCGAAATGCCCACAGAAATGATTTCCGATATCTTTTTAGAAACTTTTGGTTTCCTATTATAATAATGAAAGTGAGTGATTTAAATGCTTAAGTATGTTAGAGAGCAACTTGAAAAACAAGGTGCTTTCACAGAGTCAACTGTCGTTGAAAAAGATGAGCTTGATGATAATTTATTTACTGAAGCTGCACACGTTCTTGATGAGTTATCAGACCTTTCAACAGAAGGAACTGGAGAAGAAACTGAGACAAGAGATTTCTCAGCAGTATCAATTCCTGTTGAAGATGACTTTGAGATTGATACGGTTGAATTCTGTATGACTGATGGTCGTATGACCGACATTCCCGGTGATGCAACTCTTCAGGAATCATATTACAAGAGTCTCAAATCTAAAAATGATTTCTATCAGGAAGCTGTTAATTCGGTAAGACAACTTCCTAGAGAAAGTGAAGAAAACTACCTGAGCCGCGTAAGCATGAAGATGGATACTCTGTATAATGAATACATGGATGTCATTATTCAGGAAGGTTTATTCGGTTTTGGTGAAATCAAACTTTCTGATGAATCTCTTATCTGGACAATTCATATCAACTTCGGCAAACTCAAGAGAGATGGTTCCAGTGAATACAATGTTTCACTTCCTGTATTATATGATGCTCCTAAGAAAAAGATTCTCAAGAAGCAGCTTGACTGTGTAAAGTTCTGGGATTACTGCAGACTTACAAATGCATATGATGATCTTACTTCATATGCTAATGAGCATAATATCAAACTTCCTAAAGACGGTAATATCTGGGATGTATTCAAACCTGAGAAAGTTTGTATTCCTAGAGAACCTAAGGATGCATATAAGATGTTTGTTGTTATAAAGAATCTCACATCTGGTGAAGATATCTGGTTCAGTATCGAATCTAAGATCAAGAAAGAAAAGTCTAAATCCGCAGAATCTACAAACGATGAAAAGACTCTCGATCTTGAAGTTAAACATGCATCAGCTCCTAATGCTAATTTCGTTGATAAGAAGATGTTCGCTGAATCTGTTGCGATGCTTGAATCTGTTTCACGTTGGAATGATAATCTTTATCAGGAAGCTATCAACTTCGGTGGTGCTGGTGATCCACCTGAACTTGCTGGATCAACTCCACAACCTACTCAGCAACAAGCTACACCTCCAGCTCCAGCAACAGCTCCTGCACCTGATCAGGCTCAACCTGCTGCAAATGATGAACAACCTCCAGCTCCTGATGTAAATGTAAATATTCAGAATGATGACGGTAATCCCCCAGCTCCAGCCGATGGTGATACTCCTCCTGATGATAATCCTCCAAGTGATCCTCCTATTGCAGAGAATCCAAATGTAAATGATGTATCTGACAGAATCGCTGACGGTGTTAATGAGGAACTCTCTAAGACATCAGTAGGTGACGATGTAGATCTTTCTGCAGATGTTAATGAAGAACCTAACTTTGATCCTATGGGTTCCGGTGATACAGGAACAGGTGATGAACTCAATGCAACTGCTCCAGATGTTGACATGAATTCTGCTGGTCCTGATGGAATGGATGAAATGAATACAATGGATGATGCTGAATCTCAAGCTGATATGGATTTTGAGAAGATGACTCTCAACCAACTTATCGAACAAGCTCAAGAAAAAGCTAAGGATATGACAATCGATCAGCTCAAAGCATTTTTGATGGATAATCAGATGCCTGATGGTCAGACAGTTGGTGATACCGGTGATGCTGATATGGCACCTGAAGAAGATATTCAAGAAGGTTTCTTCAACTATTCAAGAAGTAACATAAATGGAACTCTTGATACACTGCTCAGAAAAGCTCTTGGAATTCTTAATGATGATAAGATGGATCTTTCCACATTACTCAAAGAATTCAGAAAGAACGGCAAGAAGCTCAATAAAGCTCTGAACCAGGCTGTTAAGTATGAAACCATTTACAATGAACAAGAGAAGAAACAAATACAGCTTCTCAATAGATGTCTCTGTGATATCATGAGTATGGTAAAGGATAATTCAACACCTTCAAATACTCAGACTGCAAAGCGTCTCATTAAAGCATTCTGCTCACAGGCTAAAGCTGTTGGTGCTATAATCGATGCTCATAAGGGTAATAAACCTGTTGGTGAATCAGCTGAAATAGATATCGACGATGAAGAGATGTTCGAAGAAGGATTCATCACAGCATTGTTCAATGTTCGTGAAAATCTTGAAAGAAAAGCTCAGTTCGTTAGAGATGCTGTAACAGGTCCTATCAAACGTAAAGCTGATGCCGATAAACTCACAGTCGGTTTCATTAAATCTGAATTTGCTAAACGTAAAGAATCATATACAACAGGTTCAACAAGTCAGTACGGCAACACATACGGTATAACTCGTGAGATCGAAAGAGATAACTGGAGAACCGATAAGCTTTCTGCATTAAAGTCTCTCGGTACTAAGATTGAACGTAAAGACAGAAAACGTGCTAAGTTCAGTGCTGAAGAACTTGAGTGGCTTAATCGTACAACAGAACTTGCATCAGAGTTATATGATGATATAAATTCTGTATTGAAGCTTGATATTGATTCTGAAGCAGAAAAGCTTATGAATGCTATTGCTAAGGAAGCTTCAGAGCTTCACGAACTCTGTAAGAAATTCAAGAAATAAGGAGGTTGACATAAATGGCTGATATCAAAAATATGCTGGACGATATTATTGATAGAACCAATAAATCATATCCAGCATCTGCAGCAAATGTCAAAGATGGAAATCTTGGAGCTCTTCATAAGATAAATGCTCCAACCACTTTCGACAAAGGTGCTTTCAAAGAAAAGCTTGCAATGTATGTACTTAAAGATGTTATTCAGGCTATGATGGTTGATGATACATCTGATCTTGATAACACAATCGACACAGCTATACTCCGTCATATGAATGATGACTGTGGATGTGGCTGCTATAACTATCTCAAGAATGCAAAGGAAAGACTTAAGTCTGATCTCATCGGTGATATCATTCAGGAGATAGATGCTAAAACAGATGAAGTTGCAAAGAAGGTTTCTGATACAAAGGATCCTTCAGTAGCTAATGACGTTGATGTGAAGGATCTTCTGAAGAATGTCGATGACTACGAGGAGTTTACTAAACTTCTTACTGAGAAGACAACAAATCAGGTTGTTGATCAGATGAAAAAAGTAATCGTTGGTAGTAACCGTGGTCCTGTATGGAACGACAAAGAGGTTGAAGAAGGTATTGGTAACGGAGCCAAGAAACCTACAGCTGAGAATAATGCTGTAAAAGAATCTTCTATCATGAAGATATACTCAACTATCATCTACGAGTCATATGTTGATGGTAAACCTACTATCGACGAAGAGACTGGTATGGAGATGGCATTCATTGAGTATTGTCTTGATCAGCTGGATCATGCTTTTAAAGCAACTCCAAGACGTCCTATTATGGCTAGATATAACAGATAACAAGAAAAATGCACCCGGGTTAAACCCGGGTGCATTAATTCATTCATTGTAGAATACAACATTATCGACTGGACATTCGTACACTTTACCATCCTTTGTATACAATACATATTTATCTGTAATTGTACGTGAATAGCTATCGAGTTCTACTGTCGTTCCTTCTTTACCAGCGATTATGATAGCATGATTATAATCATGATATGAACCTTTACGTTCTTCTGATCCACTATCTTTAATTGCAAATACAATTCCTAAGATAATAACTCCGACAATCGCTCCTATCGGTAATGCATTAAAGATCTTGGTTAATATACTTTCTGAATTTTCATACTTTTTCATTATACTACCTCAATACTTTCCCTGTCCGAATTTGTTCAGCTTACGTTCTTCTTCAGTTATCTCACGAGGGTTTGATTTAACAACATCACGTGCAGGTGGTAAAGTTGATGGATAGTTATATCCGAACTTCTGTGGCTTTGGTCTATTGAGGAAATCAAAGTCAGCACTATGGATTCCGAATTTACCTTTGTTCCAATTGATATTCATTTCATTCACCTCCCTAGAAATACATAACCCAATCATTAGCACGTTTCATTGCTTCAGTGCGTGGTTCAATTACACATGTTATTATACCACCATATGAAGTGAATATGCGTGTGATGTTCTTGATAGATATTGGATCATCTGGATTGTTACGATGCTTAGGTATTAACTGTGCAATGTTATTGATGACACTAGCTTTATACTTCTCATTCATATTCTTACGAATACCGATTGATGTAACTTCACATGTGTCAACAACCCAATCGAATATGTGATTGTATGTTGATATTCCATCACCAATATCGAACACAACTTTCTTATCGTGGTATTTCAAGAAGATGAAACAAACCACATCCTGATGTTTACGTATAGCTGTCAGTGCATCAACTAACTTCTGAGCTGTAAGTGTTGATGTATCTGAATTGAGTATCTGTACAGTATTCTCATCAAGAGACGTTTTCTTTACAACATTTTCTGTTACAGATTTACACAATGCAGACATTACTATATCACAGTCTTTCTTTTCTATATTAATATCCCACGGACACACAACTTCATTGAGATGTTCGAGTGCTTCGGGAGACATCAGAGCTTTTGCTTCCTCAATAGTCATATAATCAAATCCTTTCATAAAATGGTTGATGGGGATTACCCCATCAACCTAAATCACTTAATATTGAATCAACGTCGAATGGACGAATCTTACCAGAGTTATCAACAGCTGGAGCAACGAGCTTCTCAAGCTCTTCCTTTGCAACTGTCATGAATGTTTTGAACAACTTCGGATTACTCTTGAATTCATCATGTACTTTCTTCCATGTGAACTTCTCTGAGATTGGTTGACCCTTGTCATCGAGTACATACCAACCAGCACGATTTCCCTTAAGTCTTCCCTTCTGGTCGAGAAGCTTTATGAGAGTTCTGATGTTATCACAACCAACATGCTCACCCTGTTTGTTAATGATAATCTTGAATCCAAGTCCAGTCTTCTCATTACCAGATATATTGGTTGATGACTTAATTGGTTCAAAGATAACTGTGTTTCCTTCGAATCCATCAGTATTGACATGGTAACGTGAATCTTCTTTAATCTCTGCAGTAAAGTTGGATACTGTTGATGCGTTGTACTCAACTGCTTTACCACCAGATATCTTAATAGATGCTGAACCATACTGGAACTGTTTCTTCGGAGGCTGGAACGCACTCATTGAAACATTATCACCCTGATGTGATATTACAATGAGAATGATGTTTGCTTCTTTAAGCATCGGAAGTATATCAGTAAGAACACCACGGAGAGTTTTAGCAGCCTGCATACCATATGTATTCGAACGAAGTTCTTCGACACCATCCATTACTTTCTTATTATTTGCATCATATTCCTTTGCAATGATATCTGTAAGCGAGTCTGCAAATACCAAAGTCGGAGGCATTAAGAATATAGGTTTGTTGTTTGCATCACGAACTCCAGTATCCTTCAACAGTAAATCTTTATGAGCCATCTTGTTCATATAGATTTCAGTGATGTCGTTCTGGAGAGTATCATATCCGATAGCTCCACCCTTGAGAACATAACGAGGATTCTCTCCTTCAAACCAATCATCTGGAAGCTTTGTAATCTGTTTGAGTCGTGCTACAACCAAACGATTCTCGATATCGTAATGAACTATATTACCACCATACTTGAATGCGATGTTGGCAATGATGAACTCTGCAAGTGTTGATTTGTATGATTGAGTTGGTCCTGTAACAACATTGAATGAACCTGCCTGGAGTCCAAGACACATGCGCTTACCAACAATTTCACCATTCTCTTTGATGATGATTTCATATCCATATGCATAGTCCATTACTACGATTCCTGTAGAATATGAGAAGTCTACAAGACTATTCACAGTGAATACTTTAGTACCATTCGCTGACAATATCTCCATCAGCGAAGCACCTGAAAGTTCTCCAGTGATTATTTCCTTCTTCTTAACTGCCATGATTATACTCCTTCTGGTAAATTAGGATCTACATCCTTAAACATGTCTTCAAGCATCATATTAAATACTGACCTGAATTTATCGGGTTTTCCATAATATCTCCATGACATCGTCTCACAACATGGACAATATGCTTGAAGCTCGATTTGATCAACTCCTCTGTCTCGAACCCATTTGACTGATATCTGATCAGCCTTTGCTGTGAAACAGGTTATCGAACAATCCGGATTGTTACAATCAAATCCGTAAGTCTTTGGAAAATCCATAATCATTCCTCCTCTTTTTTAGTTATCTCTGATACATACTCATTGATCTTCTTTTCAACATCTACATTCGATTCCTGTTTAATATACGATATCAATTCAGGTATCGGATTTGCGATTGTTGTACGTTTATCAATATGGATTGTATCTGTGGTATTAGCTTGTTCTTCAGAATCGGTATTTTTACTTTCGACTTTGTATGTGATGTTTTTATTATTCTTATTTACTGCCATGATTGCTAAGTATTCTTCACGATTCTCTGAATGTTCTTCATTTGGAATGATGAATCTGCATGGAGTTTTGATATCTGTTGCGATTAATTCTCGTAGATGATCAGGACTGTCGATCCTTATAGTCTTAAACTCCATAGCATATGGATTCGGAATTGTGTATGTTTCATAGTTATCTTTACAGAATAAGAACTGTTTTGGAGTATCCTCATTGTATTTGGTTCGTAACATCGACCCAGCATAGAAAACATTATCACCGAAGTCAGTATATTCATGGTAGTGACCAAACACACAAATGTTCGACGCTTTTGCTAATTGATCACTCTTGAATACATAGTCTCCAGTCTTGGTTTGACACGGAGCTAATGTATATGATGTAACAACTCCATGTCCAATAATAATATCGTATTTTCTACTGAGCCATTTGGAATAATCCTTATTGTATTCCTGTGGTAGTAACAATACTCGATGTCCAGATTCCAATACCATCTCACAAGCTTCATTTGTATAATATATATAGACATTTTCTATTTTACTTAGATTCGGAAGGAATATATCATACTGGTCCAAGTCATGTGAGAATGTACCATGAATGAAATAACACGGAATGTGAGTTCTTGTCTTACCACAATAATTACATGTGATTCGTTGTAACCATTCAGCTGCAAGTTTAGATTCATCAACATCTAATCTGTGATCGAATACATCACCAAGAATGAATATCGCATTACATTCTTCTTCGGATTCTTTGATATGTTTTAAGAATACAGCTAATGAATTCAAATAGTCTGATGGTTTTAATTTACTTGATATATGTACATCTGCAATGAATGCGAACATGGCTATTCTCCTTAATCGTCATATGGATCTTCAGTCAAATATTCATCTACAGTTTGACGATATTCAAATAATGTATATGATTCGTTGAAGTGTGATGAATCTTCTGATGCTATTTTCTTATACTTGTTGAATGTTGTTGGATTTGCGATATCGTATAATTTGATTGGTTTAACTCTACCACCAAAATATGCAACATCCATCTGATTTGTAAAAGGTATCCAATATACTGGATGACGTACATCTGTTGAATGTAAATGTCCGTGGATGTTGTAAAGCCCGTTATTCTTGATAGGATAATGTGAGAAAACCATCCGTTTGTATTCGAATGCGTGTAGTACATAACGGAAGCCCATCTCTCGGTAAGTATTATACTGATACAGATCATTGTTTCCAAGACAAATGATACGATTACATTTAACATTCTTGAAGAACCTCTTTACTTCATTGAAGTCTGTGCATTCTCCGTCAACCAGATCTCCTAAGTATATTAGGAGATCGGTTTCAGGAATCTTCTCAACAGCAGATTTTATTCTGTCGAAGTCTGAACGTTTGTGGCATGCAACGCCACCTTTCTTGTCACGTTTGTACAAGTGCCAGTCGGTCATGACCCAGATATCATGACCGTTCTTCTCGAAGTTATTTATGTATGCATTCAATGATTCATCCTTGATAGGTTGAGATGCTTTCGCGAATGCATTCATTACATCTTCTTTACAACGTTGCTTCTCAAGTTTATCCATTTTCATTCATTCCTTTCATACCCAACATGTCATATGTTTCTTCAATTGTACGTATTGGAATATTGTGTTTCTTTGCAAGTTCAGTTTTATGTGACGTGAATGATGGATTAGGAATTACAAGCAGATTCACTTTAGTGCTGAAATCCGTTACTAACCATCCATGTTGTGTAAGTGCTGCGGTTATTCCCTGATCACGAGTTCCAGTAAGTGCTACAGTTCCTTTGATGTTATCCATATTGGGTGTTACTTTAAATTTTATATATGGAAATGTTTTGCATATCAAATCCCAATTCTGATAAATACCCTGAACAATTGATCTGAGTTTTGCGGATCCGATATTCGGGAACTTGTTTCCATATATAATCAAAGTATCAAGTAATGGTTCTTTATCATGATCCTTAACCCAATCAGCCATATTACTCAATGCTACATTCATATCACGCTGGAATATTGTATCAAAGATTATCTTCCAAGTCTTATCAGAAATATCATTGATTGGCATTGCACCAAACCATTTATGAAGTTCAACATCTTCAGACGCTTTCCATATCGAGTTGATTATATTAGCTTCAGCTTTATCACCATAACCATCAAGATATGCTATCTGTCCAGTGTTGATTCCATATAAATCAGGAATACTTTCAACCAGATGACAATCATACAGATCACGAATGATTCCATCTGATATTCCCATCATCTTCATCTTCTCACAGTATCTAACAATACCACCAATGATTACAGATGGACAATTGGGATTCAAACAACGAACTGTTTTCATCAATGTATTGAGTGGTTGACCACATGTTGGACAGTTCTTTGGTATCGGTATATTGAGAGAACCATCATGATGTGAACCAACAAAATATGGTACGATGTTATACATGATATCAACTGTATCATCATAACGAAGATCCATCTGCATAACACGATCAAATGTAGATAATGTAACATGATCAACTGTTATATTATCGAACTTGACTGGCTGTAAACGTGCAACTGGAGTAATCTTTCCAGTCTTACCAATCTGCCATATGATATCACGAAGCTTGGTCTGTTTAACATCTTTGAGAATCTTAACTGCAACTTCGTTATCATTATTGATGAAACATTCTTCACCGGGTTCTTCTTCGCATACGGATATAACAACACCATCGATTTTATAATCTTCATCAACATCGATTTCATGATCAAATGTCATTGTGTATGTTGCATTATGATTTAAACAATCTTTGATGAATGTCTCCAGACGTTCATAATTTCCTGCGGTAGTTTGAACACTTGCATTCCACAATGATGCTGGAATATATTCTCTACCATCAGATGTTAATCCACGTAAATCAATCAATGAAATCCGTTGACACATTTCAACATCACGTGATGTCATTGCGGCGGCAACATAATCACGTGGACGTTTGTATTGTGAATCTGGATGTGTTCTATTATAATGATCATATGAGTCAACGTCCAGAATCGCTTCAAACTTTAAACCGACCGTAGTATATGGCCACGGACGATCATTGTTTTCTCTCCATCTGTCAAGCCAATCAATTCTATCAGCAAACAATTCAGTTACATCAACAGATTCACCATTCTCATAATCTCCACGTGTGAAGAATCTACGAGTATTGAAATCATATGCAACTGAACAACCATCAAATTTTGGTTGTGCAAGAATTCTCTGGTTGGGATTGATCTTTTTGGTATTGATCCACTGCTCATAGGTTTTCTGTCCTTCACGCATTGATGTTCTGATACCATATGTTTTTGGTAATGTACACACAAGGTTGTTTACAGCATCGGTCTGTTTGTTACGTGTATATGGTCTGATAGATTCACCACCGTGAGCTGTCATATATTCCTCAAGAAGTCTATCATATTCTTCATCGGAATATCCTGTATCCTCTCCTCGGTTGTATTTGTCAATGATGGTTTTTAATTCTTCGGGTGTCCACATATATTATCCTCCTCAACGTATCAAATGTTTATTTTCATCGAAATGTTTCTTATAAAATTTCAATGGATCTTCATACATAGTCTTGATTTCGAAATATTTTAACCATACGATTGTTTTATGCATCGTTTTCACAGTTTGACCATTGAATGGACGATAAACCGTTAACATTATATCCGGTTCTGATGAAACTGGTTCCTTTTCCAATTCATATGTTGTTACAGTATATCCATAATAACAATCGTCATCCATATGGTGTGGTTCCAACGGTAACGGTTCAAATATTATGAGATGATTTGTCTCGTCGTCTTTTATTGTTTCTGAGTATAATTTAACCATAATATCCTCCTATTACACCCATGGTGGTGTATTCTGGTTTCTTGCAAATGGTGAAGCCATACCATTTGTCATATTATTATCTTCTTCATCGTCGATTGGAAAGTTAACATCAAACATCACTCCAACATTAGACAACAGCTTATCAGCTTCAATGTCCTCTAAGATCTTCGCCATATCTCTTACAGTCATGAACTGATATGCATGGAATGGGGTTTTGAATGATTTCTCTCTCATATTCTTGAATACTCTCATATTCAATTCCTCCTTTAGATATAGAAGTACAAGAATGTTCTTCTTGCCTGGCACCTTAATTATATAAATATGAAAAAATATATTCCCGGGCATATGCCCGGGAATACCGCTTTAGTTCCATCTAGCTGGAGGTGTTTTAGGAGGTTTAGAAGATTTCTTTGTTTGTTGTGGTTTTGGAGCTGATCCAAACATGGTAACACCAGTTGTATCTACAGGAGCTCCACCTGCAGCCTGCTGACGAGCATCAAAATCATTTGTTGCGTCGAGAATAGCTGTATCGATTTTCAGCATAGTGTTTATGTCATGATTGATTGCAGCAAGGATCTTTGTGAATCCTTTAGTAACAACACCGAGTTGTTTAATTGAACGCATCCAGAGATCATGGTTTGTCTGATAGAGTCCTGGTCTACCTTCAAGATCTTTAAGATGCTCAGCAAGTTGTTCAGTCCATTCTGCAGCTTGTTGTGTTGCAGTCAGACATTGTTCTGTCATATTGTAGAAGTTTGCAGAAACCTTTTCATTATGTCCAACCCAATTACCAGCATCATCCTGATTAAATCCAAGCTTATCAACTTTATGATTGGGCGTTGCACCGAATAATATCGACTTGATATAGTCTTCATTTGAATCATTTATGATAACTTTTGTTTTCAAAAGTTGCATACCATTAATTGCACGGAGACCTTGTTCGATGTTGGATATTCTAACACCATTGGTATCAATAAGAAGAGGGCTACCCTGACGATGATATCCGCAAGCAGCTGCAATAAACTCTGTTGTCTTATATGCAGTACCAGCAAACAACATAAGGTCCTGATAGTCAAATCCTTTCTTGAGATCATACATGTAGAATGAATATCCTTTAGAGAATATACCAGATAATCTGTTGTATTTCAACCACTCTCTGATCTGATTACGTTTTACACGACTACGTCTCATATGTTCTTTTACAAGACTTCCAAGTTTTATAAAGAACTTTACGATCTTCTTGATCTGAGATATAATCCAACCAAGAGGACTCTGTCCTTCAGTAACACTCTTAGGTTGAGTATTTACATTCAAAACAGCTTCAGTGTAGAACTCGGAATAGTTCTCAACACGTGAACAGTATTCATTTACAAGTGATGAATAAGTTGATTCTTCCATCATATCAAGTAATACTTGCGACTGGAGAATGAAACTTTCCTGTTGAGCAATCTCTTCTTTGGTTTCATCAAACTCTTCATCACTCATAGGTCCGCCGGATACAGATATCTTGTCAATTGTAGTAACAATTGCAGTATCTTCATCCATACCCTGACCGATGAGTTCCTCGTATTCTTTCTTTACTTCTGGATCCTTTGGTTCATATTTTTCACCAGTAATCAGCGACTTAGCATACATCAGCTGTTCAAGATGAAATCTCTCTTCACGACCAATGTCACCGTATAAACGTGAAAGGTTTGTATCAACTGTATTGGTTGTTGCATCGAAGTAGTCGTTGATAGCATCAGATTCTGAAGAAATAAGTTTGTTGAGTATTTCAACATCTTTTTCATTGTACTGATTGTTTGGTACATCAGGACCACCATGTTTACCGAAGTCCTTGAGATCATAGTCATCAGGACCTTCAGTGGGTTTCGGTTCATCATCTTTTGGTTCAGTATCAGGTTCTTCATCATCAAGTGATGGCATGTCACCTGGTTCAGAATCATCTTCATCTTCATCTTCAGTTTCATCATCAGATGATTCTACCTGTTTTTCATCAACAGTTTCATCTTCGAGATCTGAATGAAGGTTGTCTGGATCTTCTTCGAGATCTTCAGTCTCTTCTATCTCAGGTTCCTCAGCTTTATCAGCTTCAAGAATAATGAATCCTTTGTTGTCTGTAAACATTATATCACTTCCTTATATTACATATTCTTTGTATGATTTAATTACATCAGGGTCGATCTTATTAATTGCATTTGATAAGTTTGTTATGTACATATTATGATACTCAAGGAGTTTCTTAATTTTAGCAGCATACTCCGCAAATATCTGTGGAATAGCACTATTAATTTCCAAGAGTTTCTGAATGTCTTCCTTGGTTGGTATTCTGCCAATCTCGACAAGATTTCCATCTATAGTAAAACCACACTTTGGTGTCACTCCGACAACCGGAGGTTTAACATCACCGAGATTATTTTTAATATCCTTTTCAAGTCCGATACCATTGTTAATGCTTTTACATACATTACTTACATTTACTTCAAATGAAAATTCTTTAGATTTCATAATTGATAACATCTGACCGTTGAGTGCATCTTTTGTCTCAGCATTATCAACTTCTTTACAGAATATCGAAAAATCTGATTCCTTTTTCGAGAAGTATGGAAAGAATAGTGCTGTTATACGTGTTTTCATATCAGCATCGCTTCCATAGCCAATTGGAATATCATCAGTACCTTCCAAAATCCGTGTAATTCCTTTAGCTAAACGTCTGGAAATCGTATCAGTGTTCAGATCATTAACCCAAGCTAATAAGTGGTTGTTAATACGGTTATACAACTTCTGAGGTTTTTCAACAATATAAACCTTAGCATTTGCATTTTTACCTTTGAAATGTCTGGGTTCAATGTATCTGAGATTCTTCACAACAGTTGGGATGAATTTGAATATAGCAGTGACGATTTTCTTGATTATTGCAAGAACACGTTTAATGATAGATTCTTTCTTCTGAGGTGTTTCACCATCTTCATCATCCCAATCATCATAGGAGTTATCTTCAGATTTACTGAAACCGAGATCGTTCTTAACATTATCCCAGAATCGTGTCAATCTTCCCTCCTGATAGAACGGGTCTTCTGATCTTGTTGCTTCTACTGATTCCATGAATGTTTCAAATGGAACCAGTTTGATTGAATTAGTATCCATATTCTATTACTCCTTCACTTTTAAAATATGATTGTAAACCATACGAATCATTCAATGCATCAGCGTCTGTTCTGGCTACATGGAAATTCGAACGGTGTTGACGGTTAAGCTCTCTACCGACTAATGAATGTTTGAGAATATATTCAATTGCACGAATCTGACGATCTACAAGAAGTTGACAAGAATCTTTCAACTTTGATGTTGCATTATACAACATCTGATATGCTGTGATTATATACTCAACATTGAGTACCGGATTGAATAAATAATCGTAATTGTAACTTTTCATAGTGTCAGATGCTTTTGTGCAGTATTTCTGAATCTTAACAAAATTAACTCTGATGTCATCTACATAATTCAGAGCAGCCTTTGTTTTCATCTTTTTCATATTGGTTTTTGTAAAGAACTTCTGATCAGTTGTATCAATTGGTGTATGACCCAACATCTGGAAGTCAACCGCTTTAACATTCTCAACAAGCTGTTCAAGTTTGGTTATATAAGTTATTGCAAACTTTTCAACTTTATGAGCTTCATGTTGAATCTCTCCGGGTTTAACTTTTGCAGTTTTCATCCATTCAATATATCGAGGATCCGATTGATCGAATTTACTATATACGAACTGTTGATCTTCATATGGTAAGTCTGGAGATATCTGTTTACCATCTTTATCAGTCAATTTAGAATATAAAACTTTAGAGTCTTTTATTCCCTGAACGATTGTCTCATTGAGTCTATTGAAATATCTTGTTGCATCAACCATGTCACGACAGAAGTTTCCAGCAACGATTGTGAGTTGGTTTGAAAATTCGAATAACTTTTCAAACATTGTGACATCGAATGATTCATTCTCTGATTCATTCGTATCATCCCACGGTCTAGCAGCTTCGGAAACATTATCAGGACTCTCGCACCATCTACGAATGGCATCAAGTTTATTCTTGATACCTTTCTCGCGTAGTGCATAACTGAGCATCTTTACGATAGCAATTATAAGTCTTGGTAAGAACTTAATGATTTTAATTACAATCTTTTCATTCTTACCTTTACCGATTGCTTCATTGATAAGACGACCCTCTTGAATAACATAATCAAGTTCTTTGACATATTCAGTGTATAGATCAGTGTCAGTATATTCACAGAGTTCTTCCTCATATGATTCCATGAATTCTTCAAATGGAACCAACTTAGTGGAAGTATCCATGTCAAAAGGTTTGAGTTTCATCCACTACACCTCATTTCATATAATCGTCACTAGATTTACCAAGTTTACGAGGATTGAATGTCGAATCAGTTCCAGAATCTTTAAAAAACCAATTTATCTTATCTCTGATACTATTGACTCTCCTGAAATAATCAATAAGTAAATCTTTTATTATTTTAACTTGTGAATCAGACAATGGTTCATAACCAAACTGTTGTTCAGTCTCTTCTTTACCTTCAGCAAGTTTTTGTAATTTTTCGGTAAGTGTATCGTTATTCTGATCTATACGTTTAACAATATCCTCATATCTTTTATGTAATTTTATGATCCGATAAGCATAGTCGTAAAAATTCATTATTGATGTCGGATTATGTTCATCTTTTAGTTGAGCAGCCTTTTTGGTTAACATTGAGATTTCGGTAAACTCTTCGACACCTGATAAGAAGTGATCAAATATTTCTTTTATATCATCTCTAGTCTTCGCTTCATGGATTGACACCTGTTCCACAATCTTTTCAACATAAAAATCAAATCGATTAGCATCTCTCTCAAGATCTTTAAGATCTTCACGAAGTTCATTATATACATTCATATCATATTTCAACTTAATATTTTCCATCGATTTGGTTAGATCTACTCTAATCTGATTATCTGCAGATGAATATTGCTTCCGGAGTTTGTCAGCTCGTTCGAATTTACTCTTGTAGTCATCGCGCTCTAATTCAGCTTTATTAGATCTTGAAAGCAGGTCTTTCGTAATAGCTTTTTCATTTTCTAAGTCATCTTTCAATTCTGCGTTATCTTCTTTAAGCTTCACATTGGCTTTCTTCAGCTCTTCAAGAGCGTTCTCAAGTTCTTTGATTTTGATCTTATTTTTGTTTATCTTGTTGAGAAGAGCTCTTACTAATGCTTTCACAAGTCTTGGGATAAACTTGATAACTTTCACCCAAGTCTTCTCATTCTCGCCCTTACCAGTAGCAGCATCAAGTATCTTACCCTCTTGAATGATTTCGGACATTTCCATGTAAGAATCTGTCATCTCAGCAAACAGTTCAAGTTCATCAGGTTCACAACCATCATCAATAGAATTCATGAATTCTTCAAAAGGAGTAAGTTTAAATTCAATAGTTTCATTCATTATATTTCATCCCCTTTCATTTCATATAATAGTCGATGTTCTTATCGATCTTATCATCACCTATATTCTTAAGGCTGTTTACATCATTGATCAATTTCATCTGGAAATCCTTGAGATAATTTATATAGTCAACAATGTGACATGTGTAGTTACTGATTATCTTTTCATAGCGTTGTTTAATAAATTTTTTAGTGAAAGAATATTGTCCTTCATAAACCACTTTACCATTGATAGTGACTTTACATTCACCAACAGCGCACCATTCATCATATTTTTTATCAGCTCTAGGATTAACTGGTTCTACACGAATATCAAATCCTTTATCAATCTTTTTGATAAGACTGTCAATTGTGTCAGATGTATAATCCAGAATCGTATTCAACTCACCAATTGTCATTGGTTTACCTTGTTTAGACGATGATACAAGAATGGTTTCAACTTTTCTATTTCTTTTAATTTCTGAAAGTTTATCCTTATCAGGATCTTCGAACCAGAACTCATTATTTTCAGATGCGTAACGTAATACAGCTCCAATAACAAGTTCTTCGAAATTATCAGTAATCTTTTTCAACTGTTTTCTCGTCTCATTACAGTATTCTAATTCGTCTTTATTGACAAAAACTGTACCATACTTTGAGAGTTTAGATGGTCTTCTATAACCTATATTACGAATGAAACCAGCTATCACACCTATGATAGTTTTGATGATAAGTTTGATGGTTTGAAGAGCGGTACGCCTTTTAGGATCATCCATTTCATCTTGAAGTTTCCTAATTTTGGGATCGAAATCGAGAGAATCAAAAACAGGTTGAAACTTTTTACTGAGTTTGTCGAACAGTTCACCTTCTTGGAAAACATCATCTATCCCAAAGTCATCCAGTTCAACATTTGCAGACTCCATCATCTGCTCAAATGGTGTGAGGTTAAATTCAATACATTCTTTCATTATAATCAATTCCTTTCATATAAGATACATGTCGAAACATTACAGATTTGTCCCCGGAATATTCCGGGGACATTAGATCATCTGTTTCTGAAATGGGTAACGAACTCTCTGATTGGTTGAGATTTTCCAGGTTTAAGACAATTAGATTCGAATATAGGTTCACCCTTGGAGTAATACTCGATACATTGTTTTATATTAGAGCCATACTTCGGATGTCCAGTGAATTCCCATACGTAGTATTTGAATTCATTGGTTTTGTTGATGTTATCATTAATCTTCCAATATCCATTAGCAACAATCTTGAATGCTTCTTCAATGGATTTAACTTCGTAAGTTCCAGCAACCTTTTCGAATGATGATTCAGGATATACAAATCCACCTTTACCATCTTCAACAAGTACGAATGTATGGGTGTCATGTCCAGGAAGATCAGTTGACATGAAGTATTTCTTACACTTAATACCGTATGCATCCAAATATCCTTCTTCGAATTCTACGAAATCATAGCATATACCGCCACCATTCTTTTCGAATTCTTCTGGAGATTGGAGTTTCCATTTGGTATCGTAATCGTGTTCACTGCCACCGACAATTCTACCATTCTCAGGAATACCGTATTTGTATCTTTCAAGATCAGCAACCATATCCTTACATACTTCCAATGGTGAATAATCATATGGAACATCTTTGAGTACCTTGGGTTTGACCAACCAGTGCCATTTGAAATCATAAACATTACGTTTCTTTGATTCTCCCAATGTTGTTGGTACAGCTTTCTTACGACTCTTATCTGTTACGGAATCGATACGAATGATTCCATACTGTTTTAAACGCACGGGTTCTTCGATCCAAATCTCTTTTGTGATATTGGCATCATAGACTTTCTTTTCATCAACGAGTTGTTTGGTAGTTCTGTATTTGTATTCACTAAGAGGTTTCTCAGGAATATATACATACCAATCACGAAGTTTGTTTGCAGTCTTCCAACGACCAATGTTCACAATGATTGCATTGAGACAACCTTCGATTGATGGTGAGAAACATACACGTGGTGTTTCAACATCTTCAAACTCAGTCTTTGATGGATCGTATTTATCCAAGTATTCAGGAACTCGCGGTTTGAATATCTGACCATCGAGATGTCCCTCTGGCGATATATGATATACGAGATTCTTTTCGAATGGTGATACTTTGTTTTTGATATTCTGGATTACTCCTTCTTGAACTGGTTTGGATTTATCAAGTGTCATAATCCAACTAAACTTCTCATCTTTAGATATTGTGAATCCAAGAGATCTATACAATTTAATTGCTTTCTGATTATCCTTGGCAACACGAAGAATCAATCTATCATGTCTCTTTATTTCCTGTTTGAGTATTGATGTACCGATACCTTTTCCACGATGAGCTTCGTCGATGTATATCTCTCCGATATACCACCATTCACCATCATCAATGTAGTAAGCTTCAAGTATTCCAATAACATCTTTGCCATCAAGAATCATCTTGGTGTTCTTAAGATTATCATAACAATCTTTTTCGATGAACTTGAGAACATTGGGTTTATTACGAACTGATTGATTTATGGATTCCAGTTTCCATTTTCTGATATTCGGAATGTCAGATTCTGTTGCTGGACGGAAACGTATTCTTTTTGGTAATGCAGATTCCTGAACAGGATTGTTTTTGAGTTCTCGTTTGAGTTCTGAAGTAAAACGTTCAGTTGAAGATTTTCTGAGTTCCTTTTCAGCTTCTTCTTTAGTAATCATTCCTTCTTTTAGCATATAAGGAATATCCTTGTCAGGATCCCATCGAAGTACAGTCGATTCATCATTCCATTTATCAAAGAGATTACGATTGAACTTCTTACCACTCAGCTGTACAATGTATGAGTTATCATAATTGATATCTGATACATAATTATGGGATTTTGTAAGTGGTTCTATCTTACCCTGTTGAGGATCAACCACATAATTCTTACCACCAATTCTCATAAGGATAAATTCGTGTCCACCCTTAGAATCTTTCCAATTGACATGACAATAGAATCTACAACCATCGCCAGCTTTAGTAAGCTCTGATGCAAGATCTGTGTAGTTTTTGAGTTTGATTTGACGTGAACTGAATACTATTTGATTACCAGGAATATCCAATACATCATCACGAGGAGAATATACTGGTCTAGGAAGTACATCAAGTCCACGCATTCTTGCTTCGAAACACCATGTACACAGCAAGCAATTCTGATTACCGATTGGATCTTTCTGATCCTTCTTATATTTATCATGAATCAATTTGATTGCATGTTTTACAAATGATTCCAATGCATCTTGTCGTGGTCCGAGTTTATCATATCCAAGTTTACCGGATACATGATAAGTGATTTCACATTTAGTCACATCATCAAATTCCACATTACCATTATCATTCACAATCAACCATTCTTTGGAAGCATCCATCCATGGATAACGATAATAGTTGTCATTCCAATTATGTGTAAGAATCTGATGAACATAACCAGTTTGTTTTATCTCATATGGTTCGAGATCTGGATATCCTTCAATGTATACATGTACATCTTTCAAACATCTACCTGATTCTTTCTTATTGAATTTCAACCATTCTTCATACTGACAGTTGTATGATCCTCTAGGAATTCTATTTTGCAATTCCATATCACGCGATATGAATATAGATGCTATTGATTTGTATGGAGTTACAAACAATGGTCGATCCAGTTTCATTTCCGGCATGTAGTTCTCTGGTGATGCAAAGTATACGTATTTGGAATCCGGTGCTGGAACTTTCATCATCTTTCCAGGTTTCACATCTTCAGTAAACGACAACGTGATTTCACGCATTTCATCCATTGTATATGCATGATCAATTGGGATTTCTTCACCTGTGATAGCATCATACGCTTCGGTGTAACAATCATCAGGTTCGTATGAATCATTTTCATCAAACTCTGATGTTCCAGATGTTTCATCATCCAACGGTCCGACAGATTCTTTGGTAGGTTTATCATTCTTTTTATTGATCTTCCAATTTGAAGTATCAATACCATGAGCTTTGGCAGCTCGAAGAATTCGTTTAGCTAAAGCATCTTTATACCTGTCATCAGCATGAGGAAACATTCTCATCGCTTGTGTTATATGTGTCTTAGTATCTTCTTCATTTTTACCTTTCAATGGGAATGATCGAGTCTCAGGTATACCGAAATCGGAATCATCCATTTCGTTTCTATCATCAGCTGACAACTTTTCTTCCATTATAAATTCATTAAGTGTCTTCATATCTAGTCTCCTATCGGATCATAATATTTTTTGTCACCATAACCTTTAATATCATTTCTTAATGATTCAATAGCAGCAACATCACCGTTGTTGTCTTTAAGTATATCCACTAAACTGCCAGTTATGTAACCACAACAAAGATATGTTTCACGTAATTCATGTCTAAAACAATACTGCATATTGTTGTATACACCCCAACCAAGGTCATAATATAAATTAAAATCTTTATAACCATCAGATGCAGCAGCTTCTCTTTTAGAATAATAGGTTTTAATCAAATCATTAACAAATTCTTCATTGAAGGATTCCTCATAGATTTTCATAACTCGTTTAACGATATCAGTTGCAATTGCGATAGCTTTTGTTTGTGAGATGATTTGTCCTTTTTTATTTACGGTTGTATCAGAATAAACACGACCAAACAGACGATATCCTTTTTGATGTTCAGGAAAATCAATATATGTATTCAATTCAAAAACATGTTTTTGAATTTTCTTTCCAGCAATGATATCATCACAATATCTCTGTAGTGCTGGTTTGATCTCTTTACTTATCTCATCCCATCTATCAAGATATTTAATAATAGAATCATATACCTCAGTATTGATATAAACACCTTTACCAGATTTTGCAATAAGTTTCTGAACGATCTTGAGTTTTGATATGATATCACCAAGCTTTTTGATTACAGCTCGTATCAATCGTGGAATGAATTTGGCTACTTTCTTCCAAGTAGCCTCATCGTTACCTTTACCAAGAGCTTCATCAAGTATCTTTCCTTCCTGAATGATTTCAGTGAATTCGTCAACACATTCAACATCGACATCAACAGAATTCATGAATTCTTCAAAAGGAGTAAGTTTAAATTCAATACATTCCTTCATTATAATCAATTCCTTTCATATAAGATATTCATCGACAGCTGATTCTTGGAACATGTCTTCATCTATTATAGATTGGATTGTATCCCATGGATCACACATCTCCTGAATAACATCCATGATATCATCAATATCGACATATGATTCTTTTATCATGTTCTGTACAAACTGTTTTCTGATCACAGCTCCTTCATCAAGCTTTTTATAAATGTCTTCAAGAGTGATTTTCATAATACGTTTCTGAGTTTCATTGGTTACACGTGCAGCGTTTTCATAATCAAGTTTGTCAATGTCATTCAAGCATTTCTTATAAATCTCATATTGTTGTCTGGCAGCATCAAGCATTTTAGAGTTACCCTTTCCAGCTTTAACAAAATCTCCAAGAGTTTCAACAGTAGAGTCAAGAAGATCTTTGAGGTCTTCGATATTGTCAACGTATGATGTCAATCTCGGACTACCATTGATCTGTTTTCTCAACTTATTACGAATAAGCTTTTCTTTTGAATTCAATACATTGAACATTCTCATTGCATGTTTCTGATATTTATTATGTTTAACTGAATACAAGTCAGCCCAGTTTTCTTCAGGATCCTTGTCGTGATCATCAAGATATCGATTGGTGTGATTTATAAGTTTACGAGCAGTTCTTTCAACTTTACCAGTATGACTATGGTCGTAGTCATCAGCTTTCGTGTGTAACCATTTATCGATATGACCTTCTTCATGTTTACGAAGTCCTTGAGCTATACCCGGATGACGTTTCAGCCATTCCTTATTCATATGGATTGATGGTTTGTCGTCCTTAAAAGCATCATCAACATATTTCTTTGAATCATCGTCAAGTAAGCCCAGTTGTTTAAATGTTTTTAATGTATCCTCTTTACGTCTTTCTGGTGCCATCATAAGAGCTGGTTCATCAGGTGATGCCCCTCCAAGACCCTTGGTTGTGAAGTTGATACGAACCGGTTTACCATTCTTATCAACGATATCACTGTCGATGGTTCCAGTCTTAGGATCATAGTCAGAATCTTTAAGAAACTTCTTTATACGATTTCTCTGTTTAGCAGTCATGTTTTTAAGATCTTTCTCAGTGTAGTTATCGTTGAGAAATTGATCTAACGTTCTACGAAGTTTCTTAGATGCTTCATTAGCTTCCTGGAATACAGAATCAATGTAATTGTCTACATCCGTTTTCTCAATACTAATTTCAATAAAATCTTTCATTATTAATCAATTCCTTTCATATTTATTATATATATAATAAAATTACAGATTTGTCCCCGGGATATCCCCGGGGACTTTAAAGATTAAAGCATTGCATCATCAACAGCTGAATTTCGTTTGTTGAATTTCTTTACAAACTTAGCGATTCGATCGGGTTCTTTACCAGACTTTTGTTTCTTCTTAGATTTACCACTAGGCTGCGACTGTTTAGGTTTCTGTGGTTCATTTGAAGATTCACTAGGTTGAGATTTTAGTTTACCATACTTGGCTTCCAAATCAGAAAGGAGTTCTTCATCCGATTTTAGTTTACCATACTTGGCTTCCAAATCAGCTATGAGTTTCTCACGCTGTTCTGAAGATTTACTAGTACCCATGTTTATAGGTTTATCTCCTTTAGGAAGAGTCTGACCATTCATAGCAAGCTGACGTTTAGCTTCTTTAGCTTGACGCTTTGCAACAGCTGCATTAGCAGGTGTAACGTAAGTCTTATTGAAATAATCAATAAACTGAGTTGAAGCTTTTTCAACTTGATTTGTTAAAGCAGCACCAACATTTATCAGATGATCGATCAGTTTAAATACGTATGTTTTAACAAACTTTTCAAGTTCAGAAGGTCTCATGAAATTACCTGGGTTTTCTGGAGCTCTTCCAAGACTACGCACACGATCTGCATTTTTGTTATCAGACGCTGCATCAGCATAAGCTTGTTCGTATTGGTCTTTGAATCCAGTGTTGATCCATTTTTCTAAAGCTTTTTGTGATTTAACAACGTCATTAGCTTTATCTAAAAGGATCTTACGATATCTGATAAGTTTCTTACCGATATATGTGACCTTAGTGCCTTTATCAGGATTATCAAACATACCATTCTTTGGTACTGAAATAGATTCAAGCTCATCGATTTGTTGATTATATTCTTCAATGATATCATCAACACGGCTGTTATTAAATATCATCTGATATAAATCACTGTGAAGAATATCAACTTCAGAATCTATGCAGTTACTGAATATATTCATAGCTTCTCTGATACTATAAAACCAATCTGAATTAACTTTGATTGTCATCTCAGTGAGTTTCTGTCCAGGAACTTGTCTTCTAGTAGTCCAAGTACCATCAGGAGCTGTTGAATGTTTCCCTTTGAAAGCTGAAACGCCATTCTTTTTGATGTAATCTCTGGCATCATTCGGGATATCATGACCATCGTATGCGTAACTTCTGTTTGGATCTTTCTGATTACGTATTTTTGGTATACGATATTTATGCTTATCTCGATTAAGATTATACTTCTTACGTTCGACAGCTTCAGGAGTTCCGATATCATCGGTTATATTTCCGACTGAACTATCCCTCGAATCAATAACATCATCATCGGTGTCGTCCTTATCCCAAATATATGTGTCATCTTTATCACCATCTTCAAACGATAATGGTTCAGTTCCAAGATTTTCAGCTTCAACTGTCGGGATATTACCATCAGCAATATCCTGGAGTTTGTCATCAATCTTTTTAGCCTTTTTGGATCGTCTCCAGTCACCAATGGCTCTGGCTAAAGCCATTAATAATCTTGGAATGAACTTGAGAATCTTGATGATCATGGCTTCGTCTTTACCTTTACCTGTTGCGTCATCAAGAATTCCTTTGAGGACTCCAGCTTCTTGATAGAGTTCAAGCTCCATCATATGAGCTTTGTACATCTCAAGGAATATATCAGTATAGTCGGTATAGTAATCAGAAACCGATTCACATGAAAATGAATCGGTTTCATCATCGAGCATGACTGAATTAGTGAACTCTATGAAGTCTTTCATATATTACACCATCCATTCAGTGATAGCATTAGCTGCACCAGTTCTGAGCTGCATATTTTTGCTTACACCAGCAGCATCAAGTTCCTCATCTCTCTTCTTGAGAAGCTTAAGAACTTTCTCACTCTGTTCAACAAACTCTTTGAGTCTTGCTGGAACACGAAATGCGTCTGACATCTTCTTATTCTTTCTGAGTATTGAAGTTCCGTAAGCTCCGCCATGTACTATGTTATTAGTAATTCTTGCAAGTTCTCTGAGTTCTTTTCTCTCATTAACTGTCCAGGTTGCAGTTCCTGCATATGGACCAGTGAGATAGTTCAGATCCTTACTAACAGCCTTCAGAGCTTTCTTCAGAGCCTTCTTATTCTCAGAAGCTTCGAAGTTCTCAGACTTGATGATTTCGAAAACTCTCATCAAGTCCTTAGGGAATCTACCAAACTTCTTAAGATCGAGGAATGGTTTGATCATAGCGATACATCCACCGATGATAGCACCTACACCCATAAGTTCTACTAAAGTAAATTCCTGGTAGAACTGAATGCAGTTGTTACTTGCATTGATAAGTGGACTGTTGTCGGGTTCGTAAGACTCATCAAAGAACTCAGCGTCGGTAAGAAGTTCCTCAGTATCAGACTCAAATACAAAATCATTTGTATTTACAAATTCACATTTGTAGTCTTCATATTCAGTTTCTTCCTGAACCATCTGATCTCTAAGGGCTTTTGCGTTGTTGAGATTGTCTGTCATTGATTCGATGTATGCATCAACATCATCGACTGTAATGTCATCAGTCTCATAAGATTCATAATTACTCATAATATCAACTCCTTCATTGTATAGATCATTCTCATCAGTCTTGTTGCGAATAAATGCTGCGAGATCAACCCATTGTTTTATGAAATCAGAAACCGCGATCATAACAGTTTCTACATCTGGATCAAAGTCAATTGAGTTTGATTCCCAATCATCATCGTTAAATTTCTTAGCCTCTTTTTCGAATGCCTCAGTTAACTTGGAAAGTTCAGCTGCAAGTTGTATCAGATGTGAAGCTGTATCAGTTTTCTCATCTGTAGATGATTCAACTTTTCCGATATATTCTTTAGCCTTAGTATTAAAATTATTGAGTTTATCAATTAATGCTGTTCCAAAGTATTGATCTTTAAACAATGCATTGTTAATTTCACCCATCAATGCTACAGCCGTGCGAACTAGCTCGATGAATTCATCATCAATAAGATATTTGCCGGAAATTTGTTGTTTTGGATCCTTCGCAATTTTCTTTTCAAGCTTACGAAGATCTCTCTTATTTTTCCACATTTTGTATTTATTTATCCACTTTTGGATTAAAGCTTTGATCTTATTGATGATAGTCTTTATGATTCCTTGCTTTTCACCACCAGATGCTTCCATGTACATGTCATCGATATAATCATCTACATTGAATTCTTCAACGGTATCATCCTTTGGGGGTTCTGCATCTGATATAAGCCTTCTGAATTCAAATGGATCAAGAGAAAGTTGAGCATTTACAGAATTGATAATTTTCTGATTACCAACCATCAATTCTTCAATGAACTTGAATATCGTATTGGATAACTTACAAGCTTTATCCACTATATGTTCGTCATAATATGCGTCGTAGTTTATATCGACGATATCCCAGTCCATGTCATCAAGGTTTGTCATAAGAACACCGAGACTGTTGTATTCTTCAACACACCATCTACAGAACTGATATAATGATATAGGTTGATCACTGTACTCATATTTGATATCTTTTATTGATTCAAAGCTTTTGATGATTTCATCATATATTTGATCAACGACATCAGCAGATTGATTGTGAGACATGGCTTTACCCCATGACTTAACTATGATGTCACATCGAGAAAGAACTGCCATAATTATATCATGATTCCAAGATTTCTTAGACATCTTCTTCTTAGCTTTTTCAGCTTTCTTGGTATCATGTATAATATTCTTCATCTTGTCGATATATGCAACAGTTCGTTTAGCTCTGAATGTTTTTATCATAGATTTGATTTTAGCAATCAAAGCTTGAATAGCCATTTTGATCTTACTGCCAATACCGTCTTTCTTATCATCAGCATTAGATTCCTGATAGAGATCGACCTGCATCATCTCAAGGAATGGATCAGCCATATAGTAATCTTCGACAGAATATTCATTTGTTGGATCTTGTGGATCATAGTCATCAAGATCATCTAAATCACCAGGATCATCAAAGTCATCGATGTTAAAGTTATCGGGAGGAGTAAGATCAGGCACATCCTCTAATTCAGATGAGTTATTGACTGAATTATTAGGTTTATCAACTACCCAATCTGGATTCTGAGAATTGAAATATGTTACTGAATATCTGATGTTCTTTTGAACCATATCAGTGATCATCCATATTCTATTTAAGAATGTAAGGATTCTTTGTCCGGCATATTCACCGAACTTATCAATCACAGAGTCTTTATTGTCTTTAGTTGGCTCCAAATATTCTCCACAGAATTTCTGACCCATAGCAATCATCATATGATTAAGAAATGGAGTTACCTCTTTTGCAAGCTCATATTGATGAAGGACTGTATCTGTTTTCTTTGTAACTTTCCAGGTATTTTCATAATATTTTAAGAATCTCGCGGAAAAGTCATCAAGTTTATCTGCATATGCGTCAACATTCTGATGATTATCATATAATCCATCAAGAAGATTATGAGCTTCCTTGATATAATTCACTGTCGTATCATCAAGAATATATTTACCAGAGATTTTCTTCTTTGAAAGCTTTTCTCTCATCTGTGGATCTTTGAGAGATTTCTCAATCTTCTCAGTATATTTCTTACCTCTCCACATCTTGTAGCGTTGTATCAAACGTTGAACGAAAGCTCTTATCTTATTGATGATAGTCTTTATGATTCCCTGCTTTTCACCATCAGCAGTACCATTGTCAGACTCATAATAGATATCCAAGAAATCAAAATCGGTATCACCGAAGTATTCCATCTTATAGCGTTTTCCAAAACTACCATCAGAAGCTTTGATACTTTTCAATCTCTTCAGCTGACCTTTGTGTGCATCAGAAAGATTATCGACTATGAAGTTATCAAGATCTGTGAGATCCTTATCACCTACAGTATGACCTTTCTTGTCGATACGTTCCTTAAGTTCATCAAGTTCTTTACGAGTACGCTTTGAAGCATCAACAAGTGACTCTTTTTCTTTGAGTCTAGCAGAAGGTGTCTTCCAGTAATCTGGAACCTGAAGACTCTTAGGAATAAATGATGGAGAATCATTAACAAGTCTCTTGTATTTATTCTTAACATTGCCTGAATCCAGTTCACGTTTGAAATCACGAAAATCTTTCATTGTTTCAATCGCGTCAGGATCGATGAACACAGTCTTGTTTGGGTTGGTCTTGTTATTCTCATAAGCTTCTTCAACACCATCTACAAGAGAATCAGTTTCAACATCAGCTTCTTCACGAATCATCTCGAGTGTCGACTCTATATAGAACTCAAGTTCATCAACAGTGAGATTCTCATATTCAAATGATTCTTTAATCATATAAGCATGAAGATTAACACAATCGATGAGATCTGTTATATCATAGGATTCAGTTTCAACTGTATCGTCTTCTTCCTGTTGATGTGCTTTGAATAATTTTATCTCTTCGACAATATCATTCATTTAAATCGAACTCCTTTCATATAGAATTAAATAGAATAACACGGTGGGGGACTTCCCCCACCGGTCATTCCAGGAGGATATACTTATGCAATCAAATTACATAAATCTACCAGGCTTAGGTGTAGTAGCCGGTGTAGGCTGTACATAGCCGATTGCGAGATCAGACTGTTCGATATCCATGTCGAACTGTCCACTCTTGAGACGATTGTTACCACCTGCAACGATTCCCTCAGGATCGAATGAATTGAATGCAGACTGGAAGAGATCCTTGAAATGTGATGAACCAGGATTGTATGCCTCCTGAACGGGCTCGTCGTCGAATCCGAAATCCAGATCCATTTCTTCAAACAGATTGTTCATATCGTTATTACCAGTAATGATTTATACAGTCGCTGCAGACTGTTCAAGTATGAGATTAGTATTACTGGATGACCCTCTTTCATAGTTATTAGCAGCTATTCTAATCCCATATTAGTATTAAGTTTATTTACCATACATATCGAGCAACCAGTTATTCACATATAACATGTTCACTGCCACGATCAACCTGTACGTATGAGTGTAGTGAGCATTTGTGAATATCAGTTTCTTGTTTTTCCAGTCCATGCAGTAGCCATCGTTGATAATTGTACGATTCTCTCTCAACTTAACAGACATGAACAGATCAACATCTATGTTATGTTCGATGTGGTAATCTATGATTTTAATCAATGCATCATCCAGACATGGTTTGATATCAATTTCTGTTTCACCCCAGTCCAACTGAATGATTGGTTTAGTTCGTATCTCCCATCCATATAGGAGTGGAAAGTCCTTATCATTGAATGAATCCGAGAATATCGGAATCACAACTGAATCACTTCTGGGAGCTAAGTAACGAACTGGTCCAGGGTTAGGAACGGATAAATCAAATAGTCCAATTGTATTGAACTCACATCTCATTGTGAATGTAATCGGACAGTCGGATTCAACAAGATTATTGCTTTTGGTAGCAGTGTTATATGAGAAATCATGTATTGAACACAAGATTGGACTCATATAATATGTGTAGAATGCATCCCGGTGTTTACCACTACTGAAGCGGTATGATACAGGAAATACACTATTCATATTTAGATAATCAACGAACCTTGCAACACTACCATTTTCATCATGTATTGGTATACCTGCATACCTAGCAGTCTCTGCAAGAAATCCATCAGGAATTGCCAACTCCAACGCAGTATCAATATCGAAGAAACAATTTTCCATTGGAATCTTGTTGATTAGATAGGATGCCCAGCGTAGCTGTTCTGCAACACTCTGGAATGACAAAACAAAGTCCAGGAATAATACGACTCTGTTTATTTTACCCCTCCATTCAATTCCCTTCCGTTTGTCAAAGAATAACTTTTCCATTTCGGAGCGATTCTGGAAACGATTGGAGATTGGTCCCCAGGTAGTAGTTCCAAAACTACCAGCTGCTAATCTATTATCTAAACCCGATAATGATACACGTGGATTGACAATGCACAATGGATATGCCTGTGTACGAATCTGCTTTGGAGTATGACGTAACTGGCGGTGTGCAATTGTCGTTGAAGGAAGTGCTGTTGCAAATGTGTTCGGTGGAAATTGATCCAGTATATACCGCATTGCGATTGCAGTAACATTACCCACAGCATGTACAATGTCAGTACCACTTTCACATGCCAATGAGATATCGAAGTTATGCTGTAAAGAAGGATCATGTTCATCCAACCCAGCATACAAATATCCCAGACGTGTGTCAACGATTCGACCGTCTACCAGACCCTGTCTGAAGTCATTGACATTAACCTTGTTCGGATGCATATCTGAATAACTCATACCAAGATAACCTGACAGACTTTATGTGTCGTATCACATTGAGAATGAACTAACATGTCAGGTCCTGCCTTCCTACTTATTTACGAAATAACTTTAGTTCATCCTTGACATTAGTACGCTCATGACAGATTGTAGCTTTTCAATATTGAAGTATCTGATATACTCAAAATCGAAAACATTAATCGATGGGCATCGATTCAATATCATCAAGGGTCTCCACATGTTCGTCATACCATAACGGTCGTACGCACATTTCTTTGGATTCCTAACGTACTTTTTATCAAACTTCTCCACCGTATACATATCAGGTATTCCCTCAATGATACGATAGAATTGTAGCGGTAACATGTCGATTACAGCATACCATGATTGTTCTGAATCAGGGTTTGTGAGTTTCACCGATGTTGTCACATTCTGAAATGTAAACAGATCTGAACGTTCCAACTTGATTAATTCTCTGACCAAAGTTTTCTCTTCAGAAGTCATTAGGCATCACCCATTTATATAGTCTCTCTAACGTAGAGATTGAATAAGTCATTGTCGGTACATATCAGAGTACCGATCATATCACCATGCTCATTATTAACGCCTTCCGATTTCGATGTACTAAACTTGACATCGAATGTTTCAGAAGTATTAATAGCTCCAGAAGAATAATCCACTGAAGAGAACAAAGGAGACGTGACAGAGATTATATCTCCATCACGTAATATGCCCTTTGTCTTTATTATGCACGATGACGAGATTGGTACCTGAGGTCCCGAATCTCTATACGATAATATCATAACCGCTGATATTATTCTTCGTCGTCTGATGTATCATCTGAAGATCCCTTTGACTTAGAATCTGACTTCATTGTCTTGAGAACCTTATTTGATACAGTACGAAGATCATGCAGTATGTCTGTGTTGATCTTAGTAAGATTAGATGCGATGTCTTTGAATTTCTTGAAATCATCCTCAACTGGATTGAATTTCTTAGTTACAGCCTTGAAATTCTTCTTGTCTTCTGACTTCATTTCTTTATCGCATTCATCGATAGCTTCACGAAGTTTCTTAATTGAATCTTTAATATGTGATTTAAAATCAGCTCTGGTGAAACTTTTCAGAACCTTTGCAAGTTCAGTTGCAGTCAATTCTCTTGTATCAGAGCTGTCATCATAATCAGAGATCTCTGGGAATTTGAAATCAGTCCATTTAGCTGAAGTCTTACTTTTAACAGAGTCGATGTACGATGCTACAGCTGTAGCAAAAACACCGAAATCTGTAACGAAATTAGCAACATTTCTGATCAGTCTGCTTGGAACTGAATACTTCTTTCCAGATTCATCAGCTTCAAGCTTCTTGATACACTTATTCAGACTCTTCTCTGTAATGAATCTCCAGAGATTAGTTGCAGCTGTAGCTACAGCTGATGCAGCAGCTTTAATAAGTGACCAGAACTTACCAGGACCGGACAACATTGTTTTACCGAACTTTCTGAGTTTTCCATTCCAGTTCGGACTCTTGTCCTGACCATCGAAGGAATCATCAGACATGTTTTCATCGATTTCCATCTCTTCGAAGAAACCTTCCTGATAGATGTCGACGCCGTTCATTTCAGCCATGTACTCAACATATGCAACATCCTTAGCATAGGATGCTACGAGTGAGTATGCAACATTGAGTTGAGCGAGTGCCTGCTCGACGTAAATATCACCAACGGATACACCCTCAGACACTGACTCTGAGATATAGTTATCGAGCATTACTCGTCACCTCCTCCGTTTCCATCACCGTCGCCTTCATCCTTCTTAGGAGGTTCAGGTTTTCCGCCGCCGGAATTCTTGTTGTTCTTCTTTACATCCTTGAGAACCTGATTTGAAATATGTTTCAGATCCTTGAGAAAAGCGGTATATGCATCGGTGATAACCTTTGCAGCATCACAGCATTTCTTATAAACCTCAGCATTGATATACTTGTTGGTTTTATAGTATGAACCCTTTTCCAAGTTCTTGAATTGTTCCTTATCAAGTTTATTCACATTGTCAATAGAATCTTTGAGATTCTTGATAATGCGTTTGAGTCTCTCTTTGGTATCAGCCTTGATGGCTTTATCTATGAGAACTGCCAATTGAGGTCCTGTCATTTGCTTAGCTCTCAAATCGGAAGCGCTGAATTTGAAGGTTTCAGCAGATATTGTAACTTCACCGTATTCTGTACCTTGACTGAGTGATGATATTATAGAATCAATCTGATTAGCAAACTTATCAGTGATATCGATAATATTACCAAGTGATGATTCGAAGAGTGACGAAACTGTATATGTTTTATTAGATGTATCAGCTCTAAGTTTTTCAGCACATTTAGCCAGATTCTTCTCTGTAATAAATCTCCAGAGATTAGTTGCAGCTGTTGCTACAGCTGTTGCAGCTGCTTTGATGAATGACCATATTTTACGAGGACCAGATAAAATAGACTTACCAAACTTCTTAAGTTTGCCAGGTTCTTTCTTACCCTTATCACCCTCATCAGAACCGTCGTCACCTTTATCACTTTCAGTGAAGAAACCTTCCTGATAGATGTCGACGCCGTTCATTTCAGCCATGTACTCAACATATGCAACATCCTTAGCATAGGATGCTACGAGTGAGTATGCAACGTTTAACTGTGCCAGAGCTTGTTCAACATAGATATCACCGACAGATACATCTTCAGATACTGACTCTGCGATATAATTATCAAGTGTTGACATATGAACAACCCCCTTTCTTAGTTAGTACCAACTTCGTTTATTGCATAAACGGAATCGCCGAATGCTGTTGTGATTGAATCAACAACTGAAGAAAGGTTTGAAGTCCACTTCTTGATGTCGTCGTTGATACCTTCGCAAGAACGTGTAACTCTCTTAGCCTTAAGAGTGTCATTGTCCATGCACTTGTGCATATTTGCGATTGCAGCCTTCTTGCTCTTGCTGGTTGTTGAAGCAACATCCTTTGAGATGTTGAGAATTGTGTAAAGAGCTATTGCCATCTGGACAAAATCCTTTGACTTAGGAGAATCTGTGTAGTGTGATCCTCTTGAAGTGATCTTGTCTGTTGCAAGAGCTTTACCGCCGTCTGTGATCTTGCTTTCGATACATCTTACAGTTGAAACCTCTGAAGCTTTACTAGCTTTACCAACGATACCAGAAATGATATTGTCTGTTGTCTCAACAGAGAGACCGTATGCAGCCATAAGATTGATCATACCCTTGCAGTATGACTCAGCAAGCTTTACAGCGTACTTACCCTTGATGAATTTCTTATCTGAGAACTTAGCACCGGAAATCTTTGAAGCGAGGTTGTTAACGAACTCCTCAAAGTTACCACCGAGTGCAATGCCGTTCTTCTTACCGAATGCGATCAGGAGCTTCATGTCCTTGTCACATGCAGTCTGTACTTTCTTAGCAGTATTATTAATAAGATCATAGAATGCAATGAGCTGTTGTTTTACAGCTTCGCATGAAACGCCTGTTGCTCCTTCTTTGTCTGTAGGAAGACCAGCTTCTGCAGCTTCCTGAATACACATAGAATCGCACTCATCGTTTACAATGCTGCATTCGAGTGCAAATATAGCATTTGAAACATTGATTTTACCCTTAGCTTCTTCGATGTATGCATCGATGTCTGAAGCATCTCCACATGCAACGTCAAGCATCAGTTCAGAATACTTATTCATGTCTAGTTTTTCCTTTCAAACTATATTTTTACAGTAACGCCAATTACACGAGCCCCATCGTATAACGGAGAAATCCGTAAATTTACATACCAGTTGGATTATAGGGTTATCTTGTCATCCTTATTATCATTCTTATATTGATTGATAAGCTGGATAGCTTGATCCTTATAATTATTAATTATCTCAGCTTTGAGTGAACGTTTGGAAATTCCAGTTTTCACCAAAGTTGAATACCTTGGATCTCTAGCTTGCTTACAAAGCAACAATGAGATTACTGATACAAGATACTTATCTACTGAGTCCTTTGTGAGTCTGATGGTGTTCTTTACATCAAGACCATTTTCGGTTGCAAGCTTCTGAAGTTCTCTTTCCTTATTTAAATAGGTGAGAACATCTTCGATCTTCTTATAAGCAACTTCATTCTCCATGTGATTACCTCCTTTATATTATAATAGTATAATCATTGTAGATTACGAAGTCGTTCAAAACAAAAAAAGAAACCAAGAAAAAAGCTCCCGGTTAAGGGAGCTTTTTATTCGTTTGAACATTTTATTTGAGACCATTATAGAGGTGGTCCCTGTAGTAATTGCGGATGTACTGAACTTCTTCGTCATTGAATTCGATTTCGTCCAGCGGTATGTCTGGACAGAATCTGTCGATGATGTCATAATATACAGAGTCATAGTGCAATTCTAAGAACTCATGATAATCGGCGTCGCTGATTATTAAGTTGATTAAAGTATCGAGTGTCATGATTCCTCTTTCTCCTACCTTCGCATATCGCTGGGCTAGTAGGTTGCCCTAGTTTAAAAGTATACTGCCCGATATTATAATCCTCCCTCGGGCAGGGGTCTTTGAACTACATCGTCTGGACATTAACAGTATTATTTTTATATCCCCCTGTTGATATGGGGATATCCGATTACATCAGATAATAATCTGTCATTACTGTGACAAACCAGAACTTAATTGTGGCTCCCTCGGGGAGTGTGGTTGCTCCCTCCGGAAGACGTGGGCCTGTGTACTGGGCCACAAGTAAAGCTTCGTCGACATCGATCGATACAGATGTTCTGTTTGCCTCTAAAGCCATGCCAAGCATGTCGCCAACAACGACAGCTGTATCGACATGGCCAATGGCACATTCGAATTCTTCAGCTTCATTTACGAGTTCCTTAGCCTTGTCAATTGTCACTTCCTTAAAGTCGATAGCTATATCGCGATTTATCATGTTTATCGAGAACGCATTTACAAGTGTGAGCTTTTTCATATGATTTACCTCTTTGGACCATGATACTCATGGCGGATGACTAGTCCGTTACCCCATTTAAAATGATTATTTGATAGAGTAAGTATTTCTACTTCTCCACATTAATAATATATATATGGAATGTAAGAATACTAGATATATAATGAGAAGAACCTCCAAATATTAAAAATGTGAAAGACTCTTACAGATAATATGTACATGTAGAGTATTGAGAATGTGTCATCAAGCGTTCTCTAATGAATACTTATCAAGGCGCATGTACAACCGGCGTTATATTATCTTACAGAAGCTCCAATCTCTTTCACATATGAGGCAAGCTTTAATCTTCTCATTCCCAATTGTAGAGTTA
>Ga0247611_10000104_pt1 | contig 166571 bp, 113 predicted proteins | sample 177DNAGHGhighgp2_FD_192422 | JGI IMG/M metagenome (GOLD analysis project Ga0247611, IMG submission 192422) | Sheep rumen microbial communities from Palmerston North, Manawatu-Wanganui, New Zealand - 1770 DNA GHGhigh gp2 | ecosystem: Host-associated > Mammals > Digestive system > Stomach >...
GTAGGTACGGCCACCGGTGAAGTCGACACCGTAGCTGAAGCCCTTGAACGCGATGGAGGCGATGCTGATGAGGATCAGGGCGCCGGAGATGATGTAGGAGTACTTCTTCAGGCCGATGAAGTCGACGTGCGTGTTCTTCAGGAAGTTCTTGCTCCACTCGCTGGACAGGCTCACGGTCTTGCCCTTGGCGATGCGGTCGTCGAAGATCAGGCGGGTGATGAAGATGGAGGTCAGCACGGAGGTGATGATACCGATGATGAGCGTCGTGGCGAAGCCCTGGACCGGACCGGAACCGAACACGTAGAGGATGATACCGGTGAGGAGGGTGGTCACCTGGCCGTCGATGATGGCGGAGTAGGCGTTCTTGTAACCGTCGGAGACGGCCTTGGAGAAGCCCTTGCCCGCGGCCAGTTCTTCCTTGATGCGCTCATAGATGATCACGTTCGCATCCACGGCCATACCCAGGGTCAGGATGAGACCGGCGATACCCGGGAGGGTAAGGACGGCGCCGAAGGAGACGAGGGTGCCGAAGAGCAGGAGCACGTTGCACAGCAGGGCGATGTCGGCGATGAGACCGGCTCCCATGTAGAAGAGCACCATGTACAGGAGCACCACGAGGAAGGCGATCAGGAAGGAGATGAGACCGGCGCGGATGGAAGCGGAACCGAGGGACGGACCCACGACCTGCTCCTGGATGATGGTGGCCGGAGCCGGGAGCTTACCGGACTTGAGGACGTTCGCAAGGTCCTCAGCCTCCTGCATGTCGAAACCGCCGGTGATCTGGCTGCTGCCGCCGGTGATTTCAGCGAGGACGTTCGGATAGGAATACACGAGGCCGTCCAGGACGATGGCGATCTGCTTGCCGATGTTGTCCTTGGTCAGGCGGGCCCAGATGGAGGCGCCTTCGGCGTTCATGGTCATGGACACGTGCGGAGCGCCGCTGCCGCCGGTGCGGCCGCCGTCGAATTCGACGCGGGCGTCGGTCACGTAACCACCGTCGAGCGGGGCCTTGCCGTCACGGGAGTTGGCCTTGATGGCGACGAGCTCGTAGATGTTCGCACCCTGGACAAGCTCGCTCGGCTTCACGGTCCAGAGACCGCGGAAGCCCTGCGGGAGGACATCCTCCGCCATGGCGAGGTAACGGTTCACCGTCACGGTGTCCACGCCGTTGGCGAAGCCGATGCAGGCATTGTTGGCGCCGCTGGGCTGCAGGACGGAGAGGAGCGGGTTGGCGACGGCGGTGCTGTCGCCGAGGTTCGCGAGGATCTCCGCGACGCGGGCGTCGACGGCATAGAGGTTCACCTCATTGGCGGTGTAGGTGGGCCAGAACTCGAGGGAGGCGGTACCCTGCAGGAGCTTGCGGACACGCTCAGGATCCTTGACGCCCGGGAGCTCGATGAGGATCTTGCCGCTGTTCTCGATGCGCTGGATGTTCGGCTGGGTGACGCCGAAACGGTCGATACGGTTGCGGAGCACGTTGAAGGAGTTGTCGATGGCGCTCTTCGCTTCGTTGCGGATGACCTCGATGACTTCCCGGTCGGTGGACTCCGGCTTCACCTTGTCGCGGAGCTCGTAGGTGCCGAAGACCTCGGCGAGCCGGCGGCCGTTCGCGGTCTCGGCCCAGGCGCTTTCGAACAGGCCGATGAAATCCTGGCTGGAGTTCACGTTGTTCTTCTTCGCAAGCGCGAGCGCCTGCAGGAAGGCGGGATCGGTGCTGTTGCCGGAGAGCGCCTTCACCAGGTCTTCGAGCTGGACCTGCAGCATGACGTTCATGCCGCCCTTGAGGTCGAGGCCGAGGTTGATCTCCTTCTCCTTGGCGGACTGGTAGGTGTATCCGAGATAGACCTTTTCAGTGCCGATGGAGTCGATGTAGGCACGGTTCCGGATGTTGGCCACCGAGTCAAGGACGAACTCCCGGACATCGGCGGCGACGTTGTTCGCATCAACGAACTGCTGGGCGCGTTCGGCAGCGATTTTGGCAGCTTTCTTCTCCTGGATGCGGGTCACCGCGGTGAAGGAGAGCTGCCAGAGGCTGGCCAAGGCAAGCAGGATGGCGAACAGTCTGATTAAGCCTTTGCTTTGCATTGTAGTACTTTATTATAATATTAGTATTTTTCCCATTAGGCCGCGCCCGCTCGGGCCGAACCAAGCAGACTTCGGCAAAATAAGGGCACAAAAATACGAATTTTTTCTGATAAACGAAGATTCTCACAACTATTTCTTAATTTTGTGCCCGCAAAACGAACAATCCAGTGGTGTTTAGAAGGGTTTTCTCTTTCCTGGCCGTCCTTTTCCTGACGGCCGCCGGCCTCCGGGCGCAGTCCGACTCGCTCCTCCTCGAGGGCGACCGCCTGCACCGGCAGTACAGGTTCGAAGAAGCGATGGACCTGTACGCCCGGGCGTCGGCCCAGACGGCGGACGCCGACACCATCCGGCTGCTCCGCGACCGCATGGACCGGTCCCAGAACGCCTTGAACATGACGGATTTCTGCGCCGATCCGGTGGTAGTCGCACGCGAGCGCTTCTCCCGGAAGGATTTCTTCCTGTTTTACCCCCTGAAGAACCAGACCTGGCGCCTGCCGCCGCATTCGTTGGACCCGTCCACGGACGGTTTCCCCACCTATGCGCCGCGCGGCGGCCAGTCCCTCTGCTTCTCCGCCCCGGACGCCACCGGGTCCCGGAACCTCTATGTGTCTTCTTCCGACGGGTCGGTCTGGTCGTACCCCGCGCTGCTGGGCGAATCCCTGCTGTCTCCGGGCAACGAAGTGTTTCCGATGCTGTCGGAAGACGGGAAAACCCTGACCTTCTCCTCGGACGGCCTCCACGGCATGGGCGGATACGACCTGTTCCGGTCCACCTGGAACGAAGAGACAGGCGCCTGGGGCGAACCGGTAAACCTGGGCTTCCCCTTCTCTTCCCCCGGCGACGATTTCCTGCTGGTGGACTCGCCGGATGGGCGCTACACGCTGTTCGCCTCCAACCGGGACTGCGCCCCGGACAGCGTCTATATCTATGTGACTGAAAAACAGCCCCTTCTCGTCCGTGTGCCGATGCGCGACCCCGTCGCGCTCGCCCGGACCGCCGCCCTGGTTCCCCTCAACGACCCGACCCGCCAGGACCACGGCGCCGCGGTCGCGGACAATGCACCGGGGAATGATGACACCCGTCGATACATGCAGATGACCGCCGAAGCCCGTGTCCTGCGCGATTCCATCTATCGGCACGAACAGCGGCTGGACTCCCTGCGGCAGCGGCTGACGGCCGGGGCGGAGGACCGCACGGCCCTGACGTCGGCCATCGCCGACCGCGAGGCCACCCTCGCGCCGCTCCGCCGCCGGCTGGAAGAGACCAACCGGGCGGTGCGAACCATCGAACAGTCCTTTCTCCAGCGTGGCGTGGTTACGGACTCCAGCCGGGCCGACCGCGAATTCGTGGGCGCCCGCAGCAGCTATACTTTCTCGAAGAACGCGCCCGGCGCGAAACTGAAGCTCAACGTGGCCCCGGCGCCGCCGGCCGCGCCCGCCACCTTCCAGGTGGGGCCCGTCGGCCGCTTCGCCCAGGATACCTCCCTGCCGGAAGGCATCGTCTATCAAATTCAGCTGTTTACGTCGCCGCGACACGCGACTCTGGACGAAATCAAGGGCCTGGACCCGGTGTATGAGCGCCTGACGAACGCCCTGCGATACACCTATTCCGTAGGCGTTTTCCGCTCTTACAACGAGGCCCTCCTGCAACTCAATCCCCTCCGCGCCCTCGGCTTCACGGGCGCGGAAATCGTGGCCTACCTGGACGGCAAGCCCTTCGCCGTGCCGCTCGCGCGGCGCAGCGAGACTACTCCAGCTCCTTGACGATCCGTTCCAGCCCCACGTAATCCTCCAGGATCCACAGCACATACCGGATGTCCACGCAGACGCACTTGTTGTAGTCCGGCGTGAAGGAGACGTCGGAAGCAAGGGATTCCTTGTTCCCGTCAAAGGCGAGGCCGATGACTTCGCCCCGGGCGTTCAGCACCGGGGATCCGGAGTTCCCGCCCGTGATGTCATTGTCCGTGAGGAAGTTGACGGGGCCGTCATAGCGGTCCAGCGCCGCGACGAAGTCCGCCGGAAGGGCGAAATCATGCTGCGCAGGATCGTATTTCTCGCGGAGACCGCGCGGGGAGGAGTACCAGGAAGTATAGACCGCATCCCACGGCTCCAGGGAAGAAACGACGCCATAAGTCAGGCGCATGGTGGAGTTCGCATCCGGATACTGGACCATGCCCTTCGCCTCACGGTCGTGGTACAGGGCCCGGGTGTAGCGGTGCTGCAGGTCCGTCAAGTCGCCCGTATGCTGCTCCCGGTCGTTGAAGGTCGTGATCTTGACCTCCGTGACGAAGTCCATGAGCGCAAGCGGATGGTCCCACAGGTGTTCCGCCATCGCCTTCCAGTCGCCGCCGAAGGCCTTCCGCAGGGAATCCTGCCGGTGGCCGACAACATCGGCCGGCATGTGGCCGAAATACTCCTCCAGCGAATAGGCGATGAGGTCCTTTTCCACGCGCGGATCCAGGGCGCCGATATCCCGGCGATAGATTTCGTCGCGGGCCTCGGGTGTCTTGGCGTTGGACATCCGGAGCATCGTGGGCGTGATGCGCATCCCGCGCACGATCGTCTCGCGGTAGTAGGCCTTCTCCCGTTCGATGTCCTCGATGGCGGCGTACTCGTCGGCCAGCCCCTGCAGGATATCCTTCGGGAGATCCTTCTCCTGGGCCCGCTTCTCCTCTACCACGCCGAAACGCTTCACGCACTGCACTTCCCCTTCCTGCATCTCCTGGACGTTGGACAGGGAGAAGAACCAGTCGGAGTATTTTGCGCGGACGGCGGGATCGGCATCCATCCATTTCCGGACGATTTCCATCTGGTTGCCGCGGAGGCGGTTTGTCACCGGGCGTTCGACCCGCGTCTGGTAATCGACCTTGTAAGAGCTGCTGTAACGGTCGGTACGGCCGGGATAGCCGATGACCATCGCGTAGTCCCCTTCCCGGTAGCCGGCCCGCGAAATGCGCAGGTGCCAGGGGGATTGGAGCGGCTCGCCGTGGTCATAGATGCGATACAGGGCGAAATCGCCCTTGTGCTGCGGCCATTCCCAGTTGTCCTCGTCCCCGCCGAAGGCGGCGATGGACACCGGCGGGGCGCCCACCAGGCGGATGTCCTTATACGTCGTGTAGAGGGCCAGATAGTACTTCTCCCCCGCCCACATGGAATTCAGCGAGGCCTCCAGGCCGGTGCGCGCGGCGTAGCGGCGCTCCAGGATGGAGGTGAGCTTCCGCGAACCGAAGCGTTCGCCCCGGGCGGTCAGTGAATCCGACACGGCCGCGACCTCGTCCGTCACATCCAGGACCCGCTTGAGGAAGTACACTTCCTTCCCCTGCAGCGGAATCTCGTCCTGGCGGTGAAACGCCCAGTAGCCGTCCTCCAGGTAATTCTTCTCCGGAGTGGACAGATCGAACAGGTCGCTGTAGGCGCAGTGGTGGTTTGTGATGAGGAGACCCTCGTCGGAAATCACGCTGGCGGTACAGTAGAAGCCGAGCGACACGACGGCGTCGGAGACCGTGGTCCCCGGCGCGTCGGCGTTGTAGATCTCTCCGGCGGAGAGCTGCAGTCCCCGCTCCTGCATCTTCTTTTCCAGGGCCTGGTTCAGGGCGTGGATCATCCACATCCCTTCATCGGCAAAAGCCGCCGCTGGCAGGAACGCCAGGGCGGCCAGGAGAATGAGGCGTTTCATCAGTTGACGTTCCGGACGCAACGCACAGGACCGGCGATGCGGTAGCTGACCTTGGTGCCGTTGCAGGTGTATTGGTCCTCAGAGGCCTTGTTGGTCATCGGCATGAAACCGTAGAACTGGAGGTTCTTCACGCCGGAGGTCGCGTCACCGCTGGTGTTGTAGGTGGCGCTGGCGAAGGTCGAACCGCAGAACATGCCAGAAGAAAGCTTGTCGGGAAAGCCCTTGGCCCAGCCCATGAAGGTGCCGGCCGTCTTCGTGTTGTCCTGGATGGAGATGGCGCCGAAAGCATCCATATTGAAACCGTCCGCGTTGAGCAACTTGATCAAACCGTTGGCGCCGTCATAGTACGGGGCATCTGCATTGGTCTCGATGGGAGAAACCGCCTTGCCTACGAGGCCGATGATGTCCTGGATGGTCGGCACATGCCAGCCCTGCGGGCAGATGCCCTGGGCGGCTTCCAGCAATTTGGCGTCGGCCTCGCTCTGGAGATCGCCGACCTTCAGGCCCAAGGCGACCTCGGCCTGGTACAGGTAGCCGTTCTTGGCCACGACCGCCGGGTCGGTGGTGAATTCGGCCGCGGTCTGGCCCGCATTGACCTGGAGCGGCGCGAAGACGCCCGCGGTGACGGCAGAGAGGTCGGTCGCCGGGGTGTAGCCTTCCGGCAGATAGGCCAGGTTCTGGGCCATCCACCACTTGCCGTCCTTCATCTTGACCACGTTGTACTTGACGCCGTCATAGGTGAAATACCCCTCCTCAAGGTTCTCCGAGAACGAAGGACCGCCGATGATCTCGCCACCGTCGTTCCAGTTCTCGATCTCGCCCGCGAGGACGACTTTGATCTCCTCTTTCTTCACGACCATGGACAGGCTGTACTCCTTGCCGGGCTCCAGGGAGACCTCGGTGAGTTCCTGGGTCAGCGTCTTGCCGCCCACGGTCACTTTCACGACCGGTTTCACGGTCTGGGCCGGGACGATGAGGTAGTACTTGTCCTCCTTGAAGAAAGGCTTCATCGGCTGCCATTTCGCGCCGTCCGTCGCCTTCGCCGTCAGGTCGGCGCCGATGGTGGCGACCGGGACGAACTCCTCGAACACGATGCTCTCGATGTCAGCGCCGGAGAGGTTCTTCACCGTGGTGACCACGCGGCTCAGCTGGTGCTTGAACACCACCGAGACGGCGTTGGCGCTCGGAAGGACATTCTCCTTGACGGCCGAGACGAAGTCGGATGCGGCCGTTCCCTTGGTCTGGTCCTGCTGGACGGAGAACATGGTCGGAAGCCCTTCGCCTTCCTTGTACGGATAATAAGCCTTGAGGGTGCAGGCTTCCTCGCCGTTGTCATACCAGTTGAGGCTGCCGGAGAAGGCGGTCCCGTCGTAGGTCAGTTTCTCGTTGGCGGCATAGGCGCCACCCGTACGGACGACGGCCAGGCCAATGGCGTCGCCATTCTCGAAATTCGTTTCGGTCACCCGGGTGATCACCGGCTCCACCTTCAACTTATACTGGGAGAAATCCACCGGCTGGGAATCGGTGTTCGGGGTCTTGTTGCAGGCGACGAGGGCCAGGAGGGCGGTGCCTGCGAGAATCATCATTCGTTTCATATGCATGTGTTTTAGAACTTATAACCAACTTTGAGGGTTCCTGTTTCGCGGTTCTGGCCGCCGGCATAGACCACGGACAAGGCATGGAGCCAGCTTCCGTCCAGCTGGGCGTACAGGCCCTTGAAGATGCGGACGGTAATCGTCCCGCCCACCCCGAAGCGGGGCGCCGTACGGTAATCCATGTTCCGGAGCCAGTCCTCCATCATCCGCCCGGGGACGGGGACATTCTCGATCCGTCCGCGGTCCTTCCACCAGCCCTGGGCCGCCATCGCATTGAAATCCAGGTCGACGGGGCCGAAGGAGAAGGAGGTGAGGAGCTTGGCCATCCCGTCATACCACTGGGCCGCATCGGGCTGCTGGGGCATCAAACCCTGTTCCTTCCACTGGTTGCCTCCCAACTCTACGCCGACACGCTTCACGACACCATGCAGGAACCGGATCCCATATTCCAGGTCCAGGTTTCTCCGGTAGCGTCCATAGAGGGAGTTGAACCCGCGGCCTTCCGACGTGGGCTCCCGCAGCTGGTCCCGGTCGCGCTGGTATGCGATGTGGTACACATGGTCCAGGTTGTCCGCCTGGAACGTCTGCCCGAATCCGGCGTGCAGCGTGCTGCCCGGGAACCGGAACCGGCTGAGATCCAGCCGCCCGGCCCAGCCGCGTTTCCAGGTGATTCCGAATTCGGCGGTCAGTTCGGGCATATACAGCAGCTCGTTGAACCCGTGGGCAATCTCCAGGATGGGGAACTGTTCGATGTTCTCATACGCGCCGATACGCATGCCCAGGTCCAGGAAAGGCTGGGCGCCGTCTTCCCGCTGCCCGATCCGGAGCATTTCCATCCGCATGCGGGCGTGGTAGGAAGAGACCAGGCCCATGTCGTCATCCATCACATAGGTGACCGTCGGCTCCAGCATCGCATCCACCCCGAAGGACGAATGCTTGATATCCCGCTGCTTCATCATGTAATCCACCTGCGCGGACGCCTTGAGCCCGGCGGCCCATTCATAGCCCAGGTCCGTGAGGAAACTGCCTTCCAGTTTTCCGGTCTCGCGGGATTTCGTTCCCTCGGCGGCATCGAGGAGATCCATGGGGAAATACCCCGGATTCAGGAGCATGGAGGAACCCATGTTATAGCCCATCATCTGCTGCAAGGAGATGCTGCCGGTCCAGGAAGTCTTCTTTCCATGGCGGACCGTCTTCGCCTCTGCGCCGGCATTCCATTGGAAAGTGCCCGCATAAGTGGGCCGGAACCATCCCTCTTCCACGCCGCCGAAGATGGCGGCATCCGTGCCGGAGACGGCTGTTTCCCGGTTCATCCGCAGCAGGCCCGCTTCCTGACCCTGTGCCAGGATCGGAATGAGCAGGCCAAGCAGACAGGCTTTGCTAGTCATTTTCATCGTATGCATACTTTAGTGTCCCTTGTTGTCAAAAATCGTAACCGACGCGGACGGTCGAACTCCAGCGGTCGGCCCCCGGGAGGAGGTCGATGCCGAAGCCGTGCAGCCACGTCCCCTCCGCCTGGACAGACAGTCCCCGGACAAAGGGCAAGTGATAAGTCAATGTCAATCCCGCGCCGGCCTTCGTCGTGGAGAAATACTCCATCTTCCGCAGCCAGTCGGGGGTCAGGCGGAACGGGACGGAATCGACCGCATCCGTGCCGCCTTTGAGGCCCTGGTCCTTCCAGGCGCCGGCGCCGCCGTTCGCCCGCAGGTTCAGGTCCACGGGACCGAACCCGAAGGCGGCGACGAGCGTCACCATGCCGTTATAGCGGTGCGTCCGGTCCTCGTAAGGATACATCAGATAGGATTTCTCGTCCCAGTAGCCGCCGTGCAAAACGGCCCGCAAGAGCTTCAGGGGGCCGCTTCGGAACCGGACGGCGTAGGTCAGGTCCAAGCTGCTCCAAGCCCGGTCGGAGACGGCGTTCCAGGCATACACCGTCGGCGTGGTGATGCCGCCGGCCGTGACCTTGTCCAGCACGGATTCCTCCAGCTGGTCGTCCTGCAGATTCAAGTCCAGGCGGAGCGAATGCCCGCCTTTGAAGCGTCCTTCCAGGAAGACCTTCCAGCAGAAGCCAGGGTACCGGAACCAGTCATAGCCCTTCTCGCCCACGGAACCGCGCTTCCACAGCAGGCTCATGCCGGCCGCAAGCTTGTGCGCTTCTATGAGGTAAGAGAATCCGTGCGTGAATTCCTTCACGGGGAAGACGCCCACGCCGGCCTCGTCCAGATGGATGCCGTCACCGTCCCAGACCTGGTAGGTGCCGTACCGCATGCCCTTGTCCAGGAACGCGAAATAGGACTGGTCCGTCGCGGCTCCAACCTGCTCGGCGTCAATCGTTTCCGTACGCTTGCGGAAGATGTAGGCGGCAGAGAGCCCGACGCCGTTGTTGACGAAGGCGAAAGTCGGCTCCACCTGCAGGTTCATCCCGTAAGTCGTATGACGGATATCCTTGCGCTTGGCATAGTTCGCGGCCGAATAATCGGCCTTGACGCCGAAGACGAAATCCTCCGCGAACGATGTGGCGAAACCGCCGCCCAGCTTGTACGTCTGGCGCGTCTTGTCGCCGGGGGTGAACTCGAGCACATCGACCGGGAAGTATCCCGGCTCCAGGAACATGGACGTGAAATGTTCCTTTCCATCGATCTGCTCGAAGGAGAAGGAGCCCGTGAAGGACGTGCGTTCTCCGTGGCGCGTACCCTGCGCCGAAGCGCCGGCCTTCCAGAGCGTAGCCGGGGCGAAGGCGGGATGGTAGCCGCCCGCCTCGTAGCCGCCGTACACGTCGGCCTTGCCCCGGCCGCCCGTCACCGGGTTCAGCCGCAGCAAGCCGATGTCCTGACCCTGCAGGGCCAGCGGCACCAGCAGACTAAGGATGCAGGCTCTGTATCTCGCTCTCATAGAAGTCATTGCTTGAATTGTTCGTGTCCGTGAGAACCTCGTATCCGTTCTCGGCCGACGCTTTCTCATCCACCTTGCGCCGGAGCGTATGCCCCTTGTAAATGTCGCTCTGGACGACGAATCCCGCATCGGCGGCCGGCGCAACCCGTTTTCCGTTGCTGGAGGAGCGGCCGTCGAACACCTCCACGGCATCCACGATCCACTCGTAAGGGACCACCACCACGCGGTCCGCGCTGCTGCCGGGCGTAACCCGGACGACATCGGGCTCCAGGACGTATTCCCCGGCCGGCATCGGTGTCCGGAAGAGGACGAGCGTCGGCGAGGAGATGGAAACGGTATTGGCGTTGGACTGGCCGGTCTTGATGACCACCTGCGCGTAACGCTCCGGCTTCACCTGGTCGCCCGGCGCAGGATGATAGGTCGGGTTCGGGAAATAGGTGGGGTTGTAACAGACGAACAGGTCCGGCCGGTTCAAGTTCACCGACAGCGGGTACTGGAGGGTATGGTCAATCGCTCCCCGGAGGGCCACGACGGCATCGGCGCCGGGAGCCAGCGGGAAATCTTTCCCGTTTCCGGGCAGTTGCCAGACCACGGTCGAGACCGGGGCGAAATCCGGGAAAACGGTCTCCCCCGTGACCGGGTCGCGCTCCGTCCAATGGTTGACGGCCGTGCTGTTGAACGGCGACAGCGTGCCGAAGCACAGGCTGTCCAGGTACACGGTCTCGAAGTCGTTGTTGTGGATGATGAAATACTGGTCGCTCTGGTAGGTGCCCTCCTGCGGGGCCTTGCTGCAGCCGCCGGTATAGATTTCCTTGATCACGAGCCCGCCGGCGGTGGAATGCGACAGCCGCAGGTCCACGATGCGCCGCTCCGTGACCACCACCTTGTCCGCCGTGCCGTTGAAGAGGTCTTTCCCGGTTCGGTCGCTGCAGGTAATGCGGTAGATGCCCGGCGGAACCTCGATCTCCGCAAGGCCGCGGCGGTCGGTCCGGGCCAGGTACGCGGCGCCGGAGGAGATTTCCTCAATGCGGATGACCGCCCCTTCATGGACGGCATGGGCATAGCCGTCCGGATAGACGGCGTTCACCGAAAGCAACTGTAAGGCGTCCGGCCAGGGACTCTTGTATTCCTCGGCGCAGGCCGCCAGCAACAGGGCCAATCCTATGAACAGGAACCGCTTCATAGCTTGATCCGGCAGGTAAGTCCGTAGTAGAAGGCCGGCGTGAAAATCGCGCTGACGCCGGTGGCGTGGCTCTTCCGGTACGGACGGGCGTTCGTGAAATTATTGGCGAAGAAGGACAGGGACACGTGGTCGCCGATCTCCTTCGTGAGGCTCAGGTTCGCCGAGAGATACGGGTCGTAGCCGTCCCGGGCGAAAGTGTACATGTTTCCCGAGCGGAGGATGAGCCGCTGCAGGGCGGGATCGTCGGCCGAGGCCGCGGTCCAGGGATGGCGTACGCCGTCCAGGTCGATGTAAGCGGCCGGACAGACGGCGGTGTAGCTGTTTCCGTCGTAGATGTCTTCACCGGTCGGCGACAAGCTGTTTCCGGTCACGGTAAAGGCATGGGTGGAGAGGTTCTGCGCGTTGCGCAGGAGCGTGGCCTCCACGCGGCAGGTGACGATCAGCCGGACTTCCGGGATGTGCGTGATGGCCGTCAGGTTGGCATCCAGCCAGTCGGTCTTGCGGCCGTTGGCGATGGACGGACCGCCGGCATAGAGACCGGCATACTGATAGGAACGGCCCGGCAGTTCGGTATGCGACCAGCCCGTCTGGTAGTAGGCCGATTCGTTTTCGTCCAGCGTCCTCGTGTGCGTGTAGGCGGCGTCCAGGCGGAGGTGCGTCCGCAGGACGGCGATCTCCGGAAAGTCCGCCGTGAACTCTAGACCGGAACGGACGATGTCCGCCCCGCCGCGCTGCATCCGGTTGCCTACGAAGGTCCGGTCCGCGACCCGGAGGGTCATCGGCGTGAAGAATTCATCCGTGTTATTTCGCAGGTAAACGGCGCCGGTTTGGTGGTCAACGACCATTTCGGGGTCGGAAGGCATCACAAAGCCCGTCGGAACCTGCAGCGCGTTGTAGGAGAACGGGACGTACTGGTTCACGAGCTCATACGGGTCCTTTGTCACGTTGCGGAACCCGGCGAGGGAGACCTTCCATCCCTTGTATTCATAGTCGATACCCACCTCCGCGTTCCGGTTGGACTGCCAGCGCAGGTCCGGATTGTAGGCCATCGTGTAAGGGATGGTGTAGTAGATGTACGAGGCGCCCGTTCCGTGCGAGAAACCGAAGGTCTGGACGTCGCGGTACTCCTGCCGGGGGAACAGGATGTAGAAGCCCGGGAGCTTCCGGGTGACACCCCAGCCGCCGCGGAGCGACAGGCGGTCCGTCACGTGCCAGCGAAGGTTCAGGCGGGGCGACAGCGTCTGGAGGTTCCTGTACTGCGTCCCCTCGATAAAGGTCCTTTCTCCCCGCAGGCCGAAGCTTCCTTCCAGGCCTTTCCAGGAGAGTTTCTCTTCCACATACACGGCCAGATTGTGCATGTAAGGATAGTCCGTGTAGGGTCGCGGACGGTAGCCGTTCGCCGCCAGATCGGGATTCTCGTAGTATTCACCCGCGCCCACGTTGCCGTCGGCCTTCCATTGCACGCCGGCCTTCAGGACGCTTTTCACGGCCCCGAAGTGGTGCAGCCAGTCGTACTTGAGCGAAGCGGCATAATCGAGCTCCCGGGAGTCCGTGATACGGTCCGCGTAGAAGGTGAGCGGCAGCGGCGTCGCGAGGAAATAACCCTGTTCTTCCGCGTGCACGGCCGGCTGCGAAGAGCCGTAGGAGTTGTACAGGTGCTCGTGCGTCCGGTTGTCGTGGTAGTACACCGACCCTTCCAGGCTCAGGTTCGTGATCCAGGAGCGGTTGAGCATCCAGGTAAGCTTCGCGTGCGGGGTCAGGAGGTTGTCATGGGCCTTCGCATATTCCTCGGAAAAGGCGTCCGGATCGTCCTTGCTGTCCATGCCGCCGAGGTTTCCGGTCACGCCGGCTTCCAGCCGCAGCACGCGAGCGAAAGTCCGGTTGTATTCCGCCGTGAATCCGCGGCGGGTGTAGGAGGAATAAGGCGAGGTAAGCTTCTGCGTGGCCCGGGTCCATTGGCCGCTGACATTCAAGACGCCCTCCCCCACGGCGACGCCCTTGGAAACCGAGACGTCGTAGGTGCGGGGATTGACCGAAAAAGTGGCCTGGACGGGCGTGCGGCCCTTGCGGGTGGTCACCCGGACCATGCCGCTGCCCAAGTCGCCGTATTCGGCCGAAGGGACGCCGGAAACGACCTCCACGGACTCGATGTTCTCCACCTGGAGGCTGCGCGTGTCCACGCCGGCGAGGCCGCCGAACGCGGCGTTGTCGCCCATGCGGACGCCGTTCACCTCCACCGCCGTGCCGAAGGCGGCGTTGCCGGCGCCGGACCCGCCCCCGCGGACGGTCAGTTCCGTCGCGGCCGTCAGGTCCGGATTGACGGTCTTGCCGCCGGGCATCAGGGCCGCGATGTTCGACAGGCCGGACACCTGGAGGTGTTCCAGGGCCGTCCGCTCAATCCGGCGGGTGGTATTGAGGTTCTCCTTGGATTGTTCGGCCGTCACGACGACCTCGTCCAGGGCCAGGGACTGTTCTTGCAGGATGATGACCAGGTCATCGACCGCCTTGCCCACGCGGAGCGTCCGTACGTCGGCCGCATAGCCCAGGCATTCGGTTTCCATCCGGTAGGTACCGGCCTCCACGGAAGCCAGGACGAAACCGCCCTGGGCATCCGTAACGGCCCACAGGTAGTTCTCGTCCAGGTGCACGACGGCGCCGGGCAACGGTTCCCCCTGCGCATCCGTCACGCGCCCGCGTACGCGAAAACCGGCCGCAAGCGCCGTCCCGCATACGAACAGCAACACCCATATGGACAGAATTCTTCGCATGGAATACGCAAATATACGCAAAACTCCCGCCCTTTGCAATCCCCACTTTTGGGGAAAGGCCGGGACGGGAGCCGAAATGGTGCCCTGGGAGCCTTACAAATTCCGCAGGAGGTTTGTCAGGGAGACTTTCTTGTCGATCATCGCGCGGAGGTCTTCGATCTTCACGCGCTCCTGGGTCATCGTGTCGCGGTCACGGACGGTGACGCAGCCGTCGACGAGGGTGTCGTGGTCCACGGTCACGCAGAACGGGGTGCCGATGGCATCCTGCCGGCGATAGCGCTTGCCGATGGAATCCTTCTCATCGTACTGGTAGGAGAAGTCGTACTTAAGCTCGTCCACCACCTTCTGGGCCACCTCGGGCAGACCGTCCTTCTTCACAAGCGGCATCACGGCCACCTTGATCGGGGCGAGCGGGGCGGGAATCTTCATCACGACGCGCTCCTCACCGTTCTCGAGCTTCTCGACGGTGTAGGAATGGGCCATGACGGCGAGGCACATGCGGTCCACGCCGATAGACGTCTCGATGACGTACGGAGTGTAGGACACATTCTCCTCCGGATCGAAGTATTCGATCTTCTTGCCGGAGAACTTCTGGTGGTTCCCCAGGTCGAAGTTCGTGCGGCTGTGGATACCCTCGAGCTCCTTGAAGCCGAACGGGAAGTTGAACTCGATGTCGGTGGCGGCGTTGGCGTAGTGGGCCAGCTTCTCATGGTCGTGGAAGCGGTAGTTCTCCGCGCCCATGCCGAGGTTCACGTGCCACTTCATCCGCGCCTCCTTCCACTTGGCGAACCAGTCGAGCTCCGTGCCGGGCTTGATGAAGAACTGCATCTCCATCTGCTCGAACTCGCGCATGCGGAAGATGAACTGCCGGGCCACGATCTCGTTGCGGAAGGCCTTGCCGATCTGCGCGATGCCGAACGGAATCTTCATGCGGCCGGTCTTCTGGACGTTCAGGTAGTTGACGAAAATGCCCTGGGCGGTCTCCGGACGCAGATAGATGATGTTCGCGCCCTCGGCGGTGGAACCCATGGAGGTCTGGAACATCAGGTTGAACTGGCGGACATCCGTCCAGTTGCAGGTGCCGCTGATGGGGCAGACGATGTTGTTGTCGATGATGATCTGCCGGTATTCGGCGAGGTCGTTGGCCTTCTCGGCGGCCACGTAGCGGTTGTGGACCTCATCCCACTTGGCCTGCTCGCGGAGGACGTTGGGGTTCGTCGCGCGGAACTGGGCCTCGTCGAAGGAATCGCCGAAGCGCTTGCGGCCCTTGGCGACCTCCTTGTTGATCTTCTCCTCGATCTTGCCGAGGAAGTCCTCGATGAGGACGTCGGCGCGATAGCGCTTCTTGGAGTCCTTGTTGTCGATGAGCGGGTCGTTGAAGGCGCCCACGTGGCCCGAGGCCTCCCAGATACGGGGGTGCATGAAGATGGCCGAGTCGATGCCCACGATGTTCTCGTGCAGGCGGGTCATCGCTTCCCACCAGTAGTTCTTGATGTTGTTCTTGAGCTGGACGCCCATCTGGCCATAGTCGTACACGGCGGCGAGGCCGTCATAGATCTCGCTGGAGGGGAAAATGAAGCCGTACTCCTTGCAGTGGGCTACCAGCACCTTGAAAAGTTCATCCTGTGTCATATTCCGTATTTTAAGCTTGCAAAATTACATAAAATATTCGGGAAACGCCGCTTTCAGCGAGGGTTTCGCGATTTCGGCCAGGGGGATCTTCACGAAATCGCGCTCCGCGATGAGCGGATGCGGAACCTGCAGGTCCTCGCAATCGATACGCTCCTTGCCGTAAAAAAGGATGTCGATGTCGATGGCGCGGTTGTGGTACACCCGCCGGCCGTCGGCGTCGTATTCGGGGGCGTCGTCCCGACCGAGCTGCCGCTCGATGTCCTTGCAAATCGCCAGGATTTCGTGTCCGTGTTCCTCGGGGGTCCCTTTCTTGAAAATCCGATATAACACGCATGCATTCAGGAACTTATCTCCCTTGAAACCCCACGCTTTGGTCTCGATGATCCGGGACAGCGCCGTGTAATGGCACCCCAGTGCCGCGTCCAGCAGGTCCAGCGCCTGCGTCAGGTTCTGCAGGCGGTTCCCCTGGTTGGAACCCAGTCCCAGATATACGCTCACGAAGGCCATCTAGCTGAGCTTCCCGTATTCGTCTTCCTCGTAGTCCAGACCCAGGTCCACGCGGGCCTCCTCGGACAGCATGCTGCGGTCCCAGACCGGTTCGAAGGTCAGCTCGATCGAGCAGCCGGTCACGCCGGGCACCCGTTTCACGCTGTCTTCCACCTCGTGCATGACCTCGTCGGCCATCGGGCAGTTCGGCGCCGTGAAGGTCATCACGATAGACACCTTGCGGTCCTTGTCGATGTTCAGCTCGTAGATGAGCCCGAGGTCGTAGATGTTGACCGGGATCTCCGGGTCGTACACTTGTTTCAACGCCAGGATCACGTCGGCATACAGCGGCTGCAGCGCCGCGACGTCCTCCGCCGTGAGGACATTCTCGGAGAGATTCCCGGTCGAGCCGGGAATGACGACGTCGTCATGGCCGGCCTGACCGGTCATCTTTTCCTTTTCGGCCATCTCGTTCGCAACCCATTTGATGGTGTCGATCATGGATACCAGCCCGTTGGCGCGGGTCGGGGAAAGATTTTCCTTCAGGCCGATCCGATCGACGAAACCGAAATCATCGGCCGCGATTTCCGCCGGGGTACGGCCGGAATAGACGCTGATCAGCAGCGAGATGATGCCTTTGGTGATGATGGCGTCGCTGTCGGCCCGGAAATACAGCTTTCCGTCCTTCATCTCATAGTCCAGCCACACGCGCGACTGGCAGCCCTTGATGAGCTTCTCCTCGGTTTTCTCCTCCTCTGGGTAGGCCTCCAGGGCCTTTCCGAGCTCAATCAGGTACTCGTACTTGTCCAGCCACTCGTCGTACATCGAGAACTCCTCGATGACCGCCTGTTTCTTCTCTTCTAATGTCATATCAACATCGAAATCGCTTTGTTCAAACACTTTACGAAGTATTCCGCCTCCTCCATCGTGTTGTACGGGGCGAAGGAAACGCGGAGCATGCCAGTGACGCCGAAGCGGTCCATCAGCGGCTCGGCGCACATCTGGCCGGACCGGGCGGCAATGCCCATCTTGTCCAGGATCAGCGCCAGATCCTCGTGGTGCGCCCCTTCGACCGTGAAGGAGAAGAGCGGGACTTTCACCTGCGTTCCACGAGGAACACCGTAAAGATGGATGCGGGGGTCGGCCGACAAGGCCTCCGTCAGATAATGCGTGATCGCCCATTCGCGCTGGGCGACCTCCGGATCCTCCTGAAACTCCCGGGCCAGCCGGAGCGCTTCCTGGAGGGTGGGGATCGCATTGAAATTCTGGGTGCCCGCCTCGAACTTGCCGGGGACCGGCGCGAACGTCGTTCCGGAGAACCGGACCGTCTCGATCATCTCTCCCCCGCCCATGTACGGCGGCATCGCCTCCAGCCATTTTTTCTTTCCGTACAGCACGCCGGTGCCGGTCGCGCCGTACACCTTGTGCCCCGAAAACGCGTAGAAGTCGCAGTCCAGCTCCTGGACATCGACTTTCGCGTGGATACTCCCCTGCGCGCCATCCACGAGCACCGGAATGCCGTTATGATGCGCAATCCGGATGATTTCCTGCACCGGGTTAACAAGGCCTAACACATTGGAAATGTGAGAGATAGCTACGATTTTGGTGCGCTGAGAAATCAATTTTTGCAGAGACTCGACCTGCAGGCCGCCGAATTCGTCAATCTCAAGGACTTTCAGCTCGGCCTTTTTCCGCTGGCAGAGAAGCTGCCACGGGACGATGTTCGAGTGATGCTCGGCGACGGACACGATGATCTCGTCCCCTTCCCCGACGAACGCTTCGCCAAAACAGGACGCGACGAGGTTGATGGACATCGTGGTCCCGGAGGTGAACACGATCTCCTTCGGGCTTTCGGCATTCAGGAAATCGGCCACGATCTCCCGCGTCCGCTCGTACTCCTCCGTCGCATCCACCGCCAGCTTGTGCACAGCGCGATGGATATTTGCATTGGACGCCGATGCCAGGGCGCGCTCCTTCTCGAGCACGGCCAACGGCCGCTGCGCGGTCGCCGCATTGTCCAGATAGACGAGCGGTTTTCCGTACACCTGCTGGGCCAGGGCGGGGAACTGGCTTCTGATTTCCTGTGCTGTCATACTTCTTTGATAAGTCTGCAAATTTACATAATTTTGCGATATGATTGATTATATTAAAGGACAAATCATTGAGCTGACGCCCACCGAGCTCATCCTCGAATGCGGCGGCATCGGCTACAGCATCCTCATCTCACTCCAGACCTACGAGGCCCTGCAGCTGAAAACCCAGGCGGTCGCCTACATCCACCACTATATCCGCGAAGACGAAGAACTCTACTTCGGCTTTGCCACCAAGGACGAACGGGAACTCTTCCGCCTCCTGATCGGCGTTTCCGGCATCGGCGTCGCCTCCGCCCGCATGATGCTCTCGTCCCTGACCTCCGAAGAGATCCGCCAGGCCATCCTTTCCGAGAACATCGCGCGCATCAAAAGTGTCAAGGGAATCGGTCTCAAGAGCGCCCAGCGGCTCGTTTTGGAACTCAAGGACAAGATTGTGAAGGGTGCCGGCACCGACAGCAGTACCATCTTCAAGACGGACAACAACGCCCTGGTCGACGAAGCCACCACGGCCCTGGTGATGCTCGGCTTCTCCAAGGCCGCCATCGCCAAGGTCATGCCCGCCCTCCTCAAGGAGAACCCGAACCCGCGCGTCGAAGACCTCATCAAAGCCGCCCTCAAGAAGCTGTAAAAGCAATATCACCCTCGTCGGAGAAAGGGTATAGGTCCCCGAAGGACTCCGCTTCGCTCCGGCCCCTCCCAACGTCTCCTGCGTCATTTGCTGCGCAAATAACTTGTATCCGTCGGGCCCCTCCCCCTACCCGTGTCCGGGGGTGGACACGCCTTCGGGGACCTATACCCTTTCTCTAATGCCGAGGGTGATAGAGTTGCACGAACGGAGGCCGCGAAATAGTTCCACGTGGAACAAAAGACAACAGCTATCTGCCGAAATAAACGAGCAGGACAGAGATGTCGGCGGGGGAGATGCCGGAGATACGGGAGGCTTGCGCGATGGTGGCAGGGCGATAGCGCTTCAGTTTTTGGCGGCATTCGATCGAGAGACTTTGGACTTTGTCAAAGTCGAATTCGGCCGGAATCTTGATGTATTCAAGGCGATTGTTCTTTTCGGCCTGTTGTTTTTCGCGCTCAATGTAACCGGCGTACTTGATACCAATCTCGACAGATTCCATCACCTCCGGAGAAAATGTTCCATGTGGAACAATTTCCAGGAGATGGGGCAGGGAGAGTTCGGGGCGCGCCACCAACTCGGCAAGTTTACGGGAATCAGACAGGGGAGCAGAGCCCACAGATTCAAGATAATCGTTTACGACGTCGGCTCGAATATTCTTGGATTCGCAGAACTCCTGAAGCTCGGAGACCTGCTCCATCTTCCTGCAAACTGCCGCATAGCGTTCTTCAGAAGCCAATCCAATCTCGTGCGACAGCTCCGTCAGACGGAAATCAGCATTGTCCTGACGCAGAAGAATGCGGTATTCCGCCCGCGAGGTAAACATACGATAAGGCTCGTCGACCCCCTTATTGATCAAGTCATCGATCAGCACGCCAATGTAAGCCTGGTCCCTTCTCAACACGAAAGGATCTTCACCTTTCAGTTTCCGATGTGCATTGATTCCCGCCATCAGACCCTGCGCAGCAGCTTCCTCGTAACCCGTCGTTCCATTGACCTGGCCGGCGAGAAACAACCCGTCGACAACGCGGGATTCCAGGGAATAATTCAGATACTGCGGATCGAAATAATCATATTCCACTGCATATGCAGGCTTGAAGACCACACAATTCTCTAGGCCCGGAATCGCGTGTAAAGCGTCCAACTGCACATCCAGCGGCAGCGAGGAAGAGAATCCCTGCAGGTAATATTCATCATTGTTCCGACCTTCTGGCTCCAAGAAAAGCTGGTGTGAATCCTTATCGGCAAATGTGCGAAGCTTATCCTCGATGCTCGGACAATAGCGCGGGCCACGACCGTGGATCAAACCCGTGAACAGGGGAGAGCGATCGAAGCCGGAGCGAAGGATGTCATGGACCTGCTCGTTCGTATGGAGGATGTAACAATCCATCTGAGGAGCACCCGCCTGGATGGCGGAAGGGATGTCCAGGAAAGAGAAACGGGCGGGGGAGTCATCGCCAACCTGGACCGGAAGTTTCGACAGGTCCACCGAGCGGACATCGATCCGCGGAGGAGTGCCGGTCTTCATCCGGGCGGTCGGAATGCCGAGGGCAGCGAGTTGGTCCGAGACATGATAGGCCGAGAGCTCGCCAATGCGGCCCCCCTCGAAAGAGTGCGGGCCAATAAACATCTTGCCGTTCAGGAAGGTCCCGGCAGTCAAAATAACCGCCTGAGATTTGAAAATTGCCCCGGTAATCGTACGGGCGCCCGTCAAAACGCCATTCTCAAAGAGAAGATTTTCAACAAAATCCGCGTAAATACTTAAGTTAGTGCAACTTAACAAAACTTCGCGCCATTTCAGCGAAAACGCGAGTTTGTCACACTGCGCGCGCGGACTCCACATCGCCGGGCCTTTGGAACGGTTCAGCATCCGGAACTGGAGCGTCGCCGCGTCCGTGACCACGCCAGTCCATCCGCCGAGCGCATCGATCTCCCGGACGATCTGTCCTTTGGCAATTCCACCCACGGCGGGATTGCACGACATCTTCGCGAAGCCGTTCAGGTCGGGGGAGACCAGAAGGACGGACGAGCCCAGCGAGGCCGCGGCCATCGCGGCTTCGCAGCCGGCGTGTCCGCCGCCGACGACGATGATGTCGAAGCGGGAGGTCATACGAGCTCCCGGAGAGAAAGATAGTAGTTCTCCTTGGAACGCATCACGGCGATGTCTTCCTCGGTATGGTCGTCATAGCCGATCAGGTGCAGGACGCCATGGACAATCACGCGGTTGAGCTCATTCTCGAACTCGGTCCCATAGAAGGCGGCATTCTCCCGGACGGAATCGACACTGATGAAGAGGTCGCCGTTCAGGCGGTCGCCTTCGCAGTAGTCGAACGTGATGATGTCCGTGAAGTAGTCGTGCTGCAAGTACTTCATGTTCACGTCCAGGATGTAGTTGTCTGAGCAGAAAATGATCGAGATGTCGCCCAGGCGGCGGATCTCGCTCTCGGCGACCAGCTTGAGCCAGCGGTTGGTAAGCCTTTTCTCCTTGAAGGCAAACTTCGTATCTTCGGTGAAGTAAGAGACCATAGCAGGATTTTTGTGCAAATCTACAAATAAAATAAATATCTTTGCAAGAATACAGAACGTTCGTGATTTAAAGAGAGAATGAGTCAATTCAAGACAGAAAAAGCAGTGTTCGTAGGCGTTGTCCTGGAAAAAGGAGGGGAGCGCAAGGTGCAGGAATATCTGGACGAACTCCAGTTCCTGGCCGAAACCGCCGGCGCCATCGGCGACAAGATGTTCATGCAGCGCATGGACCGGCCCGACAAGGCCACCTACATCGGGACAGGCAAGCTCCAGGATATCAAGCAATACTGTGAGGAGAACGAAATCCAGTACGTCATCTTCGACGACGAGCTCACCGGCACCCAGCAGCGCAACATCGAAAAGATCATCGAGTGCTCCGACGTCATTGACCGGACCAGCCTGATCCTGGAAATCTTCGCCCAGCGGGCCAAGACTTCCTATGCCAAGATGCAGGTGGAACTGGCTCATTATCAATACATGTTGCCCCGACTCGCCGGCATGTGGACCCACTTGGAGCGACAGCGCGGCGGCATGGGCACCCGTGGCGGTATGGGTGAAACCCAGATCGAGGTGGACCGCCGTATCGTCAAGCAGCGCATATCCAAGCTCAAGGAAGACCTGAAGAAGGTGGACCGGCAGATGGCCACCCAGCGCAGCAACCGCGGATCCCTGGTACGCCTGGCGCTCGTCGGCTATACGAACGTAGGCAAAAGTACCTTGATGAACCTCCTGGCGAAGTCGGATGTCTTCGCAGAGAACAAGCTCTTCGCCACCCTGGACACGACCGTCCGGAAGGTGGTCATCGAAAACTGCCCGTTCCTGCTGTCAGACACCGTCGGCTTCATCCGGAAACTGCCCACGCAACTCGTGGAAGCGTTCAAGAGCACCCTCGACGAGGTCCGCGAGGCCGACATCCTCGTGCACGTGGTAGACATATCCCACCCGGACTTCGAGGAACAGATGCAGGTGGTGGAACAAACGCTCCGAGACATCGGTGCGGCCAACAAGCCCGTCTTCGTGGTGTTCAACAAGGTCGATGCCTATACCTACGAGCCCTACGACGAGTTCTCCCTGACGCCCAAGGAGGCAAAGAACCGCACCCTGGACGAACTCAAGAACAGCTGGATCGCCCAGGAAAAGACCCCTTGCATCTTCATCTCGGCCAAGGAAAAGATCGGAATCGACAAACTGCGGAACGACCTGTACAAGATGGTGGCGGAAATCCATGCCGGCCGCTATCCCTTCAATAACTTTTTATGGTAAAACGACTGATACTCATTGCTTTGTCGCTGCTCTCCCTGGCCGGAACGGCCGCGGCACAAAGCGAGGATCCGGAAGGCCTGTACGCTGGAATCTTTCGAGGAAAGCTGCCGGGAATCTACCCGTACAAGTACAACGGCACGTACTACTGGGACCGGAGAGAATTCCAGCCCGGCGACGTCATGTACAACGGACGGCTGTACAAGAATGTCTACTTGAACGTGGACGCCTACCAGGGTGAGCTGGAGGTCCGGCCGCTGGAGAACACCAGCGCCATGGTCGTCTTCCGCGACCAGGTCGCCTGGTTCACGATGGGCCCGAAGACCTTCGTCAATCTGCGTTACCTTGGATACACCGCGGCGCCGGAGGGGTACTACGAAGTCCTGCGCGACGGCGAGATTCCCCTGCTGCTGCGGGTCGACAAACAGATCCGCTTCGACGGAAACAACGGCGGCCTGAACATGATCGGGGGCGACAATGAAAACTATAACTCGCAGATTCACAACTTCTTCTATCGGAACGAGACGTTGTATGCCCTGGAAAAGGGCCAGCTGCGGAAAATCAGTAAGCGAAACCTGAAAAGGCGGCTCGCCGCCCCGGCGGGTTCGCCCTCGCTCAACCTGGAAAACGTGACCTGGCACAGCCATGCGGCCGCGGCGCCGCGGGGGAGCGTCGCGGAAGCGAACCTCCCCGGGACCGGAAGCGGCCTGCCGGACGGCTACTTTGAGGAAATCAAGGCTGATACCGTCATCGTACAGTATGTGGACAATCCACTGACGGCCACCTACCGGAACAAGGTCTACACCGTCGGCGTCCCCGGACAGAACAAAGGGAACGTGCCGAGCCGGGTCCATGGAACCGTGACGGAAGCCGAAACCGGCGAGCCGATGTACGGGGTCCTGGTCTTCGATGACGGCACCAAGACCTACACCCGGACGGACCGCCGCGGCCAGTACCGCATCAACCTGCCGGTCGGAGAGAACGTCCTGCACTTCAGCGCCGACGGCAAGGAGGAGCTGGCTCTCCGGGTCCATGTCCATTCCGACGGCGGCCTGGACGTCATCATGACCGAGAAGGTGACGATGCTGAAGGAAGCCGTCGTCTCCGCCGAGAGCATGGCCCAGCACCGGAATACGGAGATGGGCGTGGAGAAAGTGAGCGTGAAGACGGTGAACAAGATCCCCTCCGCCTTTGGCGAGGGCGACGTGATCAAGGCGGTCCTCACCCTGCCTGGCATCAAAACCGTGGGCGAGGCCTCCGGCGGCTTCAACGTCCGCGGCGGCAGCGCCGACCAGAACCTGATCCTGTTCAACGGCAATACCATCTACAACCCGTCCCACCTGTTCGGCATCTTCTCCGCCTTCAACCCCGACATCGTGGACAACGTGGAACTGTACAAGAGTTCCATTCCGGCGGAGTTCGGCGGCCGAGTATCCTCGGTCCTGCAGGTCGACAGCAAGACCGGCAACCTGGACCATTGGGGCGGATCCGCCGGCATCGGCCTCCTGACGAGCCGCCTGCACGTGGAAGGGCCCATCATCAAGGGGAAGACGTCCATCATCGCGGGGGCGCGGACCACGTATTCCGACTGGATCCTGAAGCGGATCCCGAAGGAGAGAAGCAACTACGGCGGCGGTACGGCCGGATTCACGGATGCGAACCTGGGCATCACCCACCACATCGACGACGACAACACCATCCAGGCCTACGGCTATTACGCCACGGACCGCTTCTCCTTCGGCGGGGATACGACGTTCCGGTACGGGAACCTCAACGCCTCCCTCGTGTGGAAGCACCGCACGGCGGAGGGCCGGCTCGAAATCCGCGGCGGTTATGACCAGTACCACAACCGGATCTCGGCCCATGAATGGGAATACGGCGCCTACGACCTGGACACCTACATTCGGCAGGCATTCCTCCGGGCCGACCGGAAACGGCGGCTGAACGACGCGCACGAGCTGTCCTGGGGCGTCCACCTGACGGGCTATGCCCTGGACCCGGGCACGATGGTTCCTTATGGCAACAACTCCGGGATCGCCGCCCGCGCCCTGGACCGGGAAATGGCCCTGGAACCGGCCCTGTACGCGTCCGACACCTGGAAGCCGACCGAGGAGCTTTCCGTGGAGGCCGGCGCCCGCCTGGCGGGTTTCTATGGCCAAAGAGGCCATGCCTTCTACGGATTCCCCGAGGTTCGGCTGGCCTTCAAGTATTCGCCCGAAGAGAACATCTCGTTCAAGGCCGGCGCAAACACCCTGTCGCAGAACATCCATCTGATTTCGAACACGATGGCGGTCTCGCCGATGGACACCTGGAAACTGAGTGACGACCGGATCAAGCCCACCTGGGGCTGGCAGACCGCCGCCGGAGCCTATTGGACCGAACTGAACACCGGCATCGACTTCTCCCTGGAGGCCTACTACAAGAACACCTACCGGGCGCTGGATTACCTGCCCGGCGCCACCCTGACCATGAATCCGAACCTCGCCGACGAACTCGTCCAGGTGCGGGGGCGCTCGTACGGCGTGGAACTGATGGCCCGCAAGACCACCGGCAAGATTACCGGCTGGGCCTCCTACAGCTACTCCCGCGCGCGCTTGAAAGAGATGGGGGACCGGGGACTGGAAGCCCTCGCGCACGGGCGGTGGTACAACGCCCCGTACGACAAACCGCACGAGTTCAAGCTGGTGACGAACATCGCGCTCACCCACCGCTACAGCTTCTCGGTGAACGTGGACTATTCCACCGGCAGGCCCGTGACGGTGCCTATCGGCCTGTACTTCTACGGCGGAACCTACCGGATGGCCTATTCCGAACGCAACGCGTACCGGATCCCGGACTATTTCCGGACCGACGTCGCCTTCAACATCGACCCCGGCCATTACCTGAAGGCCGCCTTCCACACGACCATCACGCTGGGCGTGTACAACGTCACCGGACGGAAGAACCCGTACTCGGTCTTCTTCAAGACCCTCGGCGGCTCCAGCATGGCGAAAGGCTACCTGCTGTCCGTCTTCGCCACCCAGATTCCCTACATCAACCTTAACATCCTGTTCTGATGAAAAAGAGCCTTTCCCTATTGGCCTTATTCCTGTGCGCGACGGCCTGCATCTATCCGTACACGCCGGAACTTGACGAGGCGCCGGAGGGTGTCCTGGCGGTTGATGCCAACATTTCCATCGGCGATGTCTCCTCCGTCCGGGTGAGCACGCTCCGCTCTGTCTGGCCCAGCGACAATGCTTTCTATCCAGACCTCAGTGGAGTTCAAGTCTGGGTGGAAGACGAGACCGGTGTGACCTATCCCGGAGTTCCTGACCCGGCCTATTTCGGGTATTACGATTTTATTTTCCCTGGCAACGCCCTGTATACCATCGCGACGGAAAATGCGCCCGCCGACCGGCGCTACCGGCTTTGCATCAAGACCCCGGATGCGCAATATGCCAGTGACTGGAGCGATATCGCTGCACCTCCTGTCATCAAAGGAATCGACTTCTCGGCCGACGACGTGGCGGTGAGCGTCAATGTCAGCGTGGACGGAGGCCCGGATGCGACCGGCTATTTCCTGCTTTCGTACGACGAAACGTGGGAATTCCATGCGGATTATGTGCCTCGCTTCGCGGTCACCGTCAGGGGATCGCGCGTGAGCATCGAGGAAACGTATCCGGATTACAGCCGGTACTGGTGCTGGAAAAGCAGCAACAACAACCGGATCTATCCGGTGGATTATACGGCGATGTCTGAGTCCGGTGTCACGTCCTGGCCGCTCACGCGGTTCTCCCGCAGGGATGACCGCAACCACCGGCGCTACTGCGTGACGGTCAAGGCAAGAACCGTGTCCAAGGAAACCTACCGCTTCCTGAAAAACCTGGAGGCCAATACCGGCGCCGGAGACAATCTCTTTACACCGACGCCGGGCGAGCTCCCCAGCAACCTCCACTGCGAAAGCGATCCGGAACGGACGGTGCTGGGCTATGTGCTGTTTTCGCAGACTACCCAAAAACGGGCCTGGCTGGACAGCCGATATCAGCAGCTGGCCAAGCTGCGCTCCCTCCTCTACCCGGAGGAGGACCAGTTCAAGGAATTCTACGAGACGGGATTCCTGCCCCTGGAAGAGCTGCTTCCTGAACAGATTCAAGAGGGAATGGGCCCGTACGGCTGGGGTGCACCGTACTGCTACGACTGCACGGCCGCCGGGGGAACGCAAAGAAAACCTGACTTCTGGGACGACGCGGAATGAAAAAGATCGTATTAATCCTGACCGCCCTGGCCCTCGCCGGAGCCCTGTCCGTGGCAGCGCCCACGGAGCGCATATTCGTTTCCACCGACCGGAGCGCCTACCTGGCCGGCGATGCCGTCTGGTGTTCCCTGACCTGCCTAGATGAAAACGGTCTGTTCTCGAACGCCAGCGCCATTTCCTATGTAGAGCTCGTTTCCGAGGAAGGAACGGCCTGTACCGCCAAGATCGGCCTGCTGGAGGGCCGCGGCGCCGGTTCGTTCCGGATTCCGGTGACGACCCCTACCGGCACATACCGCATCCTGGCCTACACGGCCGTCAATGCCGCTGAAAGCGGCACCCCCTGGCTGGCAGGTTCCCGCCTCGTGACGGTATTCAATACGACCTCCCGCGCCCGCGTGGCCGGCAATGTGGTCATCGGGAGCGGGAATGCTCCCCTGGCCCAGGAAGGACGACCGGCGGCCGAAGGCCAGCTGGAACTCTCCTCCCGGATCCGCCTCCCGAAAGGACAGTCCGCCGTCCTGAGCCTCCACAACGGGGGAGCCGCCGCTTCGGTGAGCCTCTCCATCTACCATGCGGATGACCTGCCGGAGGGCGCTCGGGAAAACACGCCGGCGGGCTTCCTGAAAGCCCTTCCGGCCTCGGTTTCCACGGTCCGGGCGGTTACCGTGGAAAACGACGGGGAAATCATCTCGGCCCGCATCCGGGGGACGGTCTTGAAAGCGGATGACCTCACCCTCGCCACCCTGTCCGCCGCCGGTTCCCCTACCGACCTGTACATCGGCAGGACCGAAGGCGACGACCGCCTCCGCTTCTATACGTCCAATATCTATGGAAACCGGGAAATCGTGTGCGAGGTCTCCCAGCTGGACCGGCAGGAAGGATACATCGACTTCGAGAGCCCGTTCCTGTTCCCGGAGACCGGTCCCCTGCCGAAACTGGCGCTGGATCAGTCCCTGCGGCCGGACCTGAACGCCCGGAAGGCCGCCCTGCGCGCAGAAAAGACGCGCCGGATCGACACGCTGACGACCTACATGACCCATCGGGAAGACCTCCTGCTGGCGTCCATCCCCTCCCATCGGTACCATCTGGACGACTACACCCGTTTCCACTCGGTGAAGGAGATCCTGGTCGAAATCACCCCGGAACTCCACCTGCGGACGGACCACGGCGTCCCTTCCCTCCTGCTCACCTATTCCGACGCGCTGGAACGGAGGAGCGACCGGACGGACAACATCGCCGTCATGATGGACGGGGTGCTCCTGAGCGACCTGAACCTGCTGCTGAATTTCGACGCGATGCTCCTGGAAGACATCGACATTTACGACCAGCCACTCGTGTGCGGGCGGACACCGCTGCACGGGATCGTAAACTTCATCACCAAGAAGAACTACGTCACCGCCCTCCACTTCCCGGCCAGCGTGCGGGTGGTGGATTTCCAGGGCGTCGCCTACCCGGTCGCCTACAACGGCGCCGTCCCTGAAGGGGAGGGACAGGACCTGCGCCAGCTCCTGTACTGGCACCCGATCCTGAATCTGGACGCCGGTTCCGACTACCGCCTGGAATTCAATACACCGGGCTACGCCGGCCGTTTCAAGGCCGTCGCCGAAGGCTTCACGGAGGACGAGAAGCCGATCTATCAGGAATTCACTTTTGAGGTGGAATAGAGATTCCCGGTCAAGCCGGGAATGACGGAAACAGAACGACCGTCATGGCCGACCTGATCGGCCATCTGATACAATCAAATCGGGCGGCCCGTGAGGGTCGCCCGAATCATTGTTGGGTTGTCCTTCTGCTAGAAGGAAGGAGGCGTGCACTGCTCGGCGGAGAGAACGCCTTCCGTGTTGGGATTGACATCCCACCAGAGGCGGCTGTCTCTGTCGTCCTTGCCACCGCGGAGGTCCTTGAGGGCATCCGGATAGTTCTCGCCGTTCAACTCGGCATCCACGCTCGGGGAATAAGCGAGACGATACGGGAAGTGGTGGGTGAGACCCTGGGTGACCGCGGCGGGACCGACGAAGAGCTTCGGGACGTCCATACGACGCCAGTCAGCCCAGGCCTGGACACCGTCGGAGAGATAACCGGCGATCCAACGCTGGAGGGCGATCTGCTCGAGACCATCGTTTCCACCCTTGTAGGCGACACCTGCGCTGGCAATGTAGTCATCGGCGCCATCAGCGCCCCACTGGTCGAAGGAAGCCTTGATACCCGCCTCGTAGAGGGTCTTCGCATCGGCGGAGATCCAGCCGCGGTTGGCGGCCTCGGCCTCGGTGAGGAGGACGCGGGCGGCGGTGATCACCGGAAGCTTGGCGTCCATGGCCAGCATCTTGCTGTTGATGGAGCAGATATACGGCACCCATGCGGTGACTTCGGAGTTCTGCTCGAGGCCGAGCGGAATGCCATAGAAGGAATCATAGGAGTCACGCGGGAACTTCTCGGGATCGCGGGCGCCCAGGTAACCTTCGATGTCGAAGTACTTGAACATGCGGGGATCCTGGAGCTGCTTCATCTCGTTGACGATGTAGTAGTTCGGAGCGTTGCAGAAGCTGGCGCTGGGATAGGCCGGGTTGTTCCAGTAGTAGAGCATGCTCATGTTCAGGTCGTCATGCGTGTGGAACAGGCCGTCGGAGGCCGCGGTCATACCGCCGTCGCTATAAGCCTTGGCGAAACGGGACTTGCCGGTGGCGGGATCCACGTCGCTGAGCTTGATAGCCGCAATCATGCGGAGGGAGGCGTTGAACTTCTTCCACTTGGCGATGTCGCCACCGAAGTTGGCATCGGCCGATGCGGTCAGGTTGCCGCTCGTGTCGAACAGGGCATAAGCCTCGTTCAGGGTCTTGTCCAGGAAGTCATACACTTCCTTCTGGGTGTCGTACTTCGGCGTCCAGATATCGTCGGAAGAGCCCTTGAAAGCCTCGGAGATGACAATCGGGCCGAGGATATCGGTGAGGTTCATGTAGTAGAAGGCCTGGAGGGTCTTCGCGGCCGCGATCTGGTTGGCGGACGTACCAAGGGACGTTACGTTCGGGAGGTCCTTCTGCTCGGGATCCTCGTTCCACTCGATGATGTACTGGAGGTTCTTGAGCGGGGTGAGATACATCGTGCTGATGCTGTACGTGGTGGTCGTTCCGAGCGGGCCGTACTGGTTGTTCTTGCACTCGGCCAGATAGCCGTTCCAGAACTGCTGCCAGGGGTCATAGCCGTTGGTCGCGGTACCGGTGACATTGTAGTACAGATAACGCTGCGCCTGCGTGAACAGGTAGCTCGTGAACGCGGTCGAAGGTGAGTTCGGGCTCTTGTTGATGTCTCCGAAATCCCGGATCTTCTCGCAGCTGACAAACATGCCGGCGACGACGACTGCGGTTAAAAGGGCATATATCTTTTTCATATACATTCTTCTCCTAAATTAAGTGAACCATAATCTAGCGACGGGAACGGGCTTCACCGAAGGAGGCCTTCAGCGTGATACCGAAGGTGCGGGTGGAGATGGCCTGACCGCCCTCGAGGAAGTTGTAGGAGGCGCCACCGAGTTCGGAAGGATCGATGTTCGGGGCGGCAGAGTAGATCAGCCAGGGATTCGTGGCGACGAAGGCGATGCTGACGTTCCGCATGCCGATGCCAAGCTTGTCGACAACGCGCTGCGGGACAGCGTAGCGGACGGAGAGTTCGCGCATCTTCAGGTAAGTACGGCCATACATCCAGCAGTCGTTGCCATAGCGGTACTTGTAGTAGTAGTGGTACCAGGCATCCATGTAACCGGAGAGGGGATTGCCGTCGGCATCGACGCCTTCCATGTAAACACCACCACCGACCTGGACCGGCTCACGGACGTTCACACCCTTCGGGTTGATGGCGGCAGACTCGGCGAGCAGACCGGAACCCTGACCCCACATGTTCGTCCAGGAAATGAACTGGCCGCCGATGACGAAGTCGAAGTTGGCGCCCACGGTGACGTTGCCGATCCGGAAGTCGGTGCTGAAGCCGCCCGTGAAGTCGGGCTGGACATTACCGATCTCCTTCTGCACGTTGGTCTCCCAGGTAGGACGGACCTCACCGATCGCGGCGGCGGTGTTGCCGGAAAGCTTCTGGAGGATGAGCTGGCCGTTCTCGTTGGTCTTCCAACGGGCCTCGGTCTGGATGATACCGACCGGCTCACCGACGCGGGACTTGATGGAGTAATTGTAATAGAAGCGGTTGGAGTACCAGACCCACTCATCGTCCGGGTTACCGAAGAGTTCGATGAGCTTGTTGACATTCTTGGCGATGTTCGCGCTGATGTTCCACTCGAAATTCTGGGTCCGGACGGGGGTGCCGCCGAGGAGGATTTCGATACCCTTGTTCTGCACCAGACCGGCGTTCATCTTACGGGTGCTGTAGCCGGAGTAGGCGATGACACCGGAATTGATGATATCGTCCTTGGTGTTCTTCTGATAGAGGTTGATGTCCCCGTAGAAGCGGTTGTTGAACAGCTTGAACTCGGTACCGACCTCGAAGGAGGTGGAAATGGTAGGACGGATGTTCGGATTCACCTGGGTGGAAGGCTCGGACATCGTCGGCTGGCCGTGGAACTTGGTGTTGACCGAGTACACGGGCGTCACGGAGTAAGCGCTGAGGGTGGAACCGACCTGGGCCAGGGAGCCGCGGATCTTCCAGAAGTTCAGCCAAGGGGCGTTGATGAGCTTGCTGACCATGAAGGACAGGGAAGCACCGCCGTAGAGGTAACCGTTGTTCTGGACCGGCAGACGGGAGTCGAGGTCATAGCGGATGGAACCGTCCACATAGACGAGGTCGTCCCAGCCGATGGTGGCGTTGGCGAAGAACGAACGGGTCTTGTAGTGGGTCTCGCTGCTGCTGGCGCTGTACGTGCTGTTGGAAGCGGCGAGGTTGTAGAAACCGTCCACGCTCAGACCGCCGTTCGTGTAGCCGCGCAGATAATAGTAATCATAGCTGCGGGCCTCGGCGAAGGCGGCGGCCTCGATGGCCAGACGGTTGTCGGCGAACTGGCCGGACCAGGTCAGGTAGCCCTGGGTGGTCAGGTCGTTGGTCTGGCTCTGGTTCATCTCGTAGTACGTATCGAAGTTGATGGAACCGGAACCGTACTTGTACTCTTCCTTGCCGGTGTTCATCATCTCGGTGATACGGGCGCCCAGGCGGAAGTTGTACGGAAGGGTGGCATAGATGTCGCCGGTGATGGTGTGGTAGTTGGAAGTACCGATGCGGTTGTAGTTTTCCATCACCGCGAACGGGTTGTCATGGAAGTTGGCGGCGTTGCTGTAGTTGCCGGCGTCGTAACGGGCGCCGGAAGTGGCACCGACGATGTTCCAGGTACGCCAGGAGCCGTCCGGACGCTGCCAATCCCTGAGGGTGGAGATGTCCACGTTGGTGTGGCCCCACTGGGTGAAGTCGCAGACGTAGTTACCGTTGGCGGAATAACCTTCGCTGGAAGCGTTCTGGTTCTTGCGGAGACGGTAGCGGTAGCTGATGTCGGCGGTGAGCCAGTTCGTGGGCTTGATCTGCGAAGAGAGGCTGAAGGAACGGCGGACAGCCTTGGAGTTGTAGAAGATACCGGGACGGTCCACGTTGCTGAAGGAAACGCGGGTGTTCATGCCGCGGGTGGCCTTCGTGAAGGAAACGTTGGTGTTGTTCGTCCAGGCGACGCGGGTCAGGTCACGCATGTTCAGGCGATAGCTCCAGGTGTCGGTCTTGCCGAAGTACTCGGAAGTCGGGTCCCAGGAGAGGGCGGTGCGGTAGAGGGTCTTGTCATCGAAGCGCGGACCCCAGGACACGTCCTCACCGTAGTCGTACACATAGGTACCGTCGGCAAGCTTCATACCGTTGTTCGTGAAGCAGAAGGCGGCGTCGTTGACATCGCCCGTACCGTCATACTGGGCGGTAGCCTGGGAGGCCATGGAACCGCCACCATAGAGTTTCTGGAAATTGAGGTGGTTGTAGTACACCTCGGCGGAAGTGGTCTGGGTGAACTCCACGACGGAAGAACCTTCCTGGGCGCGCTTGGTGGTGATGATCACGGCACCGTTGGCACCGCGGGAACCGTACAGGGCGGTGGCGGCAGGGCCTTTCAGGATGTTCATGCTCTCCACATCGTCCATGTTCACGGCATTCGCATTGCTGTAGATCGCGCCATCGACGACATAGATCGGCTGGGAGCCTTCCTGGGAGTTGTAGGAGGTCGGACCACGGAGGACGATACGGCCTTCGTTGAAGGTGGAACCGCCGGATCCCCAGAACTGGGCACCGGCCACCTTACCGGCCAGGGCGTTACCCACGGCGGGGCTGTGTGTGATGTTCAGCTTCTCGTCGCTGAGGACCTGGGCAGAATAACCGATGGCCTTCTGCTTTCTCGTAAGGCCCTGCGCCGTCACGATGACCTCGTCGAGGTACTCGGTGTCCGGCTCGAGCGCAATGTTCACGACGGTCATGCCGTTGACCTCGACAGACTGAGTCTTGTAACCCATGTTGCTGACGACGAGGACGCCGTTTCTAGGAGCCGTGAGCGAGTAGGCACCCGACACGTCCGTGAGCGCGTAGGAAGTGGCGCTTCCCTGCACGACGACGGCTGCACCGGCGATGGGCTCACCGTTGGAAGCGTCGGAGACGGTTCCCTTGACGGTGATGTTCTGTGCCCACGACGCCGTCGAAGCGACAGCCAGCAGGCACGCCAGGAACAGTTTTACTTTTTTCATAAGCAAGATCTTTGGTTAAACATATTGTAATTGGTAATAATTCCTTACCTTTTAGTCAAAATACACTGCTAAACGGTCATTTACACCACTACTCCGAATGCAAAGTTGTAAAACAAAAACGAAATCTGCAAATTCCAGAAAACCCGCAATCCTTGAATGAATGCGCGTTTTTTTCTTAAATATCAATCATTATTTATACAATAAGCTCGTTTCTTGTTTTAAATTGAAAGAAGATTCCACCTTATAATTTAAAACAAAAATTTTTATTTACTTGAAAAAACTTTTTACAACACCTCTTTCAGATACCTGCAAAGCGTGTTTTTATGGACTCCGACCTGCTCTGCTATGATATTATAAGGTGTTTTTTCTCCCCGCATCTTTAGAATCTCCTCCAGCATTTCTTCAAATCGGATCCGCTGCTTCGTTTTTCCGCAGGGGCGGCCCAGCTTCTTTCCTGCCGCCCTTCTTGCGGCCAGCGCCTCTTTGGTCCGCTGGGAAATCAAGTTCCTTTCTATCTCAGAGGTTAGGGAGAACGCGAAAGCGATGATTTTCGAATGGAGGGATTCGGACAATTCGAAATTGTCCTTGATGGACTGTATCCTGATTCCTTTCTCGCTGCAGTAGTTCAGAATAGACATGACCATCATCATGTTACGTCCCAGCCGGGATAACTCCGTGCAAACCAACAAATCTCCCCTGCTCATTCTTCCGAGCGCTCTTCCGAGTGTCCTTTCGCGCAGATTTTTCATACCGGACACTTTTTCTTCCACCCAAGTGTTGATCGTGATTCCGCAGCGGACACTCCAGTTCTCGATTTCGAATCGCTGGCCTTGCCCGGTCTGAATCTGCGTACTGACTCTAATGTAAGCAATAGTCATAATTGTCAAACTGTTAATGAATCATTCTTCTCTTCACTTTTCAAATAGTACCAATAAATGACCGTTTATAAGTGAATCTTGCATCTGACCGGTATCGACTATGGCGTTCAATATTATAAAGGTATATGCTGCTAAAAACACGCGTATTCCTTGTCCCGTTATTATTCTACGTTGGCACGTCAAGGACATTAACATTTTACGGGCTCCCGATTCCCCTGTAAATGCCTGACTCCTATGGCCTTCAAGCTCATTTCAACAACCATTTGTGAATAATTATTTGCATATTTGAAATCTATTTTAGAACTTTGTGAGTTCCTTCCGCCCATAATGGTGGTTTTGGATTGAAAACTGTTATAGTTTTATAGTGTATTTTTGTTTAACTAATCTAATGCTTATGAAAAAAGTAAAGCTTATGATCGCATCTTTGATGATTCTGATCGCAGGCTCCGCGTTTGCGCAGAACATCAGGGTGTCCGGTACCGTTACGGACAGTAATGGCGACCCGGTTCCCGGTGCGACTGTCATGCTCCAGGGAAGCACTTCCGTGGGTACGGCGACGCTCGCGAACGGATCCTATTCGCTTTCCGTCCCTTCCAATGGCACGCTGGTGGTTTCCTCCGTCGGCTACAAGGAGGCTTCGGCTCCCGTCAACGGAAGAGCGGTCATCAACTTCGTCCTCGAGGACGACGCTGAGGTCCTTGAGCAGGCCATCGCCGTGGGCTATGGTTCCGCCAAGAAGATCAGCTCCATCGTGGGTTCCGTCTCGACCGTGAACTCCGAGACCATCAAGAACGCCCCGTCTTCCTCCGCCCTCGACCAGCTCCAGGGCCAGGTGGCCGGTCTGTCCGTCCTGTCCTATTCCGGTATCGCCGGTGATAACGCGGTGAGCATGACCCTCCACGGTGTCGGTTCCCTCGAGGCCAGCACGACTCCGCTCTACGTGATCGACGGTATTCCTTCCTCCAGCACCGCTGTGATGAACATGAACCCGAACGATATCGAGAGCGTCAGCGTCCTGAAGGATGCGTCCGCGACCTCCATCTACGGTTCCCGTGCTGCGAACGGTGTCGTCTACATCTCCACCAAGAGCGGTTCCTACAACACCAAGGCTTCTGTCACCTACCGTGGCCAGTGGGGTGTTTCCACCCTCGCCGACACCTCTCTCTATGAGAGCATGATGAGCAGCTCCGAACTGATGGACTTCTGGGTGCGCGCCGGTATCCACGACCAGGCTTACATCGACAATACCTACCTGAGCAAGGGTTACAACTACGACACCCCCTGGTACAAGTACATGATGGATCTTTGGAATCCGCAGTACCAGAACGACCTCACCATCGAAGGTGGCGGCTCCAAGGTGGCTTACATGGTGGCCGCTTCCCAGTACCACCAGAAGGGTTACACCCCTGGTAACTTCTTTGACCGTTACACCCTCCGTTCCAACGTGCAGGCCCACCCGCTCGAGTGGCTCAAGACCGGTGTCAACCTGAACCTCAGCCTCTCCAACACCCAGCAGAACCCGAACTGGGGTTCCGCCGCCAACGGTATGTCCAACTACACTTCCGGTGGTCTGTCCTTCCTCCTCATCCCGATGTATCCGGCTTTGGACGAGAACGGCAATGTCTATGAGAAGAAATTCCCGGGCCAGAACCGTATCACCCCGACCTACTACATGGACAACCACATCGACCAGTACGACCGCTACGGTGCGAACGGCAATGTGTTCGTCGAGATCGAGCCTATCCGCAACCTCAAGTTCGTCTCCCGCGCCGGTGTCGACGGTTACATCCGTCTGAACAACTGGATCACCAAGCCGTCCTATGTGGCTGCGAACGGTGGCACCGCCACGGTCGGTCACTCCAGCGCGCTGGAGTATGCCGCCAACATCACCAACACCGTCGAGTATTCCTTCCAGATCACGGACGACCATAAGTTCAGCGTCCTCGCCGGTCACGAAGGCGTGGAGAACTACTACACCTACTTCTCCGCTTCCTCCAACGGCCAGACCGATGACCGCCTGGCCCGTGTCAACGACGGTACCGCCGATTCCCGTTCCGTCAGCGAGAGCTACTCCGAGAGCCGCTTCCTGTCCTTCTTCGGACATCTGGACTACACGCTCATGGACCGCTACATCTTCGACGCCACCATCCGTAACGATGCTTCTTCCCGTTTCGGTAAGGACGTCCGCAACGCCCTCTTCTGGTCCCTCGGCGGCATGTGGAAACTCAAGAAGGAGAACTTCCTGAAGAATGTCCGCGCCGTCAACGACCTCAACCTGAAGGTCAGCTATGGTACCCAGGGTAACGCCGGTATCGGCAACTACTCCCACCTCGGCCTCGTCGGTTCCACCGGCAAGTATGCCGACGCCAACGGTATCCATGTCGCCCAGCCGGCCAACTCCCACCTCACCTGGGAGCGCCAGGGCCTGTTCACCACCGCCCTCACCGGCCGCCTGTTCAACTTCCTGGACTTCGACCTCGAGTACTACCTCCGTAAGACCTCCTCGATGCTCCTCGACGTTCCCCAGCCGTACACCACCGGTATCGACGAAGCTACCAACAACGTGGGCAGCCTCCAGAACACCGGTGTCGACGTGACCCTCGGTTTCGACATCCTCCGCACCCGCGACTACTGGATGCGTTTCAACACCACGTTCAACTACAACGCCCAGAAAGTGACCGAGCTGTTCGACGGCAAGCACACCTGGCCGATGTACTCCTACATGATTGCCTACGTGGTCGGCAGCCCTGTCATGTTCTACAACCCGATCTATGCCGGTGTCGATCCGGAAGACGGTATGCCCATGTGGTATGTCCCGGGTGACGATCCCGACATCACGACCATGGACAAGACCACGAAGGTCTTCGACGAGGAAGGTCTGACCCAGAACACCGGCAAGAAGCGTTACGCTCCGATCAACGGTGGTTTCAGCCTCTCCGGCGGCTGGAAGGGCCTCTCCCTGCAGGCTGACTTCTCCTATGTCCTCGGCAAGTACCTCGTTTCCAACGACGGTTACTTCTATGGCAACCCGGCCAACTTCTCCACCATGAACACCAACAAGGCGGTCTCCGACTTCTGGACTCCGGAACACCGGGACGCCAAGTGGCCTGACTGGTCCAAGGGCGCCGTGATGCAGTTTGATACCCACCTCCTCGAGGACGCCTCCTTCCTCCGTCTGAAGAACCTCCAGGTTGCCTACAGCCTGCCGAAGGTCCTCCTGGGATGGCAGAATGCCGTGAAGGATATCAAGATTACCTTCACCGGACGTAACCTCCTCACCTTCACCAAGTACACTGGTATCGATCCGGAAATCAACTCCAACCTCACCTATGGTGTGGGTGGTAACTCCAAGCAGTTCCTGGGCGGTATCGAGGTCAAGTTCTAACGGATAAAACAGAACGATTATGAAAAAGATCATCAATACCCTTGCGCTCGGCGCGGCCGTCACCCTGCTTGCTTCCTGCGACCTGGACCTGATGCCGAACGACGCGATCGCCTACAATCCCGATCAGATTGTGGAGAGTGCCAGCGACCTCAATGGTTTCGAGAATGGTATGTTCTCCTATTTCCGCGGTACGCAGTACGGCGTGTACAATATCGCTTCCGAGGTGATGTGCGACGGCTTCAACGCCATGGCCGACTTCGGTAACAACTACGGTTCCATCCACCGTACCGACAACTCCTTCTCCGCCACCGACTATGACGCCGAAGACCACTGGGAGAACATCTACCACGCGATCATGCGTTACAATGTGGTCATCAACGGCCTGCAGGAGAATGTCCCGGCCGACCTGCTGAAGAAGGCCGCCGTCGTCCGCGGTGAAGGCTACTTCTTCCGCGCCGACTCCTACCTGCGTCTCGTCCGCCTGTATGCGAAGGCCTATGCGCACAGCACGCCTTCTTCCGACCTGGGCGTTCCCCTGGTGCTCGAATATGACCAGACGGCCCGTCCCGCCCGGAACACCATCCAGGAGGTCTACGACCAGATCGGTAAGGATCTCGACTCCGCCGCCGTGCTTCTCGCCGGTGTCAAGGGCGAAGTCCGTGCCCAGAAGCCGACCATCGACGCTGTGAACGCCCTGTATGCCCGCTACTACCTGGACATCAAGGACTATGCGAAGGCTGCCGCCGCCGCCCAGGCGGTCATCACCTCTGCCGCCGGTTACAAGCTCTCCGCTTCCGCCGAAGAAATGACGAACGAGTGGCTCAACGACAAGGGCAACGAGCCTGTCTTCCAGATGTACGCCACGTACGCTGAGCGTCCGAACCGCAACTTCGACGCCTGGACGAACACCAGCCGCGATCCCGACCATGGCGACTACTTCCGTCCGTACTTCATCCCTTCCTCCAACCTGATGAACCTGTACGAGGCGAACGACCTCCGTCTGGCCCAGTGGTTCGACAAGGGTGGCCACGAAGTCTTCTTCAACAGCGACTATCACAACGACGTGTTCTACGTGTTCACCAAGTACCTCGGCAACCCCGCTCTCCGTTCCGCTCCGGATGCCATGCCTGACGGCTATCAGGCCGTGAAGCCCATCCTCATCAGCGAGATGTACCTGATCGCCGCCGAGGCGAACCTCGCCGGTGGCAACGCCGCCTCCGCGAAGTCCGCTCTGAACGCCCTCCAGTCCGCCCGCGGCGCTTCCCTTACGGAAGCTTCCAATACCACGGTCCACAACGAGTGGTTCAAGGAGACCGTCGGCCAGGGTTACCGCATGGTTTGCCTGAAGCGTTGGAACGAAGGTTTCAGCAGCCGTCCCGGCCAGGCCGCAGCCGTCGAGATCGGTGCGCTGGCCCAGGGTGCCGCCTACGAGTCCAAGTCTCTCCCCGCCGGTGATTTCCACTATCTGTGGCCGATCCCGTCCCACGAGTTCGAGGTGAACGACAATCTGGTCCAGAATCCCGGATACAGCGCCGCAGAATAATCATATCCTTAAAAGAATTTGAATATGAAATATTTAGCTAACATATGCCTCGCGGGTCTTGCGGCTCTTTCCCTGGCTGCCTGCTCGCACGTCGCTCAGTTCACGAGTGAGGATTTCGTCGCTTTCCACACGGGTTCCGTCACTGCCTCCGAGCGTGCTGGTTCCGTGAAAATCCCCGTGCATGCCTATCCGCAGAACGGGAATCCCAACACGACGGTTTCCTTCAAGGTGGTCGAAGGCTCTGCCAAGTCCGGCACCAACTTCTCCGTCGAGCCGGCTTCCGGTGTCCTGACTTTCGCCGGTGATTCCACCCAGTACATCACGGTCAACGTGAAGAACCAGGAAGGTCTCTACACCGGCAACCTCACCTTCAACATCGAGATTGCCAGCACGACCAACGACTACAAGTTCTCGAACTACAACTCCGTCAAGTTCACCATCAAGGACGAAGACCATCCGCTCATCAATTACTTCGGTTCCTATACGACTTCCTATTGCATGGGTTACTGGGGCGATAACTACAGCGGTCACACCATTGAGCTGGCTGCTTGGGAAGGTGATGTGAACAGCTTCTCCATCTCCAACCTCGAGCCTTATCTGGGTGGCAATGGCTTCAAGGGCCCCGTCAGAGGCGTGCTGAATGCGGAAAAGACCGTCATCACCATCGCCGCTGGTCAGGCTACCGGTTATAACGGTGTGAACTATTACGGTTTCGACGCTCCCAATCCCAATGATGCCGAATCCTCCGAGGCTGACATCATCATCAACATTCAGGAAGACGGTTCCCTCTTCATCCCGAATGCATGGGGTGCTGCCAGCTCCAGCGGTTGGTATGAAATCCTCCTGGGTGGCGTTACCTACAAGAAGAATTAATTTTCTACTGCTTTCGAAGGGAGCCTGTCCGCTTGCGGGCGGGCTCCTTTTACCCTTTATTATTTACAACCATGAAAAGAATCGTTTTCCTGCTGCTGGGAATGATGGCCGTCCTTCCCGCTTTTGCGCAGCCCAACCGCGATAAATGGGCCTTCAAGCCGAAGGACTCCTGGCCGTTCCTGTATGAGGATTTCACCGAGGGCGTCGTCTGCTCCGATACCGGAGACGACATCCTGACCGGAAGGGTCAATGTGTCCGTCCTGAACCAGAAACTCTACTACATCAAGGGCGAGGACATCATGGAGGCGGACATGCTCAAGGTCTTCTCCGTGCGGGTTGGCCTGGATGTCTTCGTGAATGTGGCAGGAAAACTGTACAAGGTCCTGGCGGAGTCGAAAGGCGGCGCCGCCGTCCGGGCGCTTTACCTGGACACGGAGCAGCTGAACAAGGCCAGCATCGGATACGGGGTTACCTCGTCCGTTGCCGCCACCCAGAACGTGGCCGGCCTGGCCATGGACAGCAACGCCGGGATCAACATCAACCAGGCCATCGCCTCCAAAGAGGGAGGCAAGGAAATTCCCATTGCGGAAAAGACTTATATCCTGTTCTGCCGGAACAGGATCGTGCCGGCCCTGAAGCGGGAAGTTATGGACGTCCCCGGGCTTGACAAGGACAAGGCAAAAGCCTTTTTCAAGGAACACAAGATCAAATGGTCACAACCGGAATCCCTGACGGAAGTGGCTGATTTTCTGACTGAAAACCTACTCTAGAACCATGAAGGACAGATTGATTTCCTTCGGATGGGCCCTGGCGCTTTTCCTGCTGGCCGGCTGTCAGCAGGAAATGGAAACCGAAATCGCCACCCGGGTCACTCCCCAGGAAAAGGAACCGGAAAGCATCTATGTCCCCGGAACGGCGAACATCCTGCTGGATGAGGAGACCGTTGCGTGGATCGAACAGGGCATGCCGGCGACCCGGGCCTCCGCCTCTTTCAACGAGGCCGTCGGCGAGATCGGCGTGACCGGCCTGGAAAGGATATTCCCGGATGCCGGCGAATTCGAACCGCGCTCGCGGGAAATGGGACTCCACCGCTGGTACCGGGTCCATTTCAGCCCCTCCGTCCGGAAAGACCGCGCCGCGGATGTCCTCCGCCAGGTGAAGGGCGTCGTCGCCTATGAACCGGTCATCAAGGCCAAGCGGATGAGCTATCCCTTCAATGACCCGAAATTCAGCTCCCAGTGGCAGTACCACAATGAAGGAACCAACACCGCCTGGATGGCCGGAGCCGACATGCAGGTCATTCCGGTTTGGAAGTATTATACGACGGGCAGTTCTACCGTCGGTGTCACGGTCGTGGACGGCGGTATCCAGCTCAATCATGAGGATCTGGTCGGAAACACCGATGCGACCAACAGCTACAACTTCGCCACCAAAAGCACATACATCACGCCGGACGACCATGGTACCCATGTGGCCGGTATCATCGGGGCCGTCAACAACAACGGCATCGGTGTCGCCGGGATGGCCGGCGGAGACGCCGCGGAAGGAATTCCGGGTGTCCGCCTGATTTCCTGCCAAGTTTTCTCGGGCGAAGGCAGCGGCGGTTTCGAAAACGCCATCAAATGGGGAGCAGACCATGGTGCCGTCCTCTGCAACAACAGCTGGGGTTATGATTTCAGCAATGACGACGGCTCCTACAAGGACGAGGAAGCCCGGGAAAGCCATGAGTTTTTCCTGCAGCCGAACACCGGGGAATATGCTTCTGCCTTAAAGTCGGCCATCGATTACTTTAACAAGTATGCCGGCATGGACGCCAATGGCAAGCAGGTCGGTCCCATGGCGGGCGGTGTCTGTTTCTTCTCCGCCGGCAACGACAGCAAACCCTGGGGCCCTCCGGCCGAATATCCAGGCGCTGTCGCAGTGGGCGCCATCGGCCCCAACGGAGGCCGTGCCTATTATTCCTGCTACGGAGACTGGGTGGACGTTTCCACGACCGGTGGAGACTATCACTACGGCCAGATCTATAATACCTGGACCAACAACGCCTACGGCAATTTCCAGGGCACTTCGATGGCCTGCCCGCACGCTACGGGCGTGGCGGCCCTGCTGGTTTCCTATTTCGGCGGTCCCGGGTTTACGCGCGAGATGCTGCTCGAAAGGATGCTGAACGCCCAGAATCCCACCGTTTCCCTGGATGTCCAGCAAATCGGTGTCATGTTGGATGCTACGGCGGCCTTCACCTACGGGGAAGACCGGACCCCTGCGAAAGTGACGGACCTGTCCGCTACGGCGAAGGCCAACACCATCACGGTCTCCTGGACCGTCACCGGTTCGGACAAAATACCGGCGGCCGGTTACTACCTGTTCTCCGGCACGGACCAGAATGCCGTGGCCGAATCCACGCAGGACAAGACCGGGAAAGGGGTTAAGAAAACCACCATCATCTCTACCCCGTATTCGGTCGGAGAGACGATTACCGCTACCCTGAAGTCCCTCAAGTTCGAAACCCCTTACTGGTTCAAGGTCATCGGTTTCGACAAGCAGCCCGCCTATTCGGAAGCATCGGACCTGCTCACCGTCACCACCCCGGCCAACAATCCCCCGGTCATCACGCCTGACGAACCGACGGAAGGACTGGCCATCCGCAGCTTTGAAAGCAAGGAGATTTCGTTCACCGTGACCGATTCGGACGACCATGTCTTCATCACGGAAGTCACGCCCGGATCCAAAGCGGAAACCTGGACGGAAACCGCTGGTGGACAGACCGTCAAAATCGACGGAAGCAAAGTCGAGTCCGGTACCTACCAGGCCGTCATCACGGCCATGGATGAATTTGACGCCGTATCGACCTACACGCTCACGTACCGGATCCTTCCCAATACGCCGCCCGCGGCCGTCAAGGATATCCCGGACATGCTTCTCAGCGGTCAGTCCGACGCCGCCCAGATCGCTATCGGGGAATACTTCAGCGATCCTGACGGAGAACCGCTTACCTACGATGCTGAAAACACGGCACCTGCCGTCCTGCATGCGACGGTGAACTCCGGTGTCCTTCACATCACTCCGATCGGTTTCGGCGCCTCTACCGTGACAGTTTATGCCATGGACGCCCGCGGAGAGAAAGCCTTCATCACATTCCGGGTGCTGGTGCGCCAGTCCGGTATCGAGTATCAGGCCTATCCCAATCCGGTGTCGGACTACCTCCGTATCGCGACCGGCATGAACGAAGAAAGCACGGATATCAAGGTGGTTTCCGCGACCGGTTCCACTGTCTGGGAAGGCACGGTCAATGCCAGCGCTTTCAATCCGGCCCAGGTCGATTTCACATCCTTCGCTCCGGGACAGTACGGACTCTTCCTCAAGTTCGGAGGAAAGGAATACCATGAAACCATCGTCAAAAGATAAACGGCTATGAAAAATATATTTGTTGTCGGTATCCTTTCCCTGCTCTGGACCGCTGTCAACGCGCAGGACGCCCTGCCGTTCCTTCGGATAGACCGGGACCCCGCCACGGCGGCGATGGGCGGAATCCAGGCCGTTTCCGACCTGCAGAACCCGGGTCTGGTTCCCTTCAGCGGAAGTAACATCATCTTCAGCTATCAGAACTGGGCTCCGAAGACTGTCCATTCCACCAACCTGAATCTGCTGGGCGCATTCAAGGTCGGGGATAAGATGGGCATTACCCTGACGGGCGCTTTCCAGAACGGAAGTCCGTATACGACTGTGGACGCTTCCGGAAATGCGGGCAGTTCCTTCACGCCGACAGCCCTGCTGGCCGGGGCCGGCTTCGGTTTTCGGTTCACGGAAACCCTTTCCGCCGGCGCCACCGTCCGTTTCGCGTCGGAAAAACTGTCGGATAAGGATTCCTACAGTGCCATTGCTGCCGATCTCCTCGTTTCTTTCAAGAAAGACGGTTTGAAAGCAGCGGCCGGTGTAGCCAACCTGGGCACTCCGGTCAAGTCCGGCAAGAATTCCTATTCCCTGCCGATGTCCGTGAAAGCCGGGGTCGGATATGGCGTGGATCTGTCCGGAAACAAACTGAATTTCGGAGCCGATATCGACTATTTCTTCTCCGGTGGACTTGGAGCGGCGGCCGGTACTGAATTCGCCTTCAAGGACATGGTCTTTGTCCGCGCAGGCGCTCACATCGGAACTGGCAAATCTCCGCTTCCCACCTATTTGTCCCTCGGAGCCGGTGCCAAGTTCTCCGGTTTCCACTTCGATCTGTGCTTCTTGACCCTCAACGAAGCCATCGGCAATACGCTGATGATCGGTCTCGGATACGCCTTCTAAAGCATTCTCTTTAAAGTAACAGGGCGGCCCTTTCGGGTCGCCCTTACTTTTAATAGATTCCCGGTCAAGCCGGGAATGACACCTTAGTCGTCATGGCCGACCTGATCGGCCATCTTATTACTCGCTGAACCTCGCCTTCAGATACTCGCGGTTCAGACGGGCGATATGGTCGATGGTGACGTGCTTCGGGCACTCCATCTCGCAGGCGCGGGTGTTCGTGCAGTTGCCGAAGCCGAGTTCATCCATCTTGGCAACCATCGCGCGGGCGCGGCGGGCGGCTTCCGGCTTGCCCTGCGGGAGCAGGGCGAGGGAGCTGACGCGCGCAGCCACGAACAGCATCGCAGAGCCGTTCTTACAGGTGGCGACGCAGGCACCGCAACCGACGCAGGCGGCGGCATCCATGGACAGTTCCGCGTCATCGTGCGGGATGAGGATGGTATTCGCATCCTGCGCGGCACCGGTGCGGACGGACACGAAACCGCCGGCCTGGAGAATCTTGTCGAAGGCCTGACGATCCACGACGAGGTCCTTGATCACCGGGAAGGCGGCGCTCCGCCAAGGTTCCACGGTAATGGTGGCGCCCGGCTTGAAATGACGCATGAACAGCTGGCAGGTGGTCACCTGGTCGTCCGGACCATGGGCGCGGCCGTCCACATACAGGGAGCAGGCGCCGCAGATGCCCTCGCGGCAGTCGTGGTCGAAGGCGATGGGCTCCACACCCTTCCGGATCAGCTGGTCATTTAGGATGTCCAGCATCTCCAGGAAGGAGGCATCCTCTTCCACGTCGGTGACATGATAGGTCTCAAAGTGACCCTTGGCTTTGGCGTTCTTCTGACGCCACACTTTCACGTTATATTCCATAATCGTCGTTAGTCTTTATAGTTACGGGTCGCAATCTTGATGTTCTCATACTTGAGCGGCTCCTTGTGGAGTTCAGGCTCCTTGCCTTCGCCCTTGTATTCCCAGGCGCCCACATACATGAAGTTCTCGTCGTCGCGCTTGGTCTCGCCTTCTTCCGTCTGCATTTCCTCGCGGAAGTGGCCGCCGCAGGATTCCTTACGGTGCAGGGCGTCGCGGGCCATCAGTTCGCCGATGTCGAAGAAGTCCACCAGTCGGAGAGCCTTCTCCAGTTCCTGGTTGAATTCCTCGTTCGTGCCGGGGACGCGGACCGTCTTCCAGAATTCCTTCCGGAGTTCGCCGATTTCCTCGATGGCCTTCTTCAGGCCGGCCTCGTTGCGGGCCATGCCCACATACTCCCACATGATGTGGCCGAGTTTCTTATGGATGCTGTCCACGGTCTCGGTACCCTTGACCGCCAGGATCTTCTCGATCCGGTCGAGAACGGCCTTTTCAGCCTCGGCGAATTCGGGAGCGTTGGTATCGGTCTTCGGCTCCGCAAACTTGTGGGACAGATAGTCGCCGATGGTGTACGGAAGAATGAAGTAACCGTCGGCCAGGCCCTGCATGAGGGCGGAAGCACCGAGACGGTTGCCGCCGTGGTCGGAGAAGTTTGCTTCGCCGATGGCATACAGGCCCGGGATGGTGGTCTGGAGGTCGTAGTCCACCCAGAGACCGCCCATGGTGTAGTGGATGGCCGGATAGATCATCATCGGCTCCTCCCAAGGGGAAGAGGAGGTGATCTTCTCGTACATCTGGAACAGGTTGCCATAGCGCTCTTCCACGCGCTGGTGACCGAGGCGCTTGATGGCATCGGCGAAATCGAGGAACACGGCCAGGCCGGTCTCGTTCACGCCGTAGCCAGCATCGCAACGCTCCTTGGCGGCGCGGGAAGCGACGTCACGGGGAACCAGGTTACCGAAGGCCGGATAACGGCGCTCCAGGTAATAGTCACGGCGCTCCTCAGGAATCTGGGAAGGCTTGATTTCGTGCTTGCGGAGCTTGATGACATCCTCCATGTTGTTCGGCACCCAGATACGGCCATCGTTACGCAGGGACTCGGACATCAGGGTGAGCTTGCACTGCTGGTCGCCATGGACCGGGATACAGGTCGGGTGGATCTGCGCGAAGCAGGGATTCGCAAAGAAAGCGCCCTTGCGGTAGGCCTGCATCGCGGCGGAGCCGTTGGAGTTCATCGCGTTCGTGGACAGGAAATAGGCATTTCCGTAACCACCGGTGGCGAGGACCACGGCATGGGCGCCGAAGCGCTCGATTTCACCGGTCACGAGGTTGCGAGCGATAATACCCTTCGCCTCGCCGTTGATGATGACGAGGTCCAGCATCTCGTGGCGCGGGTAGCTCTTGACGGAACCGGCGGCTATTTCCTTGTTCAGGGCCGCATAAGCGCCGAGGAGCAGCTGCTGACCGGTTTGTCCGCGGGCGTAGAAGGTACGGCTCACCTGCACACCGCCGAAGGAGCGGTTCGCCAGATAACCGCCGTACTCGCGGGCGAAAGGAACGCCCTGCGCGACGCACTGATCGATGATGGCCGCACTTACCTCCGCCAGGCGGTACACGTTCGCTTCACGGGAACGATAATCACCGCCCTTGATGGTGTCGTAGAACAACCGATAGATGGAGTCGTTGTCGTTCTGGTAGTTCTTCGCGGCATTGATACCGCCCTGCGCAGCGATGGAGTGCGCGCGGCGCGGAGAGTCGGAGATGCAGAAAATCTTGACGTTGTATCCGAGCTCGCCCAGGGAGGCGGCTGCGGACGCTCCGCCGAGGCCCGTACCGACGACGATCACCTCGAGTTTCCGCTTGTTGTTCGGAGAGACGATCCGGATTTCGGCCTTGCGCTTCGACCATTTCTCGGCGAGCGGCCCTTCCGGAATCTTGGAGATAAGTTTAGAGTCAGCCATAAAAGTTATAAATGAGAAATTATAATTTCAGATGTCTTGCAATTTTACACAAAATTCAGGACTTTCACAAAAAATCTTAGGACTATTAGAGAAAAAGATTCCCGGTCAAGCCGGGAATGACGATTATAAAGTGGCACGACCTTCGTCGTCATGGCCGACCTGATCGGCCATCTACCGTATACGGTTTGTACGGATTCTTGTCCGGCTGCCCCAGGGAGGCCCACATGACGCCGTCCTCGAAGACGATGGAAGCCGTGGTGATGGAACGAAGAATCGGAGCGCCGCTGCGGGATATCTTGTTGATCAGGAAATCATGGTCCCATTCGGCGATGGGAATGCAGGTTTCCGCAAGCAGGCTGCGGGCTTTCTCGTAGCGGTCCACGCCCTTGCGGTCTGCTTCCCGCCCTTGCCAGGTGAAGTTCGTAACGACCCGATATCCAGTCGGTTCCTCATTCACGTCGTACTTGGCGCGGATCTTCCAGTTGTCCATCTCATAGTAAACCGCGCCGCCCTGGGCGTCGATCACGCCGAAATTGGCTTCCACCCCCATCGGCTTGGACAGCGTGTCGATGAAATGCTCGAAATCCTCCACCGTCGCGCAGATTTCCAGCGCCCGGTACATCAGATAGCCTTCCCGGTCCATCCGGTCGGCCGGCACATCATCCTCCTTGAGGTCGTACGTCGCCGTATTCATGATGCTGAACCCGGCGCTGTTCGTCCCGGCCCAGACCTCCTTCTCCAGCGGCACATCCGTATTGACCAGGCCGATGAACGCATACTTCTCGCCCTGGAACCACTGGATGTCATTCGTCAGATGGCTCGTATCCCGATGCTTGAACATCACCGGCTTCCCATCCGCGCGGACCTTTCCGCTGATGATCACCGACGTGCAGCAAAATGCCGGTATCGAATACGCCAGAGCCAGTAAAATAACTAATAACTTTTTCATAATCAATTATCTACCGTCATTCCCGGCTTGACCGGGAATCTGTCTACTTAAATAATATCTGGATCTAAAACTATATCATGTTTCAAGTCTAGCCATTCAGGATTTATAGCTTCTACCAACTGATTCTTCCATTCTCTTTTGAAATGCTTTATTTGCTTTTCACGGACGATGGCCTGTTCAATATCAGGGAATGATTCATAATATACAAGTTTATTACAATTGTATTTACTTGTAAACTCAGAACCAGTTCCTTCAGCATGTTCAGTTACCCGACGTTTCAAACTATTTGTTACTCCAACATACAGAACTTTATTAGAGGATGTTGTCATAAAATAGACATATCCTTTATGTTCCATAAAAAAAGATTTTCTGTTGTGTAATAGATTCCCGGTCAAGCCGGGAATGACGTAAATTAAAAGCCGGGAATGACGTATATTAAAACAATGTTCCGTTGTCGTCGGGATTGTATTTGCGCTGGGGGAGGGCGGCTTCCATGCCCAGGTGCTGGTAGGCGAGGTCGGTGGCGACGCGGCCGCGCTGGGTGCGGATGAGGAAGCCTTCCTTGATCAGGAAAGGCTCGTAGACCTCCTCCAGGGTGCCGGCATCCTCTGAGATGGAGGTTGCCAGGGTGCCCACCCCCACCGGACCGCCCTTGAAGGTGGTGATGAGGGTGCGGAGGATCTTATGGTCGATGGAATCGAGTCCGCGCTTGTCGATCTTGAGCTTGTTCAATGCGAAGCGGGCGATGTCCACGTCGATGCGGCCGTCGCCGAGCACCTGCGCGAAGTCGCGGACGCGCTTGAGCAGCGCGTTGGCGATCCGCGCCGTGCCGCGGCTGCGGAGGGCGATTTCCAGCGCCGCGTCATTGTCAATCTCGATGTTCAGGATGGTCGCGCTGCGGATGACGATCTTCCGAAGGTCCTCGGTATCATAATATTCCAGCGCGCAGTTGATGCCGAACCGGTCCCGGAGCGGTGCGGTCAGGAGACCGCTTCGGGTAGTCGCGCCGATCAGCGTGAAAGGATTCAGGGAGATGCGGACGCTCCGCGCTCCGGGCCCCTTGTCGATCATGATGTCGATGACATAGTCCTCCATCGCGGAGTACAGATACTCTTCCACCTCGGGGGAGAGACGGTGGATTTCGTCGATGAAAAGCACGTCCCCCTTTTCCAGGGAAGTCAGGAGACCTGCCAGATCGCCGGGTTTGTCGAGGACGGGACCGCTCGTCACCTTCATGTTCACGCCCATCTCGTTCGCGATGATATGCGCGAGGGTGGTTTTTCCCAGACCGGGAGGGCCGTGGAACAACGTGTGGTCCAGGGCTTCACCGCGCATCTTGGCGGCTTTGATATAGATTTCCAGGTTCGAGACGATTTCCTTCTGTCCGGTGAAATCATCCAGTTGCTGGGGGCGGATAATTCCGTCCAATTCATTATCTTTGCGGTCGGTTGTGCTGCGCGGGTCGAATTCGCTCATGGGCGGTCGGGTCTGTTTCAGCTACAAATATAGTTATTTTAGATTTAAATTGAATGATATTATTGTTCCTGTCAATTTGTTGAAAACTATACGGAAACAATTGTATATCATTTAATTGAGTGCTTTGAAAACTGTTGAAAACTCCGGGGTTTTCCCGTGGGGAACCTGTGGAAAACCAAGGCGTAAAAATCAGGCCGGGTTTTCCACCATCCTGTCAACAGGGTTATCAACAGCTTTTCAACAGCCTTTTAGAGCGGAATGTTGATAAGTCAAACATCGACAGCCTTGCTCCGCCGCAGAATGAATTCCTCCCGGGAAACATTCTGCAGCGGGCTGTTTCTGTCTGCCCGTTGGTTCGTCCTCTCCCAGATTGCGGAAAAAGGAATCCATTTGGTCGTCCTTCCCAACCGGGAAGCGGCCGAGTATTGCAGTGCCGACCTGTATAACCTGGTGGAAGGCGACCGTGTCTTCTTCCTGCCGGACAGCGGCGGTGCGGTGGAACGGAGCAATTACAAGTCTTCCCTCGGGGTTCAGCGGACGGCCGCCATCGGCAAGATCATGGATCCGGGCGAAGGTCCCTTGTTCATCGTCACTTATCCGACGGCTTTGGAAGAGCCGGTGCCGGAACAGGAAAAGATCACCGGCGCACTCCTGACTGTCAGCGTAGGACAAGAAATCTCTTACGATACCCTGCGCGAGGCGCTGGTTCAGCAGGGATTCGAACGCGTGGACTTCGTATCGGCCCCGGGACAGTATGCCATCCGCGGCGCCGTCATCGACATATTCTCCTATTCTCTGGACCATCCCTACCGGCTTACTTTCTTCGGTAACGAGATTGAGAAGATCCATACCTTCGACTGCAATACGCAGCTGTCCATCGACAAGGTGGAAAAGGCCGAGATCTATCCGGACATCGTCGCCGGCGGCCAGGGGGAGGACGGTGTCAGTATCCTGACCTTGCTGAAGGAAGATGCGGTCGTATGGCTGGATTCGTCCGACATGTACAAGGAACAGCCGTTCTTCCCGGAATTGACCGCTTTCCGGCATGTGTTCCTGGAAATTCCGCTCCAGAGCCAGGACGTGGACAGCGTGGCTTTCGCCATTGCGCCGCAGCCGGTGTTCAACAAGAACTTTGAACTGCTGCTTTCGGACATCCGGACCAAGCTGGAGAACAACTACAAGGTCTATATCTACGGCGAGAAGGAGTCCCAGCTGGAACGCCTCCGTTCCATCATGCTCCAGGACGAGCACGCGCTCCTGCCTGAGTTTGTCAAGGGAAAGAACATCCATGCGGGGTTCATCGACAACGAAGACCGGATCTGCTGCTATTCTGACCACGAAATCTTCGACCGCTTCCACCGCGTCCGGCTGAGAAGGACGGTGGAAAAGTCGGAACAGCTGACGCTGAACGATCTCAGTTCCTTCAATCTGGGGGATTACATCGTCCATATCGACCATGGCGTGGGCGTCTTCGGCGGTCTGGTGAAAATGACTGACGACAAGGGCCGGGTCCATGAGGTCGTGAAACTCATGTACCGGGACAACGACGTCGTCTTCGTTTCCGTCCATTCCCTGCACAAGATTTCCCGCTTCCGGTCCAAGGAAGGGGAGATGCCCCGGATCAACAAGCTCGGTTCGAAGACTTGGGCCACGATGAAATCGTCGGCCAAGTCCCGCGTGAAGGACATTGCCAAGGAACTCATCCAACTCTATGCGAAGCGCCGGGCCTCGAAGGGCTTCGCCTTCTCGGCCGACAACTATCTCCAGGAAGAGCTGGAATCCTCCTTCATGTACGAGGATACCCCCGATCAGGAAAGGGCGACGAAAGCGGTCAAGGAGGATATGGAGGACAACTGCCCGATGGACCGTCTCGTCTGCGGCGACGTGGGCTTCGGTAAGACGGAAGTGGCTATCCGCGCCGCTTTCAAGGCTGTCTGCGATTCCAAGCAGGTAGCTGTGCTGGTGCCGACGACCATTCTCGCCCTCCAGCATTTCGAGACTTTCAAGTCCCGGCTCAAGGGACTCCCCTGCACGGTCGATTATGTCAGCCGTCTGCGGATCGCGAAAGAAATCACGGACATCAAGAAACGCCTGAAAGAAGGAAGGATTGACATCCTGATCGGCACCCATAAGGTGCTGGGCGCCGGATTCGAGTTCAAGGACCTGGGCCTCCTGGTCATCGACGAGGAACAGAAGTTCGGCGTGGCGGCGAAGGAAAGGCTTCGGCACCTGAAGGCGTCGGTTGATACCCTGACCTTGACAGCAACCCCGATTCCGAGAACCCTCCAATTCTCTCTCCTGGGTGCCCGCGACCTCAGTATCATCAGCACTCCGCCGCCGAACCGGATTCCCATCCAGACGGAAATCATCCTGTTCGACGAGCAGGAAATCAAGAGCATCATCAACTATGAACTGAACCGGGGCGGTCAGATCTTCTTCCTGCACAACAAGGTGGAAGAACTTCCGGCCATCCATGACATCCTGCACCGGCTCGTTCCCGACATGAAAATTTGCGTCGCACACGGGCAGATGGAGGCGAAGGAACTGGAAAACAAGATGCTGGACTTCATGCGGGGTGACTACGACATGCTCCTGTGCACGACCATCATCGAGAACGGCCTGGACATTCCGAACGCGAATACGATCATCATCAACCAGGCGCAGAACATCGGCCTTTCCGACCTGCATCAGCTGCGCGGCCGCGTGGGCCGTTCCAACCGGAAAGCGTTCTGCTATCTGGTGGTCCCTCCGCTCATTTCCATCACAGAGGATGCCCGGCGCCGCCTGAAGGCCATCGAGGAATTCTCCGACCTGGGCAGCGGCTTCAATATCGCAATGCAGGACCTGGACATCCGCGGCGCCGGCAACCTGCTGGGCGCGGAACAGAGCGGTTTCATCACCGATATGGGCTTCGAAACCTATCAGCAGATCCTGTCTGAGGCGATGGAAGAACTGGGCGTGGAGACGGGCATCGCCACCAAGCAGTCCCGCGAGACTTTCGTGGAGGACTGCACCGTGGAAACCGACCAGCCGGCGCTCATCCCGGACGACTACATCGACATCACCGCGGAGAAAATCCGTATCTACAAGCAGCTGGACAGTCTCAAGGACGACCGCGAGATCGACCGCCTGGGCCGCCAACTGGAAGACCGCTTCGGGCCGATGCCGCCGCAGGTGAAGAACCTCCTGTACGTGGTGAAGATCCGCAACCTCGGCGCCCAGTCCGGTTTCGAGAAGGTCATCGTCAAGAACGGGATGCAGATCATGTTCTTCGTTTCCAACCCGATGTCCGGCTACTACCAGTCCAGGCAGTTCGAGCGGGTGATCGGCAAGGTCAATGACAATCCGGCCCTCTTCAAGGTGAACCAGGACAAGGGTAAACTGCGGACCGTCTCCCGGGGCGTCAACTCCCTGGAAACCGCCCTCAAGGTGCTCCAGCGGTTGCAATAACCGCCGAAAATCACTATTTTTGCAATCTATGCCCAATCTGCTGGTGGAAATAGGAAACACCGCCCTGAAAGCGGCCTGGTCCGACGGGATGACCCTCGGAAAGACCTTCCGGTACCAGGGCGAGAAGTGGATGGACTTCACCCTCTCCCTCACTCGCCGGGAGAAGCCGGCCGTGCTTGTCATTTCCTCCGTCTATGTCCTGACCGAAGAAGATTGCAAGATACTCTCCGGCGAGTGCGGCTACCTGCTCCTGTTGGACAAGGATCACAAGGAACCGCTTCTGAGCCATGGACTTCCGGCCTATCTGTCCTATGACCGGGCAGCTTCCGTCCTCGCAGCTCGCTATCTGTTCCGCGGCATGGGCTGCACCTTGGTGGATTTCGGGACGACCCTGACCATCGATTATCTCGACAAGGACGGCCTCTATACGGGCGGCAACATCTCCCTCGGCTGCCGTACGCGGTTCAAGGCGCTCAACCGGTATTCCCGCGCCCTGCCGCTGGTGAACACCCCCGAAAAATGCGCCCTGGTGGGCCAGTCGGAGCAGGCTTCCATCGAAAGTGGTGTCATCTCGGGCATACAATTTGAAATAGAGGGATACCTGGCGCTTCATCCTGAGAATGTCGTCGTGTTTACCGGCGGCGATGCGAATTATTTTGCAAAACGGATGAAAAGTTCCATCTTTGTAATTTGTAACCTCGTTTTGATGGGGTTGGCTTTAATGGCTGACGAATATGTCAAGAAGAATGATCGGTAGGATCTGGATCGCCGTCGCCGCCTTCCTGGCGGCTGCGTGGCCGCTCTCTGCGCAGAACGGCACATACAACGGCTTTTCTCCCTATTCCGTATATGGCATCGGAGACCTCCATGCCGCCGGAACCGCTTTCAACGCCTCTATGGGCGGCGTGGGCATCGCCACGCGCAACAAGCGGTTCGTGAACACGATGAACCCGGCCTCGATCACCGCCCGCGACTCCCTGTCCTTCATGGCGGATTTCGGTCTTTCCGGCAAGTTCTCCGTGTTCAGCGAAGGCGATCTGAAGGGAAAGAAGACCCTCTTCAACATCAATGACTTCGTGATTTCCTTCCCGATGTGGCGCCACACCGCGTTCATGGTGGGCATCCAGCCCTTCAGCGACACGGGTTTCTCCATGTCCTACGCGGACAAGATCACGACCGGCGACCAGAGCATCGGCTATACCGGCAACCGCGCCTACGGCGCCTACGGTGACGGAGGTCTGCACCAGTTCTTTGCCGCCGCATCGGCGACGCTCTGGAACCGCCTGTCCGTCGGCGCGCAGTACAACCTGTACTTCGGTACCATCAGCAAGTACTCCATGAGCCAGTTCACCGACGCAAGCTACCGGAGCCAGACCCTCGGCGACACCCTGCAGGTGCGGGCCCATACCGCCAAGTTCGGTCTCCAGTACGAGCAGCCCGTCGGCACCGGCAAGTTCATCCTGGGCGCTACCTACCGTCTCAAGGCCCGCGTGACCGGCCATGCCATCGAATACAGCAACGTGGCGGAACTGGACCTCGGCGAACGGGACCTGGCGAAGGACAACATCTGGCTGGGCGACGAAATCGGCGTCGGCCTGGGCTTCACCCAGGGGGACAGATGGAGCGTCGAGGTGGATTACCTCCGGGGCAACTGGACCGGCAGCAACTTCGACCAGGTGCGCGGATTCCGCAACAACGGCGTCCATGCGTTCAGCACAGGGACCATGCAGTCCGTCAAGGCGGGCTTCGAGATCACCCCGAACCGGAACGACATCCGCTACTTCCTGCGGCGCTGCACGTACCGCGTGGGCGGATACTTCGACCAGTCCTACTACCAGGTTGACGGGAAGAATATCCTGTCGGCCGGCATCACCCTCGGCATGACCGTTCCGGTGTTCCAGGGCTACAATGGCATTACTTTTGCGATTGACCTCGGAAAGAGAGGTTTCGGAACGGGTTTCGTGAATGAGGACTACCTCGGATTCCACGTCGGATTCAACATCTTCGACATCTGGTTCCGGAAGCCGCAGTACCAGTAACAGCTTGAAATACAAAATTCTAACGCGATATGAAAAGATTGACCTTCATCCTCCTGGCCGCCATGGCCGCCTTCATGGGACAGAAAGTCTCTGCCCAGGGCAAATTCGGTCCTGACAGCGCCGAATGCATCAAGTACCTCTCCTATTACGAGGAGTATTACAAACAAAAGAATTACGATGCAGCCCTTCCGAACTGGAGAAAAGCTTATTCCATCTGCCCGGGTACCGCCCGTCAGAATATGTTTATCCACGGTTCCACCCTTCTGAACCGCGAGATCAACAAGAACCGTAAGAACGCGGCTCTCTTCAATGCACAGGTGGACAGCCTCCTCACCCTGCAGGACCAGCGTCTGCAATACTATCCTCGCACTGCGAAGGGTGTGGACCAAAAGTCGACCATCCTGAACAATAAGGGTCAGTACATGATCAACTTCCGTTCCGACAATTCCCAGTATCTGTATGACAACCTCACGGCCATCATCAAGGAACTGGGCAGCGAGACGAAGGGCGGCCTGCTGGTGAACAACCTCCAGGCGGCGATCAACCTCTACCGTGAAGGCAAACTCCAGGCCGATGACGTGATCAACGTGTACGACACGGTCTCCGAACTCATCAGCGGCGCCACCGCCAAGAGCGACGCCGAGGCGGAGGACAACCTCAAGACCAAGGCCACCATCGAGAGCGTGTTCGCCGACAGCAAGGTCGCTTCCTGCGACAATCTCATCGCGATCTTCACCCCGCGCTTCGAGGCTGATCCGACGAACATGGCCGTCGTCACGAATATCGTGAAGCTCATGAACAATGCGGAAGACTGCGCCAACAATGACCTTTATTTCAAGGCCGTCACCCAGATGCACAAGAGCGATCCGTCCTACCGCAGCGCCTTCGGCCTGTACAAGCTGAACGCCGCCCGCGGCAATATCGCCGACGCTTGCAGTTACCTGGAAGAGGCGATCGACTATGAGGAGTCCGACGAGGCAACCGACGCCCAGTACCTGTACGAGCTCGCCCGCTTCTGCTATGCGAACAACATGCGTGGCCGCGCCTTCGACGCCGCCGGCAAGGCGGTCCGTCTGGACAACGGCTATGCCGGAAAGGCCTACATGATCATGGGCAACCTCTGGGCTTCCGCCAGCTGCGGTGGTGACGTGGACAAGTACGCCCGCTACTGGGCCGCCACGGACTACTATCAGAAGGCCCAGGCCGCCGACGAAACCCTCGCGGACGACGCCCGTTCCGCCATCGGCAAGGTGAGCATCTACTATCCGGAGGCCAGCGAAATCTTCATGTATGACCTGGGCAAGGGTCAGGCCTACACGGTCTCCTGCAGCGGCATGACCACCACCACCACGGTCCGTACCAGATAAGATTCAGTGAGACTGCACCGCATACTTACGACGATGGCAACCGCATTGGCGGTTGCTTTCGTCGTATTTTCGTGCAAGGGAAACCTGTCCGAGGCGGAAAAGCTGGACCTGACCCAGACTCCGCTCCAGGTCGTGGACAGCATGTTCTTCGTCCAGACGGAGAACGGGAAGCTGAAGATGCGCGTGGAGGCGCCCGTGATGGAGGTCTATGACCACGACACCGTCTCCTACGAACTGTTCCCGAAGGGCCTTGCGGTCTTCGGCTATGCCGAGGACGGCTCCCTGGAGACCACCATCCGGTCGCAGCAGGCCCGCCACGACATCCGGAAGAAGGAAGGGGAGGACAAGTGGTCGGCGTTCGGCAGCGTGTTCATCCGGAACATCGTGAAACAGGAGACCATGGAGACGGACACCATCTACTGGGACCAGAAGGCCAAGGAAATCTGGACGGACTGCTACATCAAGATGTATTCTCCGGCCGGTTTCATGCAGGGTTTCGGGATGCGGTCCGACGACATGGCCCGGAACGCCATCATCCAGCGTCCGTTCAACAGTTACAGCGTCGTCGAGCAGGATTCCACCAAAGTGGTGCTGGATTCCGTCAATTTCATCGGTCCTTTCCCGCTGAAAAAGGGCAGAAATGGCCGGTAGGTGCGAAAAAATAGTGATTATTTGAAAGAAAATACCTAAATTTGCGCCCTTGACTGAAAATTGACGAAAATTTTAAAAAAGTAACGATAAAATGGCAGTTTTAGAGAAACTCCGCGGTTGGGGCATCGTCCTTTCCATCCTGGTCGCCCTTCCGCTCTTACTCTTCATCATCGATCCGAGCCAGATCATCCAGACGGTCCAGTCCGTCTCCTCCAAGTATGACGTGGGCAAGATCGGTGGAAAATCCGTCAGTTATACCGACTTCCAGGCGGAGGTCGACCGGATGACCCGCATCCAGGAACTGATGTCCGGCACCACTTCCTCCAGCGAGGAACAGCAGCAGCAGCTCCGCAACGCGGTCTGGCAGCAGCTCGTGGAAGAGAACCTGTTCATCAAGAACGCCAAGGCCGCCGGAATCAACGTCGGCAAGGACGAGATCATGGACCTGACCAACGGCGAGAGCGTTTCCCCGGTTATCGCCTCCCTGTTCGTGGACGAGAACGGTCTGTTCTCCAACGAGCGCCTTGTGGACTTCCTCCGCAACGTGGAAGAGGGTGACGAGAACGCCAAGGCCATCTGGGCCTACCTCCAGGAGCAGATTGTCACGAACCAGTTCTTCAACAAGTACAATGCGCTGTTCATGAACTCCAACGTGGAGAACGCCCTGCAGGTGAACAAGGCCATCGCCGACAACAACACCACCGCCGACGTGGACTTCGTGATGGTTCCCTTCTCCTACGCCACCGACAGCACCGTCGTGGTGAGCGACAAGGAAATCCGGGACTACTACGACAACCACAAGAAGTTCTTCGAGCAGAAGGCGACCCGCGACATCGAGTACGTCGTGTTCCAAGTGGTTCCGTCCGCCGAGGACATTACCGCCGCGAACGACGAGTTCGTGAAGCTGTACGAGGACTTCACCACCACGGACAACGTGCGTGCCTTCCTGCAGCGCAACTCCGACACCCAGTGGAGCGACCAGTGGTACAAGGCCGGTGACCTGCGCAGCGTCAATGCCGACCTCGACACCTTCGTGTCCGAGAACAACGAGGGTACTTCCCCGGTGATCAGCGCGAACAACACCCTGTATGCCGGCCGCATCATGGCGACCGCGACTATGCCCGAGACCGTGACCGTCCGCCACATGATGTTCCAGTCCAACGAGGACGGCCAGCACCTGGCCGACAGCCTCCTGAACGAACTCAAGAAGGGTGCGGACTTCACCGCCCTGGCGACCGAGTTCTCCCTGGACCGCGGTTCCCAGGCTGACGGCGAATTCGGCAAGATCGGCGAGATCTCCCAGTCGACCATCTCCTACCTCCCGACCGGCTTCAACGCCATCTTCAACGCGAAGGTGGGCCAGCCGTTCATCCTCCAGTCCAACATCGCCACCCACATCGTGGAGGTGACTGCGGCGGGTGAGCCGACCCTGTTCAAGCAGGTGGCCCTGTTCGAGAAGGAGATCCTCTCCAGCAAGGAGACCTTCAACAAGTTCTACAACGACGCCAACCGCGTCGCTACCCTCGCCGGCGGCAAGTACGCGAACTACCGCGCCGCCTGCGACTCCATCGGCGCTTACTCCCACAGCCTGACCATCAACGAAGCCACCGATACCTACGGTGCCATCGGCCACGCCAAGGAGGTCACCCGCTGGGCCTTCGACAACAAGCCGGGCAAGGTGTCCAACATCATCACCGTGGATAACAACTACTTCTTCGTGGTGGCCGTCACCGGCGCCCACAAGGAGGGTATCGCCCCCGTCGAGGATGTGGCCCCCCAGATCAAGACCCAGCTCTACACCGAAAAGTACGCCGAGAAGCGTCAGGGTGAGGTTGCCGAGCAGATCGCCGGCATGAACGACCTCGAGGCCATCGCCGAGAAGCTGGGCACCTCCGTGTCCACGCAGAACGACGTCGCCTTCGCTTCGATGGCCGCCCGCAGCCTGGATCCGAAGTTCGTCGGCGCCATCGCCGCCGCTCCGGAAGGCAAGATCTGCGGCCCGGTCGCCGGTTCCATCGGTGTCTATGTGTTCAAGGTGAACGGCCGCGAGACCGGCGCCTTCTACACTGAGAGCGATGCCAAGAACGCCAACGCGCAGATCCTGAACTACGCCGCGCAGATGATCCTTCCCGTGATGATGGACGATGCCGACGTCAAGGACAACCGCGCCCGATTCTTCTAGTCTATGGCGCTGAAATGTGGAATAGTTGGACTTCCCAATGTCGGGAAGTCCACTTTGTTTAACTGCGTGAGCTCGGGCAAGGCCCAGAGTGCCAATTTCCCGTTCTGCACCATCGAGCCCAACGTGGGCTCCACCAACGTGCCGGACAAGCGCCTGGAAGTCCTGACCGAGATCTGCCAGCCCAAGCGCACGATTCCCGCCACGGTGGAGATCGTGGACATCGCCGGCCTGGTGAAGGGCGCCTCCAAGGGAGAAGGCCTCGGCAACCAGTTCCTCGCCAACATCCGCGAGACGGACGCCATCCTGCACGTCCTCCGCTGCTTCGACGACGGCAACATCGTCCATGTCGATGGTTCCGTGGACCCGGTCCGCGACAAGGAAGTCGTGGACATGGAACTGCAGATCAAGGACCTGGAGACGGTGGAAAACCGCATCAAGAAGGTGGAGAAGCAGGCCACGACGGGTGGCGACAAGGAAGCGAAGAAGCTCCTTTCGCTGCTCCAGCGCTACCGCGAGGTGCTGCTGCAGGGCAAGTCCTGCCGCGTGGTCGTTCCCGAGAATCCCGAGGAAGAGCAGATGGCGCGAGAACTGTACCTGCTGACGAACAAGCCCGTCATGTACGTTTGCAACGTGGACGAGGCCTCCGCCGCCACGGGTAACGCCTATGTCGATGCCGTCCGCGCCGCCGTCGCCGACGAGCACGCGGAAATCCTCGTGATCGCCGCCAAGACCGAGTCCGAGATCGCCGAGATCGAGGAGTACGAGGACCGGCAGATGTTCCTCGAGGAGATGGGCCTTTCCGAATCGGGCGTCGTCCGCCTCATCCAGGGCGCCTACCGTCTCCTGGGCCTCCAGACCTTCTTCACGGCCGGCGCCGACGAGTGCCGCGCCTGGACCATCCGCGTGGGCGACAAGGCCCCCAAGGCCGCCGGTGTCATCCACACCGACTTCGAGCGCGGCTTCATCCGCGCCGAGGTCATCAAGTACGACGACTTCGTCCACTACAAGACCGAAGCCGCCGTCCGCGCCGCTGGCAAGATGGGCATCGAAGGCAAGGACTACGTCGTCCAGGATGGCGACATCATGCACTTCCTGTTCAACGTCTAGGAAATCTACCAACCTAAACCTTTATTCACGCTCCCCTTGCGCTTCGCACGGGGGGCTTTTTTGTTGTTTGAGTGGAACAACAAAAAACATTTCGCCACATTTTTGCGTTTCTTGCCCTGCGTTTTGTCGCCGCCTCCTAACTTGGGCGTATGAGAACGTTGTTATTATTGTGGCTCTTGGTGGCTCCGCGTGCGGATACGCTTCAGGCGATGTTCTGGAACGTGGAGAACTTCTTCGACTGGCGGAATGACTCCACGACGGTGTCTGATTATGAATTCTCGGCGGCGGGGGAGCGGCATTGGACCTGGAAGCGGTTCCAGGCGAAGGCGAATGCCTTTGCGAAAGCGCTGTTTTGGGTAGAGGCGGAGACGGGGCGGCTGCCGGACATTATCGGCCTGGAGGAGGTGGAGAATGCCTTCGTCCTGCGGCAGGTTCTGCAGAAGACCGCGCTCCGCAAACTGGACTACAAATATGTCCATTACGACTCCCCCGACCGCCGCGGCATCGATGTCGCCCTGTTCTATCGTTCCTCCCGCCTGGAACTTCTGGACTCCAGACCCTGCCATCTTTTTGACGCGGACTCGGTCCTGGCCACGCGGGATATCCTGCTGTGCCTGTTCCAAAAGGATTCGGCCAAGTTCGCCGTGCTGGTGAACCACCATCCGTCCAAGTACGGCGGCGCGGCGGAGTCGGAGCCCCGGCGGCGGATTGCCGTGGAGCGGCTCCGGTTCCTGGCCGATTCGCTCGCGGCTATCGGCATTGACCGAATCATTGCCGGCGGAGACTTCAATGATACACCGGATAACCCTGTTTTCCGGCTGCTGGAACCGGCCTTGCTACCCGTTCACGAACACCTTTTCCGCCGGGGCCTCGGCACCATCAAGTACGACGGGAAATGGGACCTCATCGACCATATCTACCTGTCCCCGGCGCTATTGGGAGCGCCAGGCTCTTCGCGCTCTTTTGCGGAGGAGGCAGGTCGGCTGGCGGACAGGGCCGGGGAGGAGTCATTTGCCCGGGCCCGGATGCAGATCCTGCGGATCCCCTTCCTGCTCACACGTGACACGGTCCATTCGGGCGAAAAACCCCTCCGCACCTATACCGGCCCCCGCCACACCGGCGGCGTGTCAGATCACCTGCCCGTCCTGTTGGAATTGGCGTTTCCGCCTTGATGGAATAGCGTTGTCCTTGTACACAGGTGCCGTGTACTTGGAATAAGTGCTACATTCCAGATTATCTGTACACTGCTCTTGGGAAGATGTCTCTGGGGCGTATTTTTCCCGAGCAGTGATCCCTAATACACTTTTTAGTAAGAGAAATCTTGTACACTGGATCGGTGTACAAAGCAAATGAGAATCATGATGCTGAAAACATACCACCTTTGCTTCACTTCCCACAAGGAAGTCATGTATCGTAACGACGAAGACATGAAACGAGCCTTCAATTGTTTGTGCTCGGCGCTCTACCGGACGGAAAGTCGGTGTCTTGCCGAAAGCGATTTACCAAACCATCACCATGGATGCTACGAGACCGCTTGCCCCGGGGAACTTGTCCAACTCCGTCGGCAATCCTATACGCGCTACTTCAATGAAAAGTATGGCCGGAAGGGACCGTTGGGGGACAAGGGATACTTTGCCGTTGAGTTACAGGGATTGCGGCACAAACTGACGGCCATTTCCTATACCCTGCGGAATACGGTTCATCATGGCTTTACGGCGACACCGTTTGAGTGGCCGTACAGTTCGGCCAATGCCTATTTCCGGAAGGAACTCGGAAAACGCTATGTTCCGGATCTCCTGTTGACGCCCGTCCAGATTGAAGCGGCGCTTCCCCGGAGGGCACAGTTCAATCCGAAATGGCAGATGGGCATAGAGGGAGTCTTTCTTCGCGAGTCCATCATGGAAACCGCCGTTGTCGAGAATCTGTATGCAACGTCCAAGGCTTTCAATTATTACCTCACCCGCTTGAGCGGGGAGGATTGGAGCAGGGAACAGGAAGCCGACGGCGACGGTTTTCCGCCAATCACCCTCGAGAACTTCGAAGCGCTCGTGCTTCAAAGGGAATCTTCCCGCACCCAGACCGTTGCCGACATGCTTCGCAACGAAAAGGCCCGGACCGCCTCGCTGCGGCTCCATGATTTGCAGCTTTGCGCGTTGATTGACCAGCAGTATGTCCCTCGCTACCAAGCCCAGTCGGTCTATCAACTGTCTCCGCGGGAGAAGAACGCCATTGCCGGCGAGATATACCGTCGCCGCCTGGCCGGCGAAGCGCAGATCCGCCGGTGCTTGGTTTTTTGAGTCTTGTCCGTTGTTGGTTTGGTGGGCTTTTCGTTGGTTCCGGGAAGTTCTTCGTGGGTTCTGGGTGCCCGTACACTGGTGCAGTGTACAGAAAAGATGATTGTGACGGTCGCAGAGATGTTCACTGCTCAAGGAAAAGGGGCAATCTGGGGCTTTCTTTGGAGGAGTGTGCAGGAATGCTAGGCCGTAGCGCTGTTTCGCTGTACACAGGAGCAGTGTACGACCCTTTGTCCGGAAGGGTGGAACACGGGAGGAGCACGATAGGAACAGAAGGGAGGAGCAGAAAGGAGAAGCAGAAGGGAGGAGCAGAAAGGAGAAATGAAAGGGTGGAGCGGCAGGGAGGAACGGTGGGGGGCGAGGAAGATGGCGCGAAACTCCGAAAATAATACGGAATACTCCTAAAAAAATTAGGAGTTTCGGGATTTTTGTCTATATTTGCACCATGAGACAGAAATTGACAGCCAAGGAGGAGCAGCTGATGACCCTGTTCTGGGAGCATGGCGACCTCTTCATCCGCGACCTGGTGGCGCTGCTGCCAGAGCCGCGGCCCCATTACAACACCGTGGCCACCCTCGTGAAGTTCCTGGAAGAGAAAGGCTTCCTGGAGCGCGAGCCGATGGCAAACACCTTCCGCTATCATGTGAAGGTCACCGAGAAGCAGTACCGCGGGGAGACCGTGGGCGAGATGGTGGCCCAGTATTATAACAATTCCTACGCGAGCCTGGTCTCGCAGTTCGTGGAGGAGGACCGCATGGACCTCCAGGAGCTGAAGGACCTGATCGCCCGGATTGAAAACGCCCGGAAATGACCCCGTTCCTCCTTTATATCGGCCGGAGCAGCCTGTACCTGGCGCTGTTCTTCGCATTCTTCCTGCTGGTGATGCGCAGGACGACTTTCTTCCGCCTGAACCGCATCCTGCTGCTGGCGGGCACCGTGGCGTGCTTCCTGCTGCCCTTGCTGCGGCTCCGGACGGTGGAGGTGCCGTTCCTGATGGCTGGGCCGCTGACCGAGGCGGCTTCCGAGCCGGCGCTGACGGCCGGCCCCTCCGCCGCCTCTCCGTTCCCCTACCTGGAACTCCTCTACATCCTCGGCTTCCTCTCCGTGCTGGGCTGGACCGCCGCGGCGATGGTCCGGATGTATCGGACCATCCGGAAAGGCACCGCTACGCGCCTGGAGGATGGTACCAGGCTCGTATTGACCGAGGCCGACATCCCCTCTTTCAGCTGGGGCCGGACCATCGTCATGAGCCGGAAGGATGCGGAAGCGAATCCGGTCATCCGGCTGCACGAAGAGGCCCATATCCGCCAGGCCCATACCCTGGATATCCTGCTGTTTACGGCAGTCACGCTGGTCCATTGGTTCAATCCCCTCGTCTGGATCACCCTCAGCGAACTCAAGCTCCTGCACGAGTATGAGGCCGATGACGCCGTCCTCAATCATGGCATCGATGCTACCCAATATCAACTGTTGCTCGTGCGGAAGGCCGTCGGGGAAAAGCGCTTCACCCTGGCAAACGGATTCCAGCACGCCAAACTCAAAAACCGAATCGACATGATGCTCCAAGCCCCCTCCTCCGGATGGAAACGCCTCTCCTGGCTCGCCATCCTCCCCTTCCTCGCGGGAACGATGTTCCTGTGCAATCCCGTCCGCGCCAAGGTCGTCTCCGCCGACCTGCCCGAGACGGTCCTTTCTGAAGCGGCCCCGGCCGCTCTCCCCGATACGACCAAGGTGGTTCCTTTTGCGACCGTCGAGGTAAAGCCGATGTTCAACGGCGGCGACGCCATCGAATTCTCCAAATGGGTCAATGAGAACCTCAAGTACCCGCAGGCCGCCAAAGACGCGGGCGTCCAGGGGCGCGTGACGTTGCAATTCACCGTCTATCCCGACGGTTCGGTCCGTGACACCAAAGTCCTCCGGGGCGTGAACCCTGACCTGGACGCCGAGGCGCTCCGCGTCGTCTCCGCCTCCCCGGACTGGACGCCCGGCTATGTCAAGGGTGAACCGGTCAAGGTCACCTACACCTTCCCGGTCATCTTTAAGCTGAGTGGCGACAAGACCGAGCCGAAAACCGCGTCCATCCGCGTGACCGGCGAAGCCAACGACGTCTTTATCCGGGGCGCCCTGGCGGATTCCGTGCTGTTCGTTCTGGACGGGAAACCCGTCAACCGGAAGGACATCAACATGGAGACCATCGAATCCATCCAAGTCCTGAAAGACGAAAAAGCCGTCGAGAAATACGGCGAAAAAGGCCGCTACGGAGCCGTAGAGTTCACTTCCAAGAAAAAATGAGACGCTGCCTGCTGACCGCCGCCCTGCTGGTCTGCGCCGCTACCCTGCAGGCGCAGACCACGCACCGCGACTCCGTGCTGGCCGAGGCCCGGTATCTCAAGAGCATCTATCGGACGGATGATGCCATCGAGAAACTGTCCGCCCTGGTGCAGCCGGGCGCGATGGACGAAGGCGTGTTGGCCGAACTGGCCGACTGCCATTTCCAGAGCGGGGCCTATGAGGATGCCGTCGGGACCTATTTCCTGCTCTCGTCCAAGGCGCCGGACAACCTCCTCTATAAGATCCGCCTGATGCAGGCCTATTCCCGGCAGCGGGCGTATCCCCTGAGCATCCAGGCTGGGCGGGCGATCCTGCAGCAGGACTCCATTCCGGCCGTCCTGAGTTTCGTGGGGGACTCCTTCCGGCAGCTGGAGCAGGTCGATTCCGCCCTCTGGTACTACCGCCGGTCCCTGGCCCAGAAGCCGATGAACGAAACGGTCCTGTCCAAGGCGGTGGGCATTCTCATCGACAAGGAAAAGTACGACGAGGCAATCGCCCAGAGCGAACCTTTCCTGGCGGAAGATCCGGACAATATGACCATAGCGCCGCTCCAGGGACTCGCCTACTACCGTAAGGGCGACTATGAGACCGCCAGCAAGATCTTCCAGCGGCAGGAGGACCTCGGCAACGACACGTATCCCATCCATTACTATCTGGGACAGAGCTATTGGCATACCAAGATCATTTACCGGGCGGAGAAGGAACTGCTGGCCGCCTGGCAGCTCGACTCCAGCGACGTGAACCTGGCCTACTCTATCGCCGCCGTGAAAAGGGATGCGGTACGCCCGTTCGAGCGGGACATCAAGCTCTGGCTGGACAAGGCCCTGAAGATGCTGGAGCCGGACCCGGTCGTGATGTCCCGCATCCACCAGCAGTATGCCCTAGGCTACTACGCCCGCGAGGATTCCTGGGACCTGGCCATCGCCCATTACAAGGAGGCCTACCGTTACAACCCCAAACTCATTTCGGCCCTCTCCACGATTGCCTACTGCTATCAGCAGAAGAAAGAGTACAAGACGGCCATCGAGTGGTACGAGAAGTACCTGAAGGTCGCCCGCCCCGGCACCCGGGGCTATGAGTTCGCCGCCGACAATCTGAAGTACATCCGGGCGGAAAAATTCATGGAAGAGCCCTGAGGCGCAATTCTTGTAGCGTAATCCGCTGTTATGAAGAAGGTTATCGCAACGGTATTCCTGTGCCTTTCCGTGTGCCTGGGCGCACGGGCGCAGGTGTTCATCCTCAATGACAACATTTTCCAGGGCCGGATGAGTGACATCAAGGCCACCGTCCTGGACTCGCTCACCAACGAGCCTGTGGCGTTCGCGTCCGTGTATGTCATTCCGGCCAAGGATACCACCATCACCAATTTCACACTGACGGACACCCTGGGCGTTGCCAAGCTGGAGGAGGTTCCCTATGGAAACTATGTTTTCCACGTGGAAATGATGGGATACAAGCCCTTCGTGAAGGAACGGTACTTCCGCAACGAGGAAGTGGATATGGGCACCATCCGGATGCAGGTTGATGAGCACTTCCTGCAGGCGGCCACGGTCACTGACGTGGGTAACCCGATCGTCGTCAAGAAAGACACGGTCGAGTTCAACGCCTCCTCCTTCCGGGTCGGGGCCAATGCGATGCTGAAGGACCTGCTGAAACGGATGCCGGGCATGGAAATCACCGAGGACGGCAAGGTCAAATTCAACGGCGAGGAGATTGACAAGCTCACCGTGGGCGGCCGGACCTTCTTCTTCAACGACCAGAGCACGGCCTTGAACAACCTGCCGGCGGCCGTCGTGGACAAGGTCCGCGTGATCGACCGGGAAAGCGAGCAGACGCGCGCTTCCGGCATCCAGGACGGCAACCGGGAAAAGGTGCTGGACGTCGGCCTGAAGAAAGAATACGAGAAGGGCTGGTTCGGCAATGTGGGCCTCAAGGGCGGCACGACGGCCGGCTCTCCGGACGGCGACGACCCGCTCCGGGACGACCGCGGGCTGCTGTACAACGGCAACGCCCTGGTATCGGCCTACTCCGAGAAAGACCAGGTGACCTTCATCGCCAATGGGCAGAACATCAATGACTCCGATGTCGTGGTGATGGTCGTGCGTGGGGACGGCGAAGAGTTTTCCTCCCTGGACCAGGGCCTCACCACCGCCGCGCAACTGGGCGTGAATGCCAATACTTCCCGCATCAAGGACGTGGAAACGACGGTGAGCGTCAATTACAAGTACACTGATACGGATAACGGCACCCGTGCCGACCGGACCACCTACCAGCAGGACGGAAACCTGGCATCCCGGACGGAAAACACGGGAAAACAATATGCCAATTCCGTGAACGCCGAAGTCGAATTCCAGAAGGAAACCGGGAAGGTCTGGTTCCATGTACGGCCCGGATTCCGGTATGGGCGGACCAACTCGTTCGGCGGCAGTTCGTCGGAAACCCGCCGGGGAGAGAACCTGATGAACCGCTCCGAAAACACGACCCGGAGCCTGTCTGACTCCAAGGATGCGGAGGTGAGCGCGGATGTCACCTTCCGGGAAGTGGGAGGAAAGACGGGGCGGACCCTCGGCCTGAGCGGGGGCACTTCCTATGGGAAAACAGGAGGCGAGAGCGCGGAAAACACCCTCCTGACCCTGTCGGGCGGCCAGGAAGCCCGGTCCATGACCTACCAGTCCGGCGGGTCCTCTTCCTCGCTGAACGGCCGGATCCAGTATACGGAGCCGCTCGGCAAGAAATGGACGCTTTCCACCTCGGCGAATTACAACTGGTCCCGCCGGGACCGGGTGCGGGACGCCTTCGATCCGGCAGGGCGGAATGACTATTACTCGTCGGTCAGCCAGTCCGACTACCTGAGACAGCAATATGATGTCACGGCCCAGTACAAGTTCGGGACGGGCAGTTGGATCACCGTCGGCGCCCGCGCGATCGGCACCCTGAACGAAACGTTCTCCAAGAGTTATGGAATCGAGGAGACCACCGGCAAGGACCAGTGGTCCTGGTATGTGGCCCCGTCTCTCAATTTCCAGTACAACAAAGGAATCAACCGGTTGACGGTCAGTTCCTCCGCTTTCAGCCAGCGGCCTTCCGCAGAAAGGATGCTGCCCGTGCTGGCCATCGCCAACCCGTCCCGGCTGACCCTCGGCAACGTGTATCTGAAGCCGTATTCCTACAACTATTTCTCGGCGAACTGGACGCGGAACAACCGGGAGAAGTTCTCCACCCTGATGGCCTATCTCAGCGGGCAGGTGAATGCGAAGCCGATTACCTCGGCGCAGTGGTACGACGGAGACGGAATCCTGTATTCCATTCCCGTCAACGCCCGGAAACCGAGCGTGTCGATTTCCAGCTTCATCAATTACAGCACGCCGCTGGACGCGAAGAAAAACTGGTTCCTGACGGTCAACGGATCGTTCGGCTATAATACGTCCCTCAGCTACCAGACCCGAAAGTCGCTTCCTGGGTTGGACAAGGACCACTTCGACTATTCGGCCTTCCTGGAAGATTTCTGGGGAGACACGGAAGGAAACCGGTTCTACAGCGGCGCAAGCGGCTTCGAAGAGAGCCGCACGCGCTCGTTCACGCCGTATGCCCGCATGACCGTCCGGTACAACCAGGAACGCTGGTCCTTCTCCGCGAACGCCGGCATCAACGGCCGGATCTCCCGCTACTCGCTGGATCCGAGCGTCAACATGAACACGCTGGACACCCGTTTCGGGGGAGAGGTCTCCTATACGACCAAGCACGAGTTCGAGATCGAAAGCGACCTGGACTATGTCTTCTACAAAGGATATTCGGCCGGCTACGGCCTCCCGGAATGGCAATGGAACGCGGAAATAACCAAGAGCATCGGCGCCTTCAACCTGAGCCTCAGCGTCCATGACATCCTGAACCAGACCCGGAACCTCACGCACACGGTCACCGCCAACTACGAGGAGGACACCTACCGCCTCGTGATGGGCCGCTACGTCCTGTTCGGCGTCAAGTGGAACTTCGGCAAGATGAACGCCGCCCACAGCGCCCGCGCGCAGCAGGCCGCCTTGAACATGGTGTTCTAGCGGGTTTTTCAAGAGCCATAAATATTTTGTATCTTCGCACCAAATGATGCGAAGATGAAAAAGAGCAATAAACCCATCCTTTCCGCCCTGGCGCTGGTCGTGCTGTTCGCCGCGTGGCTGATCGCGCAGCGCACGGGGCTGCTGGGCGGCAGGGCCGCCACGCCGCTGGTGACGATGCCGGACGGCCAGCTGGAGCTTCCCGCGGAGCGCTCCGGCGACCGGATCATGACCTACAAGGGTTACGTCTGCTCCTATAATCCCGAAACGCTCATTCCCGACTGGGTCGCCTACGAACTCACGGAGGAGGAGACCCACGGCGATGCGACGCGGCAGGACAAGGGCTTTTCCATGGACATGAACTACCGGGGGAAGCAGGCCATGCGGGAGGACTACAACGGCAGCGGCTGGACCCGCGGGCACATGGCCCCGGCAGGGGACTTCATGTGGGACGACGAGGCCATGTCGGAGACGTTCTATTTCATGAACATCTGCCCGCAGCGGGAGGAACTGAACAACAAGGACTGGCAGTACCTGGAGAAGCAGGTACGCGCCTGGGCCCGCAAGTACGGCAAGGTCTGGGTGGTGTCCGGGCCCATCGTCGGCGACAACATCTACGGCACCATCGGCAAGGACCACGTGGTCGTGCCGGACGCCTTCTACAAGGTGGTGATGGTCCATGACGGCAAGCAGTACCAGTCCATCGCCTTCGTGATGGGCAACGACGCCGAACGGTACTGGCTGCAGGACTGCGCCCTGACCGTGGACGAGCTGGAAAAGCGCACCGGCCTCGACTTCTACCCCGCCCTCCCCGACGACCTCGAAAAGGATACCGAATCCCGCTATGATTTCTCCGTCTGGGGTATCCGTAGCCGGTAAAAATTGCGTATCTTTGTGAATTGACACTAAACGACAATCGATATGAAAGCGAAAATCCAGGAAAAGTTCCAGACCCTCTTCGGCGAAGCCGGCGACCTGTACGCCTCCGCCGGCCGTATCAACCTCATCGGCGAGCACACCGACTACAACGGCGGTTACGTGTTCCCGGGCGCCATCGACTGCGGCATCATGGCCGAAATCAAGGTCAACGGCACCCAGAAGGTGCGGGCCTATTCCATCGACTTCGACGAGTTCGTGGAATTCGGCCTCCAGGAGGAGGATGCGCCCGGCCAGCAGTGGGCCCGCTACATCTTCGGCGTGTGCCGCGAGACGGTCAAGCGCGGCGGCAAGGTCGAGGGCTTCGACACCGTGTTCGCGGGTGACGTGCCACTGGGCGCCGGCTTGAGCTCCAGCGCGGCCCTCGAGAGCACCTTCGCGTTCGCCCTGAACGACATCTTCGGCAACGGCATCGACAAGTTCGACCTCGCGAAGATCGGCCAGAGCACCGAGCACAACTACTGCGGCGTCAAGTGCGGCATCATGGACCAGTTCGCCTCCATCTTCGGCAAGGCCGGCTCCCTGATCCGCCTGAACTGCAAGACCCTGGAGTACAAGTACTTCCCCTTCAAGCCGGAGGGCTACCGCCTGGTCCTCGTGGATTCCTGCGTGAAGCATGAGCTCGCCTCCAGCGCGTACAACAAGCGCCGCGCGTCCTGCGAGAACGCCGCGGCCGCCATCCGCAAGAACCATCCCGAGGTGGAATTCCTCTCCGATGCCAAGCGCGTGTGGCTGGACGAAGTCCGCACCGAGATTCCTGAGGAGGATTTCCTCCGCGCGGAGTACGTGATCGGCGAGGTCCAGCGCGTCCTGGACGTCTGCGACGCCCTGGAGCGCGGCGACTACGAGACCGTGGGCGAGATGATGTACCAGACCCACTTCGGCATGAGCAAGCTGTACGAAGTGTCCTGCGAGGAGCTCGACTTCCTGAACAAGCTGGCCCGCAAGATGGACGTCACCGGTTCCCGCGTGATGGGCGGCGGCTTCGGCGGCTGCACCATCAACCTCGTGAAGGACGAGCTGTACGACACCTTCATCGAGGAGGCCGTGAAGCAGTTCACCGAAAAGTTCGGCCACGCCCCGAAGATTTACCCTGTGGTCATCTCCGACGGCGCCCGCAAGCTGTAGGCCCATGAGGCGCCGCATCCTGGCGGCCCTCGCGGCTGTCCTCCTGCCCCTGGGCGCCCAGGGGCAGATCAATCTCTTCTCCTCCACGGGCAATGACCCGGGCAGCCTCCGCTGGTCCACGTTCCAGACCGGAGACTATCAACTGATCTATCCCCGCGGGCTCGACTCGCTGGCCACCGTTTACGGGACGCTGCTGCAACAGTACTGCGTCCCGCTTTCGGCCTCCTCCGGCTTCCGGCCGAACGAGCTGTTCTCCCAGCCGATGCCCGTCATCCTGCATCCTTATACGGGCATTTCCAACGGAATGGTCGCGTGGGCGCCCCGGCGGATGGACATTTTCACCCTCCCGGACGTCTCCAGCCTGACCCCGGTCCCCTGGGCGAAACTCCTCGCCATCCATGAGGGCCGGCACGTCGCCCAGAAGCAGTTCCTCCGGACCGGCTTCTGGAAGGGCTTCCACTATCCCTTCGGCGAACTGGCGGAGATGATCATCGGGATGGTCCCGAACTCCTCGCTCCTGGAGGGCGACGCCGTGGTGGCCGAAACGGCCCTGACCCGGGCCGGCCGCGGCCGCAGCGGCGACTTCCTGAGCGAGATGCGGATGTTCTTCGACAACGGCGACCTCCGCAACTGGTACCAATGGCGCTACGGCTCCATCAAGAAGTTTACGCCGGACATCTACCGGCTGGGCTACCTGACCGTCGCCGGCTACCGCTACGTGTACGAAGATCCGTATTATACGACGAAGTTCCTGCAGGTGGCCTCCAAGCTCAGCGGCGCCTTCTCCGCGATGAATTCGTCCTCGAAACTGTCCTCCGGGAAGAAGCTTCCGGATGCCTGGAACGAGATGATGTACACCTACCGGACCCTCTGGAACCAGAACGACGACCACCGCGCGCCCTTCTCCGGAACGGAGCCGCAGGTGGCGCTGCCCCGGTCCTATACGGTCTACGCCGGCGCCGTGCCGGGCGACGGGGCCGTCTATTCGGAGAAGGCCGGTATGGACCTTCCCGCGGTCCTGGTCCGGGTCGGTCCGGACGGCAAGGAAAAGACCCTGACGGCTTTCGGCGGTGATGGAAAACTGGCCTGGTCCGCGCCCCTTCGGCGGGTCTATTGGTCCGAAGCTGTACCGGACATGCGCTGGACGCTGAAACAGGATGCCCGGATCCGCTACTATGACGAGCAGACGGGCCGCCAGGGCACCCTGGTGCGTGACGGGCGCTATTTCAGTCCCGCGGTCGCTCCGGATGGGCTTTCCCTCGCGGCCGTGGAATATCCGACGGACGGATCGGCCGCCTTGGTCGTCCTGGATGCCCGCAGCGGCAACCTTCTCCGTCGGTGGGTGGCTCCGGACGGCTTCCAGCCGACGGAAGTGATTTTCCAGGACGGCGGACTCGTCTTCGCCGCCATTACGGATGAGGGAACGGGCCTGTACCGCGTGCCCATGGGTGGCGGCCGTCCTGAAACCGTTCTCGCCCCGCAGCCGGTGACGATCAAGGATCTCTCCGCCGTGGACGGGAACACCATCCTTCTGGTCAGTGACCGGACGGGAACCAGCGAAGCCTATACCCTCTCCAACGGGACGCTGACGCAGCTTTCCGTCACGAAATACGGCGTGGGCTCTCCCTTCTTCGCGGACGGGCGTCTCTATGCCTCGGTCCTCCAGCCTGAAGGCCGGATCCTTTCGCAGGTGGAATGCAAGCCCAAGGCGGTCGATTTCAGTGATATCTACCGCGACCCGGTCGCCGAGGTCCTTTCGGCCCAGGAAAAAGAGATGTCGACTTTCCTGCCGGATGAGCCGGTTACATTGACCCCCGCAGAGCCCTTCCGGAAAATTTCGGACGCCTTCCACTTCCATTCCTGGGCACCGGTCTATGTCGACCTCAGCCGCGCGGACATCTCTTTCCGGGATTACTATTTCCAGACGGCCTCCTTGGGTGCGACGGGCTTCTTCACGAACCGCCTCGGCACGGTGAGCGGCTCCGTGGGCCTGTCTGTCCACGAAAAAATCGCTCCCGAGGAAAAGACTCCGAGCGTCGGAGCCCATTTCCGGATGTCGTACAGCGGCCTGTATCCGGTCTTCGACTTCGCCCTGGATGTGGGCGACCGCGACGCCGCCCTGCAGGTTCCGTATCTGATTACGAAGGACAAGACCACGGTCATCCATTCCGCGCCCACCGGGAAGCTGTATGTGGGCGGAGAAGCGGCCGTTTCCCTGCCCTTGGACTTCTCTTCCGGCGGATGGGAGCGCAAGCTCGAGCCTTCGCTGGCCGTGTCGGCCAGCAACGACAAACTGTATGGGCCCTTCCTGCCCGTCTATGCCAGCCGGAACTCGGAAACCGGTTATTTTGAGGATAAAAAATACAAGGACAAGCCCGATTGGACCTCCCAGACCGTGGCTTACCGGACCTCGGCCATCGTGCGCGGCAGCGTCCTCCGTCCCGCGGCCCATTCGCAGCTGATGCCCTCCAAGGGGATCGGCTTCGAGGTGGGCGTGACCGGCGCCGACCGCAACTGGGCGGAGTATGCGAAGGTCTACGGCTATCTTCCGGGCCTCCACCCGTGGCACGGCTTGAAGGTTTCCGCCGCCTTGCGGCATTATACCGGAGGCCGTTATTCCTTCTGGTTCGCGGATCCGTGCCCGCCGGCCCCCCGCGGCCTGGTCAAGAGCGTGTCCCTGCTGGATGTCGCCCCGCTGGCGGGAAAGATTTCCCTGGACTATGCGATGCCCATCCTGCCGGTTGACTTCGCCATCGGCAACATCTTCTATTTCCGGAATTTCGAGCTGGTTCCCTTCGCGGACCTCACGGTCCTCCGGCCGGCCGAAGGCCTGGAAATGGGCGGGAACCTGCTCTGGAGCGCCGGCGCGGACATCGCGGTGAACATCCAGCGCCTCATCCTCGTTTCCAGCAACTTCAGCATCGGCGCCCGGCTTGCCTATAACGGCGGATCGGCCTTCCCGTACCTGAAAGAACAGATTCCCGGCCTCAACGCCTTCTATATCGGGGCCGTCTTCAATACCAAACTCTGATGGACGCAATCTGCAGCCGCTGCGGCGAAAGCCACGCCGTCGCGACCTACCCGAGCATCAACGTCGCCGCGGACCCGGACCTCAAGGCCCGGGTCCGGGACGGCTCGCTTTTCGTGTGGGAATGCCCCCACTGCGGGGCCCGGAACCTGCTCAAATACGAGACCTTGTACCATGACCCGGCGGAGAAGCTGATGGTCTGGCTCCTGCCGGGCGACGCCGAGCCGCCTAGGGCCGTGGCCGACGCCGTCAAGGAACTGGACGGCTACACCCTCCGCCTCGTGCGGGAAGTGGGCGACCTGGTGGAAAAAGTCAACATCCACGCCTGCGGCCTGGACGACGTCCTGGTGGAAATGTGCAAGTACGTCACCCGCCTGGAGATGGCGGACCAGCAGAAGCGTCCCGAAATCCAGGATGCCCCGCTGAAATTCTTCAAGATGGACGGGCCCGACAACGACCTCGTGTTCTCCTTCCCCCTGGACGGGGAGATGAAGGTCGTGAACGTGGGCTTCCATGTATACGAAGACGCCCGGGGAATCCTCGGGCGCCATCAGGAAGTCCGTCCCGAACCCGGCTTCGCGCGTGTGGACGCGGCCTGGCTGGGACAATATTTCCGTTAGAACTTCGGGATCTCGAAGAGCGCGGCGTCCACCGGGCCTTCCTTGACCTCGACCACCTTCGTGGAGATGGCGAAACCGCCCGCGTCGATGTTGGTCTTCATCGCGATACCGTTCCAGACGGAGACGGTGGCCTTGGCGGTCTGGCCCATCTGGTTCATCTCGAGGGTGTAGATCGTGCACTCCTTGCCGGCGACCGTTTCCTTGCCGACTTCCTTGATCTTGTTCTTGGCAATGACCTCGTCGGTGAGGTTCAGGTAGTTGACCTGCTGTTGCTGCTGGGGCATCTCCTGGACAGACTTCTCGCCCTTGTTCACCAGATACATCTTGCCGTCCTTGCTGATCTGGGTCATCTCCATGCCCATCATGTTCATCGAGGTGGCCTGCTTGGCGCCGTAGTCGTCAAAATAGACGGTGTTGGTGATTACCTGGCCCATCATGTCCATTTCGGTCTTGTAGGAGCCGGACTTGATGCCGTAGTACTTGGTCCCGTCCTGGGCCATCGCCGTCACCGCTGCCAGCAGCACGGCGCAAATCATGAAGATCTTTTTCATATCAGAGTGTTAATGGTTTGAGTTCGTTCCGGACAAAGATAGAGATTTTTGTCCGAGGTACAAAAAGCCTTTCCGGGTTTTCGACGAAAGGCCCTTTTTTTACGACGAAACCTCAGGGTCCTGCCTGTCGGCCTCCTGGGAAGTCTTTTCCGCTTCGCGGGCTTCCTTTTCGGCTTCGCGCGCAGCCTTTTCCGCCGCCTTGGCGGCCTTCTCCGCCTCGCGGGCGGCTTGTTTTTCGGCGCGGATGCGCTCTTGCTCCAGGTAGCGTTCGAAGATACGGCGCTCCTTCTGGGCTTTCTTTTCCAGGTTCTTCAGGACGCGCAGTTTCTTCTTGCGCTCTTTTTCCAGGGCTTTCTGCCGCTTGGCTTCCTGTCTTTCCTCGTATTTCCGGTCCTCCTCGGCCCAACGGGCTTCTTTCTCCGCCTGCTTCTCGGCGGCGATCCGGGCCTTTTCAGCATCGCGGGCTGCCTTTTCTTCGGCCTTCCGGGCCTTCTCCGCCTCCTTGGCCGCCTGTTCCGCCGCCTTCTTCTCAGCCCGCGGATCGGGTACGGTTTCAATCGGCGGGGCGTCCTTTTCTTCTATCTCATCAAGCGCCGGCGGTGTTGCCAGCGAGTCGCGTATGGGCGCTGCGCCCAGGGAATCCAAGGCGGGGACGACGCCCAGCGAATCCCGCCGAACCGTTCCGAGGGAATCCCTCGCAGGCGCCTTCGTCTGGGAATCCAGTGCGTTGCGCAGGGCTTCGTCCGTCGCGGAAAGGGCGGGCGGAGCGGCGATCGAGTCAATGGGCGCCGCGGTCGTGTCGATGGGTGCGGCGGTCGTGTCCTTCGGCGCCGGCGTGTCGGCCGGTTTCTCCTTGGCCTGTCTTGCTCGGACGACCGCCATGGAGTCCCGGTAGGCGATTTCCTGGTAAATCTTCTTGATATGGCCCGGGAAGTAGACCTCCGTCTCCTTGAACTGGGCGTGCGGGCGCGCCAGATACGAGGTCCGCTGGCTCTTGCGGGGCTTCAGCGGGGTGATGTCGGAGCCGCCCTTGGGCTGGCGCTGCGGCTCCCATCGGAAGCCTTTCATATAGCGCTCGTCCTTCGGCAGCTGGACCACCGGGTAAGCGTCGTTCTTGGCTTCGTCGAAGTAGTAGATCTTGTCCAGGTTGCCCTGGTCGAAGAGGGCGTACAGCATCTTGGACTCCACCTTGTTCACGGTGGCGAGCGCGTCGTTCTCCGTCAGGAAGAACAGGGCCGTGGCCCCGCCCAGGGCGTCGAAACGCCGGAGCGTGCGGGTGGTGTCGAAATAGGCCATCATCTCGGCACCCTTGATCTGGTCATAGCAGAGGGTGTCTTCCTGCGTGGTGATGAAGGCGTTGGACATCAGCCGCGCCCGGTCCGCCTTGCGGTCCTTGATGACGAGGTAGATGCTGTCGGCGGCGTACTGGCGGTTCCCGTCGCTGAACACGAGCGGATCGCGGTACAACCGGACCAGGGAATCCAGGTCGTTATAAACCAGCGAATCGCACGACATCTGCATGTCGCTGCGGAACAGTTTCACCCGGTGGGTCGCCCAGATGAAGGAGAGCTGGGTGGTGTCCACGGGCGGCGGTGCAGCGGCCAGGGAATCGACCGGCAGGGGCGGTTGGGCGCCGGTGGTGTCCACGGGCGGGGTCGCCGGGATTTCCGGCTTCTTCTCTTCTGCGGGTTTGTTCGCCGGGCCGCCCTGGGCTTTCGTTCCCGGGCTCTTGCTCAAACCGCCCGGTCCGCGGTCGCGTCCCGCCTGCGCGTTCGGATTCTTCTTCGCGGCCTCCTCCGCCGCCTTGGCGGCCTCTTCCGCGGCTTTCCGGCGGTATTCGGTAACCGGATCCCCCGAGAGGTCCGAGAGCCGCTTTTCGGCATCGACCTTCCAGAGCGAATCCACCAGATGCCGCTTGATTCCCCGGTACACGATTGTGTCGGCGCCGAACCAGACGGTGTCCCGCCGGGACGTCTTCTGGTCCTCGTCGATGCTCATTACCGCCGGGGTGACCGTCATCTTCACGCGGGACAGGGAGTCCATGTATTCCACGCGGCCCGCCAGACCGAACACATTCCGTGTCGTGTCCATCAGTTCCACCGCTCCCCGCATTTCCACGTCGTTCAGCTTCCGGTGATAGTACAGCGTGTCGGACCAGGCTTCCTGGTCCTTCGTGAGCAGGTGCACGTTCCGCCGGAAGAAGAAAAGCTCCTTCTCGCGGTCGTACCAGCCGTCGTTGGCGGAGAGCATGTTGTCGTCCTGCCACATGTCCGTCCCGTAGCCGAAGTAAGCGGTGTTGATGTCGCTGCGGTACTCCAGGCGGGATGTCTTGATGAACGTCGTGTCCATGTACATGTTCACCTGGTCGTTGAAGACGAACAGGCGGGCCTTGGAGTCATAGGAACCGTACAGGCTCTCGATCACCTGTCCGTCCTTGTCGCGCATGGACGCGCCGTTCTGGAAGATGGCGACGGAGTCCTTGGTGTTATAGTCCAGGTAGCGGGTGCGCAGGGTGTTCTTGTCCTTGTCCTCCAGCTGGACGAGGCCGCCGCGGAATTTCGCGAGGTCGTCATCCACCACGTATTGCAGGGATCCGGAACTCAGGCGGGTGCGGTCCTGGATGATCTGGACGTGGCCGACGGCGTCGATGATGTTCGTCGTCACGTTCCACAAGGCCGAATCGCACAGGAGATAGGTGTTGTTATGCAGGAAGCGGGCGGGACCCGTGACCTTGCGGAAGCTCTCTCCGCCCCGCTCGATGAGCTGGGCCGACTTCGCGCTCACCAGGGTCACCAGCGAGTCTTTCCGCTCCTGGGCCCTGACGGAAACGGCCGCCGCCCCCAGGAGGGACAGCGCCGTCAGGAAGAGATATGCGAGCGTCCGCCGCACGGTGCGATCAGAACTTTTCGTGCCAGATATCCCGGCTGAAGGGGCATTCCTTGTACATCGGGTCGATCACGATGTAGGTCTCCTTGATCTTCTTTTCCAGGAACTCGTCGATCGCCTGCATCTGCCGCAGTCCCCGCACGCGGCCCTGCAGCTCGGCGTAGTCGTTCGTGAACGAGGCCGGATGGGCCGGGACGATCTTGTCCACGCGGATGATCTTGTACACGGTGTTGCCGGTACGGCCCTGCTGATAACCTTCGTTGTCGGTGGATTCCACGGGCTCGGAGATTTCGCCCTCCTTCAGGTTCTGGATGGCCGCATAGTCGGCCGGCTTGAGCTGGTCGATCTCGAAATAGGAGGAGCCGGTGGCCGGGTCTGCCATCTGGCCGCCGTTGGTGCGGGTGGCCGGATCCTCGGAGAAGAAGCGGGCGGCGAGGTTGAACTTGATCTCGTCGTCCAGGATCTTGGTGCGGAGGCTGTCCAGGCGGGAGAACGCCTTCTCGCGGTCTTCCGCGGTGTATTGCGGCTTGAGGAGGATGTGGCGGGCGTTGAACATGTCGCCCTTCTTCTCGATGACCTCGATGATGTGGTAACCGTCCGGGGTCTCCACGATCTGGGAGATGACGCCCGGGCGCAGGGCCATCGCGGCGTCGGAGAAGGCCGGCCAGAAGATGGACTTGGACGCCATGCCCAGTTCACCGCCGCGGCGGGCGCTGCCCGGATCCTCGGAGTAGATGCGGGCGAGGGTGGCGAACCGCTCGCCGTTGATCACGCGCTCGCGCAGCGACAGGAGGCGCTCCTTGACGGCCATCGCCGCCGCTTCGCGGTCCGGATAGATGCAGATCTGGCTCAGCTGGTACTTGATCGGGACGACGGGCAGGTCCTCGACGGAGACGGTGTCCAGGAACTGCTGGACGTCGTAGGGCGTCACCTCGGGGATGCGCCCCGCGATCTCGCCCTGCTCCGACTGGGTCAGGCTCTGCTCCTCGAACATCTGCCGCCACTCCTGGCGCAGCTTGTAGAGCGGCTTGCCGAAGTATTTCTCCAACTCCTCGTCACCGCCCAGGAAGGTGCGGTACTGGTCGATGCGGTTGTTGAGCTCGCCGTCCACCATGTCGAAATTGACGGTCAGGGAGTCGATGCGGGCCTGCATCAGGAAGATCTTGTTCTCCATCATCCGTTCCAGGATGGTGCAGCGCATGTCCCGGTCGGAAGACCGGCCCTGGGCCTGCTCCTGCTGCACGGCGCTCTCGATGTCCGAGACGAGGATCACTTCGTTGCCGACGACGGCGACGGTCTTGTCCACGAGCCCGCCCGGGTACTTCTGGGCGGAAAGGCCCGTCGTGAGAAGCAGGGCCGCTGCGAAGACGATAAATCTGAACTTCATATCAACAAATTACCAATTTCAATAGATGACGAATTTTCCTTTGCCAAGCGCATCTTTGAGCAAGTCTTGTTCCAAACCGGACACCAATTCGTGTTTCCGGGCGCTTAAAATGACATCTTTGATGCGTTCGGCGCAATAATCCAGCGGGGCGGGGCTCCCTTTCTGCACGAGATCCACCACCCAGGCGACCCGGAGGTTGCCGTCGTCGCCCATCAGTTCGATGAAGCGGCCCTTGAGGGCTTTCATCATGGACACCTCGTCCGTTCCCAGCTCCCGGGCCAGCAGGATGGCGTCCATCCAGCTGTCCGAGCTGTCCACATACCGCAGCGCGGCGGTGAAGGCCAGGCTGTCGGCGGCGATGGCGTCCATCGCGTCGTCCGAGTTCATCAGCTCCTTGATTTTCTTGAGGCTGCGGGAATCGGCCGGGATGACCATGTAGCGCGTTTTCAGCAGGGGACGCTCCACGAGGAACTTGTCCGTGTGCTCCTGATAGTAGTTCCGGACTTCCTCGTCGGAGATGAGGGTGTCCAGCCTTTCATTGATGTAGCGCTCCTCATAGCGGTATTTCAGCAGCGTGCGGCGGTATTCCTCCAGTTCCTTGGACACGTCCTGTTCCTCCTTGGAGAGGCGGGATTCCGCCATGTCCAGGAACAGGAGCTCTTCCGCCCAGGCCTTGATATACTGCTGCGCGAGCCCCAGGCTGTCCTCGGACGAGACGCCGGCGGGGATGTAGTTCGCCAGCTCCGACCGCATCAGCCGGTGTTCTCCCACCCGCGCGACGACGGCGTCGCCGAACAGTTCGGCGGCCGTGTCCGTCACCCGGTGCACCATCTGGCACGATACGGCCAGGAGGGCGATGAGAAGCGCGCATTTCCTCATAACCTGCAAATATAGGAATAATTTCCCGAAAATATCAGATGTCGAAGCTGAAGACAAGTCCTACGTAGTAGGGCTTGCGGCCTTCCGGGGCGGTTTCCGCCAGGGTCTTGAAGTAGGGACCGCCGAGCCAGGAGGCGGAAACGCCCAGCGAGCAGGGGTAGGGGACCCAGGCCAGATTGCCCAGTTCCACGGTGAAATCCGCGCCGGCGCTCACGAGGTAAGAGGGCTCGGTGGCGCTTTTCCGATTGCGGGCGCCGCCGAAGCCGGTCCAGTCCACGTGCGGGATCAGGAGGAAGTTCTGGATGTAGGCCACGGGGGAGAACCAGGAAATGTCGCCCACATAGATAGGAATGGCGTAATCGGCCGTGAGGCGGAGCTGCGCGGCGGAGGCGCGGGCGACGGTGCGGCCTTCGGCCGACGTGAACCCGCGCGGCATGATCTGGACGGTGTTTTCCCCGAACGGGGCGCTCGAGGGCAGCTGGACCTGGGCCAGGGCGGAGAGCCGGAGTCCCTGGGTCCGGGTGAACCCGGGCAGATACCCGTACAGGTAACCGTAGGCGAGCGGGGTGTACACGGACGCGAGTCCGGGACGGACGCTGGCGCCCGCTTCGGCGCCGATGCCCCAGCGGGGATAGACCTGGCTGTCGGCGGTCGGGAGCATCATATAGCCGCGGACGGAGCCGCGGAGGGACTGCATCAGCACGTTGTCTCCGGGATGGATGCCCACGAGGGAGGCGTGCGCCCCGTCGTGGACGATATCCTCGGCCATTTTCAGTTCCGTCGTCCCGTTGTCGAACAGGTTGTTCGAAATGTTCCAGCTCACCTGGGGCACCCATCCGCGCTGGATGCCGCTCCGGGTGTGCCGGAACGGGATGTAGGCGGTGATGTGACCGGTCCAATAAGGGCCGCCGACGTCCTTGCGGGAGGTGGCGTAGCCGACTTTGTCCTCGTACAGGCGGCGCTGGAATCCGTATTGGCCGGAGCCCTTGTCGTACAGGTCGAACCCCGCCTCCAGGACGGGATACAGGCCCTCGTAGGTGAATTGGACATGCCCGGAATGCCGCCACTCCGACGGTTGGTCCGCATCCGGGTGCGCGGAATAGCCCACAGTGCCCCAGGCCGTCCCCAAGTCATTCTGGAACAGGCCGATGAGGCCCGGCGACGCCGTGTCATACGAAAAGTCTCCGCTCAGGGACGACACGGCGTCATAGTCGAAATACAGCGGCGCCCACGAATGGAACTTCACCAGGTGCTGCACCTTGTGATACGGCTTGGGCGCGCTGACCGCCACGTCATTCCGGGCTTGACCCGGAATCTCTGCGAGCAGCGCCTTTTCCTGCTCCGCCAGCTTTTCCGCCACCCGGTACTTGTGGACCTCTCGGATGTTCACCTCCACCGGCTCCGGAGGCGTGGCCTTGAAGATGGCGCTTCCTTCCGGCGTGATGGAATTGAACCAGAGCATGCCGTCGTGCCAGAAATAGTCCGTGCCGCCGTAGCGCGAGTTCGTCAGCTGCCAGGCGCGCCCCGTGGCCGGGTCGTACCGGTACAGCTCCTTCACGCCGTTCCGGTCGCTCACGAAGTCCAGCACGTGGTTCTCCCCTTCCAGATTCTCGATCTCCTGGAGCGTGGGCTCCAGGACGCAGGTCCACTCGCGTCCGTCCAGGCGCCAGATGCTGTAGCCGCCGTCGTTCACGGCCAGACAGTAGATGGTGCTGTCCACCCAGGCCGGGTCCGCGAGCTCGACGCTCGCCGGAGCAGGCACCCGTTGGAGCTCGTGGCCGTCCTGCTCGTCGATGAGGACCAGGTTGCTGCCGCCCCGGACCGGATACTCCACCGTCGCGATGCCGCCCGGACCCGGCTGCGGGTTGTACAGCCGGCCTTCGGTCGTGAGGTTCCGCCGCCGTCCGCTGTGTTCCAGCGACCGGATGACCGATTTCCCGTCCAGGGTCCATCGTTTTCCGGGGACGGTCTCGCTCCAGAACAGGCGATGCTCGCCCGGGTTGAGGGAGCTGGTGTTGGAAGCGAAGGGACCCAGGTCGTCCTCGGATCCGTCCACATTGATCCGGACCAGCCGCGGCGCCAGGTCTTTCCCCTCCTTGATGGCGAGGTATTCATTGTCGACCCAGGATCCGTTCGAATAATCGGTGGCATACGCGTGCTTCTGCGTGACCTGCTCCATTTCCATGAAGGGCGCGCGGGCATCCTCTTCCTGCTCCCAGATTTCGTGGAAGCCTTCCATGATGCCTTGCCAGGTCTTCTTGAAGGACTGCCCGGAGACTTGCTTGATATAATGCTGGAGCTTGGCGACGGGGAAAGGATGCTGGGTTACATAGTCGAAGTAATCGGCCGTAAAGGCAGGCTGGTCGTAGAAGTACCGCATGCCTGCGACGGTCATGTACCCGGCCGCGTAATAGTCCGGTCCGGCTTTCTTGAAGGAACCGTAGACCCACTGGTACCAGTCGCGCCAGTCACCGTTGTCGAACGCGAGGTGATAGTAGTTCAGGAAGTCGGTGTTGCGCCCGCGGCCGGCGGGAGTGAGGGCGGTTTCCGCGACGACGGCGTCGCCTTCCAGGAACACCGGCGGGGTATAGAAGGCACTCACGGCGCCGCTCCACATTTCGCCCACCAGATAGTTCACCCACTTGAACGGGCGCCGGTAGGACAGCTGCATCTGCGCCACATGGCGGGATTCGTGGGTGGTCAGCTGCGTCATCCAGGACTGGGGGTAGTGGCCATAGGCCTCGGGATGGGTGTACAGGTCCATCCGTTTCGGGGCCCAGGCCACCGAGCCGTTGGAATAGGGATTCCAGGGGTGCAGGACGACGGGCAGCTTGCCCCAGTGCAGGCTGCCGGGCGCCATGCCGGCGCTCGCGCCCACCACGGGCTGCCATTTCTCCAGGTCCAGGACATAGGCCCGCGCCAGCGAGTCCAGTCCCTGGGGATAGATCATGCGGAAATGCTCCGTGTCCATCTCGGACCAACGGCTGAAAGGGTCCGACCCGGCCTGGAAGAACTGGGCCGAGGCGGTGGTCCCGGCCAGCAGGCCGGCGGCGAGGAGGAGGGTCCGCAAATGCTTCATACTACAAAACTAACCATTTTTTCGTAACTTTGTGTGGCTATCTTGTGAGAGAATGCGTAAGTATTTGATATACTTCTTGTTCTTCCTTCTCTGCGCCTGCGGGCCGCGGGGCGGGAAGGGCGTTTCGGACGCCCCGGCCCGGCGGGAGTTCCCGTCGGTGGAGGTTCCGTCCATGTATGTGGACCCGCAGGAGCGCGCCGGCTTCGCGGCCGCCCATTTCTGGGACCGGTTCACGGACACCACGAAAGTGTATGCCTGTGATTCGCTGACGGTCAACGGCGTCCCGGCGGCGGCGCTGGAGGGTCAGATGGGCCTGTTCGCAAGCCTGCTCGGAGAGCTGCCGGCGGACGCAGGCGCCCAGGCGGTCATCCGCCTCTATGACCGAGCCGATGCCTTCGAGCGGAAGTTCCCGGATTCCAACGTGTTCGAAGAGCTGGGCCGCCTGACACGGCATTACCTGTACGACCCGAATTCCCCGGTCCGCAACGAGGACCTGTATTACTTTTTCGTGGACCGGCTGGGCCGGTCGGACCTCATCGACAACGGCTACCGGATGGGCTATGAATGGGACGCCCGGATGTGCCGCCTGAACCGCGTAGGCACGCCCGCCGCGGACTTTTCGTTCACCGACACCCGCGGCCGGGTGCGGACGCTCTACGGCGTGAAAGCGGAGCGCACGGTGCTCATCTTCGGCAACCCCGGCTGCCAGGCCTGCCAGGAAATCATGGAGGACATGGAATCGACCCCGGAAGTCTCGGCCCTCATCGCTTCCGGCCGCCTCCAGGTCGTGGATGTCTATATCGACCAGGAAATCGACGACTGGAAGGCCCATATCCCCGATTATCCCGCCACCTGGATCAATGGGTACGACCACAACTACGCCATCCGCACGGATTTGATTTACAACGTCCGCGGGATTCCGTCCATCTATCTGCTGGATGCGGAGAAGACCGTCCTGATGAAAGACGCAACGCCGGAGCGGGTGCTCACGGCGTTGGCGAATCTTTGATGTCGGCGGACGTTTAAGCGGTAAATACCCAGATGATCGCTTCCTCGAGGGCCTCTCCGGGACGGAGGACCGTCGTGGGGAAAGCAGGCTGGTTAGGGGCGTCGGGCGTGTGCTGGCACTCGATGGCGATGGCGTCGTAGTCCTCGAACTCGCGCCCATACTTGCCCTTCGGGCTTCCCTTGAGCCAGTTGCCGGTGTACACCTGCACGGCCGGCTGGGTGGTGAGGATCTCCACCTTGCGGCCGGATTTCGCGCCCCAAAGCTCCGCGCAGGTGGAAAGCTGGCCGGGCATGGCGCCGTCGATGAGCCAGCAGTGGTCATAGCCCTTGCCGATCTTCAGGGCCTCGAAATCCGCGTGGATGTCCTGGCCGACGCGCTTCGCCTCGACAAAGTCCATCGGGGTACCGGCGACGTCCGCAGGTTCGCCCAGCGGAATCTGCGTCGGGTCCGTGGGAAGGTACTGGGATGCGTTCAGCTCCAGTTTGTGGTCCAGGACGGTGCCGGAGGCCTCGCCGTCCAGGTTGAAATAGACATGGCTTGTGAGGTTCACGACCGTGGGGGCGTCCGTCTCGGCCGTCAGGATGAGCTTGAGCTCATTGTCCTCGCTCCACTCATAGTGCGCGACGGCCTTCAGGTTGCCGGGATAGCCGGCCTCGCCGTCCTCGGAGAAATACAGGAACTCCACGGCGTCTCCCTCGATGCGGCTGTCCCAGATCTGGTTCGCAAACCCGTTCGGACCGCCGTGCAGGTGGTTGGGGCCGTTGTTGATGGGGAGCGTGTACTCCTTGCCGTCCAGTGTGAACTTGCCGTCCTTGACCCGGTTCGCAAAGCGGCCGGGCACCTTGCCGCAGCAGGGGCCGTCGCCGATGTAATCCAGCGGGTTCTTATAGCCGAGCACGACATCGCCGAGCTTGCCGTCCTTGTCCGGAACGACGACCGAGACGATCGCCGCGCCGATGCTGGCCAGCTGGACATAAGCGCCGGAGGCGTTCTTGAGGGTATAGCGGAAGATTTCCTTTCCGTCCGGGGCGTTCGCCCACAGTTCTTTGGTGATTTCCATATCGGTTTTGTGTCTTGGTTTCGTGTCTTACAAATATAAGGATTTTTAGGAATTATCTGTATATTTGCAACCTATGAAACAATACCTGGACCTGCTGCGACATATCCGCGCCCACGGCGTCATGAAGGAGGACCGGACCGGGACCGGCACGCAGAGCGTGTTCGGCTACCAGATGCGGTTCGACCTGTCGGAAGGCTTTCCCCTGCTGACCACCAAGAAGGTGCATCTGAAGTCCATCATCTACGAGCTCCTGTGGTTCATCGCCGGGGATACGAACGTCAAGTATCTCCAGGACCACGGCGTCACGATCTGGGATGAATGGGCCGATGCCGACGGCAACCTGGGTCCCGTCTATGGCCATCAGTGGCGCTCCTGGCCCGCTCCGGATGGACGGGCCATCGACCAACTTTCAATGGTCATCGACACAATCAGGCGGAATCCGGACTCCCGGCGCATGCTCGTGACCGCCTGGAACCCCGCCGAGGTGGACCAGATGGCCCTGCCCCCCTGCCACTGCCTGTTCCAGTTCTACGTGGCGGACGGCAAGCTCTCCTGCCAGCTGTACCAGCGGAGCGCCGACGTCTTCCTGGGCGTCCCGTTTAACATCGCCTCCTACGCGCTCCTCACGATGATGATCGCGCAGGTGTGCGGCCTCCAGCCGGGCGAATTCGTCCATACCACGGGCGACACGCACATCTACCGGAACCACTTCGAGCAGGTGGCCACGCAGCTCTCCCGCGAGCCGCGTCCGCTCCCCCGGATGCGGCTGAACCCGGACGTCAAGTCCCTCTTTGATTTCAAGTACGAAGATTTCACCCTGGAAGGCTACGACCCGTGGCCGGCCATCAAAGCCCCCGTCGCCGTCTAGTCATGGAAAAGAGCCTCATCGTCGCCGTCGCCGACAACTACGCCATCGGCCGCAAGAACGCCCTCCTGTGGAATCTCCCGGGCGATATGAAGTATTTCCGGCAGCAGACCACCGGAAACGCCGTCATCATGGGCTGGATGACCTTCCAGTCCATCGGACGCCCGCTCCCCAAGCGGCATAACATCGTCATCTCCCTCTTCCCCTGGCCGGATGCCCCTGACGGAGTGACCGTCGTCGACAGCCTGGACGCGGCCTTTGAAGCCGCCGAGATGGCCGATCAGGTCGGCCATGACGGGACGGCCTTTGTCATCGGCGGGGCCTATACCTACGCCGAGGCGATGGAGGTGGTCGATACCATGCATATTACCCACGTGCACGACGCCCCGGAGGACGCCGATGCCTTTTTCCCCGTCATCGACCCGGCGATCTGGCGGGAGGACAGCCGCAGCGAACTGCAGGTGGACCCCGCCACCGGCATCACCTACGAATTCGTGGTGTACCGCCGCCGGTAAACCGGACAAGAACGAACTTGACACATGAAGCAACGTGAGAATTTCGGCAGCCAGATGGCTGTCATCATGGCCTTTGCCGGCAGCGCCATCGGCCTCGGCAACATCTGGCGGTTCCCGTACCTGGTGGGCCAGGACGGCGGCGCGGCTTTCGTCGTCATCTATGTCCTCGCCACGCTCGTCATCTCCCTGCCCATCTTCTTCGCCGAGTCGGTCGTGGGCCGGCGCACCGGCGCGAACTGCCGCGGCGCGTTCATCGAGCTGGGCAAAGGCACGGCATGGCCCTACCTGGGTTTCCTGATGGTGTTCACCCCCCTGTGGATCGTCTCCTACTACAGCGTCGTGGGCGGCTGGTCGCTGGAGTATCTGGTCCAGGCAGTCCGGCTGGATTTCATCCATACGGCGCCGGACGCCATGAGCGGTTCGTTCGAGCGTTTCATCTCGCGGACCTGGGCCCCGCTGGGCTTCCACCTGGCCTTCCTGGCCGTCACCGTGGCCATCGTCGCCCTCGGCGTGAAGTCGGGCATCGAGAAGTTCAGCAAGATCTGCCTGCCGGTCCTGTTTGCGCTGGTGGTGCTCATCGCGGTCTATTCCCTCACCCTCCCGGGCGCGCAGAAAGGCCTCGCCTATCTGTTCAAGCCCGATTTCTCGAAAGTGACCATCCGCACCTGCCTGGACGCGCTGGGGCAGTCGTTCTATTCCCTGTCGCTGGGGATGGGCATCATCATCACCTATTCCTCCTATGTGAGCAAGAAGGAGAACCTGATGGCTTCCGGCGTGGGAACGGCCGTTTCCGACATGCTGTTCGCCATCCTGGCGGGCGTCGCCATCATGCCGGCCGTGTTCGCCGCCGGCATCGAGCCGGGCAGCGGCCCCGGCCTGATCTTCGACACGCTGCCGTACATTTTCTCCCAGATGGGCCTGCAGATGCCCTGGATCAGCTCCCTGGCCGCCATCCTGTTCTTCCTGACCATCCTGTTCGCGGCCCTCACCTCGTCCATCTCCCTGATCGAGGTGGGCGTAGCGTACCTGACGGAGGAACGGGGATTCAAGCGCGGTTGGGCCTGCGTGTTCCTGTTCGTCGTCACCGGCGCCCTCGGCGGCTTGTGCAGCCTGTCCTTCGGCCCGCTGGCGGACGTGAAGGTCCTTGGCATGGGCTTTTTCGACCTGTTCGACACCGTTGCGTCCAATGTCCTCCTCACGGTCGGCGGCCTCCTGGTGGTCCTGTTCGTGGGTTGGAAGATGCCCAGGGCAGACGTCTTCGATGAGCTCACCAACGGCGGGACCAAGCGCCGCAACGTCCGTCTGTTCAACTTCTTCTACTTCCTGATCCGGTACGTCGCGCCCGTGGGCCTGCTCGTCCTCATCCTTTCCAACCTGTTATGACGCCCCGGGAGAACTTCGGCAGCCGCTTCGCGGTAATCATGGCCATGGCCGGCAGCGCGGTGGGCCTCGGCAACATCTGGCGTTTCCCTTATATGGTAGGGGAGCACGGCGGTGCGGCCTTCATTATCCTGTACGCGCTGGCGAGTTTCATCCTGGTCCTTCCCATCTTTTTCGCGGAGACGATCATCGGCCGCCGCAGCCGCCAGGGCACCTTCGGGGCCATGGAAAAACTCGCGCCGGGTTCCCGCTGGAAGTGGCTGGGACTGCTCACCGTGTTTGCGCCCATCATCATCCTGAGCTACTACAGCGTCGTGGGCGGCTGGTCGGTGGAATACCTGTTCAAGGCGGTATGCCTGGACTTCACGAATACGCCCCCGGAGCAGATCCAGGGCTTCTTCGGGGCGTTCATCTCCTCCACGGGCGCCCCCATCGCGGTCCATACCATCTTCATGCTCTTGGTCGCGGGAATCGTCCTGGCGGGCGTCAAGAAGGGCATCGAGGGGTTCACGAAGATCACGATGCCGGTCCTGTTCGTACTGATCGTCGCCCTCGCCATCTATTCCGTGACGCTTCCAGGCGCCTCCGAGGGCGTCGCCTACCTCGTCAAGCCTGATTTCTCCAAGGTCGATGCGCGCGCGGTCGCGGCCGCCATGGGCCAGGCCTTCTTCTCCCTGTCGCTGGGCGTGGGGACCATCCTCACCTATGCCTCGTACATGCGGAAGGAGGAGAATATCCTGGCGGCCGGAATCGGCACGGCCGTTTCCGACCTGCTGTTCGCCATCATCGCGGGCTTCGCCGTGATGCCGGCCGTTTTCGCCGCGGGCATCGCCCCCGGCGCGGGCCCCGGCCTCGTGTTCGACACCCTGCCTTATATCTTCAACCAGCTGGGTGCGAATGTCCCCTGGCTCAGCGCCGCCATCGCCATCATCTTTTTCGTGACCATCCTGGTGGCGGCCCTTACCTCGGCCATCTCGATGATGGAGGTGGGCGTGGCCTATCTGACGGAGGAGAAAGGCATGCGGCGCCCGACGGCCGTGTTCCTCATCACGGCTTTCGCCTGGACCGTGGGCGTGTTGTGCAGCCTGTCCTTCGGCCCGCTGGCAGAGGTTAAACTCTTGGGCAACAGCATCTTCGACTTCTTGGACAAGCTCTGTTCCGACTGGCTCCTGCCGGCCGGCGGCCTGCTCTTCACGCTGTTCGTGGGCTGGAAAATGTCCCGGGCCGATGTCTATGAGGAGTTCACCAACGGCGGCACGCTCAAGGCGAACGCCGCCCTATTCCGGACCATCTGGTTCCTGCTCCGGTACGTCGCCCCCGTGGGCATCGTCGTGGTGTTCCTGACGAATCTGATCCTGTAGAAACTACACTCCCAGCTCGTCCTTCATCGCTCGAAGCGCGTCGAACGCTTGGAGGGGTGTCATGTTGTTGAGGTCCAAGGATTTGAGCCGGTCGCGCAAGGACTCCAGGAGCGGGTCGTCCAGCTGGAACATGGAGAGCTGGATGGAGCCGTCCTTTTCCACGCGGCCTTCCTTGGTGTTGTGCGGCTTGACGGGCGTGAGCGCGCCGATGCGCTCGAGCGCCTGGGAATTTTCCAGGGCCTTGAGCGTCCGCTCGGCGCTTTCCAGCACCGGGGCGGGCATGCCGGCCATGCGGGCGACATGGATACCGAAGCTGTGGGCCGTGCCGCCTTCCTTGATCTTGCGGAGGAAGATGACCTCCTTCCCCACTTCCTTGACGGTCACATGGAAATTCTTCACGCGCGGGAAAACGCCTTCCAGGTCGTTCAGTTCGTGGTAATGGGTGGCGAAGAGGGTCTTCGCGCCCTTCCCGTACTCGTGGATGTATTCCACGATGCCGCGGGCGATGGACATGCCGTCGTAGGTGGAGGTACCGCGGCCGATCTCGTCCAGCAGGACCAGCGACCGGGCGCTGAGGTTGTGCAGGATCATCGCCGTCTCCAGCATCTCCACCATGAAGGTGGATTCGCCGCGGGAGATGTTGTCCGTCGCGCCCACGCGGGTGAAGATCTTGTCGAAATAGCCGATCCGGGCCGAGGCCGCTGGCACGAAGGAGCCCGTCTGCGCGAGCAGGACGATGAGCGCCGTCTGCCGCAGGAGGGCGGACTTACCGGCCATGTTCGGACCGGTCAAGATAATGATCTGCTGCGTCTTGGAGTCCAGGAAGACGTCGTTCGGGACGTATTCCTCTCCCGCCGGCATGAGGGTTTCGATGACTGGATGGCGGCCCGCCTTGATGTCCAGCGACAGGGAGTCGTCCATCACGGGGCGGCAGTAGTGCCGGTCTTCGGCCTGCTCCGCGAAGCCCGCGAGCACGTCCAGCTTCGCCAGGATGCGGCTGTTCTTCTGGATGGCCACGATGCAGTCCTGGACATGGGCGATGAGGGTGGCGTAGAGGCGGGTCTCGATCTCGTAGATGCGGCTTTCCGCCGTGACGATCTTCTCCTCGTATTCCTTCAGTTCTTCGGTGATGTAGCGCTCCGCATTGACCAGGGTCTGCTTGCGGATCCATTCCGGGGGAACCTTGTCCTTGAAGGTGTTGCGGACTTCGATATAGTAGCCGAAAACGTTGTTGTAGGCAATCCGGAGCGAGGGGATGCCGGTCCGTTCGGCCTCCCGCTGCTGCATTTCCAGCAGGTAGTCCTTGCCGCTGCCGGAGAGCCCGCGCAGCTCGTCCAGGTCCTCGTTCACGCCTTCGGCGATGACGGGGCCCTTGCCGATCTGGGCGGCGGGTTCCGGGTCCAGGGTATTGACGATCTCCTTGTAGATCTTCTCGCAGCCCACGAGCCCCCGCATCAGCTTGTCCAGGGCGTCGCAGCCCTTGCCGGCGCAGTTCTCGCGCAGCGGGCCCAGCTGGGCGAGGCCGCGGCTGAGCTGCAGGACCTCGCGCGGGAGGGCCTTGCCGTTCGCGACACGGCCCAGGATGCGGTCCAGGTCGCCGAGCTTGCCCAGTTCCTCCTGCACTTGCGTCAGGGTATCGGGATGGTCCACAAAGAACTGGACGATGTCGTAGCGGTGGTCTAGCTCCTTCCGGTCCAGCACCGGCATCGCGAGCCAGTTCCGGAGCAGGCGCGCGCCCATGGGCGAGGAGCACTTGTCGATGGTTTCCACCAGCGACACGCCCTCGCGGCCGGAAGCGGCCTGGAAGACCTCCAGGTTGCGGAGGGTGAACGGGTCCATCCACACGAACTTAGCCTCGTCGATGCGGCCGAGGGTGGAAATGTTCCGGAGGCCCACATGCTGCGTCTGTTCCAGGTATACCATCAGGGCGCCGGCGGCGCACAGCCCGAGCGGCATCGTGTCCACGGCGAAGCCCTTGAGGCTGTCCACGCGGAGCTGCCGCTTGAGCTTCTCCACCGCCGCGTCATACACGAAGGCCCATTCGTCCAGGGACGTCGTGTAGTAGTCGCCGAAACGGTCCTTGACGCCCTTCTCGTAGCTCCGGGGAACGACCAGTTCCTTGGGGGAGAGCGAGCCCATCAGCGTGCCGATGTAGTCCAGCGAGCCCTGCGCCACCTGGAACTGTCCCGTGGACACGTCCAGGAAGGCGGCGCCGCACAGGTCGCGCTCGAAGGCGAGGCCGCACAGGTAGTTGTTCTCCTTGATTTCCAGCATGTTCTCGCCGAAGGAGATGCCCGGTGTGACGATTTCCGTCACGCCGCGCTTGACGAGCTTCTTCGCGAATTTCGGATCCTCCAGCTGGTCGCAGATGGCGACCTTGAAGCCGGCCCGGACGAGTTTCGTCAAGTAATTCTCGATGGCGTGGTGCGGGAAGCCGGCCATGGGGATGGGCCCCTTGTCGCCGTTGGATTTCTTCGTCTGCACGAGGCCCAGCACCCGGGACGCCGTCACGGCGTCGTCCGAGTAGGTCTCGTAGAAGTCCCCCACGCGGTACAGCAGCAGCGCTTCGGGGTGCTGTGCCTTGACCTCGAAGAACTGCCTGATCAGGGGGGTGTCTTCCGCCATCTTCGCCATACTGTCTGCTTTTTCGGAACATACAAAGATACGATAATTTTAGTTAACTTTGTAAGTTATGAAACGAGTCCTTGTCATCACGTACTATTGGCCCCCGTCCGGCGGGTCGGGCGTGCAGCGTTGGGTGAAATTCGCCAAATACCTGCCCCAGGAAGGCTGGCAGCCGGTCATCTATACGCCGGAGAATCCGGAATACACGGCCATCGACCATACCTTGGAGGCGGAGATTCCGCACGACACGGAGATCATCCGCCGCCCTATCACCGAGCCGTACAACATCTACCGCAAGCTGATGGGCAAGGGCGCGTCGACGGACATGAAGACGCTCACGGCCGGGGCTTCCAAGGGCGAGGTCACGGAGATCTCGTCCGGGAAAAAGACCTTCAAGCAGCGCCTGTCGCTGTGGATCCGCGGCAACCTGTTCGTGCCGGATCCCCGCGTGGGCTGGGTGCGGCCGAGCGTGCGTTTCCTGAAAAAGTATCTGGCGGAACATCCTGTCGATGTGATCGTTACGACGGGTCCGCCGCATTCGATGCATCTCATCGGCCAGCGGCTGCACCAGGAGCTCGGGATTCCCTGGATCCCGGATTTCCGCGACCCGTGGACCCGGATGTACTACCTCAAGCACCTGCCGATGACCCGCCGCACGTGGCGCCGGCTCCGGGCGATGGAGCAGTCCGTGCTGGACGAGTGCACCATCGTGCTGGCCGTCACGCCGCTCGTGCAGGAAGAGTTCCAGGCGCAGACGAAGACGCCCGTGGCGATGATCACGAACGGCTACGACGGCGGCGATTTCGACCAGCCCGTCGAGCCGGACGGCCTGTTCAACGTCGTCCACACGGGCCTGTTCGCCGCTGACGGCAACCCGCTGAACCTCTGGAAAGTCCTGGGCGTCAAGGCCTGGGCCGATGCGGAGTTCAAGAAGGCGCTCCGGCTCCGGCTGGTGGGCCGGGTGGACCGCGAGGTGTATGCCGCCATCGAAGAGGCGGGGCTGAAAGACAATGTCGTGGACCTCGGCTATTGCGACCACCTGACAGCGGTCCGCGAACAGCTGGCGGCTTCCGTGCTGGTGCTTCCCCTGCGGAACGATCCGGAGTACCGGCCTATCCTTCCCGGGAAACTCTTCGAGTATCTCGCTTCCCGCCGGCCCGTGCTGGGCATCGGCCAGGAGGACGGGGCCATGGCCCGCGTCCTCGCCGATACCGGCGCCGGCGTCACGGCCGACTGGGACAACATCACCGCCATCCGCGACTTCCTGGACAAAGCCTGGGAACAGCATAAGGCTGGCGGCGTGCCGGCCGTAAAGGGCGACATCGCCCGTTTCTCCCGCCAAAACCTCACCCGCGAGCTCGCCGCCCTGTTGGAGCGGGTCTCCGCCGAAAACAAGTAAGACATGGACAAGAAACTTTTGAAGAACCTCGGCATCGCCCTTGGCGCCGCCCTCTTTTTCCTCGTGCTCAGCTACGCCTTCGTGCCGCAGTTGCTGCAAGGGAAGATCGTGAACCAGAGCGACATCTCGGAATATACGGGAATGGCGCAAGAAATGGTGGAGTGGAACAAGGCCCATCCGGACGACCCGACCTACTGGACGGATTCGATGTTCGGCGGCATGCCCACGACAATCATCTCCACCCAGAACGAAGGGGATGCCACGCAGTACATCTACAATCTGCTGCTCACCGGCCGGCGGCCCGCGACCTACCTGTTCATCGCCTTGCTGGGCGCGTTCCTGCTGATGCTTTCGCTCGGTATCAGCTGGCCACTCGCGATCGGCGGCGCCATCGCCGTCGCCTTCTGCTCGTACAACTTCCAGATTATCCAGGTGGGCCACAACACGAAGATGCAGGCGATCGCCTTCTTTCCGTGGGTGCTGGCCGCGCTCGTCTATACCTACCGGAGCACCGAATCCAAGAGCCGCTGGCTCGCGAAAGTGCTCCTCGGCTCCGTCCTGTTCGGCCTGGCGCTGAGCTTGCAGATCAAGGCGAACCACCAGCAGATCACCTACTATCTCGCGATTCTCGTGCTGCTGTTCGCCCTGGTGGAGTTCATCGACATCCTGGTCCGCAAGGACAAGGACTCCCTGGCGACGAAAACGACGCGGAAGACGCGGCTCACGCGGTTCTTCATCGCGTCGGCCCTGCTGCTGGTCGTGGGCGGCGTGGGAATCGCCACGAACGTGAACAAGCTGCTTCCGCTCGCGAAGTACACGCCTCACACCATGCGTGGAGGCTCTGAACTCACCCAGGACGGGGCAGTCAAGGGCGGAGGCCTGGACCTGGACTATGCGACTTCGTGGTCCTACGGCTGGGAGGAACTGCCCAACCTGATGATCCCGAATTTCAACGGCGGCTCCTCGACGCAGGCCGTCAATCCGGAGAAGTCCGCGACCATCCAGCTGCTCAAGAGCGCCGGCCAGACGGGGACGCGTGAAATCGCGAAGTCCCTGCCCCTGTACTGGGGGCCGCAGCCGTTCACCGCCGGACCGATGTATATGGGCGCCATCACCGTCTTCCTTTTCTTCCTGGGTCTGTTCCTGTACAAGGGGAAGGAGAAATGGTGGCTCATCGTGGGGACGGTCATCGCCATCCTGATGGCGGTGGGCAACCATTTCATGGCGTTCACGAAGTTCTGTTTCAACGTCTTGCCGCTGTACAACAAGTTCCGGACGGTGTCCATGGCGCTCGTCGTCCTGCAGGTGACGCTGCCCATGCTGGGCTTCCTCACGCTGGACCGCATCGTCAAGGACGGCTATGACCGGAAGTCGTTCTTGAAGAAGAGCGGCATCGCCTTTGCCCTGACGGGCGGCGTCTGCCTCCTGTTCTTCCTGATTCCTTCCTTGGCCGGCGACTTCACGGCGGCTTCCGACGAGGGCGGGCAGGATATCCTCGTGGAGGCTTTCCAGGCGGACCGCATCGCCCTGCTGCGCCAGGACGCCCTGATGTCCTTCTTCCTCATCGCCGTATCCTGGGGCTTCCTGCTCTGGGCCTGCCTGCCGGAGAAGAAGAATCCGGTCCGGAAGGTCGTCGCCAGCCTGGTCATCTGCGCGCTGGTGCTCGTGAATCTCTTCGCGACGGGTCGCCGCTATCTGAACGACAACCACTTCATGTCCCCGAAGGATTTCTCGAAACCCTTCGCCGAGCGCACCGTGGACAAGCTGATCAAGGCCGACCCGGACCCGTCCTACCGCGTCGTGGACCTGAGTGTCAACGTGTTCAACTCGTCCGTGCCGTCGTACCACCACAAGAACGTCGGCGGATACTCTCCGGCCAAGCTCCAGCGCTACCAGGACCTCATCGAACACTATCTGACGGATGAGATCAACAAGATTTACGGTGTCCTTCGGAATGCCGAAACCCTCGGCGACATCGAGGCCGGCATGCCGGTGACCCCCGTGCTCAACGCGCTGAATACGAGATACATCATTGTCGGAGGTGAATACCCGCCGGTGGTGAATGAGAACGCCTTCGGAAACGCCTGGTTCGTGGACGAGGTGGTCCCGGCCGCGACGCCGGATGAGGAAATCGCGCTCCTGGGCGGAATCGACCTGCGGCATCAGGCCGTCATCGGCAAGGACATGCCGGCGGTAACCGCTGCTCCGGCTGATTCCACGGATACCATCGTCCTGACCGCCTATACCCCGAACGAACTGCGCTACCGCTACGAGGCCTCGGCCGACCGCCTCGCAGTCTTCAGCGAGATTTACTATCCCGACGGCTGGAAAGCGAACGTGGACGGAACGCCGGTCGATGTCCTGCGTGCGGACTGGACGCTCCGTGCGGCGGTCCTTCCGGCCGGCGAGCATCACATTGTCATGCGCTTCGAGCCCGACTCCTACCGCATCGGCGCGAACGTTTCCCGCGCTTCCTCCATCACCCTGCTCCTCCTGCTCCTTCTCTCCATCGCCGGGATGTTCCTGCCTGCAAGAAAGAAATGAGACGCGTTGTTTTAGCCCTTCTGGCCCTCGCCGCCGGCCTTCCGGCTGCGGCCCAGGGCGTCCGCAAGACGGCGGACGAGTTCAACCGGATGTCCCGTAGCGACACCTCGCTGGTGGTGCTGCACGGGGTGGTCACCCGGCCTCGCGCCAACGACCAGCGCGGCGTGTTCTATCTCCAGGATGAAACGGGCGAGGCCTACATCTACGGCCTCGAAGACGGACGTCCCGGCTCGAATCAGTCGTTTGTCCAGATGGGCATTGCCCCCGGAGACACCCTGACTGTTTCCGGCCGCCGGACGGTCTATAACGGCACGACCATCGAAATGGCCGGCGGACACCTGCTCCGCAAGGCCGACGGACCCCGGCATGCGGAGATCCTGGAAAGCATGAAGGCCCCGGACAAGTATCCTACCTTCAAGGGCCAGGATGCCAACGCCTTCTCGTCCTGGGTGACAGCACGGCTGAAATACCCGCAGGACGCCAAGGACGCCCGGATCGAGGGGACTGTTCTCGTGAAGTTCGTGATCGGCACCAACGGCGGTGTCCAGGAGGTCGAGGTGGAGAAAGGTGTGTTCCCGTCGCTGGACGCCGAGGCCGTCCGCGTCATCAAGAGCTCCCCGAAGTGGAAGCCCGGCATCAAGGACGGCAAGCCCGTCCGCGTCACTTATCATCACCCCGTAATCTTCGTTCTCCCGAATTGACGGAGGTGTCGATGGTGGTCCAGGGGATGGACCACCAACGGCAAAAAAGGGGGTAAAATGACGACGGTGGTCCAGGACTTGGACCACCGTCGGCGTTTCAGGAGGGAAGGCCTTACTTCAGTGCCTTCTCGATCATCTTGGAGAGTTCGGTCCAGTGGGCCTGGGTGGCGGCGTCGGAGGACTTCGCCTTTGCGGCCTTCTTCTGGAGTTCGGTGACCTTGCCGAGGAGGAGGGTGCGGGCGTCGGTACCTTCAGCGAGGCGGCTCGCGATGACCTCCAGGGCGGAAGAGACGTACGTGCGCTGGAGATAGCGGCGCCAGCTGTCCGTCGCGCGGCCCTTGTAGAGCTCCTCGAAGATCATGTCGGTGAGGTCGTCCAGGAATTCCTCGGGAGCATAGTTGCCGGGACCGTACTCGGCGAACTGGCCCATGCGCTCAAGCTTCTGGACATTCAGCAGGCCGGAGATGGCGCTCTTCGCGTACGGGGTGATCTGGCTGTCCGGGCGGTCGGTGACCTCGAAGATGTAAGGGACGTCCACGAGCCAGGTCGGCTTCTGGAACAGGTTGTCATTCAGCCAGTTCAGGGCCCGCTTCTGGCGGTCCTTCGGGACGGGGGCGTACTTGACGGCGTTCGGCTGCTCGATGCTGTGGTTCGTGACGAAACGGCCGCCGATGTTCGCGGCCACGTGGCCGACGTAGCGGTTGTACTGGCCCAGAAGGGCCTTGTACATCCGGGAGACGTTCTCATACTGGTCGGCCTCTTCCGCATTCCATTCCGGCAGCTGGCCGATGATGCGCTTGAGGTTCATGATGCCGTAGTTGCTGGCCGCGACGGCGTCGTCGCCGAGGTCCTCGCGCTGGGCGCGGGGGTCGGAATCGGAGCCTTCGCCGCCGAACCAGAGTTCGGGCTGGGCCGCGAGCCGGTCGATGATGACCTTGTTCCAGTACAGGTGGTCTTCCTTCGCGGTCTTGAACGGCGTGGGCTTGTAGCCGTATTCGATGGCCCACTTGTCATAGGTGTTGATGCGCGGATACAGGCCGTCCTTGCCGATGCCGTCCTCCGGCTGCGCCACGTAGTTGAAGCGGGCGTAGTCCATGATGGACACGGTGTGGCCGTGCTTTTCCACCCATTCCTTGTCGCGGAGCTTCTCCACCGGGGTTTGGCTGCTGGAGCCCATGTTGTGACGCAGGCCCAGGGTGTGGCCCACCTCGTGGGAGGAGACGAAGCGGATGAGGTCGCCCATCAGTTCGTCGTCATATTTCATCTTGCGGGCGCGCGGGTCCACGGCGCCCACCTGCACCTGGTACCAGTCGTGCACGAGCGTCATGACATTGTGGTACCAGCCGATGTGGCTTTCGAGGATCTCGCCGGAACGCGGGTCATGGACATTGGGTCCATAGGCGTTGGCCGTGGAGGAGGCCAGGTAGCGGATCACGGAGAAGCGGGCGTCCTCCATGCTCATGTCGGGGTTGTCCTCCGGCCATTCCTCGGCGCGGATGGCGTTCTTCCAGCCCGCCTGCTCGAAGGCCTTCTGCCAGTCGTTCACGCCGGCGATCAGGTACGGGCGCCACTGCTTCGGGGTCGCCGGGTCGATGTAGTAGATGATGGGCTTGATCGGCTCCACGAGCTCGCCGCGCTTCTGCTTCTCCACGTCCTCCGGACGGGCTTCCAGGCGCCAGCGGGTGATGAAGCGGATGCGCTCCACGGCCTGCTGCTCGTCGGTGAACTCCGTGTAGCCGTCGGCGAAGTAGCCGACGCGGGCGTCAAACCAGCGGGGCTGCATGGGCTTTTCCGGGAGGAGGATCATCGAGGTGTTGAGCACGAGCGTCACGACACCGGCCTGGGAGCCGGCGGGCAGCATGGCGCCCCGGGCGGCCGGCCCGGCCGCGGTAGGCGTGGGCGCGTTGTAGGTGAAGGTCTTGGTGGTCGTCACCTCGGTGTTGATGGGATAGGTGCGGATGCTCTGGATGAAGGAAGCGTCGCCCTTGAGGCCGCCCAGGTTGTAGGACCGCTTGGAGGCGGGGCTGAGCGAGAAGGGCTGGTTGTCACCCTCGAACAGGGAGGTGACCTTCACCCGCGTGCAGCCGGGGGAGGCTATCTTCTCGGGCTTCAGGGAAGCCACGATCGGATTCTCCGAGCTGGCCTTGACGGCGAGGTTGATGTCTTCCCCTTCCTCGGAGTGGATGACGTTCGGGTCGATGCGCAGGAGGAGGTTGCCGTTGGGGGCTTTCTCCCAGTAGATCATGCGGTCGCTGACCATTTCGCCACCGTATTCGGAAGCGCCGGGAGTATGCTTGACAAAGCGCGTCACGGCCAGGATCCGGCGGCCGAGGAGGCTGTCGGGAATGTCGAAGTACCAGTCCTTTTCATGCTGGGCCACGCCGAAGAGGCCGGCGGTGACTTTCAGCTCGGGCGCCGGTTTCTCCGGTTCGTCTTTCTTTTCGGTGTCGGGTTTGGCGCCGGGACGGGGACCTCCGGGGCGCTGGGCGAGGGATGCCGGGGCGAACGCGATCGCGAGGGCCACGGCGGCGATGAGGATCTTTTTCATCGATAACGGTTTCTGTTTGATTTTCACGAAGATAGTCATTTTTCCCGAAAAGCGGCTTTCTCCGGTTTGATTTCTGCCCGAAAAACCGTATTTTTGACTGATTAACCCCAATCGACCTATGCGTTTTTCCCAGATTCTCCTGCTTGCGACGTCCGTCGCGCTCCTGTCCCTTTCCTGCGGTCCGAAGGACTATGCCGTGAAAGGCAATACCGTAACCGTGAAACTCCAGGCGCCTGCCGAAGGCGGTGCGGCCCAGGTCCGGCTCCAGGTGCTGGGCGAGAAGATCATCCGCGTTTCCGCGACCCCGGACAAGAAGTTCCATGACCGGAAGAGCCTCGTCGTACTTCCCGTTACGGAAAAGACGCCCTTCTCCGTGACGGCGGAAGGCGGCCTCGTGAAAGTGGCCACGGCGGCCGTGACCGCCACCGTGGACCCGGCCACCGGAAAACTGAACTTCACGGATGCCGCGGGCAAGACGCTCCTGGCCTCCGGCGAAGGCGGCCAGATGGCCTTCACGCCCATCGAGGTCGAGGGCAAGAAAGCTTACTCGACCCGCGTCGTGTTCGACTCTCCCGCAGACGAGTCTTTCTACGGCCTCGGCCAGCAGCAGACGGGCGAGTTCGACCACAAGGGTCTCAATGAGGAACTCTATCAGTACAATACCAAGATCAGCATCCCGTTCGTCGCCTCCTCCAAGGGCTACGGCCTCCTGTTCGACGCCTACTCCTGGAGCCGCTGGGGCAACCCCAACCCCTTCCAGCAGTTGGGCCAGGTGTTCAAGCTCTATGACAAGGACGGTGTCGAAGGCGCATTGACGGGAACCTACCATCCGGCCCGCGGAAACGAACTCGTCCAGCGGGAGGAAGCGCTGGAGTACGACAACGAGCGGCTGATCGGCGACCTGCCCAAGCTGCCGCTCCAGGGCGCCATCGTGACCTACGAAGGCGAGATCGAAGCGCCGGTGGAGGGGGATTACTATTTCTCCCAGTACTACGCCGGCTTCCAGGCTACGGAAATCGGCGGCGAGGAAATGATGTCCCGCCGCTGGCGTCCGGCCTGGAACCCTAACAGCTTCCGCTACAAGGTCCATTTCAAGGCCGGCGAGCGCAAGCCCGTCAAGGTGACCTGGGAGCCCGATGGCGGCGTTTCCTACTTCAGCCTGAAGGTCGCCGTGCCCCAGAGCGCGGAGGACCAGGCCCGCCTGAGCTTCTGGTCGGAATTCGAGCCGGAGCTGGACTTCTACTTCATGGCCGGCGCCGATTATGACGAGGTCATCAGCGGTTACCGCACCCTCACGGGCAAGGCCTCCCTGTACCCGAAATGGTCCTTCGGCTTCTGGCAGAGCCGGGAGCGCTATACCACCCAGGAAGAGGTCGTGAGCACCCTCGCGGAGTTCCGCAAGCGGGAGATTCCGGTCGACAACATCGTCCAGGACTGGCAGTACTGGCTGCCGGACCAGTGGGGAAGCCACGAGTTCGACGCCGCCCGCTATCCGGATCCGGAGAAGATGCTGGACGATGTCCACGCGATGCACGGCCGCTTCATGATCAGCGTCTGGCCCAAGTTCTACACGAACACGGATCACTACAAGGAGCTCAAGGAAGCGGGCTTCGCCTACACGCACGCCGAGGACACCGGCCTCGTGGACTGGCTCAACCACCCGCAGTCCTTCTACGACGCCTATGCCGAAGGCGGCCGCAAGATGTTCTGGCGTCAGATGGACGAGACGCTGTACTCCAAGTACGGCAAGAAGATTGACGCCTGGTGGATGGACGCTTCGGAACCCAATCTCCGCGACTGCCTGCCGTGGGACTACTTCAAGTGGCTCCTGACCCCGACGGCCCTCGGCCCGTCCACGGAATACTTCACGGCCTATTCCCTTGTGAACGCCGACGCCATCTACAACGGCCAGCGTTCGGTCAATCCCGATACGCGCGTGTTCCTGCTCACCCGCAACGGATTCGCCGGCCTCCAGCGCTATTCCACGGCCTCCTGGAGCGGTGACATCGGCACGTCCTGGTATGACATGCGGATGCAGATGGCCGCGGGCCTGAACTATTCCATGTCCGGCCTTCCGATGTGGGGCATGGACATCGGCGGTTTCTCGGTGATGAGCAAGTTCTACAATCCGGCAAACCGGCCCGAATGGCAGGAGCTCCAGACCCGCTGGCATCAGTTCGGCACCTTCGTCCCGCTGTTCCGCGCCCATGGACAGTCGCCGGCGCGCGAACTCTGGAACATTGCCGACGAGGGCTCCGAAGCCTACGAGTCCATCCTCTGGTACATGCGCTTGCGCTACCGCTTGATGCCGTACATCTATTCCCTCGCGGGCGCCGTCCATTTTGACGACTACACGATCATGCGCGGCCTGCCGATGGACTTCCCGGGCGATCCGGAGGTCCGCGACCTGTCCGACCAGTGGCTCTTCGGCCCGGCCCTCATGCCGTGCCCGGTGTACGAGTACCAGGCCCGCACCCGCAGTGTCTATTTCCCGGCCGGTGGTTGGTATGACTTCTATTCCGGGGCCTATTTGGGCGATAACGGGCGAAAAACGGTCGATGCCCCCTACTCTCGCATGCCGCTCTACGTGCGCGCCGGCTCCATTATCCCCTTCGGTCCCGCCATGCAGTGGTCCGACGAGAAGCCCGCGGACGACATCCTCCTCGCCGTCTACGCCGGCAAGGACGCCTGCTTCAACCTCTACGAGGACGAGAACGTGAACTACAACTACGAGAAGGGCTTCTTCGCCAACATCCCCATCACCTGGGACGACGCCTCCCGCACCCTCACCATCGGCGAGCGCAAAGGCTCATTCGAAGGAATGCTGAAGAACCGTACTTTCCGCGTAGTCGTGGTCGATCCGGCCACCCCGTGGCCCTACGACCCCGACGCTCCTGGCGTGACGGTGCAGTATGACGGTCAGCCCGTTGAGGTAAAGTTCTAAGCTCCTCGTTCCCGGCTACCCCCCCGTCATTCCGGGCTTGACCCGGAATCTCTAGAACGTCCAGCCGAGGCCGAGGTTCAAGGCGGTGGCGGCGGGGCTGTAGGTGCTTTCGATGAAGAATTTGAGGGGGCCGGTGCCGAAGCGGACGGCGATGGGGGTGATGGACGGCAGCAAGGCCACGCGGCTGTCCGCGAAGTAGTTGCGCGACTCGCTCAGCACGAGGCCGCCGCCAAAGGCGGAGTAGAGCTTGACTTTCTGCGTGGGGTTCCAGAAGCAGCGCGCCTGGAAGAAGAGGGTGCCGGAGGGAACGGTGTTGGTCCATCCGTCCGGGTGGGGATCCTTCAGGTCGTACCGGGGATTTCCCTGCGGGTCGATGCCGAAGGTTCCGTATTGGATGACCTTGTGGTGGCACCAGGAAACGCCACCCGTCAGGACCATCTCCCAACGGCGGGCCGTCTTCCAGACGGCGGACAGGCTCAACGCGGGTATCCAGGCGCCATCCATGTCAGGCTGTTTCCCTTGTTGGGCGAGCGACTTGTCGTATTTGGTGCCGTTTACCTCGAGAAGGGTGTGGATGGGCGGAAGACCGGTGGCGATTTCCACCGAAAACTGCTTGAAGAAGGGCGGATCCTCCTCCTGGGCATAGGCGGAGGCGCCCAGCAGCACAAGCGCCACGAGGGCGGTCAGACGCGCTTTCATTGCACGGAGTCCAGCTTGATGACGATTTCCCGGTCGCGGAGGTCCGCCAGGGTGGTGTCTTTGACGACGAATGCCCCCTGCGGGTCCTCGAACCGGAGGAAGGGACCTTCCTGATTCCGATAATAGGGAATTTCCACGCGGCAGCGGCCGTTGGCGTCCGTGATTCCCAGCACATCTTCCCGGCCCGTTTCCTGCTTCCAGGGACTGCCTTTGATTCGTATGCCCTCGAGGGGTTCGCCCGTGGTGCGGGAAACCAGGGAGAAGGACATGGGCGCCTCGCCCCCTTCTATATCCAGCGGGGACTGGGGCATGCCGTAGCAGGCCTGGAACACGAAAAGGGCACCGGTGAGGGAAGCTCCCTTCAAAAGATTATGCAAGAATTTCATCGTTGTCGGTTTTACAAGATAAATCCCCCGGGGGACGAATCTTGCACAAAAATAACGTAAATTTGCCGAAAGACCATACCCGCGCCATGAATCCGCTGCTGTTCCGCCTGTTCCGCGCCAATGAGACGAAGGTCCATGAACTGAATTACCTCTTCTGGGAATGCACGACCCGCTGCATGCTCCGCTGCCGCCATTGCGGTAGCGACTGCTCGGTGCAGAGCCGGGAGAAGGATATGCCCCTGGAAGACTTCCTGCGGGCCTTGGACACGATTCCGGCGGACCATCGGCCGCGGGACTTTTCCGTGGTCCTGACCGGCGGCGAGCCGCTTCTGCGGCCGGACATCGCCGAGGCCGGGCGGGAAATCCGCCGCCGGGGCTTCGGCTGGGGCATGGTCACCAACGGCTGGTGCTACGACGAGGCGATGCACGGAAAGTTGATGGCCGCCGGGATGGGCGCCATTACCGTGAGTCTGGACGGCCTGGAGGCCTCCCACGACTGGATGCGCGGGGTTCCCGGGAGCTATCAACGAGCACTCCGAGCCATCGGTATCATCGCCGCGGAGCCGCGCCTGAACGCCGATGTCGTCACCTGCGTGAACCAGCGGAATCTCTCGGAGTTGCCGGAAATCTATGAAATCCTCAAAGGCCTCGGCGTGAAGCAATGGCGGCTGTTCACCATCATCCCCATCGGCCGGGCCGCCGCCGATCCGGAGATGAAACTCTCTGATTCCCAGTTCGTTTCCCTGATTGAGTTCATCCAGGCCAAACGCCAGGAAGGCGGGCCGATGAAGGTGACTTTCAGCTGTGAAGGCTACCTGGGCCGATACGAAGAGAAGGTCCGCGACATTCGGTATTTCTGTCGCGCCGGCATCAATATCGCGTCCGTCCTGATCGACGGCCGCATCTGCGCCTGCCCGAACATCGACCGGGACCGTTTCTCGCAGGGGAGCATCTACACGGACAATTTCTACGAAGTCTGGGAAAACCGTTTCGAGCCCTTCCGCAAGCGGGACTGGGCCCGGACGGGCCGATGCAAGGATTGCAAGGCCTGGCGCAACTGCCTCGGGAACGGCATGCACAATTGGCACAATGGCACCGGAGAAGTCCTCCAGTGCCACTATGCAAAAACCTTGTCTAAAGAAGCGTAATTACCTCGCTACCACGTACTTGTGCAGCGTTTCGCGAACGGCGCCGGGCCCGGCGTACAATTCGCGGACCATCCCTTCGATGCGATCGCCGAGGCCGGCTTCATATAGATCCACCGCAAAGACGTCCTTCCGGCTGAACAATTGCTTAAGGCAGGACCAGTCCTGGTCAGGCTTGCCGATTTCCAGCGGTGCCACGAGGGCCTGCAGCTCCGCCAGCAGCGGGTCCGGGGACGGCTCGAACGGCGTCCCGTCGTCGCGGATGCCCTTCAGGTAGCGCGCGTAGCCCGCCAGTGTGAGCGGAATCAGCACCAGGTTGTCCATGTCCAGCCCGCGGGCGATGTACTTCTTGAGGGTCTCGCCGAAGCGGATGGGCAGTTTCTGGCTCGTGTCCATGGCAATGCGCTGCGGCGCGTCCGGCATGAACGGGTTCGGCAGGCGGCGGTTGATGACCGTGCCGATGAACTCGTACGGATTCAGCACGCCCGGGTCCGTCACCACCGGCATCGCCTCGATGTAGCCGATCTTCTGGATGAAGGCGCGGAGGTCAGGATCGGCCATCTCGGCGCTGATGAGGGTGTAGCCCAACAGGCAGCCGTAGATGCTCATCGCCGTGTGCAACGGGTTGAGGCAGGTGGTGACCTTCATCGTTTCCACCTTGTCTACGGTTTCGCGCGTCGTGTACAGGGCGCCGCCCAGGTCCAGCGGCGGCCGGCCGCATGTGTAGTTGTCCTCGATGACGAGATACTGCACCTCCTCGGAGTTCACGAACGGGGCCGTGAAGGTGTGCTTGGCCGTTTCGATGTACTCGTTGTCCTCGAAACCGTCGGCCGCGAGCATGGCCTTCACCTTCTCGTGCGGGCGGGGGGTGATCTTGTCGATCATCGACCAGGGGAAGGTAATCTTGGTCTCGTCTTCCAGGTAGGCGGGGAATTCCGCCGGGACGAGGCCGTCGGCCGCCCAGCGCTTCGCATACGCGAGCACGCCGGCCTTGACCTTGTCGCCGTTGTGGGAGCAATTGTCCATCGACTGCACCGTCAGCCGCAGGGCGCCGGCCTTCCAGCGCTCATACAGCAGTGCGGCGACCTTGCCCATCGCCAGGACGGGCGTCAGGCCGCGCTCCAAGTCCGCCGGGGCAACGGTATAGCCCTTCTCCGTGATGGTGAAGGAAATCATCTGCAGGGACGGGTTCCGGAAGATGTCCACGAGCCGCTGCCAGTCGGGGAAGGCGTAATCGGCCTTCAGGGCCTCCGTGACGGACGCGATGACGGTCTTTTCGATGGTGCCGGTGGACTGCAGGCTCACGGACAGCGACAGGTTCCCATAGGGGGCATAGGCCTTGTCGATGACCTCGAAATCGAAGGTTTCCGCGACGATGACGCCGCGGTCGTACCGGCCCGTGTTCAGGGCCTCGTTCAGGATTGCGGCCGGGAAGGCGCGGAAGATGTTGCCGCCGCCGAAATGCACCCAGGTGGGCTTGGCGAAGGTTTTCGCCTTCACGGCGGCGATGTCGTATTTCGGGAGCTTGTAACCTTTGGACTCCCATTCCGCGGCGTTGCAGTTGCCGCTCAGGATATCAGTCAGTTTCATAGCCTAGTCAAAGAATCCGGGTTGTTTGTAGGGGAGGCCCAGTTCGCGGTCCACGGTGGCGATGATGCCCTGGACCTGGCCCATCGCGAACATCCGGCCAAGGAGGGTGTAGCCGGCGTTGTGCCCATGGGCGGACTCGTCCATGATGCCGCCGGGCGCGTCGGTGAAGGTCATGCCGTGGTCCACGCGCATCGGCAGGGCGGGATTCTCCTTCTCGAAGATGCGGACGAGCTCGATGAGGTCCGCGCGGCCGCCGAGGTGCGAGGCTTCGGTGAAGTCGCCGTTCGGGAAGATGTGGCAGGAACGCAGGTGCACGAAATGGGTGCGGGAAGCGAACTTCTTCGCCAGGTCCACGACGTTGTTGTAGGCGCCTGCTGAGAGCGATCCGGCGCAGAAGGTCAGGCCGTTATGCTTGTTGGGGACGGCGTTGAGGAACCATTCGATGTCCTCTTCCGTCCGGACGATGCGCGGCAGGCCGAGGATCTCGATGGGCGGGTCGTCCGGATGGACGCACATGTTCATCCCGCACTCCTCGCAGACGGGCATGATCGCCTCCAGGAAGTATTTCATGTTGGCCCGGAGCTGGGCCTTGTCAATACCCTTGTACAGGTTAAGGAACTCCCGGAATTTCTGCACGGGGGCCTCGTCGTTCTCGCTGAAATTGCCGCTCACGAAGCCCTGGGTCTTGATGACGATGGTCTCCACCAGCTTGTGGTCCTTCTCCGGGGTCATGGTCTTAGCGAGCTCGTCGGCCTCGGCGAGGACGTTCCGTCCCTCGCCTACGCCCGCCGGGAACCGGAACTTCGCCCACTCCTCCCGGGCGCCGGGGCGCTTAAGGATGTAGATGTCGAAATAGGCGAACTCGGCGTAGTTGAAATATAGGTTCGTAGCACCATTCGGATTCGCATGGAACAGGTCCGTGCGGGCCCAGTCCAGCACCGGCATGAAATTGTAGCAGATGCAGTGGATACCCTCGGCGGAGAGGTTGCGGAGCGACTGCTTGTACACTTCGATCTGCTCGTCGCGGTCGGGGCCGCCGTATTTGATGGTCTCCACCACGGGGAGCGACTCCACGACGCTCCACCGCATGCCGTAGCTTTCGATATACTCGCGCAGGTCGCGGATCTTCTCCCGCGTCCACACCTGTCCCAGCGGGACGTCGTGCAGGGCGGTCACGATGCCTTCCACGCCGATCTGCCGCAGCATCGCGAGCGTGATCTTGTCTTTCTTACCGAACCATCTCCAGGTTTTTTCCATGGTCTGTCTGCTTTTTAGGGTTCATTACCACACAAAGGTACGGCATTTCTTTGCTTTCTCAAGGTGGATTGCGTAAATTTGTTACCGATGGAACAGAAAAAGAAACATTCTTTCAAGTCACGCTGCCGCGCCTTCGCCATCTGGCAGAAGCTGGGGTATTTCCCCTGGCATCGGCCGGAGGAGAAGAAGGTCCGGAAGCGTTCCGGCGATTTCTACAAAGGGGCGTTCGACAGCATCCCTTTCCTGAATGACGACGCGAAACGGACGTTCTCCCAGCTCCTGCTCCGTCCCGGCTACATGATTCGGGACTACATCAAGGGCGCTCACGAGCGATACCTCGCGCCCCTGACGGCGCTCATCGTTTTCTACGCTTTCTTCGCCCTGGTCGCCGCCGTCATGCGGCCGGTCCAGCAGCAGAGGAAAGAGTTCACTCCTACCGTGAATATAGAGGCCGAGGAGCTGGACAATCCCGAGCAAGAGAAGGCTTTATCGCTGGCGAAGGATATGTTGGCCGTCCTCGAGAAAGGCTGGGTCTATCTGCATCTGGACCAGTATCCGGAGCAGGTGGACACCCAGCACGAATCGTCCCTGGCCGCCCTCGAGGGCACGCTCCGGAGTCAGGGAATCCCGCTTTTCGCCGGGCAGTTCCTCCTGCTCTGGCTGGCCATGTCCCTCGCGCTGCACCGCCGCCACAAACAGACGATGTCGGCCTGTGCGGCGGCATCGGCTTACATCTTGTGCCAGTTCAGTTTCTTCATGCTGTTCGCCCTGCTGTTCTCGTTCGGCAAGAGCGCGGAAATCGGCATCGTACTGATCATTGCCCTCCTGATGTGGGATTATCACCAGTGGCTGGGCGTGCCGTGGAAAAAGAGCTTCTGGCTGGTTCTGAAGACCGGCCTCTGGTATGGCCTCCTGTTCGGCCTGGTGGTCCTCGTGGCCGGCGGCGCGGCCTTCCTGATTGCCTTTCACCGTTTGTAAAATGAAAACCGGATAAAGATATGAAAAACCACAAACTCATGGCCCTGGCGGCGGCGGTGTTCGCCGCGGGCGCGGTCTGCCTCGCGCAGACGAAGCAGGAACAGGTGATCGAAGGCGGCGGAACCGGCCCCTGGAAGTCCGTGGCCGTGGAGGACGCCTCCCTTCCCACGCACACGATCTACCGCCCGAAGGATCTCCAGAAATATGTCGAGGAGAACGGCAAGATTCCCGTGCTCATCTATGCCAACGGCGCCTGCGCGAACAACAACCTGGAAATGAGCCGCCTGCTCAGCGAGGTGGCCTCCTGGGGCTATGTCGTCCTCGCCATCGGCCCGTATCAGGACATGCCGGACGACGCGTTCTACGCGCAGTGGAAGGGCGTCGTGCGGGGCTGGTACCCGGAGACGAAGGAAGTGGCCATCATGGGTAACGGCGAGCGCCTGACTCCTTATACGGAGGCGGAGCTGGCCGCCCGGGCCGCGGAGCAGGAAGCGGCGCGGAAGGCCGCGGAGGCCGCCGCCAAGAAGAATAAGGGCAAGAAGGCCGCGCCCGCTCCGGCGCCGTTCCGGACCTACGCCCGCCAGTTGCTGGAGGCGATGGACTGGATCACCGACCAGTGCGCCAATGCCCAGAGCGAATACTACCATTGCATCGACCTGGACAAGGTCGCGGCGATGGGGCAGTCCTGCGGCGGCGCCCAGGTGCTCGCCGTGGCCCACGACCCCCGCATCAAGACCTGCCTGATCTTCAATTCCGGTATCGGGGAAATGTCCATGAGCGGCGCCTCCAAGGAGTCCCTCGCGAACCTCCACCAGCCGATGCTCTACCTGAACGGCGGCACGGCCGATGTGGCCTACGAGAACGCCAACGGCGACTGGAAGCGGATCAAGGAGCTTCCCGTCGTGAAGATCTCCACGCTGGACGGCCACCACGGCACGTACTACGAGAAGAACGCCGGCGCCTATGCCGTCGCATGCCGCCTGTGGCTCAACTGGCAGCTGAAGGGCCAGGTGGGCGATTCCGCCCTGTTCATGAACGACGAATACGGCAAGATGGTCCATCCCGACTGGACTTTCGACCGCAAGAACTGGTAAGCCTATGAAACTTTCCAACAACATTATATCCATCGAAGTGGCTCCGCACGGCGCTGAGCTGGTGAGCCTGGTCCGGAAAGGCCGGGAGTATATGTGGAGCGGCGACGCGGCGTTCTGGAACCGCCGCGCGCCCATCCTTTTCCCGGCCGTGGGGAAACCGTACAACAACGAGATCCGCATTGACGGCCAGGTGTTTACGATGAAGCAGCACGGCTTCGCCCGCGACTGCGAGTTCGAGGAAGCCGGAGAAGGCGTCCTGGTGATGAAGGACGTCCAGCCGGAGAACTACCCCTATCGTTTCGCCCTGGAGGCGCAGTACAAGCTGGACGGAAACCGGGTGGATATCACCTGGACGGTCGTGAACCTGGACAAGCGCGACCTGTATGCCCAGATCGGCGCGCACCCCGCCTTCACGCTGCCGGACTACGATCCTGCGGATGAGGTGCACGGCTATGTCCGCTACTACGACGCCTGCAACCGGCCCGTGTGCCCCGTCGTCGTCTCCGACCTGGAGGACGGTAACCGCATACCTCGGCCGGAGCCCGTCCACCTGCCGGCGGAAATGCCGATCACGAACGAGACCTTCGCGCATGATGCCCTGATCATCGAGGAAATGCAGGTGGCGGCCACGGAGCTTTGCGACAAGGACGGTGTGGCGTTCCTGCGCGTGGACAGCCCGCTGGCGGAGGCGTACGGCATCTGGGCGCCCTACAAGCCGGGCTGCCCGTTCGTCTGCCTGGAGCCCTGGAACGGTCTCTGCGACAAAAAAGGCTTCACCGGCGACATCGCGGACCGTACTTATATCCACCGCGTGGCTCCCGGCGAAAAGTACAGCTTCCTCTATTCCATCACCGTCCTGTGACGGCCCGGGGCGCCTGCCTTTGCAAGTGCCCCGAAATTTCCTTATCTTGGGGCAGTTATGAAATGGGACAAGAACTATCTGAAGCGGACGATTCGCTACTACGCGAACATCTACGACCACATCGACACGGACGATGCGGCGCAGCGCATCAAGAGCGCGATTTGGTTCCGGGGCCCCAACGCCTGGATCCTCGCGTTCTCGATCATCATCGCGTCCGTCGGCCTGAACGTGAACTCGACGGCGGTGATCATCGGCGCGATGCTCATCTCCCCGCTGATGGGGCCGATCATCGGCATGGGCCTGGCCATCGGCACGAACGACGTGGACCTGCTCAAGGAGGCCGCCAAGAACGTGCTGGTGATGGTGCTGATCTCGCTGGGCGCATCGACCCTGTTCTTCCTCTTGTCCCCGCTGGACCTGATCAACCCGACCGAGCTGGAGGCCCGCACGAGTCCCACGATCTACGACGTCCTCATCGCCCTGTTCGGCGGCCTGGCCGGCATCCTGGAGAACAGCCGCAAGGAGCGCGGGACGACCATCGCGGGCGTCGCCATCGCGACGGCCCTGATGCCGCCCCTGTGCACCGCGGGCTACGGCCTGTCCTGCCTGAACATGCAATTCTTCTTCGGGGCGATGTACCTGTTCATCATCAACGCGGTCTTCATCACCCTGGCCACCTACGTGATGGTCAAGTACTTGCGTTTCAAGACAGTGACGGGCATCGACCCGGCCCTGGCCGTGAAGCGCCGCAATCTGATGAGCACCATCATCGCCATCGTCATCATCCCGAGCATCATTTCCGCCATCGTCATGGTGAAGGACAACAACTTCGAGCGGAACGTCGAGGCCTTCGTCCGGGAGAACCGCCTGGTTTCCCGCTCCTACATCTATGACTGGCACATCTACAAGGACCACGGGCGGAAAGTGGAAATCTCCCTGACCGGCGAACCCCTGTCCTTCGAGGCCCAGACGGCCTTTTACGCATCGGCACGGAGCCACATGATCAAGGACAGCCAGTTGGTCATCAAGGAGCACTCCCTGGGCATGACCGGGGAGGAAATGAATGAGATGATCCGGGAGATCTATGACAAGACGGACCGCGACATGGCGGAGAAGGAAGCGCAGCTGGACCACATCCAGGCCCGGCTTGATTCCCTGACCCGGCTCGTGGAGTCGCTGGTCGTGGACCCGACCGTGCCCATCAATCCGGCCGAGCCGAAGCCGTAAGCCGCGCGGCTATTCCTGGGGCGCCATCGCCGCCTGCAGCTGCCTCAGGGCCTCCTGGGCCCATTCGAAGTCCTGCCCCACGGGGATATGGACGATGTTCTTGTCGTCCATCCCCAGCAGGATGTGGTACGCGACCGGAAGATAGGGATTGTTGTTGCTGTTGGACACGGACCCCTCGACAATCTTGCCGATCGGGTACTGCTTTCCGTCGTACACCAGAACCCCCTCCTTCCGGTACACCAGGATTGCGCCGTCAGGTTCGTTGACCCGGGTCGGGTCCAGGACAACGACGTCGTCCGGGTCCCCGGACAGCGGAACGGCGCTCGGTTCCGGTGCGGACTCTGGCTTCGTCTCGGACGTCTCGGGCGCGGCTTCCCCTGCCGTATCTGTCCCTTCGGGAGCCTGCGGTTTGCGCCTTTTTAGGATAATGAGGCCCATAATGGCAGAGAAGATCATGATAAGCCCAAGCACCAACCAGAAGAGTGCGCGCCCCGTGTTTCCTGTCCCTTGGGGATTCACTAGTCTGGAAATGCACAACACGACCAGCACAATGGCCACTATCAGTAAAACAACAGTTTGACCGCCCAATAAGGCGCGCCCGGTCTTCGTGTCATAAAAGAAATCACGCTTTGCCATGACGAAAAGGATTATATTGCAAGGTAGTGATTTCTTTTCAATTAGTATAGCATAATCAAGAATACTTGCAAGTCTGCCTCTGGGGCTACCAAACTGCCGCACGGGAATGCCTGTTCTGTGCGCTGTGCTGGTGGTTGCGGTGCGCCACAGGCCATAATCGGCCCTTGGCGCACGTTGTGTGGCCTTGCAGGGCCTTTAGGTGGGTGCCGATGTGCGGCACTTTGGCGAAGTGGGGTAGTATAGTGGAAAGGTTGGGGGAAGGGCGCCTCCGGGGCCTTTCCGGCCCCTATCCGTCGATGACGGAAGCGAGCGTCCCGCTCGCGGAGGCGCCCTTCCCCCTTCAACATCTACAATCTATCAAGATGATGGAACCCATTCTTCATGTGGTCCCGATCATTGGCGCAGGTCGTGCTGATTGTTGGTGCAGGTGTATAGGTGTTTTGGCGCAGGTGAGGAAAAAGGGGTGGGACCTGCGCCACAGCAGGGCCTAGAAGTACGAATTGCGGCGCAGGTCCCCCACCCAAAACCCCACCTGCGCCAAAATTGGGCACGACCTGCGCCATGACTCGGCCCCACCGGCACCTACAGCGGCAGGCCGCAGCTGTTCTTGATCTCGCTCATCACGAAGGAGCTCTGAACGGAGCCGAGGCTGTCGATGGTGCCGAGGGTGTTGATGAGGAAGTTGTTGTAGTACTGCATGTCGGGGGCGTAGATCTTCAGGAGGTAGTCGAAGTCGCCGGAGATGTTGTAGCACTCGGCCACTTCGGGGATGTCCTTGACCCGGTTCACGAAGTCGTTGGCGATGTCCTTGCCCATGCGGCGGAGGCGCACGCTACAGAAGACGAGGAAGCCGCGCCCAAGCTTGGCGGCGTCCAGGACGGCTGTGTACTTGCGGATATAGCCTTCGTTCTCCAGCCGGTGGAGGCGTTCGAAGACGGGGGTCGGGGAGAGATGGACCTTGAGGGCGAGGTCCTTGACGGTGATGCGGGCGTTCTCCTGGAGGACGCGAAGGATCTGAATGTCAGTCTTGTCGATGGTTTCGGCCATGGTGGATTCTTCTGTCTGGGGGCCATATTCACAGTCCATGTGAACTATTCCCCTGCTGCTGATGGTAAATTTAGCGGAAAACACCTATTTTTCCAAGTATCTTGTTTGAAAACGCCCACTACCATAACTTTGCAAGCAGAAAAAAACACGGATAGAAAACGAAAACAAATAAAAGAATCATCATTATGGCAACGCAGAAACTCCACTTCGAAACCCTTCAGCTCCACGTGGGTCAGGAGCACGCCGATCCCGCATCTGACGCCCGCGCGGTTCCTATTTACCAGACTTCCTCCTATGTCTTCCATAACAGCGCGCACGCCGCCGCGCGGTTCGGCCTGGCGGATCCCGGCAACATCTACAGCCGCCTGACCAACACCACCCAGGACATCCTGGAGCAGCGCATCGCCGCGCTGGAAGGCGGCGTGGGCGCCCTGGCCGTGGCCTCCGGCGCCGCCGCCATCACCTACGCGATCCTGAACATCACCCGCGCCGGCGACCACGTCGTGGCGGCCAAGACCATCTACGGCGGCACCTACGACCTCCTGCAGCACACGCTCGTCCCTTACGGTATTTCGACCACCTTCGTGGACCCGGCCGACCTGAATAACTTCGAGAAGGCCATCCGCCCGGAGACGAAGCTCCTGTTCATCGAGACCTTCGGAAACCCCAACGGAAACGTCATCGACATCGAGAAGGTGGCGGAGATCGCCCATCGGCACCGGATTCCGCTGGTGGTGGACAACACCTTCGCGACCCCGTTCCTGCTCCGGCCCATCGAGCTGGGCGCGGACATCGTGGTCCATTCCGCGACCAAGTTCATCGGTGGTCACGGCACCACCATCGGCGGCGTCATCGTGGACTCCGGCCAGTTCGACTGGAAAGCGTCCGGCAAGTTCCCGCAGTTCACGGAGCCGGAGAACAGCTACCACGGAATCGTCTTTGCCGATGCCGTCGGCCCCGCCGCCTACATCACCCGCGCCCGCGCCATCCTGCTCCGGGACACCGGCGCAACGCTTTCCCCGGTGAGCTGTTTCATCTTCCTCCAGGGCCTGGAAACGCTCTCCCTGCGCGTCGAGCGGCACGTGGCCAACGCGCTGAAAATCGTGGACTTCCTGTCCAAGCACCCGCAGGTCGCCAAGGTCAATCACCCGTCCCTGCCGGACCATCCCGACCACGCGACGTACCAGAAATACTTCCCGAACGGCGGCGGCTCCATCTTCACCTTTGAGATCAAAGGCGGCCGGGAAGAGGCCTTCAAGTTCATCGACTCGCTGGAAATCTTCTCCCTCCTCGCCAACGTGGCGGACGTGAAATCCCTCGTCATCCACCCCGCGACCACCACGCATTCACAGCTCACGGAAGCCGAACTTACGGACCAGGGCATCTACCAGAGCACGATCCGCCTGTCCATCGGCACGGAGCACGTGGACGACCTCATCGCCGACCTTTCGCAAGCCTTCGAGAAGATCAGATAAAGTGGATTATTCTGTGGCAGCCGCCGCCTTCGCCGGGAACGCCCTTCGGGCGACAAGCCAGGCGAGGGCGGCGACGGCGATAGCGAGAGCCATGATGATGAGCTCCACGGTGACCATCCCGGCGGACTTGGACAGGATGACGGCTAGGCCGTCCACCAGGGCATGCAGCAGGATAGCGGCGGGGAAGAACCAGAGCCATTTCCCGCCGTTCCGGGCGGCCGCCCAGACGAGGATGGAGAGGGCCACTTGCAGGGTAATCGCGGAGAAGCGTTCCCAGAGGCCGAGGAGGTAGATGCCTGCGCCGGTGGTCTGGAGCTGCTCAAAGGTCTCCGTCATCTGATCTTTCGCCTCCGCGGGCACCGTGGAGAGCAGGGTGTCCGTCTGGCCGAGGTTGACCATGATGGCCATCGTGAGGGTGGAGATCATCGACAGGCCGAAAATGATGGCCATTTCCACGCCTCCATGACCGAGGCCATAGGAAACGCCCGGCTTGGTCTCCGCGGGCTCTTTCTTGAGGAGGAACTTCATGGCCAGGAACCGGCCCGTTTCCTCGAAAAGACCGGCCATCAGGCCGCCGTAAAGGGCGTAATACAGGGTGTTCCCCTGGATAGTCGCCCCGCTCGGGCCCTTGAGGACCACTTGGTGGACCATCGACTCCAGCACCAGCGCGAAGACGACGAAGACGCCGGCGCCGATCAGGATCGTGGACAGGTTGGCCTGATGCTTTTTTACCGCCCACCAACACAGAAAAATGGGGATGGCGATGCCCAGGAGGGCATTTACGGCCATCATGATGAGATTTCCGGTAGGGACCATGGCTGTTATTTGAGTGCTTCAGGGTCGTTATAGCGGATGTACACGCCGTAATCCAGGAGGTAGCTGTTGAGGCCGTTGGTGGCGGAGGGGTCCTTGGTGCCCTTCCGTTTTCCTTTCAGGACCTCTTCCGACATCTTTTTCTCGTCCAGCACGCGCTGGAGCGTCTCCGGGTTGTCACCGTGATAGTGGCCGGGATAGAGCTTCTCAATGCCGTTCTTCTGCATGTAGTCGGCCGTCCGGGTCGTGGTCTTGATGAGCGTACTGAAAGGACCGGCGAAGAGCAGCAGGTTCGTGGAGCCGAAGGCATCACCGCTGAAGCCGTAGTGATGCTCCTTGTCGAAGAAGGTGACAGAGCCGGAGGTGTGGCCCGGGGTGTGGAGCACCTCGATCTGCCGGCCGCCCAAGTCGATGATCTCGCCGTCGGAGAGGTAATGGATCGTTCCCTGGTAGGCGCGGCGTCCGCCGCTGATCAGGGTCGTATCGGCCGGATGGATCCAGACCTCCGGGAAGCAGACCGCCCCGCCCACATGGTCGCCGTGGCCGTGCGTGACCGCCAGCATGACGGGCTTGTCGGTCAGGGTCTTGACGGCCTTGTCCAGGTGCGGCATGGACGTTCCCGCATCGATCACCAGGGCTTTGTCGTTGCCTTCGACCACATAGACGGACTCGTTGTACACGAGGTGGCCGTTGCCTTCCCAGGTGTGTTCGTCGATCTGGCGGAAAACGATGTCCGCATCACGGTAGACGAAGGTTTCCGGATAGTGATGGCTGTATTGCTCCGCCTCCTTGGCGTTCCAGGTCACGATGGCGTTGCCGTGGCGGAAATAGGTGTCCAGGTTCGGACGGCCCAGGTTCGACGGTTCCGTCGCGGCCTTCCCGGCCTCGATCTCGTCCAGGACCGCTTTCATGTCACGGATGTAATCCATGCCCAGCTCGCGGCCTTTCGGGAGCTTGAGCCAGTCTTTCTGCCAATAGTGGCCGCCGTAGACCTGGAGCTTGTCCGGATTGACACCCCGCTCTTCCAGCGCCGCCATCAGGTGCGGGACCGCGGACACATACTGGTTGAAGCCGTTCTCGTTGAAGATCCAGACCCCGTGGCCGGAACCGATGGCATCGCCCGTGAAGAGCAGGTCCTGGCCCTTGAGGAGATAGACGGTCGATCCGTCCGTATGGCCCGGAACGGCGATCGCCTCCACCTGATAACCGCCCAGATCGAAGACCTCGCCCTCGTTGATGAAGCGATACTTGTCCGCCGGGAACCGCTCCGCCAGGCGCCGGAAGTCGCGTTCCGGTAGCGCGAAACGGACGTCCTCCTCCAGGAATGCGGGCAGCATGCCGGTGTGGTCGCCGTGATTATGGGTGAACGTGATCGTGAGCGGTTTGCCCGCCACGCGCTCGGCGACCAGCGCCTGCAGCGACTCCGCGGCGTTGTCGGCCCAGTCGATGGGATTGGAGAGATCGATGAGGAGCGCTTCCTGCTCGCCCACGACCAGGTAAATGTCCGAGCAGTTGTTGAAGTGGGTGAGCTTCCCGTCGGCGTCGAACGCCTCGCCGGCTGGGTTCTCGTGGTTGTAATCCTGGATGTGGTACACGTTCTTGCCGATGACGGAGACGGTGTAGGGGCCGACTTCGACATCCTTGGCGGGGCCGCAAGCCATCAGGGCGAGGGCCAGGGAAAGGAGGAAGCTGTGCTTTTTCATATGGAAGTCCGTTATTGATTCATGGTGATCACCCACACGAAGCCGCCCCGGGGCTGGCAGGGGACGGAATCGGGGAGCGAGGAGACGGTGCGGATGTCCCAAGGGGCGTCCGCACGGCCGCTGTCGGCGAAGGCCGTGGCGGTGTAGGAGCCGCGCAAGAAGGGCAGGGAGACCTGCAGGGTCTGCGGGTCGTCCAGGCCGTTGATGCCGGCGACGTACCAGGTGTCGCCGCTGCGGCGGGCAAGGACCGCGCTCTCCCCTGGGTAGCCGCTCACGTAGCGCGTCTCGTCCCAGGCGGCGGGAAGGTGCGAAAGGTAGTCCTGCACCTCCTGCGGCTGCGCGAGGAAGCTTTCCGGGCGGTCCGCCAGGTGCTGCAACCCGCTCTCAAAGAGGGCCGTCAGGGCCAGTTCGTGTGCATGCGTCGTGATGTGCGGATGTTGCGAGTCGCTGAAGGCGCAGGGGGTGTAGTCCATCGGGCCGATGACGTTGCGCGTGAAAGGCAACGTGGCATTGTGCCGGGCGGCGCGCTTGGTGAAGGTGGGCACGTTGTTGTACCACTCGGCCCCGTAGACGCCTTCCGTGGACATCAGGTTGGGGTAGGTGCGCGACCAGCCGCGGGGGACGGTGGCCCCGTGGAAATTGATCAGCAGGTGATGCTTCGCGGCGTCCTCCATCAGGTCGATGCAGTAGTCGATGTTCTCCTGTGTGTCGCCCGAGAAGAAATCGACCTTCACGCCCGCGACGCCGATGCGCTCGCACCAGGCGAACTGCGCCTCGCGGTCCTCCGGCCGGTTCAGGAGGTATTTCGGGCCCGGGGCGCCGTTGGTCCATCCGATCGAGGAACTGTACCAGATCATCGGCCGGACGCCCTGCTCCAGGGCGTAGGCGACGGCGTCCTCGACGGTTTTCCCGTCCTTCATTCCGTCCCAGCCCGCGTCGATCAGCACATACGGCAGCTTCAGCGTCGCGGCCAGGTCCACATACTGCTTGATGATGTCGTAGTCGTTAGAGCCGTTGTTGTAGGCCCAGTAGACCCACGACACCACGCCCGGGTGGATCCAGTCGGTATCGTCCAGCTGGCAGAATTCGCTGAGGTCGGTGACCAGGGTCGATTCCACCACCTCTGCCAACGTACCGATGATGACCACGCGCCAGGGCGAATGGTCGGGAACTTGGCCTTCGTTGGTCTTGTCCGGCACCACGCGGAAAACTTCGCCGTCGTTGTACAGGCTGGACGCGCTTTGTCCCTTTTCCATATTGGCCTCGGTGATCAGCGCGAAGACGCCGTCGACAGGCTCCACCAGCAGCGGATAGCCCCAGTGGTTGCTGAAGCCTTCGGGCGAACGCGAAACGGGGCTGAACGACGGAACGGGCGGGACTTTCGCGGTCGTGGACAGCGGGAAGAATCCTTCATAGGAGTCTGTCCATTGCTGCATCCAGCGCTTCGTCCCCTCCGGAATGACATAGGCCGACGGCTCCGCGTCCGCCAGCGGTTCCACGTAACGGAAAGCGACGCCGTCGTTGTGAAGTCGCAGTTCAAGGGGCCCGAACTTGTATTCATAGGCCTCATACCGGCACTCCTTCCGCTTGCCGGAAATCATCCGGTAGCTGTCCTTCACAAGTACTTTCTTGCTCCAGGCCCGCTTCAGGTCGTCCGCCGTCACGGGAATCTGCAGTTCCAGGACCTTCTGTCCCTGGTAATGGACGATGCAGCTCCCCTCTCCCGGGGTCATCGTGATACGGCCGTCGGGCGAAGAGACCTCGGGCGAGCACGCCGCCAAGGCTAAAAAGAGGAGGAAAACGACTCTTTTCATAACGGCTTGTATTTGAATTCCAACAGTTTCGCGTCTTCACGGAGCAGGTAACCCGGACGGAGGGCGAAGAAGCCGCCATAGGTGTTGTGGTGCCAGGCGGAGACGTCCACATTCTCCTGGACGGTTTCCCATTCGCCGTCCCCGTACTTGACCCACCAGGAGGCCTTGTTGCGCTCGTTGCGGATCCGCATCGAGAGTTCCGTGATGTTTTCGTCGGCGGGAGCATCGTCACCACCCAGGAAGGCGTCTTCGCCGTAGAAGAGCATCAAGCCGGCGCTGCTGCCGTTCGGAACGGAGAAGCGGCCTTCAATCTCGTAGGACTCGTCGATGGCTGTCGTCAGCCACAACGTCCCGTTCCCGAGACCCGGCTGCCACTTTGCCCAGAGGAGCGGATTGTCATAGTCGCGGAGATAGGAATAATCGCCCTGCAGGCCGTTCTGTTCCCATTTCGCACCGTCTTTTTCCACAAGGACGGGCCAGCCGTCGGCGGTCCATTCCACGCTCTCGATAATCGTGCTGCGGCCCAGCGTGTGGTAGTTGTTGCGATAGGCGTGATAGACCACGTACCAGTTGCCGGCGGCATCGTCGATGAGGGTCCCGTGGCCCTTGGACCACCAGATTTCATCGGCAGAATACGTGTGTACCAGCGGGTTTAGCGGGCTGTTCTCCCAGGGGCCGAGGGCGGACTTGCTGCGGGCGACGACCACCATGTGGCTCGTGGGCGGGCCGGCGGTGCCGCCTTCCGCGGTCACGAGATAGTACCAGTCGCCCCGCTTGAAAAGCTTGGGGGATTCCAGCCAGAAGCCTTCCGTTTCCCACTCCTCGGGGAATTGCCATCCGTCATAGACCTTCTTCGGGCGTCCAGCCGCGGCCAGGCCGTCGGGCGTCAGGGGTGTCACAAAACCATTGTTCGTGTACAGATAACGGTTGCCATCCTCAGCCACGACATGGCCCGGGTCGATGCCGCCCACGTCCAGCTTCACCGGGGCGGACCAGGGTCCTTCAGGCCTGTCTGCCGTGACAACGTAGTTCTCGCCCTTGCTCGTGGGATAGTAGATGTAGAACTTTCCGTTCACCTTGCAGATGTCCGGAGCGAAGATGGAATAGTCTCCATCCTCCACGGCCCGCGCGATGGGCTCCCAGTGGACGAGGTCCGTAGAATGCCAGACAAGCAGGGCGGGGAAATAGGTGAACGATGAATGCGTCATGTAGAAATCGTTTCCGTCGCGCAGGATCGTCGGATCGGGGTAGTCGCCAGGGAAGATGCAGGTCTTCAGGGGCATCGCCTTGGGCGCGCATGCCGCGGTCACAGCTACGACGGCCAGGGAGAAGAGAATCGTACGTAGTTTCATATCCTATGTTTTAAGTGTTTACAAAGTCAGGCGTCCTTTCCGGAGGATATTGTCCAACAGGGAGCCCGGGATGATCTGTTTGACGGCGTCCACGACGGCGTTCAGCTTGGCTTCGTGGATGTAGTCGCTGCGGATGACCAGGGAGATGGTCCGACTGGGGACCGGGTCCACGATGGGGCGGAGGCAGTGCTGCATGCTATACAGGATGAAGCCGGTGTGTGTTTCCGGGATGATGGTGAGGCCGCCGTTGTCATTGACGACCTGGATCAGGATGCCCACGCGGCCGCCTTCGAAGAACTGTTCGTAGGTGAAGGAACCTTCCTTCAGGTCGCGCGGGTCCAGCAGGCGCAGGCCCTCGCGGATGATCCAGACCGGCTGCTCGAACAGCGAGGCCGCCCGAAGGCTCTCCTGCGCGTACGCGGGATTATCAGGGGACACGTAGGCGAGAAAGCGCTCGTGGTAGAGTGGAATCTCCAGCAGGCCGGGCTCCCGGACCGGGCCGGCCAGGATGCCCATGTCCACTTCCGCTTTCCGGAGTTTGTCCAGCATAGTGTCGGAGAGCATTTCCTCCGTTTGGAGGCCGATGGACGGGTACCGCTCGCCGAAGAATTTGAAAAAGCCGGGGATCAGCACGGGGGAGACGGTGGAAATGAGGGCGATCTTGAGCGGTCCGGACAGCGTCTCCTTCTCCGAACGCGTCATCTCCGCCAGTTGGTCCACATTGAACAGGATCACTTTCGCGCGGTCGATAATCTTGCGCCCGATGGCCGTCGGGGCCACCGGGTGCGCGTCCCGGTCGAAGATCCGTACATCCAGTTCTTCCTCCAGTTTCTTGACCATCAGGCTCAGGGTGGACTGCGTGAGGCCGCAGGCCTCGGCCGCCTTGCCGAAATGCCGGTGGTCGTCGATGGCGACGATATAGCGCAGCTGCTGGAGGGTCATCGTTCCGCTTGATTGATTTTATCAATGCAAAGATAAAAATAATTGTGTTGATAAATGCAATACCGGGCCATAACTTTGTCCCCGGAATCCGAAATGGAATGAATTGGAAGGTAATCACATGGTATATCGGCATTTCCCTGCTTCTCGTCGCGGACCTGATGACCGTGTCGGGCATTGTCGCGTGCCTGACTCCGGGGGACGAAAGCCGGATTCCCCTGCTGTTTTCCGCCTTCCTGACGACCGTCGTCGGAGGCTACCCTGTCCTCTTCGTCCGGCGGGGCCGTCATAAACTGACGTTCCAGGAAGGGAACAGCATCGTCGTCGGCGCCTGGCTGATGGCCTGCCTGTTCGGCATGCTTCCTTTCCTGTTCTACGGCCGCGAGTTCACGCCCATCAACGCCCTCTTCGAGAGCATCTCCGGCTTCACGACGACCGGCGCCTCCATCCTAAACGATATCGAAGCGCTCCCGCGCGGCCTGCAGTTCTGGCGCATCTCGACAGCCTGGGTGGGCGGCGTGGGCATCGTCACGCTGTTCTCCATGATTACCGCCGGCGCGGACAAGTCGACCCTGTCCGGGGCGGAAATATCCACCGTGGCCCGCGAGCCTTTCGCCGGCGACCGCAGCACCAGCTTCGCCAACCGGATGTTCCTGACCTACATCGCTTTGACGGTGGTGACGTTCTTCGCCTTGAAGTTCACGGGGATGGGTTGGTTCGACGCCGCCACCAACGCGATGTCGGCCTGCAGCACCTGCGGATTCTGCACCCGGAACACGAGCATCGCCTTCTATGCCAATCCGGCCGCCGAGGTGGTCCTGACCTTCGCGATGCTGGCCGCCGGCATCCATTTCGGGATCCTGTTCCTGGCCTTCCTCAAGGGCCGTCCGAAGTATATCTGGAAGTCCGAGACCATCAAGGTGTTCCTGTCGCTGGTGGTCCTGGCCATCGCCCTGGTGACGGCCGACCTGATGGTCAATGCCGACTATGATTCCTTCGGGGAGGCGCTCCGGGACGCCTCTTTCCAGGTCGCTTCCATCTCCACGACCACCGGCTTCGCCACGCAGGACACCACGCTATGGCCCCCGCTCAGCATGTCGATCCTCATCATCTGCTCGCTCATCTGCGGCTGCTCCGGCTCCACCTCGGGCGGCATCAAGATCGACCGCGCCATCCTGGCCGCCAAGGGCATCTACCGGAAAGTGGGCCTCACCGTGAGTCCGCACCGGGTCCAGGGGGTCCGGGTCGACGGCCGGATGCGTTCGGACGAGCTGGTGAACGACGCCTACAGCTACATCTTCTGCTACCTGCTCATCGTGGTGGTGTTCGCCGCCGTCAACCTGTCCTTCGGCCTGGATTTCACGACCGGCGTTACCGCCTCGGTGGCCTGCATCGGCAATGTCGGCCCGGGTTTCGGCGAGGTGGGGTCGATGTCCAATTTCGCGTCCTTCCCGCCCATCCTCAAGGCTGCCGGCATGACCGAAATGCTGATCGGCCGTCTGGAAATCTTCCCCATCCTGTACCTGCTCCGCTCGATCCGGACGAAGTGAGGCGGGACCCGTTGTCCATTTCTCTGGAAATCATTACATTTGTCTTCGGAGAAAAACAACGGACCCGTTATGAAGAAACTCTTTTCCCTTTTTGCCCTCGCGATAGCGATGATGGCCTGTGCGCAGCCGGCCAAGGTTGCCGGAGACCAGGAACGTCTGTGGTATGACGCCCCGGCCGGACGGTGGCTGGAAGCCCTGCCCCTGGGCAACGGCCAGATGGCCGCGATGGTGTTCGGCGGCATCGCCGACGAGACCATCCAGCTGAACGAATCCACCTTCTGGAGCGGCTCGCCGCACGACAACAACAGCAAGACCTCCCTCGAGCACCTCGACGAGGTCCGCCAGCTCATCTATGCGGGACGCGAAGAGGAAGCGGAAGCGCTCATCAACAAAGAGTTCATTCCCGGCCCGCACGGCCAGCGCTTCCTCACGCTGGGCAGCCTCCGGATGCATTTCGAAAACATGCCGGAGGAGGTCGAGGACTACTGCCGCGACCTGGACCTGACCCGCGCCGTCGCGGGGGTCGGCTTCACGGCGAACGGCGTCCGCTACACGCGGAGCGCGTTCGCCTCGCTGCGCGACCGCGTCCTTGTCATCCGGTTGGACGCCAGCAAGAAGGGAGCTTTGACGTTCTCCCTCACGCAGGATTGCAAGTTCCCCTTCGAGGTTGCGACTGAGGGGAAAACGCTCGTGACGCGCATCAAAGGCGTGGAGCACGAGGGCATTCCCGGCGGGCTGACGGCCGAGTGCCGCACGCAGGTGATCAGTGACGGAAAAGTGGCGGCCGAAGACAAGCAGCTGACCATTTCCGGCGCGACGCACGTGACCCTGCTGGTGAACGCCGCGACGAATTACGTCAATTACCACGACATTTCCGGCGACGAATCCGCCGCCGCGAAGGCCAGCCTGGCGGCCGCTGCGAAACTCTCCTACAAGAAGCTCCTCGCGCGGCACGAGGCTGCCTACGGCGAGCAGTATGGCCGCTGCTCCATCAAGCTGCATTCCGGCGCGAATGCGACCCTTCCGACGAATAAGCGCAAGGAGGCTTTCCAGGACAGCGACGATATGGGCATGGTGGCCCTGATCTTCAACTACGGCCGCTACCTGCTGATCAGCTCCTCCCAGCCCGGCGGCCAGCCGGCGAACCTGCAGGGCATCTGGAACGACGAGGTGATGGCCCCGTGGGACAGCAAGTACACGATCAACATCAACGCCCAGATGAACTACTGGCCCGCCGACGTGTGCGGCCTCGACGAGACCCTCGTGCCTTTCTTCGGGATGATCAAGGACCTTTCCGAAACGGGCGCGGTCACCGCGCGGCAGATGTACGGCTGCGACGGCTGGATGGCGCACCACAATACGGACCTCTGGCGCATCGCGGGTCCCGTGGACGGCGCTTTCTGGGGCATGTACCCCAACGGCGGCGCCTGGCTGGCCACGCACCTGTGGACCCATTACCTTTTCTCCAAGGACGAGGCTTTCCTCCGCGAGTGGTACCCGGTCATCAAGGGCACTGCGGACTTTTACCTGGATTACCTGCAGACGGACCCGCGCAACGGCTACCTGGTGGTCGTTCCTTCCGTGAGCCCGGAGCACGGGCCGATGGGCAAGAAATCCCCGATTACGGCCGGTTGCACGATGGACACGCAGATTGTCCGCGACGCCCTCACCAGCACCTTGCAGGCCTCCGAGATCCTGGGTCTGGACGAGGCCGATTACCGCGCGAAACTGCAGGAGACGCTAGCGAAACTGCCGCCGATGGCCGTGGGTCAGTACGGCCAGCTGCAGGAATGGATCGAGGACGGGGATGACCCGAACGACCAGCACCGCCACATCTCGCACCTGTACGGCCTGTATCCTTCCGACCAGATCACGCCGACGCGCACGCCCGACCTGTTCGAGGCCGCGCGCAACACGCTGATCCAGCGCGGCGACCGGGCCACGGGCTGGAGCCTGGGTTGGAAAACGAACTTCTGGGCCCGGATGCAGGACGGCGACCACGCCTTCCTCATCATCAAGAACCTGTTCCAGCGGAATACCTATCCGAACCTCTTCGACGCGCACCCGCCGTTCCAGATCGACGGCAACTTCGGCGTGACGGCCGGCATCGCGGAAATGCTGCTGCAGAGCCACGAGGACGCGATCGTGCTGCTCCCGGCGCTGCCCGCCGCGTGGACGGAAGGCTCCGTCCGCGGCCTGCGCGCCCGCGGCGGCTACGTCGTGGACTTCGACTGGGCGGACGGCCGCATCACGTCGTACGAGGTCCGGACCCTGTCCGGCGCCAAGGCCGACGTGCCGGTGCGTTCACCTCACTTCTGAGGAGCGACCAGCCGGACGCCGTAGATCTCACCGACCTGCTTGCCCGGCTTGGCCACGAACTTCACGCGGACCTGCTCCTTGCCTACCAGCATGGACGCGGGGATGGGGAAAGTCTCGTATTTGAATTCTGAGATGCGGTACTTGCCGGTGTTGTTCACGCTGGCAAGCAGCGCATCGTCGACAAAGATGTCGAACTCGTGGGTCTTCCACTCGCCTACGCCCCAGAACTGCAGGCGGAGGCTGAGGTCCGTGCGTCCGTCCGTCTTCATTAAGTAACTGAAGAAACGGCCGTTGCGGGCGTCGCGGAAGAAGACGTCGTTGGTGTTGCCCGTGGAGGAGCCGTTCGTCTCCATCTTATGGTCGGTCTCGGGCTGCTGCTCGCCGGGCTGGACCTTGTCCACGGTGCGGGCTTCCAGTTCCTGGCGCTCCTTCTCGGCGCGGGCCAGGCCGTCCAGATAGTCCTTGTAGCCCTGCTCCGACAGTGTCAGCCAGTACATCATGTAGCGGGCGTCATGGATCTCGAAGAAGGGCTGGATCTCGTTGCGGATGGGGTTCTCCATCTTCACGTCCAGGGTATAGTGCAGGGGCTTTCCGGCGACGGGCTTCAGGTGCTCGGCGATCCGGTCGATGTGGTCGTCGATGAGGATGGGAGCGCCGTCCAACGGGAGCTTTGCACCGCTGGCGTACTGCCCGAAACGGCTGTCATCGGCAATCAGGTGTGCCAGGTCCTCCGTGCCGGTCTTCATGCCCAGCAGGATGGGGCCGTGCATCAGGGCCACGTACTGCGGCACGTTCGGCAGGTATTTCACGCTGCTGTGCATCGGGAAGGTGATGTCGATGACATCGCCCTTCTTCCATTTCCGGTCAATGGTGACGTAGCTGCCGGGGCCGGTGAAGATCTCGACCGGCTTGCCGTTGACCTGGACCTTGAACTCGCCGGGCCTTACCCAGTTCGGATAGCGGATGAGCATGGGGAAGGCACCCTTGCCGGCCGCCACCGTGATCCGGCTCGTCTCGCCGTACGGGAATCCGGTCTCCTGGCGCAGCGTGACGCCCTTTTCGCGCCAGTTCAGTTCCGAGGACACGAAGAGGTTCACGAACAGGGCATTGCCCTTGTGGGTGTAGATGAACTGGCCATATTTGCCGTGGTTCTCCATGCCGGTACCCACGCAGCACCACATGGCCTCGTTCGGGGCGGAATAGTTGCGGTAATGGCGCGGACGGGCCGGGGTAAAGTATACGTAGCCGCCGTGTTCGGGATGCTGGGTGGAAAGGATGTGATTGAAGGTGGCGAGTTCGTAGAAGTCCGCATAACGGGCGTCGGGGTTGCGCCGGTGAAGGGCTTCCGTGAGCCGCAGCATGTTGAAGGTGTTGCAGGATTCGGGGCCGTCGATATCGTTGATGAAGTCCGTGCAGGCTTCCCGGCTGGGGAAGTGCTCGCGCCGGCTGTTGCCGCCGAAGGCCAGCGAACGCTCGCCCGTGACGATGTCCCAGAAGAACTCCGCGGCGTCGTTATAGTTCTCGTCTCCACCCAGTTCGGCAATCCGCGCGAAGCCGACGGCCTTCGGAACCTGCGTATTGGCGTGCAGGTTGTCCAGGTTGTCCACCCGCTGCGACATCGGGTTCAGCAGCATCCGGTGGGAGAAGCGGCGGGCAACGGTGAGGTATTTGGGGTCTCCGGAGATCGCGTAGCTATCGGCCAGGACCTCGTTCATGCCGCCGTGCTCGTTGCCCATCATCTGCTCCATCTGGGCGTCCGTGAGCCCGGCCGTGAGGTCGATGGCCCAGTCGCAGAAGCCCAGGAACAGTTTTTTCGCCTGCTCGTTGCCGCAGTACAGCCACGCGTCGCGCAGGCCCGCGTACATCTTATGCAGGTTGTAGAACGGGGCCCAGGCGCGGGAATACACGCTGAAATCGCCCTTCTTGAACTTGCTCCAGATGTTTTCGCTGTCGGGCATGCCGCCTACATAGCCTTTGCCCCATTCCGGGTGATTCTTCACATGGGCATCGGCACATTCCTGCAGCTCGGAAAGCATATACTCCATCCGGCGCCGGCACTCTTCGTTGCCTGTTGCGGCATTCATCGCCATCGCGGCCAGGTAGTGGCCGCCCACGTGGCCATCCAGGCCGTCCCAATTGGGATAGGCCTTCTTCCGGGGCTCCAATCCGGCCTGGATCCGGTAGGGGGCCAGGAGCCGGTCGCAGTCGTACTGCAGCAGGGTCTGGATGTTGAGGTCCCGGGCCCGCTTCAGGGGACCGTCCAGCAGTTTCACGTCACCGAGGGGGAACTCGTCGGCATAGAGACGGTCCTGGGCGAAGCCGGCCACGGCCCAGGCCGTCGCCAGCAGAGAGATCGCTAATTTCTTCATCATACGGCGAATATACGAATTAAAATCCGTTGTACGAAGAATCCGGGGCCGATAAAATCCCCATTTTTGGGGATTGTGCCGTTTTGGGCGGGGGTGTAACTTTGCCTGCCGAAAACAGAGATGCCATGAAAAGATTCTTCATCATCCTTTTCGCCAGCCTCGTGGCGCTTCTTCCGGCCGCGGCACAGCGCCTGACCGTGGGCGGTTATGGAGAAGTCGCCTTGAGCCGCAACTTCTACAGCGACAACGTTTACCGCTATTCTTCTGCGGCCTCGCACAAAGGCGAGCAGCACGGCCGTTTCGACGTCCCCCATGCCGTCATCTATCTGGGATACGACTTCGGGAAGGGATGGTCCATGCAGACGGAAATCGAGTTCGAGCACACCGGGACCGGCGCCGCTTCCGAGAAGGAATTCGAGGAAGCCGGCGAGTGGGAGACCGAGGTGGAGAAAGGCGGGGAAGTGGAGCTGGAGCAGTTCTGGATCCAGAAGAGCTTCCGGCCGGAATTCAACGTGCGCGTCGGCCATATGGTCGTTCCCGTGGGCGGCCTGAACAATGCCCACGAACCGCTGAACTTCTTCACCGTCTATCGTCCGGAAGGCGAGAGCACGATCCTCCCCTCCACCTGGCACGACACCGGAATCAGCCTGTGGGGCCGGACGGCCCATTGGCGGTACGAGGCCCAGGTCATCGCCGGCCTGGATGCCTACCTGTTCAACACGGAGAACTTCATCAAGAATGGCGCCGGCTCACCCTTCGAGTTCAAGGCGGCCAACCAGCTGGGCTTTGTCGCCCGCGTCGACAACTATTCCGTGCAGAACCTGCGTCTTTCCCTGAGCGGTTTCTACGGGCGCGCGTTCAACAATACGTATCCCTACGAGGTGATCGCCGAGACGTCCCGCTATGCGGGCGTCGTGGGCCGGACGGCGGTGGGGGCCTTTGATTTTGAATACAAAGGCCGACGCTTCATCGCCCGCGGCAATGCCGATTACGGCTATGTGGGCGATGCGGCGATGATCAGCTACATGAAGCGCAACCGGTCCGCCAACAACGCCCCGTACAAGAAATCCGCCGTGGGCAAGGGCGCGATGGTGTTCGGCGGCGAGGCCGGTTACGACATCCTGCCCTGGTTCCGCCAGGGGGAACAGCAGCTCTTCGTCTTCGGCCGGTACGAGTATTACAATCCCTTCATCCCCGATGCGGGCGAGGAGCCGGCCGAATGGACGGTGAAGAACCGCATTGCCGTGGGCTTCAACTATTTCCCGATTCCGCAGATTGCCGTGAAGGCGGAGTATTCGCACCGCTTCCTGAAGGCGGGGTACAATCCCGAGCCGTCGGTCAGCCTGGGCATCTGCTACATGGCTTTTTTCAACAAATAATAACTTAAACAATGAGCGATATGAAAACATTCAAATTTATCGGCGTCCTGGCCGTCGCGGCCGCGACGCTCCTCTCCTGCAACAAGGACCCGAAGGCGGAGGCCGGCCTGACGGCGCAGGAGAAGGCCCTCAAGGCGGCCGTGGAAGGCTATGTTCCCGGCGTCATCTACAAGATCTATGACAACCTGGCCGACGAGGCCGAAACCCTGTACAACCAGCTTTCCGACCTGAAGAAGAAAGACACGTACACCCAGGCAGACATCGACCGCATCTGCACGACCTTCCTCTCCGCCCGCAAGTGGTGGGAGCAGAGCGAGGCCTTCCTGTACGGCGCGGCGACGGCCTATGGCATCGACCCGCACATCGACTCCTGGCCGCTGGACAAGGACAAGCTCGCGAAGAGCCTTTCCAATGCAGAGACGATCGCTGACCTGGACGAGGACGGCGCCGGCGCCGTGGACGAGGTGGGCGCCGCATCCCTGGGCTTCCATGGGATCGAGTTCATCATCTTCCGGAACGGCAAGAACCGGACGGCCGCCGCGCTCAGCGGGGTGGAGGATGACGAGGCCTTTGCCGGCCGCAACGTCACCGGCAAGAGCGAGGTAATCTTCGCCGTGGCCGTGGCCGAGGACCTGCGGAACTACTGCTTCGAGCTCCAGGCCGCGTGGGATCCGGACTGCCCGGCTGACCGCAAGGCGCTGGTGGAGGATGAGCTGGAGTTGAACACCGTGATGGACAGCGGCCTGACCTATGGCGAGAACCTGCTCCGGACCGGCAACGCCGGCAGCACCTACCGGAGCTGGCCCGAGGCTGTTTCCAGCATCCTGGTCGCCGGTTGCTCCAACATCTGCAACGAGGTGGCCAACACCAAGATCGGCACGGCCCACTACGTGAACAGCCAGGATTACGACCCGGACTACATCGAATCCCCGTACTCCAAGAAGTCGTATCAGGATTTCAAGGACAACATCCTGTCCATTCAGTACAGCCTGTACGGCGGGCAGGGCCTGGACAAGGCCGCGAGCGCGTCCATCATGCAGTTCGTGAAGGACAACGGCTGGGCGAAGGCTTCCTCCCTGGAGACGACCCTGAAGGATGCCGTGGCCTCCCTGGACGCCTGCCTGGCCAGCGGCAAGGCTTTCGTGGACGATCCGACGGCCACCGTCGCCGAGACCGCCATCGTGAAGATCAATGCGCTGGACGCCCTCCTGAACGAAGCGGCGGACTGGATTGCCAAACTGTAGGCCTATGCGTACCTCGAATCTTCTTCTGTTGATGGCCGCCACGGTTTTGTCCGTGACGGCTTGCGTGCACGGTAATGAAGTGCCCATTCACGAATCCGATGCGAAATATGTCGGCCAGGCGGTCGGGAATTTCACGGCCGACGAATGGTATCCCGGCGGCCGGCTGGGAACGACCGACAACGTGACGGAAGGCTGCTATGAGGACGAGGCGCCCGCCGTCGCCCAGCAAGGCCTGGAGAACGCCTTCAATCACGGCGAGATGTTCTTCGAGCGCAATGTGACGCTGAACACCGCCCCATTCCGGGGCCTGGGACCGGCTTCCGTGCGGAAGTCCTGCCTGGACTGCCACCCCGCCTATGGGCACGGGAAATGGCAGGGCGTGTATGAGGCCAATACCTCCCGCGCCTTCGGCAACGGCTATCTGCTGGTGGTCTATTATGCCAATGAACCTGGCAGCAACGACGGGGCCTACGTGTCCGAAGTGACCGGCATGCCCCAGACGATGGCGGCCGAGCCCTTCCTGCCGCCCATCGACGAAAAGGGCATCCACCTGAGCTGGGTCCCGGTTTCCGCGATGGAGAGCGGCCTGCCGATGCAGTTCCCGGACGGGGAGACCTATGCGCTCCAGTATCCGGAGTTGACCATCGACAAGGCGGCGTTCAACACCAACCCGAACCCGTATGACACGGCGGCCGAAAAGGGCCTGACGATGGGCTTCCGCCTGGAATCCACCATCGGCGTCATCGGCGTCGGCCTCATCGACGCGATTCCGGACGACGCCATCCGGGAGCAGTACCGCGCCGAGGCCCCCTATGTGGAGTTGAATCCGGCGTTCTGGGACAAGGGCGCCAACGACTTTGCGGCATCGGCCTTCTACGGCAACTGGCAGAAGGGCACCCTGGGCGACGGATATCTCGCCGACGGGACCTTTGTCGCCCGGGGTGATTACAAACCCGTCAAGCGCTTTACCTATGCGATGACGCGCGGCACGCTGCAAGACGGCGCCGGCGCCAACGCCATCTGGAACATCACCAACGTGTCCCGTCCGGACCGTCCGTACCTGTACACCACCGTCGCCTGGGCCCGGAAGATGTCGGAAACCCCGTCCGTCATCCAGGCCATCCGGAAAGAGGGGGAGGCCTCTCCCTATTATGTCGATGTCGACAAGGATGGCACCGTGACCGACGCGGAGATCTCGGAGGCGGTTCTCGCGCTCCTGAGCCCGTCCACGAACCAGTTCGACAACCCGTACCACAACTTCGAGCCGGAGATGGCGGCAGACGACTTCTATGACTTCATGGTCTGGCACCGCGGCCTTTCCATCCCGCGCGCCCGCAACCTGCACGACAAGGATGTCCAGCGGGGCAAGGAGCTGTTCAACAAGATGGGCTGCGCGGCCTGCCACAAGCCGTCCTGGGAGACGAAGGAAGACAACTACTGGTCTCCGGCGATGAACGAAGGGAAGCCGCTGCCGCGCTATGCGAACCAGAAGATCTGGCCGTACTCCGACTTCATCCAGCACCGTCTGTATATGAAGAACGACATCCACGGCACCTGGTGCCGCACCACGCCGCTCTGGGGCCGCGGGCTCTCCGGCGTGAACACCGGCGCCTCCGACCGGCTGCACGACTGCCGGGCCCGGAATGTCGTGGAGGCCATCATGTGGCATGCCTATTCCAAGAACAGTGACGGTTACAAGTCCGCCGAGCAGTTCTATCACCTGTCCAAGGAAGACCGCGAGGCGGTGGTGAAGTTCATCGACGCCATCTGACCGGGCGTCGCGGATTTTTTGTATATTTGCCGTTCAATCAACTACTTTTGACTGCATGAAACGAACTTGCAAGTATTTGTCCTTCGGGGCGGCGGCGGTCCTCATCGCGATGATGATGGCCGCCACCGTCGTCGAACGGCTGCACGGGACGCCCGTGGCGTTCCAGTGGTTCTACCATAGCCCGCTGTTCATCGCCTTGTGGGCGGTGGCGGCCGTCGCCGGGCTGATTTACCTGGTGATGGAAGGGACGCCCAGGCGGATGTGTACCATGGGCCTTCACATCGGCCTGGTCGTCATCCTGGCGGGAGCGCTGGTCACATTCCTTTTCGGCACGAGCGGCAGCATCCACCTGCGCGAAGGAGAGACCACCGCGGACTATGAACTGGACGACGAGACGCCGGCGAAGCTGCCCTTCAGCATCCGGCTGGAGGCGTTCGCCATCGACTATTACGAGGGGACCCGGCGTCCGCTCGACTACCGGTCCGACATCACCTTTCTCCCCGAAGGAAATGCCGTCCGGATCTCGATGAACAATATCGCCAAGTACCGCGGCTACCGCTTCTATCAGGCTGATTATGACGAGGATGGGAAAGGCAGCATCCTCGCGGTGAGCCACGACCCCTGGGGCGTGGGCATCACCTATGCGGGCTATCTCCTGCTGCTCCTGTCGATGATCGGATTCTTCTTCGAGAAGGATACGGCGTTCCGGAAGGCGCTCCGGCGGGTCGCGACGATGACGGCGGCGGTGGCGCTCTTCGCGCTTGCGCCCGCTCCGGCATCGGCCCAGTCCATGCCGGAAGGGATGGGCATGCCCCGGAAAGAGGCAGGCACGCCCGATTTCATGCTCACCTCGAAGGCGAAGGTGCAGGCCAACGAGTTGTATATGGCCATCGCACGGCCGAAGGTGCAGTTCATGCTGTGCCTGACGCTGGGTATCGTGCTGTTCGTGCTGGGGGCCGTGCTCATCAGCAAGAAACGGAAGTTCCCGGCCTGGGTGCTGCACGGCAGCGCCGCCATCGCGCTCCTGATGTGGCTGTACCTGACGCTGGTCATCGGCCTGCGCTGGTATATATCAGGAACGGGTCCTTATGTGGGCCGATACAATGTGATGATGCTGATGGCGTGGTTCTCCACGCTGGCTATCCTGCTGCTGTACAGGCGGTTCCCGCTGATCGAGCCGCTGGGCTTCCTGCTGGCGGGCTTCACGATGCTGCTGGCGAGCCGCGAGAGCGTGAGCCCGCAGATCATGCCGCTGATGCCGGTGCTGCGGTCGCCCCTGCTGTCCATCCATGTGGTGTCGATGATGATGTCCTACACGCTGTTCGGCCTGGTCGCCTTCAACGGCATCATGGGCCTGGCAGTCCCCTCCCGCGAGGCGAAGGAAAGCCTGCGGGATGTGAGCCTGGTGGTGCTGTATCCGGCGGTGTTCCTGCTGACCTTCGGCACCTTCCTAGGCGCGGTCTGGGCCAATATTTCCTGGGGCAGCTACTGGGCGTGGGACCCGAAGGAGACCTGGGCGCTGATCACGATGCTGGTGTACGCCTTCACCCTGCACGGCGGTGCGCTGAAGCCTTTCCGGAACGCCAATTTCTTCCACGGGTATACGATTTTCGCGTTCGTCTGCGTCCTTGTCACCTACTTCGGTGTGAACCTCCTGCTGGGAGGCATGCACTCCTATATGTAGGGCGGCAATAATCGTCCTTTCTGCGGACACTTTCCCGCGGGTTTTCCGTATCTTTGCGATATGAAACGCGAAGATGAGATAGCGCGGGTAACCCTGACGGGAAGCGTCGTCAACCTGTTGCTGGTCGGGCTGAAGGCCGTGGCCGGCCTCGTGGGGCATTCGGCGGCCATGATCTCGGACGCCGTGCACTCGCTGTCGGATTTCGTGACGGACATCGTCGTGCTGGTGTTCGTGCGCGTGAGCGCCCGGCCGCAGGACGAGGACCACGATTACGGGCATGGCAAGTACGAGACGCTGGCGACGCTGTTCATCGGCCTGGCGCTGGCCGCGGCGGCCGTGGGCATCGTGGTGTCCGGGGCCGGCAAGCTGGCGCGCTGGCTGCAGGGCGAAGACCTGCCGGCCCCGGGCAGGATTGCCCTTTGGGCCGCCCTCGCGTCCATCGTCGCGAAAGAATTGCTGTTCCAATATACCCGTATCAAGGGCAAACACTTGAATTCCAAGGCCTTGGAGGCCAATGCCTGGCATCACCGCTCAGATGCGCTGAGCTCCGTCGGCACGGCCATCGGCATCGGCGGGGCCATCCTGCTGGGCAGCCGCTGGACCGTCCTGGACCCGCTGGCGTCCATCGTCGTGGGCGCGATGCTGGTCAAGGTCGCCTGGGACCTGCTCGGCCCCAGTTTCGGCGAGCTCACCGACAGCTCCCTGCCGGCGGACATGGAACAGGAAATGATGGAGATCATTCGCGGCGTGCCCGGCGTGGAGGATCCCCACAACCTGCGCACGCGCCGCATCGGCAACCGCATCGCCGCCGAGGTCCATATCCGCCTGGACGGCGCCCTGCCGCTCTCGGAGGCCCATGAGAAAGCCTCGGAAGTGGAACGCCGCTTCAAGGAGCGCTTCGGCGCGCAGTCGCACGTCATCGTCCACATGGAACCCAACCATAAAAACCATCCTGCATAGTCGCATGAAATCATTGATCCCTACCCTTGTCGCCCTGTTTTTCGGCGCCCTTGTCCTCCGGGCCCAGCCGGCGGTCGAACTCTATCTGACCGAGGAGGAGCTCCCGGACCTGGTGCAATGCCTCCCGGCTCCGCCCGATACCATCGGCGAGGCCTTCACGCACGACATCATGCGGTACATGTGGGGAAAGGCGCAGCGGCTGGACCCGGAGCGGCTCGCCGTGGCCAAACGGGACGCCGTCTGGGACCTGGACACCCTGCGGGCCATCTACAGCGTGCCCTTCGGGATGGAGATTTCTCCGGAGAAGACGCCGGAAATCTACCGCGCCTTCGTCAACGGGATATCTACCGTCGAGCAGATCCGTTTCCGGCCCAAGGCCCATTACTTCCGGATGCGCCCGTACGCCCGTTTCAAGGAAGCATCCATCTTCCCGCAGGATGATGCCTGGCTGGCGACGGAAGGCTCCTATCCTTCCGGTCATACGATCCGGGCCTGGAGCGCCGCGCTGGTGCTTTCCGAAATCAATCCGGATGCCGCCGAAGCGCTCTTCGCCCGCGCGTTCGTCTCCGGCGAGAGCCGTGTCATCGCGGGTTGCCACTGGCAGAGCGACGTGGACGCCAGCGCCACCGCCGCCTGCATCGGCTATGCCCGGATGCAGACGAGCCTCGGCTACCGGGTCCAGATCGCCCTGGCCCGCGAAGAATTCCGCCGCCTGACCACATCCAAGCCATAGCTTATGAGAAAACGCGTTGTATACGGGCTGTTATTCGCCCTGCTGACGGCCTGCACGTCCAGTCAATACCGGATCGACGGCATCTTTACGGCCGAGGACGGAACGCCCGTCTGGCTGATCGATCCAAACACCAAGGACACGCTGGCGGAAACGGCGGTCCGGGACGGCGCATTCACCTTCAGCGGACGCATCCAGGAGCCGTTCTTTGCCTATGTGGGCAACGGGAAGCAGCGGGTCCATCTGATCCTGGAGCCGGGAACCGCCACGGTGGACATCGACGAACGGACGGTCTCCGGGACTCCGATGGAAGACGCGTACGGCGCTTTCCACCGCCGTTTCTATGGGTATAAGCGGGAACAGCGGGCGGAAAAGACCGCGCTGGCCGACTCGGTCGTCCGGGCGAACCGCGACAACCTCGTCGGGGCGGTGGCGCTGGAAGATCTCGCGCACGTGGACGCGGACCGTTTCCTTTCGCTTTATGAGCTGCTGCCCGCTCATTTGCAGGAATTCTATCTGGTGAAATCGGCCTATGATGCCATCATGATCCAGCGGACCACCGCGCCGGGGCAGCCCTTCACGGACTACTTGATCGCGGGCGGCAATCCCGACGGTACGGATGTGAAACTCTCGGATTATGTGGGCCGCGGCCGATATATCCTGCTGGACCACTGGGCCTCCTGGTGCGGCCCCTGCAAGGCGGAAATGCCTTTCATCAAGAAGACCTGGGAGGCGTTCCACGGCGACCGGTTCGACGTGGTGAGCATTGCCGTGAGCGACAAGCGGGCGGACACGGAGCAGGCGCTTTCGACCCTGGACATGCCCTGGAACCAGATCCTGGACGCGCAGCGGATTCCGCAGGAGCTGTATGGCGTGAACGCCATCCCGCACCTGATTCTCTTCGGGCCGGACGGGATCATCCTCCAGCGCGGTCTCCGCGGCGAGGATATCTACACGACGGTCGCAGACTTGCTTTCGCGCTAAAGGCGCGTAAAGACCGATCCGTCGGGAAACAGGAGGAGCTGCTTCTCGCGGTCCGAATGCTCCCGGTCGTATTCGATCTGGTAGTAGGCCGGGACCCCGTCCGCCTGTTCGAACAGGAGGATGTCGTCGATTTCCCAGTCACAGTATTCCTGGGCGGCCTTCATGACCGGGGCGGGAATGTCGAGGAAGGAGAGTTCCGTCTTCGTGCGCCGCCAGGTGCCGTCCTTGTCGAACTGGGCCTCTTTCTCGTGACCGTCGTGATAGAACTCCGCCTTGTAGGTGGACATCACTCTTTCCCATTCCACGTGGCTGGCGCCGGGGAACTGCGAGTCGAAGGCCTGACGGACCGTTTTCGGCGGCTGTTTCAGGCCGAAAGCGCATCCGGTCAGCAGCAAAAGAAGGGAAGCAAGGGCGAGGAGAAGCATCTTTTTCATACTTTCAGGGGTTTCCGCAAGATAGGAAAAAGAGATTTCTGGGCGGTTACAAACCCGGAAAAGGGCATTAAAATTCTGTTACAATTGATTTTTTCCCTTGAGGGAAACGACCGCCGGGTGTATCTTTGTATCATAATTCGACGGACATGCTGATTGCCTTGAAGCTCCTGGGCTCGATCGCCCTCCTGATATTCGGAATGAAGATGATGAGCGAGGCCCTCCAGAAGATGGCGGGCCCGCAGCTGCGTCACTTGCTGGGCGCGATGACCACGAACCGGTTCACCGGCGTGGCGACCGGCGCCCTGGTGACCGTCGCGGTCCAGTCTTCCGCCGCGACCACCGTCATGACGGTCTCTTTCGTGAACGCGGCGCTGCTCACCCTGGCCCAGGCCATCTCGATCATCATGGGAGCCAACATCGGCACGACGATGAGCGCGTGGATCATGTCCGCCGGCTTCTCCTTCAACGTCGTCAATGTCGTGTGGCCGGCCTTCCTTATCGGCATCATCCTGATCCAGATCGGCAAGCACCGCTATTTCGGCGATTTCCTTTTCGGTCTTTCCTTCCTGCTGTTCGCCCTCGGGATGCTCAAGCAGACGGGTGTGGAGATGGACCTCGCGAGCAAGCCGGAGGTGGTGGCCTTCTTCTCGAGTTTCAAGACCAATTACGGCACGATCCTGCTGTTCCTTTTGATCGGCACGATCCTGACCGCGCTGGTGCAGAGCTCGGCGGCGCTGATGGCCATCACGATGGTCCTCTGCGCGACCGGGGCGATTTCCATCTTCCAGGGCATCGCCCTGGTGATGGGCGAGAACATCGGCACGACGGTCACGGCGAACCTGGCCGCGCTGAGCGCGAACACGCAGGCGCGGCGGACGGCGATGGCACACCTGGTGTTCAACGTATTCGGCGTCATCTGGGTGCTGATTCTCTTCTTCCCGTTCGTACGGATGGTGTGCGGCATCGTGGGCCTGGATCCCAATGCCGCCGAGCAGAGTCCCACCCAGCTTTCCTTTGCCCTGGCCACATTCCACACGTGTTTCAACGTGATCAACACGGCCATCCTGATCTGGTTCATCCCGCAGATCGAGAAACTGGTGTGCTTCCTGATCAAGCCCAAGAAGACGGAAGACGAGGACGAATTCCGCCTGCAGTACATCCGGGTCGGTATCATGAACACCCCGGAAATCTCGGTCCTGCAGGCGCAGAAGGAGATTGCGGTATTCGGGGAGAATACGCAGCGGATGTTCGAGCAGGTAAGGGAACTGTATGCGATGGAGGATGAGCAGGCCTTCGGCAAGCTCTTCGAGCGCATCCGTAAGGGAGAGGAAGGCAGCGACCGGATGGAAAATGAGATCGGCCGGTACCTGAGCGCCGTCGGGGAGGCCCATCTGTCCGACGACACCAAGGAAAAGATCCGCGCGATGCTCCGCCAGATCGGCGAGCTGGAGTCCGTGGGCGACAGCTGCTTCAACCTGGCCCGCATCCTGCGTCGCAAGCGGGCGACCAAGATCGTTTTCACACCGGAAATGGACGAAGGCATCCGGCGCATGTTCACGCTCGTGGAAGAGGCGCTCGTCCGGATGAACACCGTCCTTTCCGGGCACAAGGAAGACTTCGGAATCGGCGTTTCCGAGGACCTGGAACGTCAGATCAACGCCTGCCGCAATGCGCTCAAACGGCAGAACATCGAGAACCTGGACGCCCGCAAGTACGATTACGACAAGGGTACCGTGTTCGTGGACCTGTTCAGCGAATGCGAGAAGACCGGCGACTACATCATCAATGTCGTGGAGGCCCGCCTGGGCGCCATCCGCAACGGCATCCGCTTCCGCGGCATCCAGATGGACACCGACGCGAAGGAGATCAGCGTGGACGGAACGGTCGTTTCCTTTACCAAGACCGAGTACGAGCTCTTAAAGCTGTTCCTGGAAAACCGGGGGAAAGTGTTCTCCCGCGAGGAACTTCTCTCCGCAGTCTGGCCCGACGACGTCATCGTGACCGCCCGCACCGTGGACGTGAACATCACCCGCATCCGCAAGAAGATCGGCCCCTACGCGGACTGCATCGTGACCCGTCCCGGTTTCGGGTATTCGTTCCAGGAATAGGAAATCAGTCGAAACTCTCCAGCTGCACGCCGGGGATGGAAGAAAGGGTGTTGATGAGATTCACCCCATATTCTTTCTTGGGCACGTGCAGGACGGCTTCGAGCTTGTAGCCATTTTCCTGCTTGGAGAGCGAGTAGTCCTTGACGCGGCGTCCCAGGCTGGTGAGGGCTTCCTTGATGGCTTCCTGGTCCGGCGAAGAGAACACGGCGTTGATTTCCTTGTCTCCAAACTTGATGCTGCTGGAGTTCAGAACCTCCAGGCACACAAGCACCAGGACGGTGCAGATGCCGCTCAGCGCGTACATCCCGCACCCCAGCGCCAGTCCCAGCGAACCGGTCACCCACAGGCCGGCGGCCGTGGTGAGGCCGGATACGTGGTTCTTGGTCTTCATGATGATACCGCCGCCGAGGAAACCGAGGCCGCCCACCACGCCGGCCGCGACACGGGCCGCATCGAACCGGGGGGCTCCTTCAAAGCCGAACTGCGAAACGATCATGAACAGCGCGGAGCCGAGCGCGACGAGCACGTGCGTGCGCATGCCGGCGCCCTTGGCGCGGATTTCCCGCTCGTAGCCGATGACCGCGCCCACGAAGGCGGCCGCCAGCACGCGGATGGACAAATCAAGCAAAGGAGACATATCGGGTCGTAGTTAATTCTGTTTCAGATGCAAATATAGTTTATTTCGGGCAGATTCTCAATTGTGCTCCTTGAATAAGTCGGAAGGCGTGGCGTCGAACTCCTTGGTGAAGCAGCGGGTGAAATACTTGGGGTCGTTGAATCCGACCTCGTACGCGATTTCGGAGATGTTCATGTCCTTGTTCGTCCCGTTGCAGATCATCTCCTTCGCCACATTCAGGCGGTAGGTCCGGATGAATTGCGCCGTGGTCATCCCCAGGGCGTTCTGGATCTTCTCGTTCAGCAGGGCGCGGTTCATGTCCATCGCGTCGGCGAGGGTATGGACGTCGAGCTCCGGGTCCTTGTACAGTTTCTGGATGGCGTCCAGGAGCTTCGCGGAGAAATCGGTTTCCTTGTTTGACAACGTGCTGGACAGCAGCGTGTTGTGGCTGGCGATCATCTCGTTCTGCTTTTGCAGGAGGGCATTCTGCTCCGAGAGTTCGTCCGCCTTCCGCTCCAGCTCTTCTTTCTTTTCCTTCAGTTCTTTCGTCTGCCGGTCCACCTCCTGTTGCAACAGGTCTCTTTTCCGCTTGAGGGAGCGCGTGTACCAGCGCACAAGCAGGTAAACGCCGAATGCGATGAGCAGCAGGGCCAGCAGCCGGAACCACCACCGGTTGTATAGGACGGGGATGACTTCCAAGGTCTTTTCATCCTGGGACAGGACATTCCCGTTCTTGTCCACGGCCCGGATCTGGACCTTGTATTTCCCGCCCGGGATGTGCCCGTATTTGATGTGGGTGTCGTTCTCGAAGACGGGCGTCCAGTCCCGGCTCAGCGGCAGGATCCGGGTCTCGTAGTGGTTGTCCGCCCCCGGGGAGTAGGACAAGTCGGAGAATTTCAGGGTGAAATCGAGATTCATTTCATCCTTGACCATGGTGTCCGTGAACGAGAGGTTGTGGAACTCCCCTTTCGACCAGTACCCGGAAATGACCACCGTGGGTTTGTTCCCGGATTCCTGCAGGACATGGCTGGAACGGAGGATGCTCAGACCTTCTTTCTGTCCGAAGTAGATGGTCCCGTCGGCTCCTTTCAAGGCGCTGTTTTCGCAGAAGGCCATGGATTTCAGGCCGTCCTGCAGGCCATAGCCGGTCATTTCTCCGGCCTCCGTGTCCAGGCGGGAGAGGCCGTTTTCGGTCGTGATCCACAGATGGTGCCCGTCCAGCAGCAGGCCTTGGATCTGGCTGTCCACCAGGCCGTCCTGCTCCGAATAGAACGTCATGTCCGGCTTGTCGGACTGGATGTTGTCCAACCGGCAGAGACCATTCCCGTAGGTCCCCGCCCAAAGGGCGTTTCCGTCGGGGACCAGCGCCATGCAGGGGGGCATCCGGACGGCCAGCCGGGATTCCAGGGTCTTCAGGTCAATGACGTTCAAGCCGTCGATGCTGCTTACCCATAGCTGGTCCGACGTCAGGCACATCCCGAAGCAGGAGGAGGTCTTTCCGGGATACCGGGAGTAGGTGGACTTTCCTAAATCATAGATATACAGCCCATTGTGGGCGGAAACCCAGACATAGTCGTTGACGGGGTCATAGATCATCCCGAAGACGACGTCGATGCTTCTGGCCGCTTCCGACGCATGTCCCTCGGGGAGATGGATGACGTCGGATCCGGACTGGCTGATGTAGTTCAGGTGTCCGTCGACGGTGCCCATCCAGATCCGGCCCTGCCCGTCCTCGCAGAATGCCGTGATCAAGTTGTCGGAGAGCGCGGAGTTGTTCGTGTTGTAGTTCCGGAACACGAGGTCGCCGACCTGCCGGCACAGGCCATATCCGGTGGCCGCCAGCCACAGGACGCCCTGGCTGTCGAGGAGCATGGCCCGGACGGGCGTCGACGGAATCGGGGCGGACTGGCTCTCGATATGGGAAAGGTTGATGATCTGGAGCGGTTTCCGCTGGATGATGGCCAGTCCTTCCGCTTCCAGGCCGACCCAGACCTGCCGGTCCCAGACAGCGAGGCTCCGCACCCTTTCTCCGGGGAGCAGGGAGTTTCCATACTCGTTGGGGTGGGAACTGTAGGTGTCGAACGCCTGCTCGCCCGCATGGTAGATGCTGACTCCCCCCAGCGTTCCCACCACGACCTCGCCCTCCGGCGAGAGGCACAGCCCGGTGATCTCGTCATTCGGAAGAGAGTGGCGGTCCGATTCGGAATGAAGGAAGCAGTGCGCCTTCCTCGAGGTGACATTCACCCGGTACAGCCCCTTCAGCGTGCCGACCCAGACTTCGTTGCCGGTACGCAGATACGCGGTCGCCTTGTTGTCTTCTCCGATGTCGACTCCCGGCAAGATTCCGGACAGGGACAGCCCTTTCCCTTCGATGTGCCTGACTTTGAAGAAATGTCCCCCGAGGGTGATCCAGGCGGAACCGTCTCCTTCGACATCCTCGATCCGGGACATGAGCCCGGCGTTCGTGACCTCGCAATGCAGGGAATCGATCTGGCAGCGGTCGCCCGTTTCGGTAAAGGAGACTCTGTACAGGACGTCGTCCGAAACGAACCACAGGCATCCGTCGGCGTCCCGGTTCACGTCCCCTGGAGAATGCGTCCGCCGCCACGCCCGGGTCATCCCGGGGAGTGATTCGACCAGGGAGAGAGATTTCAGGTGGAGGATGTCCATGCCTCCCGCCGTGGGGATCCACAGTCTTCCAAAGTCATCTTCACAGCACTGGTTGACAAAGTCGTTGATGAATTCCGGATCCGTCTTCGCCGTGAACTTGATGAAGGAGTCGCCATCGTAGCGGACCAGCCCTCCGCCGAAAGTGCTGATCCAGGCGTAGCCCTTGCTGTCGAAGTAGATTCGGTTGACATCCTGGTCCGGCAGCCCGCTCTGCCGGGTCAGCCGGTTGATGACGAGATAGTCTTCCGGCCCCGCCTCCGCCGAAAGCCTTCCGGGAAGCAGGAGCAGGCATGAAAAAAATGCCAACAAAAAATCCACCCGCTTGGATAATTTATCTACCATATAATCTTTTTTATCCACAAGACCCTCGGCAAAGATGGCTAATTTTGCAAAAACGAGCAAGACCTGCCGTAAAAATAACAACACCAACTTCTAATAACTTCTCTTTATGAAAGTCTTCAACACCCTTCGCTGCCTTTTCCTCGCAGGGCTGTTGACTGTTTCCGGGGCGGCCGTTTTCGCCCAGAACGTCACGGTCAAGGGAAAAGTGACAGACTCGCGTGGCGAACCCGTCATCGGAGCCACGGTCATGCTCAGCAGTAACCAGACTGTCGGAACGCAGACGGACCTGAGTGGTAACTATTCCATCAGCGTCCCGTCCAGCGCATCCCTCATCTACTCCTGCGTCGGCTATGCAACCCAGACGGTTGCGGTGGCCGGTCGTTCCGTTATCGACATCGTCCTGGCGGAAGACACGGAATTCCTCGAGGAGACCGTCGTCATCGGCTATGGTGTCCAGAGGAAGAGTGACGTCACGGGCGCGATTGCATCCGTGAAGGAGTCCGACCTGGAGAACCGAACGGCCATCGACGTCGCCCAGGCCCTGCAGGGCAAGGCGGCCGGCGTCCAGATCGTGAACGCGTCCGGTGCGCCGGGCGCCGCCTCCTCCATCCAGATCCGCGGTTATTCCTCGAACTCCAAGACCTCTCCGCTCATGATCGTGGACGGCCTCAAGGTCAATGACATCAGCTATCTGGATCCGGAGAGCATCGCCTCTATCGAAATCCTGAAGGATGCCGCATCCGCCGCCATCTATGGTGTCGAGGCTGGTAACGGTGTCGTGCTCGTGACGACGAAGTCGGGCCAGAAGGGCTCCGGCCGCGTCTTCTACAATTTCCAGCATTCCATCCAGAATGTCGCCCACCTGCCTGAAATGATGAACGCCAAAGAGTACATGGACTACATGGTGCTGGCCGGCGCAGCGACCCCGGATGGCTTCGGTTACGACGGCAAGACCGACACCAAGTGGACGGACTACATGCTGGAGACCGGCCACCAGGACCGTCACACCGTCGGCGTGGAAGGCGGCAACGACCGGGCCAAGTTCTACACCTCCCTGTCCTATACCGATAATAATGGTATCGTCAAGGGCGACAAGGATATCTTCCGTCGCCTGGTCGGCCAGATCAATGCCGAATACAAGGTCAAGGACTGGCTGACCGTCGGTGTGAACACTACGATCGACCGGAGCGTACGCCGGGCTGTTTCCGAGAGCTCTTCCATTTCCGAGTCCGTCATGGGCGCCATGTTCGTCCACGATCCGACCACCCCGTACATCTATGACGACAATGCCATCCCCACCCGCGTCCAGGGCATGATCAACGACAAGCTCCCCCGCGATCCCAACGGCCATATCTATGGTATTTCCGCTTTCAACGAGACGAGCTATATGTGGCACCCGCAGGCCATCCTGGACCGCTCGGACACCGAGACGCAGAGCTTCCGCACGCGGGGTACCGCCTATGCGAACCTGATGCCGCTCCCGGGACTGGTCATCACCTCCCGCTTCGGCTTCCAGGGTGGGTACAGCCACACCAATACCTATAATCACGAGGTCTACATCAGCTCGAAGACCAACCAGGCCATGTCCATCTCGGGCTCGACCAACGACCGCCTGTATTATCAGTGGGAGAATTTCGCCAACTACAACAAGTCGTTCGGCAAGCACGATTTCACCGTGATGGCGGGTATGTCCTACCAGCAGACCAACACGGACAACCTCCGCGGCACCGCCTACGTCCTCTCCAGCGACGACCCGAATTTCCGCTACCTCGACAACGCCGTGAACAACGCGAACATGTCGATCGGCGGCCAGCCGGAGGTCCGGGCCAACATGTCCTACTTCGGCCGTCTCGGCTGGTCCTTCGCCAACAAGTACTTCCTCCAGGCCAACTTCCGTGCCGATGCCTACGACAGTTCCAAACTGGACAAGAATCACCGTTGGGGCTACTTCCCGTCCGTCTCCGCCGGTTGGACCGTCAGCAACGAGCCCTTCATGCAGGGCGTCAAGCAGGCGCTGAACCTCTCCTTCCTCAAGCTGCGCGCCTCCTGGGGTGTGAACGGTAATGTCAATGCCCTGGGTGCGTATCAGTACGCATCCTCCCTGGAAACCAACAAGAACTACGGTTATAACCTGAACGGCACGTTCCTGGTGGGCGTGCGTCCTTCCAAGGTCCTGCCGAATCCGAATATCAAATGGGAGACTTCCCGCCAGGTGGATGTGGGTCTAGACCTGCGCATGTTCAGCGAGCGGCTGACCTTCTCCGTGGACTGGTACAACAAGAATACGCACGACCTGCTCACCAGCACGACGGCCCCGGCCAACACGGGTGCTGAGACGGTCTATGTCAACGCCGGTCTCGTGAACAACCACGGTACCGAGTTCGAACTGGGCTGGAAAGACACCATCGGCGACTTCAACTACGGCATCAGCGGAAACCTCTCTACGGTCCACAACAAGGTCGTCAAGGGCACTTCCAAAGACCGTGTCCCGGGCCAGAAGATCTGGAGTTCCTATGATGTGACCTACTTTGAGGAGGGCTATCCGCTGTGGTATCTCCGCACCTTCATGGTGGACCATATCGACCCGCAGACGGGTGCCGCCGTGTACAAGGACTTCAACAATGACGGCGCCATCACCCCGGACGACCGCGACTTCGCCGGCAGCGGCATTCCTGATTTCACGTACGGCCTTACGCTCAACCTGGGCTGGAAGGGATTTGACATGCTGGTGCTGGGCGCCGGTTCCCAGGGCGCCGAACTGCTCTACGCGGTGACCCGTGCCGACGCGCTGCAGCAGAATACGCTCAAGATTTTCTATGCGGATGCCTGGAAAAACGCCTCCTCCACCGGTTACAAGTATCCGAAGCCTGACAGCAGCGACAAATTCTACCGTTGTTCCAACATGCGTGTCTACGACGCCTCCTTCTTCAAGATCAAGCAGATCCAGCTGGGGTACACCCTGCCGCGCAAACTCGTCAAGAAACTTGCGATGAGCTCCCTCCGCGCCTATGTCTCCCTGGATGACTGGTTCACGTTCACGAAGTATCCGGGCCTCGATCCGGAAACCAGCCATGTCGGCTCCTCCGCGTCCGGCCTGGGTGTCGACTACGGTTCTTACCCGATTTCCAAGAAACTGGTCTTTGGTGTCAATGTTTCCTTCTAATACTGTACAGTCATGAAAAGAATATATACAGCCCTTTCGATTGCTGCGCTTGTCCTGGCGGCCGGCTCCTGTGAGAAGAACCTCGACATTCCTCAGAAGAGCGTCCTGTCCACCGAGGATTTCTACACGAACGCAACTGCGGACGATGCGGAGGCCCTGATCGGCAGCATCTACCATCTGTACTGGGGCGGCCGTGACGTGACCTGCGTCAACGGCATCGAAAAGATCCTCTTCCTGAATTGTCTCGACGACGACCATTATCCGGGCGGCGGCTCCTTCTCGGATGCTACGAACCAGTACCAGGAGGCCGGCAGCTACAATGTCACCTCCGCCGACTTCGCCCCGAAGATTGTCTACAAGGGCGTCTACAGCGTCATGTACCACTGCAACCTGATCCTGGAGAAGATTCCCGAGACGAATGACGCCCGCATCAACCGGGTCAAGGCGGAGGCCAACTTCCTCCGTGCGCTGGCGATGTTCGACGCCGTCCGCTGGTGGGGCACCCCGCCGCTTCCCGACCACCTGCTCTCGCAGGACGAATACAACCAGTCCAACAACCCGACCGAGGACTCCATCAAGTGGATCCTCGAGCAGATGAAGGAAGCCGCGGAGCAGCTCCCCGCCATCTCCGGAAGGGGGCAGCAGGAAGCCTTCGGAGGCCGTATCTCCAAGCACGCGGCGCTGGCTTATCGCGGCAAGGTGGGCCTCTGGTACGGCCAGAAGTTCAATGACAAGGCCGTGCTGGCCGAGGCCGTCAAGGACCTCAAGACCGTGATCGATTCCAACCTCTACGGCCTGGTCCCCGACATGTTCATCATCGAGCGTCAGGCGGGCGATTTCTGCGAGGAATACCTCTTCGAGCACAATTCCGGTGACAATGACGGCTTCCCCGGCGACCCGTCGAATGACCTCCGTCACACGTGGACCGGCTGGCCGAGCGGAATCAATCTCCCGAAGGATTTCTTCGGCGGCTGGGGCTGGAACGCCGTGTCCAAGGAGTTCGGCGAATTCCTGGCGGCCCATGAAGGCGGTGTCGAGAAGCCGCGTTTCAAGTCCACGATCCACACCTACGAGCAGGTGCTGGCCATGGATTATGCCCCTGGCGTAACGCCCGGCATGAAGGAGAATGCGGTCATTTACCACAATGCCGGCTATTTCACCTTCCGGGGTCTCGGATGGCTCAGCGAGGCTTACGAGGGGACCAGCCCGCCCTTCTGGAAGTGGTATAAGGCCAACACCCCGATGCTCCGCTACGCGGAAGTGCTGCTGATGTACGCCGAGGCCAAGTTTCTCGTGGACAATGACGCGGACAAGAGCGGCTTGAAGGCCCTGAATGAGGTCCGCCGCCGCGCCCAGATTCCCGAGCTGGCCTCGATGACCTATCAGGATATCAAGGACGAGCGCCGCGCTGAACTCTTCTGTGAGCAGGAGCGCTACTTCGACCTGGTCCGCTGGGGCGACGCGCCCACGGTGCTGGCGAACAAGGGCAAGAAGCTCTACAAGTTCCTCGGCTACAAGCCGGGCACCACGGAGTGGAACGTGGTCGTGGAAGACGGCCCCGGCAAGGGCTGGCAGGATAAGTACAACCTCCTCCCGTTCCCGTTCGAGCAGATTTCCGCCAACCCCAACCTGAAACAGAACCCCGGCTGGTAATAAGCGAACTTAATAATTAGAACCATGAAAATCAAGAACTTATCCCTTGTCGCCCTCGCCGCGCTCGCGCTGGCTTCCTGTGGCAGCAACACCCCGGCTCCGGTGGAGGCCGAGCCGGTCAAGATCGAACCCGGTGAGCAGGCTCCGCTGGCCGATCCCGGCCAGAAGAACTTCGGTGGCATGGCCACCGGCGCGCCCCGCGACACCACCGGCATGGCCGCCCGCATGAAGGCCCGGATGGCCGAGATGAACAAGATCCGCACGGTCCATTTCAACGACCTGTCGATGAGCGACCCGTTCATCTATCCGGATCCGGTCACCAAGACCTACTACCTCACGAGCTCCGGCGGACGCCAGTACCGCAGCAAGGACCTGGTGATGTGGGAGGGACCGTACAACGTCATCGACCTGACCGGCACCTGGTGCGAGAAGGCGGGCTTCGCCGCCGCGGCGGAGATCCATAAGATCGGCGACTATTACTACTACGCCGGCACCTGGAGCGACCATAGCGACCTCATCCAGCAGGTCCCGCGCCGCTACAATGTGCCCCACAACCAGACCTACCTGCTCCGTGCGGACAATCCCGAAGGCCCGTTCGTGCCCTTCTCCGTCACGCCCGGCTACGACTATCAGCCGCATGACTGGGATTGCATCGACGGCACCCTGTACGAAGAGGACGGTCATATCTACATGATTTTCGTCCACGAGTGGACCCAGATCATCGACGGTACGATGGACTACATCGAGCTGTCCAAGGACCTGACCGAGACCATCTCCGAGCACCCGGTCACGATGTTCCGCGCCAGCGAGCTCCCTTGCTGCGGCGAGATGAACGGCCTGGGCGAGGCCACCTTCGGCCTCAAGATGCCCGGCTGGGTGACCGACGGTCCGCAGATGTTCCGCACGCAGACGGGCAAGCTGGGCATGCTCTGGTCCACCTGGGGCAAGGAGCGCTACCTCCAGGCCGTGTGCTACTCCGAGTCCGGCAAGATTTCCGGCCCGTGGGTCCAGGAACCGGAACCGTTCCTCGCGAACAACTCCGGCCACGGCATGCTGTTCCGCACCTTCGAAGGTGAACTCCGGTATGTGGTGCACCACGTGGAGGGCAACGGCCCCCGCAAGCCGCAGTACTGGACCGTCGACGATTCCGGCGACAAGCTGGTGCTGGGCAAGCAGATCATCGTACCTTAAACCGCGCTGGTTTGGTAATATATTTTTGGTTAGTTAAAAGCGGCAGGAGGCATCCGGAAGGGTGCCTCCTGTTGTTTTTATCGGCCATTGTCCATATCTTTACGGAAGCTAACCCGTTAATTACCTGATACGATGCGCATTGAATCACTGCTTTCGGCCGTCCTGCTGGCCGTGGCTTGTTCCACCAGGACGTCTCCGAATCCGGATAAACAGTACGAGGCGCTGGTCAATTCCGTCTATGACCGCCTTTCCGTGGAGGACCGCGCGGCCCAGCTTTTCGGCATCTACCCGAGCGAGCTGATGGTCGATGGTGTCTTTTCCCTTGACAAGTGCAAGGAAGTGATTCCTTACGGCGCCGGCCATATCTGCCAGCTGTCCAGTTCCCAGAGCCTGAATGCGGACGAGCTCCGCAAGCTCATCGCCGACATCCAGGATTATATGGTCAACCATACCCCCGCCGGCATCCCGGCCGTCATCCATGACGAGTGCATCACGGGCGTCACCGCCAAGGGCGCCACGGCCTATCCCCAGCAGATGGCCGTCGCCTGCACCTGGGACCCTGCGCTGCTGTCCGTGAAAATGCGGCAGACGGCCCGCTCGATGCGCGACCTGGGCGAGCAGTTCGCCCTGTCGCCGATGGTGGACATCATCCGCAGCGCCCACTGGTCCCGCGTGGAGGAGTCCTACGGCGAGGACGGCTATCTGACGGCCACCATGGGCACCGCCTTTGTCAAGGGCTTGCAGGCCGATGGTTTCCGCGAAGGCGTCACCGCTACCACCAAGCACTTCCTGGGCTATGGCGGGGGCTCTTCCCTGACGGAGAAGGAGATCTATGAGGAAGTCCTCTTTCCGCACGAAGCCATCATCCGGGAGGCGGGCAGCCGCAGCATCATGACCTGCTACGACAAGTTCCGCACGCAGTACGCCGTCTGCAGCGACACCCTGCTCAACGTCATCCTCCGGGATTATCTGGGCTACGACGGCATCGTCGTCAGCGATTACGGCGCCGTGCAGCAGGGCAGCCGCGACCGCAGCCCGGAATTCCTGAAGCAGTGCGCCGTCGACGCCATCAACACCGGCAACGACCTGGAATTCAATTCCAACACGTCCTACCGCTACCTGCCTGAGCTGCTGGCCGAAGGCCGCGTGAGCGAGGCGGCGTTCGAGCGCGCGGTCAAGCGCGCCCTCACGGTCAAGGCCCGCTGCGGCCTGCTGGATCCCGACCCCGTCTACTTCAAGGAAGGTCCGATGGACCTGGATCCCGCGGAAAGCCGGCAGACCGCTTACGACCTCGCGGCGGAGTCCGTGGTGCTGCTCAAGAACGACGGCGTGCTCCCGCTGGTTCCCGGCCGGAATATTGCCCTCGTGGGCCCGAACGCGAATTCCGTCTGGAGCATGCTGGGGGACTACACCTTCCCGTCCATGCAGCTCTTCTTCTTCCAGAAGGATGTCAACCCCGCCGACCTGTACATCCCTACTTTGATGGAGTGTTTCCGGAAGAAATACGACGGCCAGGTCGAGTACTCCCGCGGCGTCGATTGGAGCACCCTGGCTGACATGGGCCTTTCCCGGGACGGCGACCAGCGCGTACGCGCGCTCAACGTCCGGAAGGTAGAATCCGACGATTATACCGACTGGGAGGATGCCGTCAAGGTGGCCGCCCGGAACGACGTGATCATTGCCGCCATGGGCGAGAACGTCTACCTGTGCGGGGAGAACCGCCGCCGCGCCGGCATCCGGCTGCCCGGCGACCAGGAGGCCTTCGTCAAGGCCCTCATCGCCACCGGCAAGCCGGTCGTGCTCGTGATGTTCAGCGGACGTCCGGAAATGATCGCCGACATCGCCGACGGCTGCGCCGCCATCCTGCAGGCGTTCTACCCCGGCGAGGAAGGCGGCAACGCCGTGACCGACATCCTCACCGGAAAGGTCAATCCGTCCGGCAAGCTTTGCATGACGATGCCTGCCAGCGAGACCACGGAGCAGTACTGCTACAACACCGGCGCGGACACCAGCCGGGAACTGTATCCTTTCGGATACGGTCTGTCCTACACGACCTTCGCCTATAGTGACATCCACGTGCAGCCGGAGGCCAGGACCAAGAACGGCCTCATCCAGGTAAGCTGCCAAGTGACCAATACCGGAAGCGTGAAGGGCGACGAGGTCGTCCAGCTCTATGCCTCCCCGAAGTCCGGCCAGCCGCTCAAGCCCATCCAGCTCAAGGGCTTCCAGCGGGTGTCGCTGGAACCGGGGGAGAGCCGCGTCATTACTTTCTCCGTGGGCGCGGACCAGCTGGCCTGGCATTCCGACGCCGGCTGGACCGTTTCTCCGGGAGTGTACGCTTTCAGCGTCGGCTCGTCCTGCCGCGACCTTCCGCTTGAGGGCGTCTGCACCCTCAAGGGAAAGCCGGTCGTAAAGGACCTCCGCGACGTCTATTTCGCCCAGGCGGAGGTCCGGTAATTACCGGCCGGCGCGGCGGTTGAACTCGTCCAGCTGCCGGAAGCAGCAGTCGTTCAGGATGCCCTGCAGCGGCCGGTCGAAGTTGTTCCGGACGCGGCAGTCGTAATCAAAAATGAAACATTCGCCATTCTCGGGCGTGTACGGCCGCCAGGCCGGCAGGCCTTCGACGTTGGGATTCCCGGTCGCGGCGAAGTTCGCCCAGCTGCGGCTCATGTTTTCCGCCAGCTTCCAGTCGTCCTCGGATGGCTCGGGAAGGACGCGGCCGTGGAGGTTGGGCGTGTTGAAGCAGAAGTTCAGCTCGTAGCCGTGCACCGAACCCTGGTCCGCCGGGGATTTCCAGGTGAACATATACAGGTAGGTGGGGGCCTTGCGGGCCTTCGCGACGGCATCGACGGTGATCAGGGTCTTGGGCCGGAACATCATGTCGATGGACAGGAGGTCCTGCGGCGTATAGTCCGGCCACGCCTCGGCGAAGGCCGCCACGTATTCGTCCACCCGGCCGCCGAAGGTGGGCTCCAGCTGCTTTTTGGCCTCCTCCAGCGTCATTTCCGTGCCATAGGCGCGGCGCTGGAGCTCGTTGAAGGTGGTGCCGATCACGAGCGGGATGTCGGAGGAAATGTCCGCGAAACCGGGCTGGAAGGGCTGTTGGAGCAGCACTTCCCCGTCCGGCGCAGGGCCGAAGCCCCACATCATCGGCGTACCCGGCGTCCGGGTGCCGATGCTGGCGGCCATCGCCCGCTGGCCGGCCGCCACGAGATCGCCGTACGGCACGTCGGCCAGCTTGTCCAGCTCGTCCGCGCCGATGCCCAGCTCCGCCACGACGGCGCGGCCGAGTTCCTCGGTCATCGCCTTGGTATTGACATTCAGGATGGTGCCGCTCATAATGATGGCCTTGTGGAACAGGCCCCGGGCCGCCGGCATGCACATCAGGGTGCCCACCTTGCCGCCCCCGCCGGACTCGCCGAAGATGGTGACATTGGACGGGTCGCCGCCGAAGGCCTTGATATTGTCCCGGATCCATTCCAGCGCCTGGACGATGTCCAGCATCCCTACCATCCCGGAGTGCCTGTACCGCTCGCCGAAGGTGGACAGGTCCAGGAAACCGAGGATGTTCAGCCGGTGGTTGAGGCTCACGACCACCACGTCCTGTTTGGCCAGGCCCATCCCGGGATTCCCGGCGGCCGAGCCCGAATCGAACCCGCCCCCGTGGATCCACAGCATCACGGGCTTGGAGGCCTTGGTGTCCGTGGTCCATACGTTCAGCACGCAGGAGTTCTTCTCCGACATCACGCTCTCCGGCATCTCGCGCCGGCCGTTTCCCTGCATCACCTGCGGTCCGAAATGGTCGCAGACCATCACGGTGTCCCATTTCGCGACGGGCTTCGGCGGCATGAACCGCTCCACCGTGGCATAGGGAATCCCTTTGAATGCTAGCGTGCCTTCCTCTTCAATGCCTTTGACCAGTCCGGCCTTCGTCCGGACAACCAGGGGATCAGACGGCGCACTGGCGCAGCCGGCCGCCAGGGCGGCCCCGACGACCACGGCCGCCACGGCGGCCCCGGCGCAAAGAATCGAGAACAATTGTTTCATAGTCAAAGATAACAATCTTTTGGCTCACCAGCAAGAATCCGCGCCTGGCGCTTGAAGTTCCGGTGGACCCGGTTCAGTCGCCCATCCGGTAAACCTTCAGCCGCTGTACGCCCGTTTCGCCGTAGGGGATGCGCAGGTGGCGGCCTTGGTGGTCTTCGTCGCCGTTGAGCCGGCGCAGGGGCCGGAGGCCGTCATATTCGTCGATGGACAGGATGCCCACGCGGCCTTTGCCATCCGCGGGGCGCAGGGTCGCGACGCAGCCGGTGCCGAGGAACAGGAATTCGTCCTCGCCCAAGTCCAGGATGAGGAAAGCCCCTTCGCCCCAGGCGGAAGGATCCCCGTGTACGGGGCACCAGGAGATGGTCCCGTCGTGCCGGCAGGTGAAGACCGTGTTGCCGATGGTGACCTCTTCTTCCGGATGGGCGGGATCCAGCAGGACGCCGTAGGCCTTCCCTTCGGCCTGCTTTTGTGCGATGAGAGGCAACCAGGGGGCCAGCGTGCGGTACGCATCGGCCGTGCTTTCCCAACTGTTGTCGATGGAGAACGGAGAGAAGCCCAGGGCGGCGTGCCGGCCCAGGACATAGAAGACGCGGGCGGCGTTGGCGGGTTCCTGGCGGATTTCCGGGATGAAAAGCGGGTTTTCAGGCCGATGGTACCGCGCCACCCAGTCCGGGAACCCCGGGTCGTAGATGTCGGGGCATACGAGGTCGATGGACGGGGCCTCCGCCTTCCAGATGTCCATCAGGTGGTCCAACGGACCGGCGGAGGGATACTCTCCCGGCTTGCGGTCCCGGGAATTCAAGGCCGCATTGACAAACATCGGCAGGGCGTATTCCTGCTTGCCCGCCCGGGCGACCGCCTCGGCATAGCGGGCGTATGCGGCGGCCTGGAAGCGCTCTTCGTCCCGCTCCTTCCCCATTTCCCAGGCCTTTTCCGCCTCCATTCCGTGCTCCCGCGCATCGCCCAGGAAGCCGATCTCGTTCTCCACCTGGACCATCAGGACCGTCCCCGTGTCGCCGTCCGTTTCCCGGAGGTGGCGCATCAGGGCGGCAAAAGCGCGGCAATCGGCCTTCAGCGCCTCCCGGTCGAAGGCAGACAAGATTTCGGGGTGGGTTCCGTCGCTGTTTTCCGCCAGTGTGAACCGGTTTCCGAAGTCCTGCTTCATCCAGGCAGGCACGTAGCAGGACATACTGTTCTTCCAGGTCCCGAACCAGAGCAGGACCAGATGCAGGTCGTGGGCCCGGGCTGATGCGAGCAGGTAATCCACCGTCGAGAAGTCGAACTGTCCCTCCGTCGGTTCCAGCAATTCCCAGTACACCGGCGCGAGGACCGTATTCAAGCCCGCCTCCCGGAGGGTCTGCCAAGAGTCGCGGCCGTCCATATAGGCCGCGCTGGAGGCGCTGGAATTCGCCAGCTCGCCGCCCAGGATGAGGAAAGGCTCCCCGTGGAGGAAGAGCCGGCCGCCCGCCAGCCGGACCGGCGGGGCGGACGCTGCCAGGACCAGCGGAACATCTTCAAGAAGCGGTGACCGGGACATGTTCTGGGGATTCGTGCCCGGGAGGCCCTGCGGGACCGGCATTTCCAGACGCTCGAAGATCTCTTTCCAATACGGCGGCAGGGAGCCGTCGGGAGCGAGGAAGTTCATCGGCGCGGCGTCGAAAAGATAGGTTCCGTCCGGCCGGCGGTAGGCGTCACGGACCAGTTCCGAGCAGTAGAAGGCATCATTGTCGGGGAGGAAGGTCAGGTCGTAGGGATTCCCGACGAAACGGAGGGCGTTCTCGACGTATCGGGAGACGCCGGTCGTGTCCTTGAGCCGTTTTACGAGAAAGGCCGCTCCGGGGTTCGCTTGGACCAGGGTGTCCAGCGGGTATCGGCTCACGCCCCTTTTGGGCGTCGCGTCAATGACCCAGGGCTTTCCGGCCTGATCGACCTGGATGATGGCGACATGCGTCAGGTTTCCCGTGGCCGCGACGATGGCCTCGTCCATGGACCCGGCCCCTTCCGACGAGCCCACAAACAGCAAGTCGCCCGTCCGGAGGCGCTCCGCCGGCGAATGACAGGCGGCGAGGGCGATGGTCAACGCAAGGGCCGCCAGGATTCTTCCAATGGCTCTGATGGCCCGGACGGTACGCTTCATAATTTGCGGATGACTTTGCAGGGATTGCCGACGGCCAGGGAATCGGAGGGGATATCCTTCACCACGACGCTTCCCGCGCCGATGACGCATCGGTCGCCGATCGTTACGCCGGGGCAGACGGTCACGCCGCCGCCCAGCCAGCAGTCTTCGCCGATGGTGATGGGCGAGCACTTTTCGACGGGCTGGCGGCGCGCGATATAATCGAGGGGATGGTTCGGCGTCAAGAACTGGCAGTTCGGACCGACCTGCGTATGGGAACCGATGGAAATGATGCCTCCGTCGAGCATGGTGCCATTGTAGTTGATGAAGACATTCTCCCCCAGCTTGATGCCGTGGCCGTGGTCGCAATGGAAAGGCGGCGCGACCGTGGAGGATTCCGGAATGCCGGGAATCAGGGCTTCGATGGTCTGTCGATAGTCGGCATCCTCGGCCGTCATGGTCTGAAGTTTGGCGCACAGGTGCTTGGCCCGGTAGTAGCTGGCCAGGCCCTGTTCGCTCGTGAAGTCATAGAACTCCTCATGGCGCATCTTCTCAAATTCAGTCATCGCAGTTTGTCGTTGTTTAAGTTCTTCCCGGGATTCTTCTCCTGTACCCGTGTCAATGCAAACAAAGATACATCAAAAGGCTGAAAAGAAAAAAGGGCGGGAATTGAAAAAATAGTATCTTCGCACTGTAGTTTTTCGGCGGGATCTGCGTCTAATGAGCAGAAACAAGCAAGACGACCATGACCGAACGTGAATTTGAAACCCTGGTGAGAGAGCACCGAAGCACGATTTACACCGTGTGTTACATGTTCTCGACCGACAAGGACGAGGTGGCCGACCTCTTCCAGGAAATCCTGATCAACCTTTGGCGGGGCTCCGGAACCTTCCGAGGGGACAGCGCGCTGAATTCCTGGATTTGGAAAGTCGCCCTCAACACTTGTATCTCCTACGACCGGAAGAAGAAGCGTGGCCTCAGGACCGAACATCTGTCGATGGACATCGACCTGTTCGACGAGCAGGCCGAGGACACCCGCCAGTTCGGCCTGCTGCGGGAGCGCATCGGCAAGCTGGGTCCTTTCGACCGCGCCATCGTCCTGCTCTGGCTGGAAAACCTCAGTTATGAGGAAATCGGCCAGATCGTGGGAATCACCCCGGGGAATGTCTCCGTCCGTCTTGTCAGAATCAAGGAACAACTCAAAAAGATGCAGTAACATGGAAACGACCGATAAAACCCTCCTCGAAATGCAGCAGCAGATGCAGCAGCTGCGCGAAAAGCTGGACAGCCAGAAGATTGTCAATGAACGGATCCTCCGCCGGTCCTGCGGCCGGACAATCGACCGCCTCCGGATCAAGTCCAACGCCCCCATCGTCGCCGGAATTGCCGGCCTGGCGCTGATCCCTTTCCTCCATCATCTGGGATTCTCCCCTCTCCTCCTGATTGTTACGGGAGCCTTCATGATCGCGGGCATTGTCGCCACCCTCATCACCAAGCAGTACATCCCCAACCTGAACAAGGACCTGGTCTCCGCCACGACCGAACTCACCAAGTTCCGGAAAATCAATGCCGACTGGTACAAATACGGCGTCCCCTTCCTGCTTGTGTGGCTGGGCATCCTCATCTGGGACGTGGTCAGGAACCTCCAGCTCGGCGGACCGGAACTGTACGGATTCCTCTGTGGCTCGGCCATAGGCCTGGTCGCCGGCCTGGTCCTGGGCCTCAAGAACCGCCGGGATATCCTGGACGCCTCGGACGACCTGCTCGGCCAGATCGAAGAGCTGAAAGGCTAGCCCTCGGTTCCCGGCAGGTGACAAAAACCCTTGAAAACGTTCCCTGCGGCGTGCTGAAGCATTCCGCAGGGAACATTTTGGGCCTTTTTTGTTACTTGCGCCGTGCTGTCCTGCCGTCGACAATTGAGAGAACCTTCCAGACGCGCAGGCAGATGCCGTCGGTGGCAGGACCGGGCATGCAGACGAAGATGGCGTTGTTGAGCCAGTCGTAAGGGCTGTCCTGCGGGGCCTCGAACTTCGGCGCCGTGCGGAAATAGAAGCCCGGCGCCCCGTTTTCGCCCCGGGTCATCGTAATCAGGCCGCAGTTGACGCGGAGTTCGCAGACGAATTCCAACCCCGGGCCTTCGGGATACGGGGGTTCGATGTTCTGGGCGCGCGCCACGGACGTGAATGTGAGGATGGTCAATAAAGCCAGAAGCTTTTTCATACGACTACTTTTTTGTCAAGTTTTATTCCTGATCCGGCTGCTGGCCGTCGTGGGCCTTCCACATGCATTCGGTAATCTTCATATCTGTGAAGACGGCCGTGAAGGAGGACTCTTCCGGGGAACAGGCGTACACGCCGAAGCGGATGACGTCGGCGCCCGCGTACATGTGGCAGATGCGCATCTGGCTGAATTCGATTCCGTCGGTCGAGCACTCGATGCAGTAATCGTCGGCCCTTCTGGAGAAGCGGTACCACATCGTTTTGACATCGGCCGGAATGGCGGTCGTGGCCCAGTCGGAATAACCGTTGTTGGTGGCGACGCTTCCCAGGTGCTGGAACGCCTCGTTCTCGAATTCCACGGAGCCCTTGAGCCAATTGTCGCTGTCCAGGTACATCACGACGCCGCACTGGTCGAAGCGCTGGTGGCTCTGGGTGAAATCGGTTTTCACGACAAAGCTGAAGTACTGCTCCTTCGTCTGGATCTGGAATACCGGGGCGTTGTCATTGCGGAAATGATAGTAGGTCCGCTGCCAGAGGTCCGTGTGTGGGGCCGTGGTGACCGTCAGCGTCTGGCCGTCGATGGAGAAGGCGGCCGGTTCGCGGGTCCACTGAAATGCGTTCAGGTCGACATCCCCGCCATTTTCCAGGGCAGTCGCCACCCCGTCGACAAAGTCGGAAGGGGCAGGCGTCGTGGTCGGGTTTCCGCAGGAAAACAGACAGAGACAAAGGCAGGTGAATGCGAAGGAGTGGGCAGGTTTCATCATATTGTATAGGTTATTCAATCCGTGTAAAGGTAGCGATAATTCCGCAATTTCCGGACAGCGGATATGAAAAAGTGTAAGAATACCACTATCTTTGCACTTCAAAATTTTTAGGCTATGCAAGAACTGTTCTTCGGGCAAGGTGTTGCCCATTCCATACTGCTGCTTGCTTTCACGATCGGTGTCGGCATCTACTTGGGCCGGTTCAAAGTCAAGGGCGTTTCCCTGGGGTCGACCTGGATTCTGTTCATCGGCATCCTCCTGAGTCATTTCGGCTTGCGCGCCGACCCGGAGATCCTCCATTTCGTCAAGGAGTTCGGCCTCATCCTGTTCGTCTTCTCCATCGGCCTGCAGGTGGGTCCCGGCTTTTTCCATTCGTTCAAGTCCGGCGGCGTGAAGATGAATCTCCTGGCGGTGATGAACATCCTCCTGGCGGTCGCCGTCACCTGGGCCATCTCCGCCATCTCGGGAGAGGACCTGCGGACGATGGTGGGCGTAATGTCCGGCGCGGTGACCAACACCCCGGGCCTCGGCGCCGCGCAGCAGACCTTCATCGACGTTGCCTCCGCCGGCGGCATGGATCCCGTCGCAGCCTCCAAGGCTGCTTCCGGGCTCGCTTCCGGTTATGCCGTAGCCTACCCGGTCGGCGTCCTCGGGGTCATCGGCGTTATCCTTCTGTTCAAGGGGATCTTCAAGGTTGACCCCGCCCGGGAACTGGCGGAGCTGGAGGCTCACGAGAGCAGCGAGGGCTTGGCGCGCCGCATGCACGTGGCCGTCGAGAACCCGGCGATCTTCGGCAAGAAACTGTACGACATCCTGCGTGAGTTCGGCGGCGATTTCGTCGTTTCCCGGATCATGAAGGGGGAGGAGGTCATCTTCCCGACCGGCGACACCATCCTCGACGAAGGGGACAAAGTCCTCGTCGTCACCTCCCAGGACGAGGTGGACAAGATCCGCATCCTCTTCGGCCAGGAAGTACCGATGCACGTCCAGGATTGGGTTCAGAAGGACCACCATCTCGTGACCCGCCGCGTGACTGTCACGAAGTCTTCGATGACCGGCAAGAAGCTCAAGGACCTGCATTTCCGCGGTGCATACGGGGTGAGCGTGACCCGCGTCATCCGCGCCGGCGTGGAGCTGGTCGCCCGCCCGGGCCTGTACCTGCAGATGGGCGACGCCCTGATCTGTGTCGGCCCCGAGGATCACATCGAGCGCGTGGCCGAGAAGGTCGGCAACGCCAGCGGCGCCCTGGATAAGCCCAATCTGGTGCCCATCTTCCTGGGCATCGTGGTAGGTATCATCTTCGGGTCCCTGCCCATCCGTTTCCCGGGCATCCCGCAGGCCATCAAGCTGGGGTTGGCGGGCGGCCCCCTCATCATCGCCATCCTGCTCGGCCATTTCGGCCCGAAATACAAGATTACGACCTATACGACGATGAGCGCGAACCTGATGATCCGGGAGATGGGCATCTCGCTGTTCCTCGCGGCCGTGGGCCTCGGCGCCGGCGAGAACTTCGTCAGCGCCATCGTGAACGGCGGTTACTGGTGGATCCTGTACGGCGCGCTGATCACCCTCGTCCCGCTTTGCATCACGTTCCTCGTTTCCCGGGCCGTGTGTCATCTGAACTTCTACCAGATCTGCGGCCTCATTTCCGGCTCCTGCACCAATCCGCCCGTGCTCGCCTTTGCGCAGGGGATGTATGGAAGCGACTACACCTCCGTCAATTATGCGACGGTCTATCCGCTGTCGATGTTCTTGCGCGTGCTGGTGGCACAGTTGCTGATCCTGATTTCCTTCGCCTGACGGGGGGGCGCCCGTTCTCCGAGGGAAAGTCTAACGCCCGAAATCCAAGATGGGATCGAGGGCGGAGAAAGTGCCGTGGACCTGTTCGGAGGCGGCCCTGCATCCGCCGCCGCATCGTTGGAGCAGGGCGCACTTGCCGCATTCCTCCGGAATCCCGGCATACTGGGCATTGATTTCCGGATCTGTCAGGATCTCCCCGATCGGCCGGGAATGGATGTTTCCCAGCACCCGGGGAGAATGGTTGCAGAAGCGGACGTCTCCGTTGTAGTTTACGGTGATGGGCCGGCCGGTCAGGTCGGTGCTGCATCGGGTGAAACGGATATGGGGATAGGGTGCGGTATCCAGATAGCATAAGGGCGTACAGACGCCGCTCACGAAGTGGAGAATCGGATGGGCCCCCGCAAAGGCCTCTATCGCCGCGAAAGCATTCTGCAACGTCTTCCGGTCCGGAACCAGTTCCCGGGCATTCCGGATTCCGTTTCCGCCCAGGTTGAAGCGGTTCACCATCACCGTCTTGATACCACATTCCGCCAGGAGTGGGAGTGTTTCGGCAACGCCCGGGGCATTGACCTGGGTGATGACCAGTACGGCGACGCCGATACCGGCGTTCCCTGTCCGTCGCAACGCATCCAGCGCCTTTTCCCAGGACCCCGGGAGGCCGGTCAGGAAGTCATGGACGGAGGCATCGGCGCTGAGGAGCGGAACCTGGATGGCGCTTACCCTCAGACTGAGGAAGTTGTCGAGCGCTTCCGGGGTCAGGAGCGTTCCGTTGGTGAGAATGTTCACTTGGCAGCCCTTGAACCGGGCTTGAAGCGTCAGGTCGTGGACATTGGCGAGCAGCATCGGTTCGCCGCCGGAGAAGGAGAGATGCCGCACCGAGGCCTGGGACAGCAGCCTTTTCAGGGTCTTCCGGGCCGCGGACGGGTCCGGTGGCGCAATCGGCGTACGGCCGTCGCGCCAGTGGTTATAGCAGAACCTGCAACATTGGTTGCAGGCTCCGGTCAGTTCGAAAACGATGTTGTCGATGGGAAAGCGCGGCATCAGCGAAGGTTGATCACCTGGACATAGTAGCACATCTGCGTCAACTCTTCCGGATCGTCCTTGACGACACCCTGGACCTGGACGAGGGCTTCGCCTTTATAGGTCACGTCCGCGGAAAGGGGGACGGAGAAATGGATGCCTTCCTGCGTGTACGCAATGTCCGAAGCGTCCAGCGTCGTCTTTTGCAGGTCCGTGCCTTCCTTGTCGTTCAGAACCACCCGGAGGACGTATTTGTCGAAGGTCGGATTCTGGATAACCACCTCGAACAGGTCTCCCGTAGTCATTTCATTGTATTTGAAGGACGAGTCTGTGGACTTGATCGTCACGCGGGCGATGTCGCTGGTGCGCTCGACGATGACGGGCTCATAGCACGTGACAAATCCCGGATCGAGGATCTCCCCGCAAGAGGCGGTGGACAGCACGGACAGGCACATCAGCAGGATTCCGCCCAGCTTGTACTTGGCGCGTATGGCCTTTGCGCTCTTCCCGCACGAGAAATACACCCATGCGGAAGCCGCCAGAAAGGCGATACCCACGATGACATAGAGGAGGAAATACTTGGTTTTCATTCGGCTCTTTCCTTGATGTTCTGTTCCTTAAACCGCAAATCGGCCGAATCTTGCATCCGGGACGCAAATAAACTGAAAAAAGTGAAAACGATGAGGTTTCTGATATTAAATCGTAACTTCGCTTTGACTATGGATTGGACTGTCATTATCATCGAAACCCTCGTGATGACCGCTGCATTTACGGCCGCGGTTATCGTCCCCCTCGTCAAAAATCCCGTTTGGTGGATCCATGACTACCCCAAGGACATCCAGGATGAATACTTCAAGACGCACGAGCGTGTCCCAGCCTCCTTCTTTTCGCCGACAGTGCTTCTCAAAAAGGGGCTTGCCGTTCTGCTTGTCCTTGTCGTGCTCCTTGGTCTGCTAAGACTGGCAGGGGTTGACGGATTCTGGCAGGCTTTCGCAGTCGGCTACGGGATGTGGCTTTTCATCGACTGGTACGACTGCTTCTTCCTGGACTGGGTTCTCTTCGCCAACATGAAGGCCGTCCGGCTTCCGGGCACGGAGCACATGGACAAGGCCTATCATCAGAAGCGCTACCATTTTGTCCAGTCACTCTGGGGCATGCTCATCGGGCTGATTCCCTGTCTGGCCGGCGCGGGCTTGTACGCCTGGCTCTTTTAGATAAAGCAGGAGGCCAGATGACCACCCGCCAGCCTTGCCCCAAGACGACGTGGCGGAATTACTTCGAAAGCGAGGCCCTCGCGGGCGGGGACTTTTGCACTTGATGGCGGGTCCAGCATCTAACTTGTTTAAGTAGAAAACATTGTTTATCTTTGCTTGCAACCACATTGCGCGCGACACTTGATGGCCTTATTCTCGAAACTTAAACTTTGGCAAAAGATATTCCTGCTGGTCCTTGCGGGCATTTTTGTCGGCGGCGGCGGCCTTTTCCTTTATTTGATGCGTTTCCATACCTATCTGGTTGGGGACGATCCTTCGGCCTGTGTCAACTGCCACATCATGCAACCCTATTATGCCACTTGGAATCACTCTTCCCATGGCCGTGGGGAGACGGTCACGTGCAATGACTGCCATGTCCCCCATGAGAATATCGTCAGGAAATATGCTTTCAAGGGGATGGACGGAATGAAGCATACGGCGGCATTCGTCGCCTTCCGCGAGCCGCAGGTTCCCGCCGCCAAGGATCCCAGCGCGCAGGTCGTCATGAACAACTGCATCCGCTGCCATACGGAGCTCACGACAGCGTTGGTGAAGGCCGGGAAGATGGATTATATGATGACGCAGGCCGGCGAAGGGAAGGCCTGCTGGGATTGCCACCGGGATGTTCCCCACGGAGGGAAGAATTCTCTCTCGGCAACCCCGGATGCCCAAGTTCCGTTCCCCGAATCGCCTGTTCCCGAATGGCTGCAGAAGGCCATCGGCCATCATTCTCCCCACGGTCACCGACATGGAAAATAAAAATTGAACGATATGAGTGAAAAGAAACTGAAACCCTTGCACAGCTGGTTGATTTTCGGTGGCTCCATGGTCGTGGTCTTCGTCCTGGGCCTCGTCGTGTCCGCCCTCATGGAACGCAGGGCGGAGGTCGCCAGCATCTTCAACAACCGGAAGAATCCCATGCAGGGCATCGTGGCGCAGAACCAGAAATTCAAGAGCGATTTCCCGCGCGAGTATGAGACCTGGAAGGCGACGGAAGAAACGGATTTCCGTTCCAAGTATATGTCTTCGGACATTCAGGACGTCCTCGAGGAACGCCCCAACATGGTCGTCCTTTGGGCAGGCTACGCTTTCTCATGGGACTACAATTCGCCCCGCGGCCACTTTCACGCCCTGGAGGACCATCGCGAAATCCTTCGCACCGGTTTTCCCACGGAGCTCTACGACGGCTCCAACCAGCCCGGCACCTGCTGGACCTGCAAAGGCCCGGATGTGCCGCGTTTGATGGAGGAAGTCGGCCCGGCTGAATTCTACAAGGCCAACTGGGCCAAGTGGGGCGCCGATGTCGTGAACCCCATCGGCTGCAGCGACTGCCATGATTCCGAGACCATGGACCTGCACATCTCCCGCCCGGCACTTCGCGAAGCCTTTGCCAGCATGGGCAAGGACGTGGACAAGGCCACGCACAACGAGATGCGCTCGCTTGTGTGCGCCCAGTGCCACGTGGAGTATTATTTCCACGATTATCCCGAGACGCCCGAGAAGGACCAGTACCTCACCTTCCCCTGGAAATACGGCCTCACGCTGGAGGATGCGGAGAAGTACTACGATGAGATGGGCTATGCCGACTACATCCACGCGTTGTCCAAGGCCCCCATCCTCAAGGCCCAGCACCCCGGCTATGAGACCTCGCTGCAGGGCATCCACGGCCAGCGGGGAGTAACCTGCGCCGACTGCCATATGCCTTATGTCGCCGACGGTGGCGTGAAATACTCCGACCACCACATCCAGAGCCCGCTGGCAAAGATGGACCGCACCTGCCTGGTGTGCCACCGCGAGAGTGAGGAGACGCTCCGGCAGAACGTGTACGAGCGTCAGGAGAAGTGCCTGGAGGTTCGTGACCAGTTGGAGGACATCCTGGCCAAGGCCCATATCGAAGCCAAGTTCGCCTGGGATCAGGGAGCGACTGAGGCAGAGATGAAGGACGCCTTGCAGGACATCCGCAAGAGCCAGTGGCGCTGGGACTATGCCGTCGCCTCCCATGGCGCTTCTTTCCATGCTCCGCAGGAAGTGCTCCGCCTGATGGGCAAGGGAGTCACCTATGCTCAGGAAGCGCGCCTGAAGATTGCCAAGGTCCTGGCCCGGCACGGCTTCACCGGCGATGTGCCGATGCCGGACATCTCCACCAAGGCCAAGGCGCAGGCCTACATCGGACTGGATATGGCTGCCATGGAGAGCAAGAAGGCCGCCTTTATGGAATCCATCGTCCCGCAGTGGCTGTCCATGGCCAAGGAGAACGGCAAACTGCTTGATTATTAAGAAGCATGTGGGTTAAACCTTGGAAAATGAAGGAGGGCTTCCTCATCGGAGGAGGCCTTCTTTTTGCGGGAATGCTGCTGCAGGTGGCGACGGGCCCCATCCGGTGGGAGCTCTTTGCCTGGCCGGTCAACTTGATCGTGCTGATCCTGCTGCTGGCCGCTGTCGGCGTGATGTTCGCGCTGGGTCGTAAAGTCTATGCTTTCGAGTGGATGATGCATGCGGGAGCGGCCGTTCCCTGTTTGGTGTACGCCGCGGCCCTTACCATCCTGATGGGCCTGCTTCCGCAGGTACGTGTGGGTGGGATGCCTTGGCTGAGCCAGATGCTGCGGTTCTGGCCATTCGTCCTGATCTGGACCTGGATGATGGTGATTTCGGCCCTGGCCGCTCTGAACCATCTCCTCCGTTGGAAAGTGAAGGAGATCCCGTTCATTCTGAACCATCTGGGCGTCGTGGTAGCCATCGTTTCCGCTACGCTGGGAAGTGCCGATACGCAGAGCCTGCAGCTGACCGCCTTCACGGGGGAACCGGAGTGGCGGGCCGTGGACGATGCCGGAACGGTACACGAGCCGGGCCTGGCCATCGAACTGCACAAGTTCATCCTGGAAGAGTATCCGGACCATACGCCTAAGCGTTTCGCATCGGACATTACCGTCTATACGGAAGATGGAAAGGCGGTTCAGGGAACGGTGGAAGTGAATAAGCCCTTGAAGGTGAACGGCTGGAAGGTCTACCAGTACGGCTATGATGTGAAATACGGCACCGAGAGCCCCTACAGCGTATTCCAGCTGGTACATGATCCCTGGATCCTGTGGGTGTACATAGGCATTTTCATGATGATTGCAGGCGCTTTGTGCCTGATGCTCTTCATGGCCCCTAAACCGATGAGATCATGAGTTGGGATTCGTTTGTCTGGTTCGCGCTGACAGCGGTTCTCTTATGGGCCGCAGGCGCATTCTTTGCCTGGAAAGAGCGCAAGCCGCTTGTGTATGCCTGCACGCTGACCGGCATCGCCTTGTTCTTCGCCTTCATCCTGGGGATGTGGATCTCGCTGGAACGTCCACCGTTGCGGACGATGGGAGAGACCCGCCTATGGTATTCTTTCTTCCTGCCGGTTGCCGGTATCATCGTCTACAGCCGCTGGCGCTACAAATGGATCCTGAGTTTCAGTACGCTGCTCTCCTTCGTGTTCATCTGTGTGAACCTGCTCAAACCGGGCATTCACTCCAAGAGTCTGATGCCGGCCCTGCAGAGTCCCTGGTTCGCGCCGCACGTCATCGTGTATATGTTCTCCTATGCGCTGCTGGGCGCTGCTACGGTCATGGCCGTGTACATGCTTATCCGGAAGGGGAAGACCACGGAGAAGGAGATCAACCTTACGGACAATCTGGTTTATGTGGGCCTGGCCTTCTTGACCTTCGGGATGCTCTTCGGCGCGCTATGGGCCAAAGAGGCCTGGGGAACCTACTGGGCCTGGGATCCCAAAGAAACCTGGGCTGCCGCCACGTGGCTTTGCTATCTGGTGTACATGCACCTGCGCAAGGCCAAGCCCGGTGAGTGGCAGGCCGCTTGTGTCATCCTGCTCATGAGTTTCGTCTGTCTTCAGATCTGCTGGTGGGGCATCAACTATCTGCCATCCGCGCGGGGATTGTCCATTCACACTTATAACGTGAAATAATCATTCCTGGAATCCGGCAAGGTGAATCGCATTGGAGAAGAAAAACAGGTGGTCCGCTGGATGATCGGGCTATTCTGCCGAAGGAAGCATCATGGGAAAAGGCTTTGTCCGGATTGTTCCGCACTGGCTTCTTACTGTGACAGCCGCTTGGAACACTGTCGATTCGGTAACGAAAAACCTACGTGTAAAAAGTGTCCGGTGCATTGTTACAGTCCCGACATGCGGGAGAAAATCAGGGCCGTCATGCGTTATTCGGGCCCCAGAATGATCTTCCATCATCCGTTCGCCGCCATCCGGCATCTGGTGAGATGAAAATCAAATGATTGA